>Ga0055471_10000040_pt1 | contig 11200 bp, 11 predicted proteins | sample MayberryNW_TuleB_2_FD_57677 | JGI IMG/M metagenome (GOLD analysis project Ga0055471, IMG submission 57677) | Wetland microbial communities from San Francisco Bay, California, USA, that impact long-term carbon sequestration - MayberryNW_TuleB_D2 | ecosystem: Environmental > Aquatic > Marine >... | reverse complement strand
GCGGCGCCGGATGATCGAGTCCGAGGACGTCGAGGACTGGTTCAGCGACCGCTCGGCGCTCTACGTCTTCGACCCGGGCGTCCTCCAGGAGCTGCTCTACGGCCGCTATGCGAAGAACGGCTACGAGCGCCGCCGCCGCCATCTCGCCGTCGCCAAGGCCCTCGAGGCGCTCGTCGCCGGGGACGACCCGCCGCCGCGCCACGCGCTGCTCGACATCGCGCGCCACTACGAGGCGGCCGGCCTGCCCGTCGAGGCTGCCACGCGTCTGGTGGACGTGGCCGATTCGTGCTTCGCCGAGGGTGCCGACCGCGAGGCGGCGACCCACGCGGACCGGGCCGTCGGGCTGCTCCGCGAGCCGGTCGCCAAGCTCGCGGGCGAGGAGCGCGCGAACGGGGAGCGCCTCCTGGCGCGGGCGATCCTGCTCGTGCTGCTCGGCGGCGAGCCGACCTGGAGCACCGGGGGCGGGAACGGGACGGGCGACCGTGTGCTCGCGCTCGCCGCCGAGGCCGAGCGCGCCGCCGAGGCGTCCGGCGACCCGAAGCTCAGGGCGAACGCGCGCTACGCGACCGCCCATGCCCTCACCGCGTTCGCCGGGCTGGAGGAGGCACTGGCCGCGTACAAGGAGGCGCTCGACCTCGCCCGCGAGGCGGCGGATCCGCTCGCCGAGTTCGTCATCCGCATGAACTACGGCCACCAGCTCGACAGCAGGAGCCTGGCCCAGGGCTGGGAGCAGCTCCAGCAGGCGCATACGCTGCTCGCCGGCGGCGACCTCGACGAGCAGCTGGGCCCGGAGCAGCGGGCCGCGCAGACCGCGAGCCTCGAGACGCTCCTCGGCGTCGCGGCCTTCGACCTCGGACGGTACGGCGAGGCGCTGACGCAGCTCGAGCGGAGCGCCGCGGCGCTCCGCGAGCTGCGGCGGCGGGACGAGGCGGCGTGGGCGCTCGCGTTCCTGGGGCAGGTGCAGACCGCGATCGGGTCGTGGCCGGCGGCCGAGGAGACGCTCCGCCACGGTCTCGAGCTCCTCGAGGACGTGCCTGGCTCGCTGGGCGTGCGCGCCTACCTGCGCGCGCTGCTCGGCCGCCTCTTCGTCGAGTCCGAGCCTCCACGGCTCGCCGAGGCGCGCGAGGCGCTCGCGGCCGCACGGGAGGAGACCACCGAATCCGGGTTCAAGCCCACGAGGCCGCTCGTCGCCGCCATGTGGGCGCAGCTCTGCCTGGCCGAGCCGACGCCCGGGTCGCTGACCGAGGCGGACGAGGTTCTGCGCTCCGCCGAGACGTTCGGCTGGGCGCGCAGCGAGATCGAGATCTGCTCGCTCCTCGCCCAGGTCGGGCTGGCCCGGGGCACCGCCGAGGCCGCACTCGAGGCGAGCAGCCGCGCCGTCGCCGAGCTCGAGGCCCGCGGCGGCGCCGTGCCGGCCGTTCGCAGCGAGGAGGTGCTCTGGACGCACGCCCGGGCGCTCCAGGCCGCCGGCTCGAAGGAGGAGGCCGGGTCCTTCGCAGCGAGGGCCGCCCAGGTCGTGCGCGACAAGGCCGGCTCGCTCGACGACGCGGGTCAGCGGAAGACCTTCGAGACCGGAGTGCGCCTCTCCCGCGAGATCCTCGCGGGTCTCTGAGTGGGCGCTTCGAGGACTCGTCGTTTGGCCTTGCGGGAACTCACGCACCTGCTCGGCGTGGCGGCGATCGTCGTGACCGGTGCCGCCTGTGCGGCCGGGACCGAGATCGAGAGCGCCGTCCGCGACGAGGTCCCGGCCGCGGACTCGGTCACATGCGAGGAAGCCGGCTCCGTGCCTCTGGAGGGTTCGACGGCGACGGTGTACGCGTGTGTCCTGCGCTACTCCGGCGGCGACCGCTTCGACCGCTGCTACGTCCTCGAGAGCGGCCAGCCCGTCGACGTGACCGAGGCCCTCGCCGGCACGGGTCGCGAGTCCTTCGACTGTGCCTCGGAACGCTAGGCGTCGCCGCGCCTACGTGTTCCTGCGGGCCGAATCCGCGGGCTCGCTCGCCGGCACGTGGCCGAGCTTGTCCGGGTTGAGGATCGAGCGAACGGCGACGACGACGCCGTCCGCGATCTCGAAGGCCGCGACCCAGGCCGCGCGCCCGTCGGGCCGGTAGAACACGATCCCGGGGTCGCCGTTCACGAGCGCCGGCCGGTACGCGAGGCCGAAGTCGAGCGCCCGGTGCCCCCAGCCGATCAGCGCCTTCGCCACGCACTCGGCGCCGACAAGCGGCACCGGCACGGACGGGGCCTTCCCGCCCCCGTCGCCGTACACCGTCGCGTCCGGTGCAAGCACCGCGACGAGCCCGTCCGTGTCGCCCTCCTCCCAGGCGGCGAGGAAGCGGCGTGCCACCTCGTCGCGCTCCTCCCGGGAGACGTCGAAGCGGTGCCGTCCCTCCTCGACGTGCCGGCGCGCGCGGGTGAGGATCTGCCGGCAGTTGTCCGGGCTCTTGCCGGTGATCCGGGCCACCTCCTCGTACGGGTAGTCGAAGACCTCGCGCAGGAGGAAGACGGCTCGCTCGACCGGCGAGAGCTTCTCGAGCAGGTGGAGGAACGTGAGCGAGAGCGAGTCGGCCGTCTCGGCGTGGCGGACGGCCTCGTCATCGACGAGCGGCTCGGGCAGCCACTGGCCCGGGTAGACCTCCCGTCGGGCGCGCGCCGAGCGCAGGTGGTCGATCGCAAGGCGCGTCGTCACGGTCGCGAGATAGGCCTTCGGCGACTCGGGCTCGGCGCCGGCCTCGTGGTAGCGCAGGAACGCCTCCTGCACGACGTCCTCCGCCTCGGCGACCTGCCCGAGCATCCGGTACGCGATCGAGAAGAGGTACGGGCGCAGCTCCTCGTGGCTCTCCATGCCCATGGAGACGGACTACCCACCCGGCGCGTGACGTGTCACGTCGGCCGGGCCTGCCTCGTCTCCCGGTCGAGAGACCGAAAGGAGCACACGATGAGAGTCTTCGTCGCAGGGGCGAGCGGTGCGGTCGGCACGCGGCTCGTCCCCCAGCTCGTCCAGCGAGGCCACGAGGTGGTCGGCACCGCGCGCTCGCCCGCAAAGGCCGACCGCCTGCGCGCCCCGGGGGTCGAGGCGGTCGTGCTCGACGTCCTCGACCGGGACGCCGTGCGGGCCGCCGTCGCGGCCGCCCAGCCGGACGCGATCGTCCACGAGGCGACCGCGCTTGCCGGGCTCAGCGACCTGCGCAACTTGGACCGAACGTTCGCCGTGACGAACCGGCTGCGGACCGAGGGCACGGACGCGCTCCTCGCCGCCGCCCGTGAGGCCGGCGTCGGCCGCTTCGTCGCCCAGAGCTACGCCGGCTGGCCGTACGCCCGCGAGGGCGGGCCGGTCAAGACGGAGGACGATCCGCTCGACCCGAACCCCGTGCCGGCGATGCGCGAGACACTCGCGGCGATCCGCCGGCTCGAGCGAACGGTCGTCGAGGCCGGCGGGCTGGCACTCCGGTACGGGGCGCTGTACGGCTCGCCCGACGACGCGCAGGTCGAGCCCGTGCGCAGGCGCCGGCTCCCGCTCGTCGGCGACGGCGGCGGCGTCTGGTCGTTCGTCCACCTCGACGACGCGGCCGGCGCGACCGTCCTCGCCCTCGAGCGCGGCAATCCTGGCGTCTACAACGTCGCCGACGACGAGCCGGCCCCGGTGCGCGAGTGGCTGCCGGCGCTCGCCGAGGCCCTGGGGGCGAAGCCGCCGCGGCGGGTCCCCCGGCTCCTCGCCCGGCTCGTGGCCGGCGAGGCGCCGACGGTGCTCATGACCGAGGCCCGCGGCGCCTCGAACGCGAAGGCGAAGCGCGAGCTCGGCTGGACGCTCCGCTACCCGAGCTGGCGGGAGGGCTTCCAGGCCGCCTACGTGGGCGAACGCGCGGCCGGCAGGAACGCAGCATCCTCTAGCCGCGGAGAAACGCGAGCACGGCGAGGACACGGCGGTGGTCGTCCGGCTCCTGGGCCAGGCGGAGCTTCAGGAAGATGCTGCTGACGTGGGTCTCGACGGTCTTGGGGCTGAGGAAGAGCTGGGCGGAGATGGCCTTGTTCGAGCGCCCCTCCGCCATGAGGCCGAGGACCTCGCGCTCCCGCGGCGTGAGGTCCTCGAGCGGGTCCGGTGCTCGCCGGCGGCCGAGCAGCGTGGCGACGACCTCGGGATCCATCACCGTGCCACCCCGCGCGACGCGCCGGACGGCCTCCAGGAAGTCGTCGATCTCGACGACCCGGTCCTTCAGCAGGTAGCCGAACCCCTCGGGGTGCTCGCTGAAGAGCTCGAGCGCATGGCGCGGCTCGACGACCTGCGAGAGCAGGAGGAGGCCGATCGCCGGGTGTTCCTCACGGATCGCCTTCGCGGCGCGCGTCCCCTCGTCCGTCTGGGTCGGCGGCATGCGGACGTCGACGATCGCGACGTCCGGCTTCGTGCGCCGGACCGCGGTTTCGAGCGCGCTTGCGTCCGCCGCCTGCGCGACCACCTCGAACCCGCCGTCCGAGAGAACGCGCGCGAGGCCCTCCCGGAGGAGGACGGAGTCGTCGGCGATCACGACTCGCACGGGATCTCCCCGACCACGCGTGTGCCGTAGCCGCGCGGACTCTCGACCGTCAGCCGGCCGCCGAGCGCCTCGACCCGATCGCCGAGGCCCCGGAGGCCGGACCCGGTCCCGGCGCTCGCGCCGCCGACGCCGTCGTCGCGCACCTCGACGACGAGAACGCCCTTCCGGCGCCGCGCGCAGATGCTCGCGTGCGAGGCGCCCGCGTGCTTCACGACGTTCGCGAGCGCCTCGCACGCAACGAAGTACGCCGTCGCCTCGACCCGCTCCGGCAGCCGTCCCTCGTGGACGTCGAGCTCGACGGGAAACGGCGTGCGGTCGCACAGCGACTCGAGTGCGGCTGCGAGCCCCTCCTCCGTCAGGATCGCCGGGTGGACTCCCCGCGCGAGCTCGCGGAGCTCCTCCACCGCCTGCTGGAGCTCGTGCACCGACTCGTCGAGGAGCTCGGCGATCTCCGGGTCGACCTCCCGCTCCCGCTGTGCGCTACGGAGCTGGAGCGCGAGTGCGACGAGGCGTTGCTGCGCCCCGTCGTGGATGTCCCGCTCGATCCGCCGCCGTTCGTCGTCGGCGGCCGCGACGATCCGCACGCGCGACTCCTTCATCGTCGCGAGCTGCGCGAGCATCTCCGCGTGCAGACGTGCGTTCTCGAGCGCGAGGCGCGCGGCCGCCCCGACCGACTCCACGAGCCGCGGCTCCTCCCGGAGGATCGGGTCGTGGACGATCGCGCCCAGGGGTTCGCCGTCGTGCTCGAGGAGCGTCACGGCGCGGCCTTCGTCACCCTCCGGGAGCTCGAGCGGCGCGCCGTCCGCGTCGACGTAGCGCCGCTCCGCGGGGAGCCGAAAGGCGAGCTCCAGCGTGGGGTCGGCGAGCGCCCGGGCGAGCGCATCACGGAGATCGCGCGGCGAGGCGTGATCCATCGCCACCACGAGATCCGCGACTCCTCCGCGCGCGAGCCGAGACCGCAGGACGCCGACGAGGAGCGCCAGCGGCAGCGCGAGGAACCCGGAGATCTGCCACCAGAACAGGTAGACGTAGAGGACCTCCGACGGGCGCGGGACGAACGTGAAGACGCCCTCGAAGACAGCTCGGAGCGCCACGGCGATCGCCCCGACGCCGAGCGGCGCGAGCATGCGCCTCGCGCGCGGCGTCGCCCGCCAGAGCCGACGCACGACGAGCGCGATGAAGAGCGACGCGAGGATGCCCCACGCGATCACGACGAACGCCTTCTGGAAGGCAACCGCCAGGTCGCCGTCTTCCACGAGCACGATCGAGCTGGCGTGCGGAGTCGGGTCGAGGAACCGAAGGGATCGCGTTCCGTCGTGGACGAGGAGGATCGCGAGTGGGAACGCGAGCGCGACGGTGTAGGCCGCGACGAGGAACGCGCGCTCGAAGCGGTCGCGCACGAGACCGGTCGGGTAGGCGAGGACCGTGTGCGCGACGAGCGCGTAGCTCACCTCGCCGAGGGCGAAGAAGACCGTGAAGACGGCCGGGTCGTGGCTGTAGCGGAGCTGGCGCAAGAGGAGCGCGAACGCGGAAGCCGTCAGCAGCGGCCCCATCCGGTTCCCCGGGCGGCGCGACCACGCGACGAGCCCCGCGACGAGGAAGGCCCACCCGACCGCGACGATCGCGCTCGCGCGTGCGGGTGACGTGAGGCGACCGAGCTCGTCGATCTGGATGCGGTAGACGAGGACGCCGAGCACAACGCCGGCGATCGCGAGCACCACGCGCAGCCGCCTCATGGCGCGGGGGCGAGGAGCGCGAGGACGGCCTCGCCCGAGAGCTCGTCCTTCGGGATGAAGCCGAGCGCGCCGCTCGCCTCGACGCGCCGGCCGAGATCGCCCGAGCCCCTGCTCGAGACGAACACGACCCGAGCTGCCGCGCCTCCGAGGCGCTCGGCCACCTCGAAGCCGCTCAGGTCCGGCAGGCCGATATCGAGGAGGACGACCTGGGGCGCGAGCTCGCGCGCGAGCCGCAGCGCGCTGCGGCCGTCCACCGCCTCCCCGACCACCTGGAGGCCGTCCAGCTCGAGGAGCCGCCGGGCCGACGCGCGGAAGCCCGGGTGGTCGTCGACGACGAGCACGGTACACGCCACGTGCTCATCGTCACATAGAGCGCCCGGCGCTACCACCCTGCCGGCCCGGATCGTCGAGGGCCGAAAGACCAGGGCAGGCCCGGAGCGCGAATGGCGGCTAGCCCGGTGGTCGCGGGTCCCCGGCCCTCCTACGGTCGGCAACGACAGCTTGCAACCCGTCCACGAGTCCGAAAGGAGCTCTCATGCGCCTCCGCAGACACCTCGTCAGGACGCTCGCCTTCCTCGCCGTGCTCGTCGCCGCCGCGCCGGCCGGGGCCGCGGCGACCGGGACGCTCCTGCGCAAGCACGAGCCGATCCTCGTCTTCCACCCGGGTGAGGAGTTCCGTCCGATCCCGGTCGAGGGGTTCGTCCGGGACTCGCAGCTCGAGGCGGCCACGGGGCCGGCGAGCTGGATCCTCGTGGACGCGTCCCCGAGCGCCGACGCGCTGCCGGGGACGAGCCCCCCGGTCTGGCGGCTCAACCAGCGCGGGTGCTTCGCGGGGGCACCGGCGCTGGGTGACCTCGCCTGCTACGCGGCGGCCGACGGAAGCCGTCCCGATCGAGCGGTGTACGGCCGCGTCGCCCGCACGGGCGGCACGACGGTGCTGCAGTACTGGCTCTTCTACTACGACAACCTGTACCGGTACCCGTTCCTCCCGACGGGCGCGATCTGGCAGTCGCACGAGGGCGACTGGGAGCAGATCACGGTCGTCCTCGACCGGGCTCGAAAGCCGGTCGAGGTCGGGCTGAGCCGGCACTGCGCCGGCGAAGCACGACCGTGGGACGCGGTTCGGCATGTCAAGCGCCATCCGGTCGTCTACGTCGCGCTCGGCTCCCACGCGCACTACTTCGCGCCCGGCACCCATCCGTTCGACCCGGCGTGCCTGCCGCCGCAGGTGACCGCCTTCTTCCAGCAGGCGGGCCTGCCGCTCCCGGCCGACGTCGCCGCCCCCGGGCCGACCGGCGGCCCGCGCCGCCACGCGGACGAGGCGCTCCCGATCGAGCGGATCGACGAGGGCTCGCCGTCGTGGACCGCGTACCCCGGCTTCTGGGGCGAGCTCGAGTACTTCCACGCGCCCGCTCCGGTCGGGACGGTGCCGTTCGGCACCTCGCCCGTCGGACCGGCGTTCCACCCGGCCTGGCGCGATCCCCTCGGGACGATCGCCGCCTGGCGCTCACCCATGACTGTCTCGAAGGAGGAGTGATGAACAGCTCGATGCTCAGGATCACGGCACTGGTCGCCGCACTGGTGCTGACGGTCGCCCTGGCCGCGTGCGCCTCGGGAAACGCGGACGAGCCCGCAGCCGAGCAAGCGCCGGCGACGACAACGCCCACGCAGGCCGAGCCTCCGACGACGACCGAGGCGGGCCCGGAGCCGATCACCGCCGCCGAGAAGCGCTGGATCGTGCTCGTGCGCCGCTACTCGGAGAGCCTCCAGCGGGACATCGAGGTGGGCGGAGTCGTCACGCATGCGTCGATGCGACGCTCGGCCAAGGTCTACGCCGGCTGCTCACGCGCGCTCAGGCGAGCGGGAGATCCGGGCCGCCTGGCGCCGGCGGCGAAGCCGGCACGGCGCGCGTGTGCACGGCTCGCGAAGGCGGCGGCTCTGCTCCAGCAGGCGATCGCCGCGTCCGACGTCGGCGGATCGGTCGTCGCCGGAACGCCCGAGGAGGACCAGTTCAACCGCGGCTTCAACGGAGCGACCGAGGCCGCCGGGAACGCGCAGTACGACCTGCAGCGGGCGCTCGAACGCGCCACGGAGATCGAAGGGAGCCTGGGATCATGAGAGACGACGTTCACACCTCCGAAGCTCGGCGCACTCCCCGTGCGTTGGGTTCCCGGTGGCCGGCCACCGCCGCGGCGGCCGTGCTGCTTGCCCTCGCCGGGTCGGCGAATGCGTTCGCCGCCGCGACGACGATCCGCGACGGGAACGACGCTCAGGGGCCGCTCGACGTGCGGGCGGCCAGGCATGCCCACAGCGGTACGCGCGTCGTCCACGAGATCTCGACCTTCGCGAACTGGCCGATCGGTCTCCTCGGAGCCCGCACGCCGAACCTCTTCGCCCTCGAGATCGACACGAAGGGCGACAGGCGCCCCGAACGGATCGTGGTCGTCTTCTCGTCGGGCGGGCATCTAGTCGCCGGCGTGGTCAACGCCCGCGGAGCCTTCCTCGGCCGAGCGAACGCCTCGCGGCCGAACGGCCACACGATCCGGGTCGCGATTGCACGGTCGCGACTCGGGAGCCCGGCCGGCTATCGATGGACCGCGCTCTCGTTCTTCCAGGGCGCGGGCTGTGCCCGGGGCTGCATCGACCGAGCACCGAACAGCGGGCGGGTCCTCCACGACCTCACGGCGCCGAAGATCACCTTCCCGACGCCGACCATCCCGGCCGACGTGGACTACGACGTGTCGTTCTCCCTGTCGGACACGGGTGGGTCTGGAGTCGGGAGCTGGCGTCTCCAGCACCGCCCGCTCGGCGGTGCCGCCTGGACGACCGTCGCGAGCGGAACCGGCGGCGGCAGCAAGAGCCGCCCTCACGCCTCGGCGCAGGGAGCGAACAGCGAGTTCCGGGTCGCCGCTTCCGACAGGCAGGGGAACACGACCGTCAGTCCGATTCGGGTCGTCTCGGTGCCCACCGACGACACCGCGTTCGTCTACAGCGGCTGGTCGGCACTCGCTTCCCCCGATGCCTTCCTCGGCACGTTGCACACCGCCCTCGACGACGAGACGCCGGACACCGCGACGTACGGGCCGTTCTCGGGCACGTCGGTGGCCGTCGTGGCCCCCGTCGGCTCGTCCTGGATCAACTCGAGGGGTGACGTTTACGTGGACGACGTCTTCATCGGGAGCTTCGAGCCCGGCGTCTTCGGCACGGCTGCCACGCGCCGGATCGTCTTCGCGACGAGCGGGCTCGATCCGACCGTCCCGCACACACTCGAGATCGTCGACGCAGCCGGCGGCATGCTGCCGCTGGACGGGATCATCGTTCGGTGATTTTCCGTCGCCGCAGCGATCCGAGAGGCGTCGACGAGGCGAGGCTCGTGAACCGGCTCCGATCAGTACCGTGTAGGAACCATGCCGCTGACGAAAGAGGGTCGCAGGACCGGCCTCGCGGTCGCCGTCGACCTGGTCAACACCTGGGACGAGCTCGAGCACGAGCCCGATCTGATCGAGGGCCTCGACGATGTCCGCGTCTGGCTCACGTGGCACGGCCTGGACCGGGCCGCGGACGAGCTGCGCGAGCCGGACGTCGACGCGGTTCGCGCGCTCAGGACTCGCCTGGCGGCCGTATTCGACGCGAAGGACGAGGCGGAGGCGGTGCGGCTCCTCAACCGGCTCGCGAGCGAGGTCGGGACGCCGCCGCAGCTCGAACGGGACGGCGCGGGCTGGCGGCTTCGCTCCTGGCCCGACGAACGCGAAGGGCTGAGGTTCGTCGCGGCCTACGCGGCCGCCGGGCTCCTGGACGGCGTCAGGACGTTCGGCTGGGAGCGCTTCGGTCGCTGCGCGGGGTCGCCCTGCCGGTGCGCGTTCGTCGACCGGAGCCGGAACCGAACCCGGCGCTACTGCTGCACCCTCTGCGCCGACCGCGTCGCCCAGGCCAGCTACCGCGCGCGGAACCGAGCGCGTCCCGCCCCCTCCGGGAGGCGGGACGCCTCGAGGCAGGCCTAGGAAAGCCCGTCGCAGGCCGCCGGGAACTGGCCGGCGTCCTGCTGTCCCGCCGACTTCACGATCGTGAGCGGCGTGAACGGGTCGCCCGCATCCGCGATGTACACGAGCTTGCCGACGGCGGCGAAGATCGATCCCTCGCCCGGCGCTGTGAGATGACCGTCGTTCCCGTTGATCGTCACCGTCACGGTGCCGTCGCCGTTGGGCTCGACGACGATCGGGCCGGCGAGCACCGTCGTCAGGGACTTGCCGTTCGCGGGGTTGGTGTACGTCACGTGGAAGTCGATCGCGTGCGTGACGTCCTTCCCGTCGGAGAACACCGTCTCGCGGAGCGTCCCCTCGGTGTGGAAGGCGAACGGGAACGGGCACGTGTTCGGCCCCGCGGCGATCGTCCCGGTGCGATCCAGCTGGATCACGGTCGTCACCGGCTTCTCGGCCACGGCCGCCGGCGCGATCGCCAGCAGCGTCGCCGCCGCGGCCGTGGCTGCGAGAGCAAAGATCTTCATTTCTCGTCCTCCCATCCTCGTCAGTTACGTTTGTAGCTATGACACTGACGTTCGCGTCAGGAGCTACGACGCATTCGAAGCTGACTGGTTAGCTCTCAGACCGCAGGGGACTCGACGCCGCCCCGCATCCGCCTTGGGTTCGGCCCTCGTCGAGGTGGAGCGGTGCCTTCGGGCCGCGCGGGTGCAGGCGACGGGGAGCCGGAAGCAACGGCGCGCGCAGGTTTGTGGTTCGGCTCAGAGGAGACGGGACTCTCATGCGCCGCCGCACGCTTCGCTCGCTGGTCGTGTTGCTCGTCGTCGCGGTGGGGGCGCTCGCTGCCCGAGTGGAGAGCGCGGCGAGCGCGGGGCCGCCAACGGCGATCGGGACAGGCGGTGCGGCCGCGACCGTGGACACGCTCGCGACGCAGGCCGCGATCGACACGCTGCGC
>Ga0055471_10000039_pt1 | contig 11215 bp, 13 predicted proteins | sample MayberryNW_TuleB_2_FD_57677 | JGI IMG/M metagenome (GOLD analysis project Ga0055471, IMG submission 57677) | Wetland microbial communities from San Francisco Bay, California, USA, that impact long-term carbon sequestration - MayberryNW_TuleB_D2 | ecosystem: Environmental > Aquatic > Marine >... | reverse complement strand
CCTCGCCCCTCGACGATCACGATCAAGGACGCAGCCAAGAGGCTGGGGGTCCACGAGAACACGATCCGCAACTGGATCGACCGTCAGATCCTGGGCTCCTACCGCTTGCCGAGCGGACAGCGGCGCCTGCCGCTCTCTGAGGTCGACCGCGTCGAGGAGGAGATCTTTGGCGTCCCGACGTCTCTTTCCGAGGTCGAGACGACCAAGGCGCCGCAGGCCAAGGCCGCCGAGCCGCTCACCGGCAAGCTTCCCTAGCCTCGGGCGGTGGATGGTCGCCGTTGGTGGGCATATATTGGCCCGCCATGCCGCCGATCGACCCCCCCGAGTATTACGCCGAGCGCGATGTCGAGCACTCCGCGCAGGGAGACATTCACCTCGACCTTTCATTCGCCGTAGCGACCGTGGCTGGAGAGGACGCGCCCCCGCGGGGAGCCCGCAAGCGCCCAGGCGACGAGGATGGCGACGTAGCCATTCGCCCTCCGCTGTTGGCGCCCGGGATCCTCTGCAGCTACACCTGCGGCTTCACGGCGCAGCCCCCAGGTCAGCGGGGCTACTCCCATCCCTTCCGTCTCGTGGCACCGATCATGAGCCTCACCGCCTTGAAGGCGTTCGGCGTCAAGGCAAACGAGCTGCGCAAGCTGAAGGACTCCGGCTTCCTGCAGGGCTTGATGTATCTGCCTCAGACCGATCAGCTGCGACTCGATGAGCCGGTCGATGACGAGGAGTTCGAAGGCGACGCAGCTGCGCTTCTCTACAGGCCGGCGCTCGTCACGCAGGCCCTCCTGGATCGGCGCGAGCGAGCTCATCGGCTCAGCGAGCCGGCTCAGCGAGTTCTGATCGCCGCTCTGACTCAGAGCATCTCGCCCAACCGCTTCGATCCGTTTGACGAGGCGCTGCGGGCACCCGATTTGTCAGACAGCTGGAGCGGATAGCGGGGCTCAGGCGGCCTCGTCCTCGCGCCGGTAGCGCACGACGCCCGGCAGATCACGGGTGCTGACCGGCCCGGAGTGGCTGCCGAGCCGGTCGTCGCGTCGCGGTAGGAGCAGGACGGCATGTCCTTGGGGGCCATCGTCGAAGCTCGTGTTTGGCTCAGGCTCCCAGGCGAGCACGGGATATACGCCCAGCCGTTCCGGCGCCGCATCGAGCGGTTCGATCCAGATCTCGGCGACCCAACCGGGTTGAGCGGGGATCGGATCGGCGACGGCGTCGATCAGCAGCGCCTCGAGCCTGCCGTATTGCGTCTCGATCGTGCTGTCGGGGTGGAAGTCGACGAGGTACGGGTCCTCGCCGCTCAACAGCAGGACGCGTGGACGCTCCCGCCCGTCGGAGTCAGGCTGCGCATAGTCGATCACCGGTAGCCGGACCATCCCTGCCGGATTCCCGTCCTTGTCGATGAACTCGTAGGTCGCAAGCAGGCGAATCGCCATCGCGTCGCGATGCTACTGGTCAGCCGAACCTTCGGCAGCGCGTGTGGGCACTCGGCGCCAGGAGTGCCCGAAACCGGCCAAATCGGCGTATATCGCCGCGCATTTCGGCTCGAACGCGCTCCTGGATACCCGCGCGAATCCCCTGCACACAAGCCAATTCCAGCCGCTCTTCTAGAATCTGCCAGAGCGCCTTACAAGCACGGGGTCACTGGTTCGAGCCCAGTACCGCCCACTGACCATTTGGCACGGCGCCGTCGCCGTTGTAGGGTCGGCATGGCTCCCTTCCTCGACCCTGGAGGTCCGGCGGTGAACGAGACTCAGTACGAAGCGGAAGTGAAGGAGCTGACCTGGGGCTGGTGGCTGTTGTTCCTGGTCGGCGTGCTCAGCATGGTGGCGGGGGTGATCATCCTGTTCAAGCCGGGCGACAGCCTCGCGACGCTGGCAGTGATCGCGGGCATCTTCCTGTTGGTCGACGGGATCCTCGAGCTCGCCGAGTCGCTCATGCGGGGAACTCGCAACCGCGGCATGGTCGCGCTGATCGGCGCCCTCACGGCGATCGTCGGCGTGTTGTTGATCCGACACCCGATCGGCGGGGTGGCGGCGATCGCGCTGCTGATCGGGCTCTGGCTGATCGCGATCGGCGTGATCCGCTTTGTCACCGCCTTCGAGGAGTACGAGCACCGTGGCTGGCACGCCTTCGCCGGGGTTGTCGAGCTGATCGCCGGCGTCGTCATCGTCGCCAACCCGGACATCGGCTTCGCCACGCTGGCGGTCCTGGTCGGCATCGCCTTCATCCTCAACGGCATCGGGATGAGCGCGCTCGGCTGGGGGATTCGCGGGGTCAGGCAGGAAGCTCTGCGCGCGGCCTAGCCGTCTCACTCATCCCATGCCCGGCCTCCAGTCGAGGACGAAACGACGCTGCTCGTCGGTCTCCGGCGAGGACCAGAGGCGCCGCCTGGAGCCGAGCCGGCCGCGGTCGGCCGAGATATCGGCGAGCGCCTGCTCCGGGTCGTCCCCGCGCTCGATCAGAAAGCAGCCGACGACGGTCCCGGTGCGCCCCGCGCCACCGCGGCAGTGCAGGTAGACGGGGTTTCCGGCCCGCAGGTCGACATCGATCAGGTCGAGGATCTCGCGCATGCGAGCGCGCGTTGGGACACTCACGTCGGGGATCGCCAGCCGGCAATGGCTCGCCTGGGTGCCGAGCGCGGCGGCCACTTCGCGCAGCATCGGCTCATAGGGGGAGTGCTCCCCAGGCTCGGTCAGGTCGACGAAGCGCCGGACCCCCAGGGCGAGGAACGCCTGCAGCTTCTCCCGCTCTCGTTCCGGATTCGGATCGCCGGGATACGGGCCGGCGAGCAGCAGATCCTGCTCGACCCAGTAGCTGTCGCCGGGCAAGTCCATCGACCAAGTGAGGGTACGCGGCCGCTTCTCCTCATGCCGGGGTGGCGGCGCTAGCCTTCGCCCATGGCCGACCCACTTCTCGCCGCCGCCGAGCAGCGCGTCCAAGCTCCCGCCATCGAGCAGGCGCTTGCGCTCTTTCAGACGCCGCCGGGGCCGGAGGTGGCTGACCTTAGGCACGGCTACCTCGACCTCCTAGGCCGCGATGACCCGACCGGCGCCCATCCCGGCCAGCGATTGATGCTGAACCGCGGGCTGGCCCTGATCTACCAGCGCTTATGGCGGCCGACCGGCGCTCGGTTGCTGATGGGCCTGACCGGCCCTGATACGAGCGAGGAGCACCGGATGGCGCTGGAGATGCTCGCGATCAGCCCTGGGGACCGGGTGCTCGACGTTGCCTGCGGTCCCGGCAACTTCAGCCGCGACTTCGCCACGGCTGCCGGCAATGGCCTCGTCGTCGGCATCGACGCCTCGGCCTCGATGCTCGAGGTGGCCGTGCGTGAGACCGATGACGCCAACGTCGCCTACCTTCGCGGGGATGCTTGTCAGCTCCCCTTTCACGACGCCAGCTTCGACGCGGTCTGCTGCTTCGCGGCGCTCTACCTGATTGAGGATCCGACGCGGGCGCTCGCGGAGATCGCCCGTGTGCTGGCGCCGGGTGGTCGGGTGGCCTTGCTGGCGAGCTGCAGCCGAGGCCACCTGCCGACCCGTGCCGTAAACACGATCGTGCGCGGGGTCAGCGGCGTGCGCGTCTTCGGCCGCGGCGAGCTGACCCGAGCGCTCGAGGAGGAAGGCCTGATCGGGATCGAACAGCGCGTCGCCGGCCTCGCCCAGTTCGTCTCGGCCGGGAGACCTCGCTGATGGCGCACATGGGCGGCAGCGCCAGCGCCGAGATCGATGCGCCAATCGAGGTGGTCTGGGCGCTGGTGGAGGATGTCCTCGCCGCTCCGGATTGGCAGGGCGGTCTGGTGGCGATCAGGCCGCTGGAGCGCGACGCCGAGGGACGCCCGACCCTGGTCGAGAGCGAGAGCGACGTCAAGGTCAGGCGCGTGAAGACGCAGGTGCGGTTCAGCTACGAGCCGCCCACTCGCCTGTCATGGAGGCAGGAGAAGGGCGACCTCAAGTCGGTCGAGGGATCCTGGACTCTGGACGACCTCGGCGGCGGTCGGACGCGAGCGACCTACGCGCTCGACAGCGACCCCGGGCGAGTGCTCGGGATGCTCCTGCGTGGGCCGGTCGAAGCAGCGGTGATGGCGATGTTGGTCAACGCCCGACCCGGTGAGCTGAAGGCGCAGGTCGAGGACGACTGACCGTGGAATCCGCCCGCCCGGTCAGTCCGCCGCGGCGATCCAGCTCTTCGCTTCCTCCAGCGCCGCCAAGTCGAAGACCTTGACCTTGGCGGGGATCAGGAAGCCGACGCCCTTGAAGAGCCGGCGGTAGGAGTCGTGGTCGGTCACCACAGCGATTCGCTCCCACGGGAAGGGGTGCTCGAGGCCGACCTTCGTGTCGTCCCACATCGCCGCCGTGGTGAAGCCCTCGAACTCCGTCCCGAGGACGTAGAGCAAGCTGATCTTGTCGTGCGTCTCGCGCAGCTTGTGCACCGCCGGTATGACCACCTGCTCGTAGTCCTCGCCGGTTACCTCACCCTTCGCCTCGAGACCCAGCGTGTCGTCAGGTAGGCCGGGAATCAGCTCGATCATCTTGCTCTCCCATCTGTTGTTGTCGGCGGCGGCATCAGTATGGTCCAAGCGATGGCCGATCGAGATCTTGCCGTCGTCGTCTTCGGCGCCTCCGGTGTGACCGGGCGGCAGGTTGCCGCCTACCTTGCCGAGCGTGCCGCGGAGCTCGGCGCCAACTGGGCGGTTGCCGGACGCGACGCCGCCAAGCTCGAGCGCGTTCTCGGTGAGGTTGGCGTCTTCGCGCCGGAGACGATCGTCGCCGACGTCGGCGACCCAGCCTCGCTTGCGGCGATGGCGGCGCGCACCCGCGTCGTGCTTGACCTCGTTGGCCCGTACACCCTCTACGGCGAGCCGGTGATCGAGGCCTGCGTCGCCAACGGCTCCCACTACGTCGATCTGACCGGTGAGATCCCCTTCGTGCGCCGAATGATCGACAAGTTCGACGAGCGCGCGAAATCGGCCGGGGTGAAGATCGTCCAGGTCTGTGGTTTCGAGGCCCTGCCGCCCGATCTATCGGTTCTGCTTGCCGCCGAGACCGCCCGCGAGCGCTGGGGTGAAGACCTTGCGCAGGCGGACGTTGACGTGGCCACCGACCAACCAGCCGGACGGCTCGGCTTCGCCGACCTGGTCTCCGGTGGCACGATGCAGAGCATGGCCGAGGCGGTCGGCGGCGAGGGTGCGGGGGATGTCGCCGATCCTGCGGCGCTGGTCGCCGATCCGGATGTCGCCGCGGCCATCCGACAGCGCAGCCCGATCTCACTCGCACCGCGTGTCAATGGACGCGGTGCGGTGATCGCCCCGATGACCCCGGTCGCCTTCATCAACCCGGCGGTGATCCAGCGGACGCATGCCCTGCTCGCCGCCGAGCACGGCGACGCGGCCGAGCCGCTGCGCTATCGCGAGGGCGTCGGCATTCCCGGGGGCTCCGCGACGTTGCCGCTACGCTACGCGGCCGCCGCGGCGCTGGCCGGGGTGCAGCTGGGCTTCCGCGGCATGGTTCGGGCGCGGCCGTCGGTCCGGGATCGCTCGGCCGCTCTGATGCGCAAGGTCCTCCCATCGTCCGGCTTCGGCCCCGCGGGCGAGCGGCTCGAGCAGTGGTCCTGGCACCTCACCGTCGACGCCGGCACCCCCGGTGGCCGCTACGTCCGCGTCGATCTCGACGCCGACGGGCACCCCGGCTACCTGACCACCGCCAAGCTGCTCGGCGAGGTCGGCCTGTTGCTCGGTGAGGATGGCGCGACGCCCGACCGAGCGGGCTGCCTGACGCCGGCCACCGCGCTCGGCACCGGTTGCCTCGATCGCCTCGCGCGCGCCGGCGCCCGCTTCGCGGTCACTTCGTGAGCGGCACGCGCCGCTGCGGACTTTTTCCCTGCCATAGGGAGGAAAAGGTCGGCAGCGTTCACCGGCTGAGTCTCATCCGTAGCCGCCGCCACAGCGAGGGCGGGCGCGGCTGGGCGCGGCGCCACTCGTCCTCGGTCGGCAGGCGCCCCGCCTTGCGGGCGGCAAGGACGCACTCGGTGTGGGCGTGACGGCGGCGCGCGCTGTCGCCTTCGGGTGCAATCAGCACATGCTCGCTCAGCGCAGGGAGATGGTTGCCGCAGAGCGGGCAGCGGTAGGTCGCCGGCTTGCGGTTCTGCGCCGGGCGCATCGCCCACCAGCGTGGCGCCGTCCCGCTCAGGAGATCTCAGGGATGGTTCGAGTTTCCGGTCAAGTTCTTCATCGGGGCTCTGCCCGCGCGATCCGGACAGAGGTCGGTTGACCGGATTGCGCTCGAGAGACGTGCATGTGAACGGTCTTCGACCCGTGCGGCCTGATACCGACCAGGCGCGAGTGGAGGCGCTGTCCACTGTCAGTGCGAAGGATGACTCGGCCAACGCAACGCTTGCGCGCTGCACAGTGGAGCCTCACACCCACGATGCGGCCATGCTGGCGCACACGCACCGTCTGTGGCCGCGGTGGCCAGGTTATGCCCGGGGTCGCTCTGCGAGACGGGGGAACGTCGGCCCATGCTTCCACATCGCGCCACCGGTCGAACACCTTGGCGAGGTGCACCTTCGCCTCGCTGGAAGCGGGCAGCCTATCCATCACCACCCAGGGAATCGCGAAGACGGCGATTATTACGACACACGGAATCCAGGGGAGCGGTTTCCAGCTGATCGGCTCCCGTTGATGACGCTCGTAGAAGCGGGCGGCTCCGTCGAGGACCCGTTCCGCCACACCTCCAATTGCCAGGAGCGCTTCACTGGGTGGTTCCCCGCGCTTCTGCCTGGCGGTCGTCACCAGATAGTCCGGCAACAGGCTGACCCCAACGACCAGGTCAACTGCCCGGGCCAGTCCCCTGCAGATTGCATACCAGAGGTTGGGCACGCCACGCTGAACCGCGACGAACCAGATGATCAAGAGGATCGCGGCGAAGAAGATGCCGGGGCGCAGTAGATCCGGCAGCAGCGCGATCGCCTGGACCAGCCACTTTAGAGGAGCGGTAAGCATCGCTCAGTCGGTGTCGTCGTCTTGATTGCCGTCCTCGACATCGGCGGCGTCCTCAGCGCCGTCACTCTCCGCTGGTATCTCGGGCGGGGTGTCGCCGGCTGAGAGCGCCGGCGACTGTCCTCCGTACATACCTTCAAGTGCTTTGGAGCTGACCTCGACGAGGGTCCTGTATATGGGGTCATCTTTGTCGAGGTAGTCCTTGTCGATCAATTGCTGAACCACGGCGAAGAGCGCCTGCTGCCTTTCCCCTTCGCCATCGGCCATCTTTGCCGCGAAGGCGTTGATGTTCTCGGTGCTGGGGTTGGATACAACCGCCTCGATCTCCCTGCCCACCGAGTCGCGCAGATGCGGCTCGAGGCTCGTCCGCACGATGTCGCGGAGCTTCATCTCGGTTTCGGCCTCTATCTGCTTGTTCTCGCCTTCGGCCTCGATCAGGTGGCTGCCGTGCCTCGTCTCGATCAAATCGGCATGGCGCTTGGCCGTGACCTGATCGAACTCGATGCTCACCGCGTCGACAGTTGCTGAGAGCCACTTGGGGGCCTTGAGGGGTTTCCCGACCAGTTTCCGAGCTGCCGCGCTGGCCTGTTCGCGGGCTGCGTTGAGGTCGGCAACGGGGTTCCCTTCGCTGGGTGGAGCGGTGCGGCCGGTTGCAACTTCGATCGCTTCGCTGAGGACTGGAACCAGGATCTCCCCAGCGCTGGTGCAGCCGTCTTTCGCTGCTCCCTGGGCGTTGACGACGGAGGCGGTCACCGCGATCTTCGCCACGAAGCCCGCCGATCCGGACCGGTCGGAGAACTCGACGTCGTATTCCAGCCTGTGCGCGCGGGTGTCGATCTTCACCCAGCTGCGGGCACGCGCCCAGTACTTCTGTCCGGCTGAGAGTTGCTTCCCAGACGCGACCGGCGCTCCATGCTCGTCGAGCAGGATGCGGGCGAAGCCACCATCCAACGGCTCAAGATCGTGCCGGCGGCCAAGGCGGCCGAGCAAGCCGCTCGCCGCCTGAAGCTCGCCTTTTTCGGTGACGGGGGCGAAGTCTCTGCTGCTAGTCAAGGTGTCCTCCTCGGGGTTTTACGTAGAACGCGTCATGGGTCGAGCGTGCGACGTCACGAAGGGAGCCGCGACCTCGGCTCTCCGCTTTCAACAGCCGCTCGAGCTGGGTTTCGAATTGGGGGAGACGCTGGCGGCGGTCCGCTGCGGACCGCATCATCGCGATCAGCTGGTTGAGGAAATCGCGGCTGGCGCGGCCATCGACGATTGCGGATAGCACAATCCGTATTGCCTCCATGGCCTTCTTTTGCCCGGCCGGAGCATCGAGGCTGCGTGCCAGCAGATTCGCCAGGCCTTCGAGCGTCTCACGCTCGGCGGGGTCGGTCAGGCCCGTGAGTGAATCGCGCGCAGTCTGGTCTCCCGCCATCAGGCGATTCACCAAAAGCGGCAAGGTCGAGTAGAGACGAGGCTCGACCGGCTTGGATTCCAACTGTCCGAGGAGGAGGCCGATCACGGCCGCGCGCGAGCGAGCGGCTCCCCGCCCCCCCGCGGCAAGCGAAGCCAGCGCCTGATCCGCGGCACGCTGAAGCTGTGGGTTTCGCTCGGGGATTTGCCAGAGTCGAGCGGCGGCTGCGGCGCCGGTGTCCCAGGTTCCGAGCGGGCCACCGTAGGCAAATATCGCGGCGCGACGAAGGTTGGCTACCTTGGCCCCGCTCCAGGTTTTTGCCAACGCCCGCGCCGGGAGCGGATCGGCATCCGTCGCTGCCGGGACGCCAAGGGCAAGGCTGGCGCAGTAACGCTGGCGGGACCCCCCATCGAGTGCCCAGGGTCGCAGCAATTCGCGCTCGATCCTGAGCGGATCGACGATGAACAACACCCCGGCGGTGACTGCCGCGGCCTTGATCACCCTCCCGCTTGAGCTTGCCGCCAGGCCGTGCAGCCACTCGACGTAAGGTTCATGGAACGCGGCATCCAGGTGGCGCCAGAGGTAAGCAGTTACCCGGTCGGATCGGTGGGGTGAGCGGAGCTGGACGACCTCGGCGGCCTGTGGTCCGAAATGGGTCGGTATCGTCACCTGGACGAAGGAGACGAAATCCACCGGCAGCGCGTGATCGGCGGGCCCGAACCTCCTTTCGAGCTTGGGCTTCTCGACCTCTCCCTCCAGCCCCCGCGACAGCTCCTCGGCAGCGATCTCAAAGTCGCCCCGCGGGACCCCGTCCAGGGCCGCGGCCGCCGCGAGCGCCCCGACGCTTCGGGCAGTCGGCCGTTCGTGCAGCCACTTGTCAAGCGCCGGTGCTTGTCCATTGACTCTCGCGGCAAGGTCCGCCGCAGTTCCGTCGACGTTCCCGGCAAGCTCGACCAGCTCGACCGCGGTGCCCGGCGGGACTGGTTTGGGCAGCAACTCGAATGCCTCTATTGCGCGGTTGCGGTCCTCGTTCGAGATTCCCTTGATCTCGATGGTCTTTGCCAGGACGGCCGCCGAGTCCGGTGCGACACCCGTGATGATCGGCAGATCGCGCGGGCGTGAAGACGTCGGCAGCTCCGCTCGCACGGTGAGGACGATCGCTGCGCGATCGGCGAGCACGCCTCGCAGCCGGCGTAGTTCGAATCCCGCTAACTCCTTGAGCATCGACGGATCGAGCGAATGAACCAGGACGCCCGCCGCGCGATGGTCGACACACAGCTTCTCGACGCTATCCACCAGTTCCCGAACCGAAAGGGTCGCCGGCAGTTCGAGAATCGGCGCATGTCCGGCTGCGCGCAGTGCCGCACCGGCCGTGAGGCGGTTTCCACAATCCCTGCCGGTTAGCGCCAGCATGCGATGCCGATCGATTGCCTTGGTGATCTGTTCGAAGGAGTCGGGTTTGACGTAAGCGGGTTCGGTATCCGCGACCTCCTTGGTTACGTCGGCGACCGGAACCAGCACCCGGTCCTCGCCAGTTGGGCTCTTGAAGTCACCCGCGATGTAAAAGGTGTTCGCGCTGAAGAGGTTCCTATTAGCGGCGCGCGAGCTGGCGCGCAACTCATAGTCAAGGCTCGCGGCATCCTCCTCGTCGCCCGATTCCGAACTGGGTTGCTCGTCTTCAACCTCGTGCCCGGGAGCCGAATCTTTCGTGGTCGTCGAATCCCCCTGCTTCTCATCCTCCGAGTCACTCACCCGTGGAAGTCCCCTCCAATGTTGAAGGTGTTACGTGAGTACACGTTCTTGCCGGCGGTCAAGTTCTCCGTGACCAGCGATCGAAGTTCGGCCTCGGTTACCGCGCCAGCGGCCAGCCCCGCCTCGAGTGCGTCTTCGATCTCGTGCACGCCCGGATTTGGCTCTCTTGCCTTGCCTCGAAGCTTGTCGATCACACTCAAGGCCGCTTTTGCGAACCCGGATCCAGCCTGGCTCGCAAGCTCGCGCGAGGCGACGTCCGCGCCGGTGGACAAGAGGGGTGTGAGCACCTCAGCGGCCTCGTGTATTGGAACGGTCATGGCTGCCCATCCTAGTTATTGGCAGTCAGTGAACGCGTAGTGAGCAGTATGTCTTTTATAAACCGGCTTGTTTATCTGGCTGGCACAGATCTTGCCCGGCGCTCAGGGCGCGCCGGTGTGAAGTTGCGGCGTTGCGGTGCCGCCACGGCGGCGCTCGGCCTTGGTGACGACGTCGAAGAAGATGTCGTTGCGGCCGCGGCGCATACGGTGGGGGAAGGCTCCGCGGGTGCGGCGGCTCACGGCGGCAAGCGCACGGAAGCTCGATTCGTGCGCGCGGCTCCAGCGGATACCGAAGATCTCGCGCACGCGCGGCGGCAGGGTGCCCTTGATGAGGTGGTTCTGCACGGCGAGGTTGCCGCGCGCCGGTAGCGGCACCGGCTGGCGGAAGGCAACCAGGGGCGCCATCTCGAGGCCGTGAGGGGTTGCCTGCAGGTCGGGCGCGGCGAGCTTGCCGTCGAACCAGGCCTTGAACTCGGTGTGGCTCGTCGGCACCTCGCGGCGCGGCAGGCCGAACAACTCGCCGAAGCGGACGTAGTCCTGCCAGAGTCGCTCCCGTTCGTCGGGGTCGAGCGGCCGCACCAGCGTCTCGTACATCTCCCGCCCCGAGTCGGCGATCACCGCCAGCGTCCACAGCATCAGCTCAGGGTCGAAGGCCGAGTAGGGCGTGCCGGCGGGGTGCGGGCCCGCGGTCTCGGGCAGCTTGCCCGCGATCGTCTCGTGCAGGCGGTGGACGCGCGTCAGCACCTCGTCGGCCTCGGC
>Ga0055471_10000037_pt1 | contig 11280 bp, 8 predicted proteins | sample MayberryNW_TuleB_2_FD_57677 | JGI IMG/M metagenome (GOLD analysis project Ga0055471, IMG submission 57677) | Wetland microbial communities from San Francisco Bay, California, USA, that impact long-term carbon sequestration - MayberryNW_TuleB_D2 | ecosystem: Environmental > Aquatic > Marine >... | reverse complement strand
AGGATGTGGGGGTGCTGGAGGTTGGCGGTCAGCTTGATCTCGGCCAGGAACCGCTCGGCGCCGATCACCGCCGAGAGCTCGGGGCGGAGCAGCTTCAGCGCGACCCGCCGATCGTGGCGGAGGTCCTGGGCCAGGAAGACGGTGGCCATGCCGCCGGCGCCGATCTCGCGCTCGATCCGGTAGCGGTCGGACAGGGCGAGCTGGAGGCGGGTTTGCGTCTCGGGCACGGGGGCCGGCTTGTGGTTGGGATGGGTTGAAGATGCGTCGGCATGGGGGGATTCGCTAGCGGGCACTCGCTCGGGCGGGGCGCGAAGACCTCTAGGATGGCAGCGAGCTCAGTACCTGCTGGATCGGCCACGCCGTCTATCTTCCAGCTACTCGAGCTGAGCGTGGTCCCAGGTCACCTCAAAGCTGGGGAGTTCGTATGGCATTCGAAGCGTTCCTTAAAATCGATGGCCTCGACGGCGAATCGACGAGGAAGGGGTTCGAGAAGCAGCTGGAGATCAAGTCGTTCAACTGGGGAGCTGCCAACTCGGCGACGATCGGTGCAGGGGGTGGTGGGGCAGGCAAGGTCTCGGTAACCACCTTCAACATTTCCAAGAACACCGATGCGGCGAGCCCGCGTCTGTTCCAGTCCTGTTGCAACGGTACTCCCTACGCAAAAGCCGTGGTCACGCTCAGCAGGTCCGGCAGCAGGTCGCCCGACGACTTCATCAAATACGAATTCGACAACGTGTACGTCCAAAGCGTACAGTGGTCGGGAACGACTGGTGGCGACGATACTCCGTTGGAAAGCGTCTCCTTTGGTTTCAGCAAGGTCAGCTTCACCTACACTCCGCAGAATCCCGATGGGTCGAAGGGAGCGCCATCCGTTGGGACGTGGGATCTCACTAGGGTATCAGCGTAATAGGCTCGGCTTCGGAGATCGGTCAGCCTTGAGCGAGTGCTGCCGGATGAGCACTTCGAGTTCCGTGGCCCGCGTCCCCGCAGTCAAACCTGGAGGGGTCAGGGGTCACGACTGGGCGAACGATCGGTCTGAAACGGATGAGGCAAGTACGGCATTTCACCGTGCCACCAAGCCAATGGACTCCCAGCTCTCAATCTCCAGCGCCGGACTGCTCGCGGCAGCTTGCGATAATGACAACGGTAGCGGACCTGTCGGGCCATCGCTGGCGGCGGTCGGGGTCAAGTTTTGGGACGCCGGTGCCAGCGTCGGATGGAAAGGAGCAGGCCACCGACCTAGCCGAACTCCGACTGACTAACGCCTCACGCCTCTACGCGTACCTGTCCATGGCGCAGTTCCGGGCGGCAGAGGCCGCCCAGGAGCTGCCCGGTCCTCACCCACCGGTGTCGGCCGCTATCGGAGGTGCCTCGGCCGCGGTGCTCGCCGCCTTAACCAGCCCTGCCGCCGACGGCCGCATCGCGGCCAGACGCTCCCCGCCATCGACCGCCGCGAGATCGTCCAGCAGACGCAGGACCCGCTGCACCACTCCCTCGTCCCGATTGATGGCGCGCGCCGCGCGGTAGGTCTGGGCCGCCGATGCCAGATGCCGATCGCCCTCGCAGAGTGCCAGCCCGCAGAGCGAAAGTCCTTTGGCGTCCAGGGCGTCATAGTTGGTCGCGCTACGCGCGAGGAGTGTGTCGGCCTGCTCGATCGCCGCCGTGAAGGCTTCTCGTGCCGCCGCCATCTCGCGCTGCCGTGCGGCAATGACGCCGGTGAGCGCGAGCAGATAGGCGTTGTTTTCCGGCTCGTCGTACCGGCGCGCCGCCTCGGCGGCAGCGCGCGCAGCGGCGAGATTCCCGGCCGCCAGCTGGGCCCGGGCGATGAAACCGTTGCTCCAGTTGCCCAGAGTCGGATTGGCGTTCGCCTCGCCGACCGTGACGCTCTCGCCGGCCCGGCCGATCGCTTCCTCCAGCTCACCGGCATCGATCAGCACCCCCGCCAGGTTCGAAAGCACGAACCCCGCCATGACCTGGTCCCCCAGCTCCTGGGCCAGCGCCAGGGCTCGGCGGCAGAGCGCGATGGCGTGCTCGGCCTGGCCCAGCTTCCCGTAATACCAGCCCAGCTCACCGAGCGCGGCACACTCGCCGGGACGGTCTTCCTGGGCCTGGCAGAGCTGCAACGAGGCCTCGCAGTATTCGATCGCCTTCCGGGTGTCGCCGATCTGCACGTAGCACCAACCCAGCGCGGCCAGCGCGTCCCGCTCGCCGGTGGCATCGGCCAGCTCACGCGCACGCTCGAGCGCTTCCGTATAACACTCGATCGAGCTCTGGTAGAGCCCCAGCTTGGCGTAGGCGCTACCCAGGCTTGCCGAGTGCGAGCGAGTGAGCCCCGGGTCGCCGAGCTTGCCACGGAGCAACTCGTGCATGCCGGCCACGAGCCGGTAGTGGCCCCATAGCAGGAGCGCGCTGTCGATCTCGAGCAGCACACCGGCTGCCGTGTCCCATTCTTCCGCTGCGATACGGAGATCGAATTCCGCGCGGTGGCCCGCGACATCGTCGATCGTCCTCCAGGCGTCCGGCGGCACGCGCACCTGTGCGAAGTAGTCCGCCCCCCGATGAAACAAGGCGAAGCGGGTGAACCGCCGGTCGTCGGGGGTCTCCCGATCTCCGGGCTCGCCGACCGGGATCCTGCCGAGCACGTACGCCTGGTCCACCGGATGCAGTCCGTAACGGTCGGCCTCCTTGCGAACCAGGTGCATGTTGACCAGGCGGGCGAGGACCGGGGCACTGGCCAGCCCGGCCATGTAGGGCTGGAGGAGGTGATCGACGGCGGCCGCACGGACCGGTCGCCCGTAGATGGCGATGGCCTCCATGACCTGCTGGGCGGTGGGGTCGAGCCGGCTGAAGGACTCGCCGACCAGGACCTGCTGGACGTTCTCGGGCATCCGGCCGGCGGCATCCGCAAGGATGTCCTCGAGCGAGGTATCCCGGTCGGCCGAAAGGATCGCGAACAGGTGCTCCAGCGCGCGCGGGTTGCCGCCGACCATCGCACCCGCCGCGCTCAACAGCTCATCGCGCGCCGTTCTGAGTTGCACTTTTCCGTCCACGTCCATCGCCCGGAGCACATTCTCGGCGTGGGGCGATACCAGTCCCTGATCGAGGTCGATCCGCCGTTGCGCCGCCGGCTGCACCAGGGCGAGCGCCGGGGGCGCGACGCGGGAGGTCACGATCACCCTGACCGCGTGGGGCGGGCCGCTCAGCAGGGCTCGCAGGGCCTGCTCGAGGTCCGCATCCTTAATAGTGAGGGTCGAAGGGTCTACGACGTCCTCGAAGTTGTCGAGCAGGACCACGGTGCGGCCGCTCGGAAACTCGGCCAGCAGCGCCTGCATCTTGTCGGAGACGCTCAGCCGCTCGGTCCGGTAGGTGTCCTCCAGCCGCTTCGCGGTGTCGGCCGGCAACAGGCGGGCGAGGTCGGCGTAGAGGTTCGGCAGCGTGAGGGGGCGGGTGCTCACCGCGCTCAAGTACACGATGCCATCCGCGGTGATCTCCCCCGCCCCATCCGGAAGGCGTCCCGACTCCAGCCCCTGGAGCGCCCGACAGACGAGCACGGTCTTCCCCAGACCCCCGCGCCCGATGACCATCATCAGCCGCACCCCCTCGTCCTCGAGGGCCTCGCCGATGAGCCGGGTCTCGATCTCGCGGTCCTGGAAGTAGGCGGGCACGGTCGCCGGCGGGCGATTGACGACCCGGCTCCGGCCGGCCGGCCGGCTGGCGGGCTCCGGGCTCCGCTCTCGCTCGAGCCCCTGGGCGATGCTCTCGGCCACCTCGCGGGCGGCTGCCGCCGGGTCCTCGACCGCCCGTCGCCGGCGGGCGATCTCGGCCGAGAGCTCGATGATCTCCGCCTCGACCCGGGCGATCTCGGCGGGCTCGACGGCCCGGAGCCGGTCGCGCTGCGCGTTCGCCAGGCGCTCCTCGGTCGCACGCAGCAGTCCCTCCGGCGAGTCCAGCCAGCGCAGGTGATCCCTGAGCCGGGAGACCGCAGCCTCGAAGTTCCCGGTGAAGTCCAGATGCTGGCGCGGCTCCAGCCGGAAAGGCATCTCGGCGTCAGCGTGTACGAGGATCGGGACCAGCGGCTTCTTGTACTTGAGCGCCCGCGTCCACTCACGCTTGCAGGTGGACAGGTCCTCGACGCTGTCGCGGGTCATGAGGAAGAGCAGGCTGCGGCACATCCGGATGGCCTCGACGAGCTGGGTGTCCCAGTCGTCGCCGGGGCGCAAGCTGCGCTGATCGAGCCAGGGATGGATCGCGGGCGTGCCCGCCTCGAGGGCGTCGCAGAGGCTCAGGGCGACCTGATTCCCATCAGCGCGGGAGTAGCTAACGAAGTGGTGCACCGGGCTACGAGTCTGAGCTGGAGAGTAGCGCAACCGCTAATGATCGTGACTCAGCGCCGATTTTATGACGCACACGCTCCGTGTGATGCTCGGCTGTGCGAACGCTGATGCCGAGTCGCGTGGCAATGGCCTGATCCGACAGTCCCTTGCCCATTAAGCAGGCGATCTCGGCTTCGCGTGCCGTGAGTCCCAGCCGGTTGTAGAGGTCATGCGAGCGAACTTTGCGCTTCCCCGTGCGCTCCAATTCAACCAGGATCGCCCAGCGATCTGAAAGCATCAGTTTGGGTGGCACCAGCACACCCCGGAGGCGGAACTCAGAGCGCGGGGTGAGCACCTCCCGGTTAAGCACGATGGTCTTTGTGGGTGGTGTGTTGCTGTGCAGTGTGCGCACCCTGGCAGACAGGCGCCGCACCGCCTGATCCAGCTCGCCCTGCAACTGGCGCCGTTCCTGAACGGCTGCGCGATCCAAACACTCGTGGAGCGCAGGTGTTTGGTAGAGGAGTCGTCCAGTATCGTCGGCGGCGACGATCGGCCGTGCGAGAGCGTCGAGGAGCCGTGTCTGGATGTCGGTGAGTGCACCTGGCGAGGGCATTAGGCTCCTCTGCTCTGTGGACGTAGGTACATCTGCCCATGCGAGCGTGGGAACTTTGCCATAGTATCGCTCGGGCTAGGTGCACGCTAGGTGGCAATGCACTCAGCTAGGTGCGGCGCTCAACACCGCCTCGAGCGTCCAGCCTGACCTGCTCACCTCGACAAAGGCACGCCCGGCGAAAGCCGGGCCGCAATGCCACGGGCCCTCGCTGCCCTCCGCGACGCCACACGGTATCCCCGCCTGACGCCTCGAAGGACCCACGAAGTCGCCCCCTCGCAGACCTCACACCTTGGAGGTTCCATGCGTCGCTCCAATCTCCTCAGCACGGCCGCGCTCGTCACCGCCGCGCTCTTCCTGGGATGTGAAGGAGCGCAGGACCCGACAGCACCTAGTGCGACCATCGCTGCACCCCGCGGCGATTTGCCAGCCTCAACGCAGGTTCCGTTCAAAGGCACCTTCAGCGGCACCGGGGTCGCCGGCACCGACGGTCGCTGTGATGTCCTAACGGTCCAGATACACGGCTCGGGTACTGCCACGCACCTGGGACGCTTCACCACCGATCAGAGCCACTGCGCCGCACCGACATCACTCACCTTCACGGACGGGGAGTTCACCTTTACAGCTCCCAATGGCGACCAGCTCCAAGGCACCTACTCCGGGGACTTCGTGCCCCTCGAGGCGCCACTGTTCGCAATTGATGGCCAGTTCGCCTTCACAGGTGGGAGCGGCCGGTTTGCTAATGCGACGGGGGGCGGTGATGCCTCGGGCGTGCAGAACCTCGCCACCGGCGATGCTACGGTGGAACTCGTGGGGACCATCTCCAGCATCGGCTCCAACGGGAGATCACAATAGGAACTGTCACGCGGGCCCCGGGAGCCCGCTGAGCCGCCGCTGAGCAGCGGATGAGCCGCCGCTGAGGTGCGCTTCCCATCTTCAGATCGACATACCAGGCATGCCCTAAACACTGGCTGCGTCGGGCTGCTACCAGTGTCGAGGGCTCAGACGGGGCCGGGACTCGGATGAGGAAGTCACTATGTCCCCCAGACTGTGCGCACGCACCGTTCGTGAGAGCTTCCGAGCGTCAACCCGGCGCCCGGATCAGCTTGGACTGGGACAACTTTCGGGACTGCCTGACACAGGCTGCGAGCTGCGCACCACCCCCGCTCTGGACACCCCCCGCACGGGGTCGTATGCTAGCCAAGTCCCTTTCAAAGCTGCACCCGTGACGGCTATACCCGGTCCCCGCGATCTCGTGGGCGACCGATACCAGCTTGAGGCCGAGCTGGGTACCGGTGGCCAGGGGACTGTCTACCGGGCGCTCGATCGACGTCTCGGGCGCCACGTCGCGGTCAAGTTACTCCGTCCCGAATTCACTCCCCTCATCGGCGCCGACCGCTTTCAACGCGAGATCGCCATCGCGGCCTCGCTCACACACCCCAATATCGTCCCGCTGCTGGACTCGGGGGGCGAGGGCGATCGCCTCTACTATACGATGCCGCTCATCGAGGGGGAGACCCTCCGGGCGCGGTTCCGCCGCGAGCCCCAGCTTCCGCTCGATGAGGCACTCGCCATCACCCGCGATGTCGCCGCGGCCATCGACTACGCCCACGAGCACGGCTTCCTCCATCGGGACATCAAGCCCGAGAACATCGTGCTCGCCGCCGGCCGTGCCATGGTCCTCGACTTCGGACTCGCACGAGCGATCCAGACGAACCGACAGGACGCCATCACCTCCGGCAACCTTGCCGTGGGCACCCCCACGTACATGAGCCCCGAGCAGGCGTCGGGACCGGGGCAGCTCGACGGTTGCACCGACATCTACTCGCTCGGCTGTGTGCTCTACGAGATGCTGGCCGGGACCCCGCCGTTTACCGGCAGGACGGCGCAAGCGATCATCGCTCGCCATCTCGTAGACCAGCCGCCGTCGATCTCCACCGTGCGGCCTACGGTGTCCCCGGCGCTCGAGGAAGCGCTCGGCAAGGCGCTGTGCAAGGTGCCGGCGGACCGCTACCGGTCCGGGGCGGAGATGAGCCGGGCCCTGGAGCTGGCCGCGCGAGCGGGCAAGACTCGACCGCGCAGGCTGCCCTGGATCGCAGCCGCAACGGGGATGGTCGCCATGGGAGGGCTCGCCGCGCTGATGATGCGGCCGCACGTCGCGCTCGACGACAACAAGGTGATGGGCTTCCCGCTCCTCGCCACGGGTGAAGTGCCCCCGTTCGAGGTGGACCTGGTGGAGGAAGCGATCGCCGCCGCCATGCAGGACACCGATCCGCTCCGGTGGCTCCGGGCGCGGTTCTTTCTTGGCGGCGAAGCGCGGGGCAACCTGTCGGCCGATTCGGCGACCAGCGTCGCGCGGCGCCGCGGCGCTCGCTACTGGCTGGGCGGCTCACTGGCGCGGATCGGCGACTCGCTGGTGGTACGGCTGGACCTGTTCGACGCGGGCGCCGACTCGCTGGTGGCGAGCCGGGCGGAGGCGGGCGCCGCGGGAACGCCGGCCTACGTGCTGGCCTTCCGGGCGGTGAATCTGCTCCTGCCGCGCGTCGTCGGGCGGAGCACTCACGTGGCGGAGAAGTATCTCGAGCGTCACCAGCCGGGGGCGGTAGCCAAGTGGCTCGCCGGCGAGGTGGCGTACCGGAATGCCCGCTATCGCGATGCCCTGGCGCTGTACCGCGAGGCGCTCGGCGCCGATTCCATGCTCGTGGCCGCCGCGCTCAAGGGGGCGATGACCGCGGCCTGGCTGACTCAGTACGGCGCGGCCGACTCGCTGGTGCAGCTGGCGTTGCGCCACGAGTCCGAGCTTCCGCAGCCCAACCAGTTCCTGGCTCACGGTATGGCCCACCAGTTCGCCGGTGATGGCGACTCCGCCGCGGTGTGGTTCTCGCGCGCGGCGGCACTCAACCCGGACTGGTCGGAGGCCTGGTACGCCGTGGGGGAGGCCGCCTACCACCTCTGGCCTGCCGGCCAGCAGCTCGATTCGGTCGCGCGCTCCGCTTTCCTCCGCGCGGCTCAGGCCGATCCCGACTTCGCCCCGGTCGTCTTCCACCTCGCCGAGCTGGCCATCGCCGAGGGCGACCTCGACGTGGCGGATAGCCTGGTGACGAGGCACCACCAGCTCAGCGCCGACACCGCCCAGCAGCTGCAGATCGAGCTGATGCTGGATTGCGTCCGCTCGCGGGACACGGTGGACTGGACCCCGCTCGCCCGGCGCGACACCTCGGGATCCCTTCTGATCACGGGCGGCCGGATCCTCGCCGCCGGCGGGCGGCATCTCGGCTGCGCCGAGTCGGCCTACCGCGCGGCATTGACCTCAGCCGCGCCCGATCCCGACGTGAGCCGCCGCTGGACCGCAGTGCTCGGCCTCCACCATCTGCTGGTCGCGCGCGGCGAGCACGCCGCGGCGAGCCGGCTGGCCGACTCGGTCGTGGCCTCGGACGTGCCCGCGGGCCGGGGCCTCCGGGTTCTCGATGCGCTGCTGGGCGTCGGCCCGGATTCGGCCGGGGCGGCCGAGATGGCCGCGCAGGATGCCCCACTCGATGAGGTGAGCGTGACCCGGCTCTGGTGGTTCGGCGAGTGGAGTGCGGCGCACGGCGACACGGCCCGCCTCGCGGCGATCGCCGGACGCCTGCCGCAGCGCGTGCTCATTTCCGGTCTCGCCGCGGACGCCGTTCCCGCGCGAGCCATGGCCGCGCGGCTGATGCTGGCGCGGGGAGATACCGCCGGGGCGATCGACGTGCTGCGGCCGCTCCGGCCCATCGCTCCGATGGGGCCCTTGATCTGGGGGTACTGGGAATCGCTGAGCACCGAGCGGCTGCTGCTGGCGAAGCTGCTGCTTGCCACGGGACGGCCGGCCGAGGCCATGCGGGTGGCGGAATCGTTCGATGGGCTGCGCTCGGGGACGGATCTCGCATTCCTGCCGCACAGCCTGGAGCTACGGCGCGAGGCGGCACAGCGGATGGGAGATCGCGCGACAGATGCGGCGCTGGCGCGGCGGGAGGAAGGTCTTGCACGTCGCTGAATGGATGTCACACCTCACTTTTGACACGGAGGCGCATATGTCGGGATCGAAGCGGCTGTTGAGCGTGATAGTGATCGCGGGGTCGGTGAGCCTCCTGACAGTTGGATGCGGAGGCGGAAACCCATCGAACGGCGCCGTACAGTCCGGGGAAGTAGTGGACGCGAAAGCGCGGGATGACATCGCGAAGATCAACAAGTACCTCGGTACCACCGACGGCCAAGGCGCCAACCACACTACCTTGCTCCAGAACATCAGAGAGAACAACAAGGATCTGCAAAAGGCCCTCACAACCATGCAGTGCGATATCTGGAAGCTGCAGCACCCCGGTCAGACCAATTGTCCGGGGCCGAGCACGTCACCGACGGTCCCGCCCAAGTATCCACAATGACTCGCCGTCAGTGGCAGTACACGCCCATCGTGCTGCTCGTCGGGCTCCTCGCCGCCGATTGGGTGCCGGAGGACTGCCCCGACTGCTTTCACGAAGGCTATCGCGTCGACATGTCGGCGGTGCCGCTACCTGTGGCACCGCCGCCAGCGGTCCTGTTCAGCGGCTATCGCAACGGACGCTGCCGGGACGACCTGATCTGCACCGGCGCACCGGACGCCTGGTTCGGGGATCTGCAGGGCAAGCTCATGAACTGGTGGAAATCCTGCGGCAACCTGGGCCGGGAGATGGTCGTTTTCGCGGGCGGGCACGCACCGACGATACTGGCCCCCCCCGAGGGAAGTACCGAGCTCACCCCGACCCTGAATGATGCGGCGCCACTGAAGATTGCCGCATGGGTCGAGGAAGGCGATCCGAATCGCAAGGTCGATGCAGCGGAACAGCTCGATATGGCGCAGCAGACATTCGACCAGCTAGGGGCGGGTATCCAGCTCGAGTACGTTGTGGGCACCTACCCCAGCAGACTAAGGCTGCCTGCCGCCCTCACTGGGTTTGTCGACGATGCCACATGCGATCACGCCTACGTGCTGCAGGGTTCGACGGCGCCGGAGCTGCTGGCCATGCAGGACCCGCAGAAGCTGAACGTGTATTTCGTCAAGGAGATGCACAACCCCTGGTCTGGAATGACCTGCGCAGGCGCTACTAACCCGCCGAGCCCGGATTCGACGCGCTACATGATCTTCGTGTCCGAGTTGCGGCATGCGCCGTCCACAGTGGCGCACGAGATCGGCCATGCGCTTGGCCTGATCCTTTACGCTTCGCTGCCAGGGGGAGGGGTGGGCAGCTATCCCGGGGACATCAATGAGCTGGAGATGAGCCCCTACCTGCCAACCGACAATTTGATGTTCAGCGGTGTGGGCACCGTCGGGCACATCACGGTTGGCGAGATCTATCGCATGCACTTCGACAAGCGATCGTGGCTCTGGCGGGGGAAGTTCGGGGGCTCTGGCTATCCCCGAGAGTGCCAAGCCAGCCCGGAGGAGGGGGGAATTTGCCCCCCTCTGGCCATCCACCCGACGCGGGGGTGGCCATGACCAGCACGCCGGCGGCCAAGACTATCACGGGACGGGGGCTCGTGGTCATCGGGGCACTCATTCTCCTTCTCATCCTCCTTCTCATGCTGTTCATGCGCGGGAGACGCCATCCAAGGCCGCTCACCAACCTCCAAGTGGCCGAAGCCTGGCTCGACTGCATCGACTGCCAAGGCCCGTTCCTCCAGCGCCTGCACGAGTCAGCATCCGACAATGATACGATCGTCCGGTTCCTACGTGCGGCGCTGCTTCAGGGAGCGGATAGTGCTCGCCGGGCGCGCCACGAGCGCGAACTGCTGCGAGCGTGGGTGAATGACAGTCTTTATCGGGAACGCCGGGGCCTGTCACAAAAGGCAGAGTCGCTGCCGGCGCGGGGCCACACCTTTGACGGCGCTGTGATGCACGTGATGCCTTTGCGTAGCCAGGCCGCTTTCTTAGACCGCTATCGGCGAGGACTCGACGTCAAATGGCGGAGCCGCGCGGCCACGGCGCTGGGCGTCATCCGGAGCGACTCGGCGCTAGCCGCGCTCAACAGCGCACTGCTGGTGGCGCCGACGGATCATGGCGACAGCATCGTGCAGCGTTGGGTGGAACGAGCCCGTGCGGACACGGGGCTGGAGGCGCTGGGGCATTGGCAGCGGGCGAGAACAGAACGAGACTCCACACCGGGACAGGACTCGACGCCATGACAGGACTCGGCACACGGAGTCGGACGCTCGGGGCCGGGCCTTGCCCCCGTTCAGCGACCGACCTTGCAAACCCTCAGGCCCCCCAGCAACGCGACATGCATTGATTTCCAGGCCATCACTACTGCGATCCATCACGGCTGCGAGCAACGACCTCCTGTTCCGGGTGGTGGAGGA
>Ga0055471_10000031_pt1 | contig 11499 bp, 15 predicted proteins | sample MayberryNW_TuleB_2_FD_57677 | JGI IMG/M metagenome (GOLD analysis project Ga0055471, IMG submission 57677) | Wetland microbial communities from San Francisco Bay, California, USA, that impact long-term carbon sequestration - MayberryNW_TuleB_D2 | ecosystem: Environmental > Aquatic > Marine >... | reverse complement strand
ACTATTGTACTACCAGCTGGTACAGTTATCGTATCTGGTTCATAGCCTCCTCCACCAGTCTTTGCTGCTGAACCTGCCGGCATTGCCACGGTAACTTGACCTCCACTCGCCCCAGTGGCATTCGTGGCATTTGAACCTTGTGCAAAAGCATGAGATGGACCTATGAAAACGAGTGATACAATCGCTGCTACGAATATCGCACTACATCCTGACTGCACTAGAGCCCTTTTATTGGTAAGACTTGGTAATAACATGTCAGCTTGTTTCATTCATGCAAGTAATAGACATTCCGAAACAATGTTAACTTGTATTAAAAAAGGGAAGGCAGACGACAATGGTAAACGTATGAAGCCAATTTTGTTCGGTGTTAACCTTTCTTCGGCTAACCTCTCTTCTGCTGATCTAACTTCAGCCAAGCTGAATTCTACAACATTCATAAATGTTTAAGCTTTCAAAATCTTAAATGTGACGAAGCTGATTTTCGAGGAGCATCTATCTATGATATCTATGATCAACAGCTGTTGCAACCCAACTTTTTCCCGTAATCATTTCTCCTGATTTCTTTCTAAAATTCATCCACTTCTGCAGTTCCGAAAGGCTTCTGAAGTTAGGAAGGAGAAGTACCTATCGATAAGATAGTCTAGGAACTCTATCGTCGGCGTAGTTCTTGGCTTTCGGAAGTCCCCTTGTGAGTTTCTTCCAGGGTACATACAGGTCATTCATTTCACAGAATAATTTCAAGGCTTTGACGTAATCACGAAGGGTTGAACCTGTAATTTCCTTATAGTTGACTCTATCCTTTTGGTATTGAAGAAAATGAATGATTACGTTACTAGGCAGCCATTTTCGGACATTGCGTTATTTGCAAATATCTTGCACCTCTCCTGCAGAACTTTTTCAATCTTGAAATGTATTTCTCCCTGGTTTGCTCAGCGTTAATAGCAAATACGAATAAATCGTAGGGTTCGGATCCCCTCCCTACGTCTAAATATGACATACTCAATTTGTTCTCTCTCTCTTTTTTGGTTCGAGAATCCTATTTGAGAACTAACATTACAGTGGGCCCAAGGGTGTGTGAACCATTTTGACTTAAAAGTGGGGCTCGGAACCTTAAATTGTATCCCTTGATATAGCGTTCAAATTATGCTCCATTCTTACGTGAGATAAGCCATTCAAGGATACCCCTTTCTGGTGGAAATAGCCTGCGGCTATTTTGGTGGAGTAGTGCTGCTCGGCGATAGTTTTGGTTGATGAATAGATATGATTTTTCTTCCAATGCTTTAGGCTACATCGATCGTTATGCAGTGGCTCTTCACTCCTATAATTTTGCGCGAAGTGAATACGAACTCTTGTTACTACTTTATACTCTTGGTGATAGCAGGTCAACAACCTTAAGTAATTCCTCTTAGTGAATGCTTTGTAGTCCCTTGAAAATATTGTTTATAATAATTGCCATATTTTCCGTATCGGTGGTATTTCATGGTGCAGTTCTAACAGTTCATGCTCAACCAGACGTACAGACAACCAAGTATAGAGATATGATTACTGATTTGCGTAACGATTTGAAAACTAATGCTAGACTAAATCTTCCATCTAATGGCGACGGTCCCTTTCTAGGTGTTCTTCTTGTACCTGGCTCTGGACCTATCGATATGAATGAAACTGGTGGCGCTATTCATCTAGATAACGAAACAGGCTCACTTATTTATCCACCTGCTAGACCGTTCTTTGATATAGCTGAATATCCTTCACAAAGAGGCTTTGCAGTGTTGCAGTATGACAAGAGGGGCGTAAGTGCAAATTTTACCATTTTGGATAGCAACATCTGGAGGAATTCAACTGTTAGCGATCTAGAAAATGATGCGGAGAAAGCTCTAGAGGATCATACAGCAACCAGAGGTTGATTCTAACAGTGTAACTCTAGTCGGTCATAGCGAGGGTACTATGTATGTCACAAGAGTTGCAATCAACAATCCGGATATAGTAGATAATATCATATTGATGGGCACACTGGCCCTTGGGTTTCACGAAGAAACATACTTTCAAGCAGTCACCCTCCCAATACTCTACGCTCAACAGGTTCTAGACCATAATCATAACGGATTAATATCAGTACCAGAAGCGTTGGAAGACCGTGTTTTTCGCTCTATTCCAATAAATCTCACTCAAGCTCTCACTCAAAACATTACTACTATCAATGGAACAGTCCAACAAATCAATCCCCAATATAATATAAACAGGGACACGTTCATAAGTATTATTGACGAACTTAAACCCAGACTAATAGACCAACTCAGATCAGCGTCAGTTATGACACAAGATGAGAAGTGTGGTCTAAAACTATGTCCTATTTGGCTTAAATCACAATACTCTGCTACCTAATTTGGATATAATAAGTAAAGTTCCCTTCAACACCTCTATTTTGATATTGAATGGAAAGAATGAATCACAAACCCCAATACAGCACGCATTACTTTTACAACAAAAACTAACAGAAGTAAGACATCCTGATCATACATTGATAACATATCCGGACCTGGGCCATTTGTTTTACCCACCATCTCAATGGATTACTGTTGCTGGAGGACCAATGGAACCAAAGGTTCTGGAAGATCTATTTGGCTGGCTTTCAGATCCAGTTAGAGACTTTAACCTTGCATATTTATATTAACTATAATATAGAAAGTATATAAATTGGTAAGTGACGATATGGTTAGTAGGTGAAGTTTTGGTAAGTTGCAAACAGGCGATATTCTGTATAGTATGAAAGGGATGAGACGATGCCCGCTCGATAATACGTTTTCGCTTATTGGAAAAAGATTTACGGTGCTTATCCTACGTAATATGATGAGCAACCAAAGTAGGTTCAACCAATTTATTGAATCCATAGATGGTATAAATCCAAAGACACTCTCAACGAGGCTCAAGGAGATGGAGAAGAATGGATTGATCAAAAGAAAGATCTATCATGAGACACCAATCAGGATAGAATATAACCTGACACAAAAAGGAAGAAATCTGAAATCGATTCTTGATCAGATGGCGTCATTCTCTGCACAATTCTGTGTTAAAGATGTCTTCGAGGACGGAAAACCTAGAACAAATAAAGAGATATCTAAAATATTCTCATAGCATATGTTGTCATATCTGTCAAAAAAGCGCAGCTTGGCCTATAGCGTCCTGTGCTCATTCCAATATCGAAGTATCTTGATAGCTAGAAGCATAATATCATACTTTTTTTAAGTCTAAATACCATGATATTTCGATTATAAAATAGAAGCCGGGTTAGTTAGATTTTTGAACTCCATCAATCGTCTCACGACTCTCCAAGTACACTCCTGGCAAAACAGGACCAATCGCTATCCCCATGAATAATAAGAGAGGTTCCAATAAATGATTTGGGTGACGAAGACACGACGATGTTCCATGTTGCTATAATAGCTAGATCATCATACTTTTACTGATAGGATGAGTTGACTAGGTTTTCCGAATTATGAAAAGGATTATCATGGATTAAAAAATCGAAATACGACCGAAGATTCAGTAATATCAACTTTCGGAACAATATCCAGAGTTTTCTTCATACCTTCTTCTATTATGTGTTGCATGAATATCGACCATTTTCTTCCTAGATCATGATGCATCATAATTACGTACTCTCGTCCATCGATTTTGTCCACATCATATTTCGCCATACCACTGTATCTACAAAATACTGTTAGTCCATCAAAAAAAGAATCTAAAGATATTTCTTGAACCATAACATCATGAATTCCTGCAGATGTCTTGAGCCAATCTGCTGACCAATCTCCTTTACCTTTTCATCATCTAATGATCCAATTATAAGCCTGAGTCAGTCTGGAGGTATAGAAACAAAACTCAATGATTCTACGTATCTGTCCCATTCTGCATATTTTGTTATCATGTATGAAATCAACGAGTTAACGCTAACTCTTTTACTCGCAGCGTCCTTTTCCAAAAGTCTATCAAGTTGTTGTGATATCCTAATTGTTCGAGTTGTACTCCTGTTGCTGTTAGAACTTTGATAGTTAATCAATAACATAAAAGAGCACAAAGTACCACATTATTAACATTATGTCGTATTTGTATACGTCCTAATTATCTATTAGAACTGCTTACTATTTACAATATGAAAGAACATGAACAAATGGATAAGATAATATCGAATAATCAAGAAGAGAATTACGTAATTATAGATGTTACAAGTGCACAAGATGTTCCTGACGGAAAGATGAGGCATTTTAAAGTCAACGGGAAAGAAATAATGATTGCTAATGTGGATGGAAAGTATTACGCAGTAAGCGACAGATGTGGACATGCAAATGCCTCACTATCTATGGGGAGCCTTAATGGGAAGGTGATAACCTGTCCTCTTCATGGTGCTCAGTTTGATGTTACTACAGGCAATAAAGTAAGAGATTTCAATTTAATAGTACCCTCTTTAGATAGACTTCCAGATGATTTCAAGAAATACACCAAATATGCTCTAGGACTTACCAAAACCCTCCGACAAGTCTGCTTTAAGGCTATAACCGTTGACAGAAAGAATTACTAACTTCTCCACACCTTCAATATCACAATTGGTAATGTTTTGAGCCTGATCATTAACTTCAGGAGACATAAGGTCTCCCTTAAAATTTGTATGACCCAACCCGAGAGCGTGTCCGACTTCGTGCTTAATTATCGTTGCTAAGGCCTGAATCTCTGATACCAAGATATCTGTAAAAACAATTATCTGGACACTCTCTACGTAGATAAAGGAAGTGTACATGTTAGGTACCTTGAAGGGATGACAGAAAGTTCAGTTTTGATACTAATAACTGATAACAAGCACTTCCTATCTACAGAAGCCTATCAAACTGACAGAAGCGGAGATATTGCGACCTACACTAATAGTAAATCAACCGTATCATCATACACCTCTATATTCAATACCCTATGGAAGCAGAGCGATCTGTATAGGAAAATTAAGGAGAATAATGTTGAGTTGCAGCAGCTAAGTCAGATACAGAAGGATTTTATCAATATTGCCGCACATGAGCTAAGAAATCCCATAGTGCCTATATTAAATTTGAGTACTATCTTGCGATCTGATATCACTAGTTTAACAAAAAAACAGGTTGATATTTTGGATATAATTTTACGAAATGCAAAAAGATTACACAATCTAACAGAGGTCCTCCTCGATACCGCAAAGATAGAGAGTGGATCATTAAGTCTAAAGTTAGAACGCATTCAAATAGGGGAGCTAATTCAGGAAATAATCTCCGATTTTAAGAGTCAGAGATTCAAGCACGGAATAGACATATCGATGGAACTCATAAAGACTGGTATTCAAGACCAGGAGATTGTTATTTTGGGCGATAGGATGCGAATAGCACAGCTTATGGCCAACCTATTTGAGAATGCCATTAAATTTATGGATGTCGGCAAGAATGGCTTAGTAGCTATTTACATAGAAAAAATAAGACGCGATAACAGCGAAGTTAGGATTAGCGTTACTGATAACGGAAAAGGTATTTCAGATGATATACTTCCCAAATTATTTTCGAAGTTTGCAAAGGGTTCAGAGAGTGGTACCGGCTTAGGACTCTTCATCTGTAAGGGCATAGTCGAAGCCCATGGGGGCAGAATATGGGCTAATAATAACTTAAATTCCCCCGGAGCCACAGTTTCATTTACCCTTCCCATTGCTCAGAATAAATTAAAAGAAATCGAATAACTTTTTACATCACTCTCATCCTTTTCCCTTAGAGTCTGTAATTATGTCGCTGCTATTGTTGCAAGAAAGTCTTCAATCCATTAAAGTCAATGATACCACCTAAATAGACACGTAAGTCTACTATTAATTCAGAATTTGCTGGATTTGGTACTCTGTCGCAGATATGTTTGACAGTTATGGAAAGGACAGTAGGCACAAATGCCACCTCCTATTCTGCCCAATTATCATAGACTCTATCAACACGTCTAGTGTATCCAGAAATATATGAATCCCCGTAATAGGTGGGGCCCCAGCGGGTTAGATTCCCGTGTGTAAAGGGGCTCATCATCTGAATGAGAGATATGCTATCTAAAAAAATGTTTCAGTCCGTAGAATCAAGTCGTAGCTAGCTTCTATTATGCCCTAATCCTCTATCTCTTTAGTTTTAGTATGCTTTCGGCAACGAGTGTTTCGACAGCCTCTCTAATTCCTTCTAATAATGGAGAATCCTGATGGGCCATCAATAACTTGTCAAACTTAACTTTAGAGAGTCTTTGTGCAGACACTATTGCTGTAACTGGATCTATCGATACTTGAGGCGCAGATAGACATGCCCTCTGCTCCAAAAACATGTTTGTGTATACTATCTGCCCCAAGAAGAAGTTTATCCTTTTCATAGTAAAGTGATATATGCCCTGGTGTATGTCCTGTAGTATGAATGACCTTAAGGCTCCCAATCATATCACCATCTGACACCTGTTCATCAACACTAATAGGTTCTACGTCGAAAGTTCCGTATTCCTTTAGTACTGTCTTCATCAAGACTCCAAACTTCTCCAATTGTTCAGCGCTTTCGTGCGCAGAAGGAGGACCTTGGTATGGCGGATTATGGCCATGATATCTTGCCTCGATCCAATGGGAATAAATCTTGGCACCAGATTTCCTCTTTACTTCATTGGCAGCTTGTGAATGATCCATATGCACATGCGTTAGGATTATGCGTTTTACATTCTTGATATCATATCCTTCATCAAGCAGATACTTTTCAAGTACTGGTAATTTTGAAAGGAATGAGGGATCGATTAAAGTCAAATCATCTTGATCTTCTACAAACAAGTATGGAAAGACATTTGCACGCGGATCGGGGTGAGTTATCCCTTCTATTGAGTACACCTTTGGAGTTATCTGTGCCATCTGATTTCAAGTATTTACATTTTTAAACTCTTATAATCTTTAATGACGGTTATGTCTTTTCTGATATCAGACTGCCTTGAGTTCTTGGCTTTTGGATTATCAGTAGCCGTAAACCTATAATTCCGGCACCCAAACCAACACCTAGCTTTGTTCCGGAACATGGTAAATGCCATGAAGGTTACCACTCCTAACAAAATTTTGGGCACAAGGGTTTCCGTGCCGTTACCGGTTCTTAAACCGGGTTCCATTATTTGATTGTTCGTACTGGAAGATAAATATTATGTTATGACATCTCGGTCTCTAAATCATTCAGAAAAAGTTGTCATCTTCATTAAAATCCTCATCCCCCCCTCCAAATTCGTCATCCTCTATTGTTTCTACTTCAACATCATTTTCAGGCACATGTTTCAGCTAACTTCATCGCCAAGAATACTCGTAAAAGGCTACCACTGTGAGATGCTCTTGATTAGGTTATCAGTTTTTGTCTTTATTCGAACCTGTCTGGGTAGCGGCCCCTTTACCAAACTTTTTGTCCTATCCTTTTCTTTAAATCTCAGCAGCTCTAATGGGTTTTCATTAAAGTGTTCGTTTAGAAGCTGTAATTCTTCAAGCTTTTCTTTGCAACTCATTCGGCCTTTCTCAGTAAAGGTAATGTAAGTCCTCCTATTTTCAATGGCGGTTTTTGCATACCCTCTCTCGATTAGTTCCTTGTAAACGTATGGAGCTGCCTTCGTACGTTCGAATTCTATTCCTAGATGCTTGGCGACCTTGTATAGACTATAGTAATTCGAATATATTTCATTTCGAATTTCCTTAGCGTGAGTTAACCGGCCATACCAGTGGGAAGCTGGTTGGATATGTAAGTACGAGTGCGTGTATTTGGGTTTACGCCTGGTATATTAATATTAGTGCCTCCCTCGCAAGTTGGCATGCTTTGATAGTCATGATTGTCTAGCATTACTTCTCTTAGTAACAATTTCTTATTATTATCCATTTGATTGCCCTGTCTATCGTTAAACCCTTTATCTATCACCTATAGGAATAAGACTTCCGCCGCCGCAACCTATTGTTAGTAGCAGCTGGCCTTTCGTTTGATTGTCGAACATTGTAACATCTGGAATTCCATACAGGTATCGTGCAGCTCGCATCTTCATGAATATTGACGTTCTTTAACAGCGACTAAATCAAATGTTACGTGTCTTGATTGACTTTGGTTTACCTTTTGGCCAGCCAATTCTAATTATTACCTCCGCTCCTCAAGCAAAGCATAAGCATTCTCGTTGCGTCGTACACGTCTGAATGAGAAGTTGCCTGTTCGTCAATATTAAATATCCAACTGCATTTAGCTTATTATCTCGCCAATCACATATCACTATTCCAAAATCACTCGAACCACCCCAGCCGGCACTTCAATTATCTAAACTAAATTATATTCGATCCCATCTAGATTCTTATTCAAATATAGGCTCAATACCAGGTCGGCTGACTTTTCTGAGGATATTCAGATTCTGATCCGAGATCGACGGCTTTGGGCAAATCAGATCTTGCCTAGGATCAAACTGGCCATTTTGAGTTATATCGATAATATCGTTAGGCCAGTCTTCCCCCATGAAATCAGTATCGCATGTATATTGTGTTAATCCAGGATGAATTAGTGATAAAACATGACCCATCTCATGAGCGATCGTAAATTCTTCTGTTTCCTCTCTATTTATTCCTCCTTGAACCAACACTCGATCATTACTGAAGTCTCTGAAAAATAACGATACAGTTATCATCCAAACTGTTGAGACGAGGAGTAATTCCCAATAATGCCTCTTCGATATCTGGATCCCTGTCAAAGTTAGCTGGTCCTTCAAACGCAGAGAGAATGTAGGCTACCCAGTACTCATTACTATTTGATGTTAAGTCTCTGGTTTGAAAACATGGAGCATTAATGTTGTTGGAACGCAGTTCGTTTGTAGTTAGATGGTAAACAAATCTAGAGTTATCTCTTCCATCTGGTTCCACAAACACCGCTATATAGGCTCTATTAAGATATTCATTTAATCCTCCTGTGTCTGGTAACTTAGGTAGACTGTAGGATCGTCGCCTCTTTCTCGTGGAGTTCTTGGTGGAAGGCCTTCCATAGTATCAATCTCAATGTGTAATTTTCTCCATATAGTTAGTAAACTGCTGATGTACTCATCAGCAACAAGCGACCCGCTAGACGAATCAATAATATTCATACCGTCCCCTTGGCCGTCGTTATTCTTCAAGTTTATCAGATAATCTCTAGCTACTACCCTATAGTTGTCAACTTGATTCATCGATACCCTTAGATCGAATATTTTATTTTTAGTATCTTCTTCAAGGCTAACTGAAATTATGCCATCATTGTCTTGAATATTATTACCATCGATCAGTAAACCAGACCTAAAATTATTCACTGTTCCCCTGTTGTCTTCGATGACAGCTTCGTCATCAATAGGCATTCTATCTATCGATGGATCGTCTACATCAAATGATCTTGCGAAGACAGGTAATTCAAAAGGAACATTTACATTGAGTTCTACTTCGATGTTGACTCTATCTCTTGGCAGGCCTATTACTGGAAACCCCAAGTCTTCTATTCTAGCATCTGGAAAAACCCTTAATCCCTGAGCTCCAGAAGGATGGGCATTAGAATCTAAAATGTCATCATCATTATAACTATTTTGCTTACCGATAATTCTAATGTCTTTAACTTCGAGCACTGAAAGGCTCACTATATCCCTAGATGCAGGATCGCCTATTTGCTCTAGTCTCAGTCTTACGTCTGCTGGAGTGGTACTTGGATTTATTCCTTCGACCCAAAGAGTCGTACTACTATCTATCTGCGCAGGTAGAGTTAACTTAGTGACCTTATTGGGATCTCTCCAAATGTTCAACTTTTCTCGTCCTGAATCAAATGATAAAGTTGCTGTTGAAGGAGTTTTTACATCTAACCTAATTAGATCGTCATCTACTGGGTGAACTCCATTATTATCATTAAGATCTATAAGATTATCAGTGTCATCGTTGTCGTTATTCAAAAATAGTGCAGCACCAGCACTTTCCTCTTCAGTCTCTGATATTTCGACTTGATCTGGTTTAAAAATTCGTAGGTCTAATTTTTCTTTTTCTACATTCCAGGTGAAAGTAGCCGGTGACGTATCCTTGTATCCAGCACCATCTACTGTACGCACCTTAAAAGTGTGTGTTCCTTCACCTAATTCTTGTCCATTAGTAGGAAAGTTTGCGCAGTTCTGAAAATGGTGAGTTGTCAACGCTGCATTCTGAATACACTCCATTAACATAATCTACCGCCCCCTCAAAATAAGCCGTAAATCCTCCTGAGGTCGTTTTTCCTCCTGGCAAGATTGGCTCACCATTCCTATCGTACGTGGCAGTGATGGCAGTGTCAGGCATAGGATCCGGGTTCAGGGATACATCCCATTCCCAGTCGTAGTTCGCCGCAAGAGGAGAAAATCGTTCGAAATGAAAAGTTCCCTCTGAACTTATTGAACCGTCTGGAGCGAATTCAACTGGGCTCAGTGGGGGGTCTACGGCATTTCCTAACCCAAGGTTGCCAATAGTTTCACACAATTGATTAGGCCATGAAATCCATGCAAACCAAGAAAGCTTAAGATATCGCTCTATTCCTTGCATCTCTGGTGATACAAATCCATAATAATCATATTGCCAAGGCTCCATGTAAGGTTGAATATCGGAGAAGTCAGTATTCTTTTTCAGAAACACAGATAATGGACCGGAGTATGAGAAGATTCGTGACCCATTTTTCACAAGCAATTTGCCATGTGCCTTGAGGGATTATCTGACCTGTTCTATTCCAATGAAGATTTCCGACATAGTTGGAGTCTACGTGGTCAACTGCAGGTCCACCGAGACGTTTAAGTGATCCGTCATGAGACAGAGTCAAATCTCCGTCTATGCTGTTTGGAACAACATTTACAGTTGTGACCGGTTCTGGTTGGACTATTGGTTCTATCCTCTCGTTACTAGTCTGTCCACCAATCAAATTGGCAGTATTTTGATCACCTTGAATTTGGAAAGCAATGGTTTGACATAGGATGTTAAATGAATCGTCTCCATTTCTACACTCATTTAGGGATGATTCTACTTGACTCTGCTTTTCGTAATCTGCAAAGACTTTTTGTGTGTTTGTTACGACATCTGAGAAGGTGCTGAGTATTTGCATTAGGCTTGCAGTTATAGTCCGTGTAGTTGACTAACCTAAACTGTTAAGAGTAAACTTTAATTCGTTTTACTCCATAATCATACGTCTATTACATTATGATATTTAAGAAGATTTTCAAAGGAACTGATTTAGGCTTCGATATAAGTCTAGAAAAGACAGATTATACGCCAGAGGAAATAGTCAGAGGGCAGCTAACCCTCAATACAGAAAAGAGTTCCAGAGCAAGGCGACTTAAGTTATTTGCAGAAGGCAAAGAATCCACCACCATAAAGGTAGAAGAGAGTACCAGTAGCGGCAGCAATAGATGGGATTCACACACTTATACCGAAGTTAATACTTTCTTCTCTGAAGATCTTTCACATTT
>Ga0055471_10000026_pt1 | contig 11888 bp, 12 predicted proteins | sample MayberryNW_TuleB_2_FD_57677 | JGI IMG/M metagenome (GOLD analysis project Ga0055471, IMG submission 57677) | Wetland microbial communities from San Francisco Bay, California, USA, that impact long-term carbon sequestration - MayberryNW_TuleB_D2 | ecosystem: Environmental > Aquatic > Marine >... | reverse complement strand
GCGCCACGGTCGTCGCTGCCGCACCATCCGTGGAAAGTCCGGCGCCGTAGCGCCGCACGTCCCGGTGGCGCACCCTACCCGGCTCCAGACCCCGCTCCTTCGCCCAGCCGACAAACTGGCTCAGATCTACCGCGTATGCCCGTCGCGTCCGCTCGGCGAGGTTGCGTACCCGCGCGTCGCGATCGAACGCGGCAAGAGCGTCGTCCCAGTCCATATCGCGAAGTTCGCCATCTCCCCCCACCACCCTGCGAGCGGGCCTCGCTACCCAATGTAGATGGGCGTTCCCACTTCGACCAGGTCGTAAAGCTCTTCGACGTCTGCGATCGCCATCCGCACGCAGCCATGCGAGGCGGCGGTCCCGAGCGACGACGTTTCTTCGGTGCCGTGGATGCCGGCGCCTTCGAAGATCCCCATCCAACGGGCCTTGAGCGGGTTCGACGGCCCCGGCGGGATCGACTCCCCCGCGAGCGAACCGGCCCAGGCCGAGTTGGGCACGTGCCAGGTGGGTTCGACCTGCTTGTCCTGAATGTGGTACAGCCCTTCCGGCGTTTCAAGCCCTTCCTGGCCGACCGCGACTGTGTAGGTCCTGCTCAGCTTCAGGTTCTTCCAGAAGCGCAGCGTATAGGTGGCGCGGTCGAGCGTGAGGTAGGTCGGATAGCTGGATGCGACTTCCGCCGTCGTCACCTCCGGTGCGACGGGGTTGGTGTGGGCGGCGATCGTGTGGTCGGCTCGCGCGTTGAGCACGGCGGCGTCGAGCTCACGGGTGAGCAGGTTGTCGCGCAGCTTGCGGCCGTACTCGGCCTTGACCACATGCAGCGAATCGCCGCTGGCTTCAACGGTGGAGTCCTGCGGTTCGCGGCCGACCTCTGCCGCAACCCTGCGAACGAAGCGATTGACCGCGCGCCGTGAGTAGGTGACGTCGGCGGCGAGGTGCTCGTCGACGCTGCCACCGGTGATGTAGCGGACCAGACGCCCCGGCAGGCCGCCGTCGCGACTCTGCCCGAGCGCATCCTCGACCGCACCGTCGATGTCGGCGTGCAGCTTCAACGTCCGTCCCGGCAGGACCCAGCTCTCGCCGTCATAGCCAACCTTAAGCGAGTGCCGCAGCGGCGCCAGCAATTGTCGGCGCACGGCGCGCTTTGCCTCCTCTTCGTTCATCCCGCCCACGTCGACGCCGCCGATCGTCACGCCCTCGGCGATCTTGTCGTTCTGCGAGGAGTCGTATGCGTAGGCAGCCACCGCCCCGAGGACAAGCAGCGCCACACCGGTGGCTAGAGCGATTTTCGTCTTGCGACCCATCGGTTCTTGGCGGGACCGCCGTCGAGCATCAATCGACTCGATCTGGGAAAAGTTTAGGCAGTCGGATCATTCGCTCCGCGGGACAGCGCACCTGCAACGCAGCCTGCCCACGGGGAGAATGGCGCCCGCGCCGGATATCGTTGCGCCGTGCGCTCGAAGCGGCCATTCGGAAACCCCGCGTGTGCGGCTGGCGAGCGCCGGGCCAAGCGGGGCAAGGACGCAGGGGTCCGGCCAGGGGTCCGGCCAATGCCGGCGGCATTGGCGGGTCCCCGAGGACGCAGCACCGCACAGTGTCCGCCGCCAGACGTGCGCGGGGGGTTTTCGAATGGTCGCTAAGGACGAGGTTCGCAAGGAGGTCTGGAAGGCGATGGAGCGGGAGGGGGTCGCCCGCTTCCCCGGCGCCGAGGGCCGCATCCCCAACTTCGCCGGGGCGCGATTGGCGGCGGAGAAGCTCGCCAGCCACCGGCTCTGGAAGCGCGCGCGGGCGATCAAGGCCAACCCCGACTCGCCCCAGACCCAGGCCCGGCGGATGGCCCTCGAGCAGGGCAAGACGGTGATCATGGCGGTGCCGCGGCTGCGCGACCCGCATCCGTTCCGCGTGCTCGAGCCAAAACGTCTCTCAAAGGCAGCGATCAAGGAGGCGGCGACGATCAAGGGAGCGCTCAAGCACGGCCGGGTCGTTGCCCTCGACGACCTGCCCGAGATCGACTTCGTCCTCACCGGCTCGGTCGCGGTCAACCTCAGCGGCGCCCGAATCGGCAAGGGCGGCGGCTACAACGACCTCGAGTACGGAATCCTGATCGACGCCGGCAAGATCGACGACCACACCACGATCGCGACCACGGTGCACCCGATCCAGATCCTGCGCCGCCACCTGCCGGTGATCTCCCATGATCTGCCGATCGACCTGATCGCGACGCCGCGCGCGGTGATCGAGGTCGAGCGCCAGTACGAACGGCCCCGTGGCATCCTCTGGGACCACCTGCAACCCCCGCAAATCCGCGAGATACCGATTCTGGAACGGATGGGCTATGCCTGAGTCAGTGCTGAGCGGGTCGGTCAACTTCCCGGCCAGCGATTACGGAAGCGCCGAGCCCGAGTGGCTGAAGGTCGATTGGCGCGAGCACCTGCGTCGGGTCGAGCTGCCCGGAGCGGAAGTGAACTACGCCGAGATCGGCGAAGGGGAGCCGATCCTCTTCGTCCACGGGCTCGGAGGCTGTTGGCGCAACTGGCTCGAGAACCTCCCCCACTTCGGCCGCAGCCACCGCGCGATCGCCCTTGATCTGCCCGGCTTCGGCGACAGCCCGATGCCCTCGTGGCCGATCGACATGCCCGCCTACGGGCGCCTGATCCACGACTTCTGCGAGAAGCTCGGGATCGATCGCGTCGCCGCCCTGGTCGGCAACTCGATGGGCGGCTTCGTCTCGACCGAGGCGGTGATCGAACGGCCGGCGCGCTTCGACAAGCTGGTGCTCGTCTCCGCCGCGGGGATCAGCTTCGCCGAGTCCGAGGGCAGGAAAATCGCGGCGAGCGTCGCCCTGTTCGAAGCGGCGATGGCGTTTATGGCTGGGCCGCGCCGCCTTTGGCTCAACCGACCCAAGGGCCGCCACTTCGCCTTCGGCCGCATCTTCTACAACCCCAACCGGGTCCGGCCCGAGCTGCTTCAGGAGCAGATGGAGCCCGGCATCCGGGCGCCCGGCTTCCCCGACGCGATCCGCGCGATCGGCGGCTACGACACCCGCCACCGGCTGACCGAGATCGAGATCCCCTCCCTCGTCGTCTGGGGGCTGAACGATCAGATCGTCCCGGTTGAGGCCGCGATCGGCTACCACCGCCTGATCCCCGACTCGCGCTTGGAGCTGTTCGAGCGCACCGGCCACGTGCCGCAGATGGAGCGGCCGGCGCGCTTCAACGCGCTGCTCGATTCCTTTGTCGCCGATTAGGGCCCGCGCGTCTCAGGTAACCGCGCCGGTTGAGGCAGAGCTCACGATCGCGGCGTACTTGGCCATCACCCCGCGCTCGTAGAGGGGTTGCGGCGGCTCATATTCAGCGACCCGCTTCGCGATCTCCTCCTCGGAGAGGGCGACGTCGAGGCGGCGGGCATCGATGTCGATCGTGATCTCGTCGCCCTCGCGAATCGCCGCGATCGGGCCGCCCTTGACCGACTCGGGCGCGACGTGGCCGGCCATCAGGCCGCGGGTCGCACCGGAGAAGCGGCCGTCGGTGAGCAGCGCCACGTCCTCGCCGAGGCCCTCGCCGACGATCGCCGCGGTCACCTGAAGCATCTCGCGCATGCCGGGCCCGCCGGCGGGCCCCTCGTTGCGGATCACGACGATGTCGCCCGGGCGTATCCCCTGCTCCTTCACCGCGCGGAAGCATTCCTCTTCGGACTCAAAGACCCGCGCCGGGCCGACCTGCCGCTTGCGCTCGGTGCCGGCGAGCTTCACCACCGCTCCGTCCGGGGCGAGGTTGCCACGCAGAACCGCCAGACCGCCTTCGCTCTTCAGCGGGTCGGCGAGCGGGCGTACGACTTCCTGTCCGGGGGCCTCGGAGGCAGCCGCGGCCTCTTCGCCGATCGTGCGGCCGCTGACCGTGATCGCGTCCTCGTGCAGCTTGCCCGCTTCGGCGAGGCGCTTGAGGACCAGCGGCACGCCACCGGCGGCGTATAGATCGGTGGCGACAAAGCGGCCACCGGGTTTGAGGTCGGCAAGCAACGGCGTCTCGCGAGAGATCCGCTCGAAGTCATCGATGCCCAGCTCGACCCCGGCATCCCTGGCGACCGCCAGCAGGTGCAAGACGACGTTGGTCGATCCACCCGACGCACAGGCGCAGGCGATCGCGTTCTCGAGCGAGTCGCGGGTGATCACCTGGCTCGGCCGCAGGTCGTCGCTCAGCACGCGCAGCGCCAACTCGCCGATCTTCTCGGCGACGGTGCCCTTCTCGTCGTCTTCGGCCGGAACCATCGCCGAGCCGCCGGGGCTGATGCCCAGCGCCTCGAAGGCGCAGGCCATCGTGTTGGCGGTGAACTGGCCGCCGCAAGCACCGGCGCCCGGGCTCACCACACCCTCGAGCTGGTTCAATTCCTCGTCGCTCATGTCGCCGGCGGCGTGGGCCCCGATCGCCTCGAAGATGTCGAGGATCGTCACGTCGCGCCCCTGCCAATGGCCCGGAGCGATCGAGCCGCCGTAGAGCAGCACCGAAGGCACGTCGAGCCGCGCCATCGCCATCGCGCAGCCCGGGATCGTCTTGTCGCAGGCACAGAGCGCGACGATCGCGTCGAACTGGTAGCCGCGCGCCATCAGCTCGATCGAGTCAGCGATCACCTCGCGGCTGACCAGCGAGGCCTTCATTCCCTGCGTGCCCATCGTGATCCCGTCGGAGATCGCGACCGTGTTGAACTCCAGCGGCGTGCCGCCGGCGGCACGCACGCCCTCTTTGATGTGCTCGGCGAGGCCGCGCAGATGGAAGTTGCAGGGCATCGCTTCGGTCCAGGTATTTGCGATGCCGATCGTCGGTCGACCGAGCGCGTCGTCGTCGAACCCGATCCCCTTCATGTAGGCACGCGCGTGGGCCCGATCGGGGCCGTCGAAGACGACGCTGGAACGCGGTCGCGGCAACTTGGTCGAGGTGGCGCCGTTGGTGCTCATGGCTGAAATCTACTTGCCCGGCCGCGGGCGCCGAATCGTGGCCTCCGTGCCCTTCAGATCGAAGATGTCCACCGGGCCCGGTCCCCGGCCGATCTCGCGCAGACCAGCGCGAATCGCCTCCTCCGTGATCTGACGCGCTCGCTCTGCCGCCCGCAGGGGATCGCGCCCCAGGGCGAACATCGCCGCCAAGACAGAGGAGTGGGTACAGCCGGACCCGTGCGCTGCACCGTCGGGGTAACGCTCACCGTGAATGGCCGCGGCGTGCACTCCGTCGAAGTAGATGTCGACGACCCGGTCGCTGTGCCCCCCGGTGACCACGGCCACCTCCGGACCGAGCGCCCGCACCTCGCGTGCAAGGTCCTCCTGGGAGTCCTCCTCCCCGGCTCCGGTCAGCGCTCGAGCCTCGGGGATATTCGGCGTGACCACTGCGGCCAGCGGCAACAGATCCTCGATCAACGCCGTCCTCGCCTCGTCATCGAGCAACACGGCGCCGCTCTCGGCGACCATCACCGGATCGATCACAACCGGCGCATCGCCGACCAGGTCGAGTGCCGTGACCACCGCGCCCACCGTCTCGGCCGTGCCGAGCATGCCGACCTTCACTGCATCGACGCCGATGTCCTCGACGACGGCGCGAACCTGAGCGACGATCAGCTCGGGTGAAACCGCCTCGACAGCGCTGACTCCAGCCGTGTTCTGGGCGGTGATCGCGGTGATCGCCGTCGTCCCGTACACGCCGCAAGCGGCAAATGCCTTCAAATCGGCCTGAATGCCGGCGCCGCCGCCGGAGTCCGAACCGGCGATCGAGAGGACGGTTGGGATGCGATTCGTGTTCATCTGCTCTCCAGACTAGTGTCGGATGGTGGTTTGAGGGCGGTGCGCGAATAGACGCCGACGAGTGAGCAGCTGATGTAGCCGAGCGACTCGAGGTCAGCCAGAGCGGCCGCCGCTTCGCCGCCGTCGAGGCGCAACGAAGCGGCAACGGCATCGCAGGTCTCCGCGCCCAGCTCGAGCGCCTCGAGCACGACCTGCTGCGTCGCGCTCAGACGCGGCCCCGACCGGTCTACTTCACGCGCACCGGCGCCCAGCATCGCGTCGAGCACGTCCTGGGCGTCGCGGACGAGACAGGCGCCGCCGGCGAGCAGATTGTGCGGCCCCGCCGAGAGCCGCGAGCCGACTGGGCCCGGGACCGCGCCGAGGTCGCGCCCCAGCTCCACTGCCAGATCGGCGGTGATCAACGAGCCTGAGCGCTCCGCCGCCTCGATTACGATCGTCATCCCCGCGAGCGCCGCCATCATCCGGTTGCGAGCGGGAAAGGTCCAGCGCCAGGGGTTGCATCCGGGCGGCAGCTCGGAGAGGATCAGACCCGCTGCCGCGATCTCGCGCCACAGCGCCCGGTGGGAGGCGGGGTAGGCGAGGTCAGGCCCGCAACCGAGCACGGCAACCGTCAGCCCGGCCTCGAGCGCGCCGCGGTGGGCGCTGGCGTCGATGCCGAAGGCGAGACCGCTGACGACGATCAAGCCCGCAGATGCCAGCTCGCGGCTGAGCTCGCGGGCGATATCGCGGCCGTAGCGGCTGGCCCGCCGCGCTCCGACCACCGTCACCACCCCGTCAGGCACGAGCCGCGGCAGCAGCGCCGGGTCGCCTCTGCCGATCAGCGCCCGAGGTGCATCCGCGGCGTCGCGCAAACCGACCGGAAAGACCGCGTCGTGGCGACAGCAGGCCCAGCACTCGGCCGCCGCCAGCTCCTCCCGCATCCGCGCCTCCGGGGTGGCTTCGACCTGGGCCAAAATCTGCCCAGCTACGCGCGGCGCCGCAGCGGCGGCAAGGTCCTCGTTACCCAGCCGCAGCAGTTCGGGCGAGCGCCTGCCGGGCGCACCCGTGGCGAGCTTCTCGATGTATGGCGCGAGGTGCGCCAGGAGCCGCGCGCGGCGCAGGCACTCGACGCAAGCCTCCGGCTTGATCTGGCTAATCACTTTCCCTCCTCCTCAGTTGCAACGCCTGGGCAAGCTGGTCACGCCCGACCGCATCCGTGCCGGCGAGATCGGCGATCGTCCGCGCCAGCCGCAGCACCCGGTCGTGGGCGCGGCCGCTGAGCCGGCGGCGGGCGTAGGTCTTGGCGAGCAGCGCCGCGGCGTCCTCCGCGAGCACGCATCCCCGCGCCTCTTCCGGCGTCATCTCGGCGTTGCAACGACCAGGCCCGAGGCGCGCTTCCTGGCGCGCCCTCGCCTCAACCACCCGCTCGCGCACCGCCGCCGAGCGCTCGCCGGGCGGACCGCCGATCTCAGCGGCGCCTGGTTGGCGAATCGCGACCAGAATGTCGAGCCGGTCGGCAAGCGCACCGCTGAGACGACCCTGGTAGCGGCGCACCGCGAGCGGCGCGCAGACGCACTCGGGGTCTGCGTCCCCGCGCCCACAGGGGCACGGGTTGGACGCGGCTATCAGCATGAAACGGCAGGGAAGGCGGCGATTGCTGCCGGCCCGTGCGATCGTCACCCAGCCTGTCTCCAGCGGCGCCCGCAGCGCCTCCAACGCGTCGCGTGGGAACTCGCAGAGCTCGTCGAGGAAGAGGACACCGCGATGCGCCAGAGTCGCCTCGCCGGGGCCGGGCGGGTTCCCGCCGCCGACGAGACCTGCAGCGGTCACCGTGTGGTGGGGCGCGCGAAAGGGGCGCCCGCCCGCGAGACGGCCGTCGAGCCTCCCGCAAACGCTGGCGATGCGGGCAACCTCGAGCGCCTCCTCAGAGCTCAGTGGCGGCAGGATCGAGGGTAATCTGCTTGCCGCCAGCGACTTGCCCGCACCCGGCGGACCGATCATCAACAGGCTGTGCCCGCCCGCAGCGGCGACCTCGAGCGCGTAGCGCAGGTGGGGTTGGCCACGCAGATCGGCAAGGTCGGGGGCGTCCGACGGTTGCCTCAGCGGCAACGCGAGCGGCTCGGGTCGAGCGGGCGCCCACTCGCCCGCGGCCAGCGCCGGCACCTGGCCCAGGCTGTCGAGGGGGATCACACCGAGCCCGCCGACCAACGCCGCCTCCGCCCCGTTCTTCGCCGGCACGATCACCGCCTCGGCGCCCTCGGCCCGAGCTGCTTCGGCGATCGCCAGCACACCCGGGATCGGCCGCACCGAACCGTCCAGGGCCAGCTCCCCCGCGATCGCCAGGCGCGGCAGTTGCTCCCACTCGAGCTGGCCCGAGGCGACCATCAGGGCGACGGCGATCGGCAGATCGAGCCCGGGGCCGACCTTGCGCAGGCTGGCGGGCGCGAGGTTGGCGACGATGCGGCTCAGCGGGTAATCGAAGCCGCAGTTGGCAAGCGCAGCCCGCACCCGCTCGCGCGCCTCCCTGATCGCCGCATCGGGCAAGCCGACGAGCGAGAAGGCAGGCAGGCCGCGGTGAACGTCGACCTCGACCCGCACGGGCCGGGCGGCGATGCCGTCGAGGGTGAATGTCCGCGTCGTGGCGAGCATGGGCGCGACGCTGAGGGGTCGCGACGCGCGTGTGGCGCGCGGAAGCAAAATCTTGTGGACCAACTGTGTGCAAAAAGGCATGAATCGGCGGGCTGCCCTAGCTTCGGCCGATGACCCAGACGCGCCGGCGGCTCGGCCAGGCCGCCGAGGACCTCGTCGCCGCTCGCCTTGCCGACGCCCACTGGGAGATCGTCGAGCGCAACGCCCGCACCCGCTACGGCGAGCTCGACATCGTCGCCCTCGACGGCGGAACCTTGGTCTTCGTCGAGGTCAAGGCCGGGCGCGCAGGCGCCCGCCACGGCCCGCAGCACCCCCTGCTCGCGATCGGCCCCCGCAAGCAGCGCCGCATCCGCCGCCTCGCCACGGCGTGGATGGCCGAACGCCGCAACCTGCCTCGCTACGAGCAGATCCGCCTGGATGCCGTGGGCGTCACCTACAACCACTCCGGCCGCGTCACCGAGTACGTGCACCTTGAGGGCGCCTTCTGAAGACGAGGCGCACGTTGAGCCCCTGTGAGGGGTCAAACGTGAAGCACGTCCCTTGAGCGGTCAGGTGAGACCCAGCTGGGAGTAAGCAACCGATTGGAACGAACGGCGATGCAGGGGGGAGATGCCGATCCGCTCGATCGCGGCGCGGTGCTCGGGGGTCGAGTAACCGACGTGCTCGTCGAAGCCCCAGCCGGGATGCTCCTCGGCGACACGGTGCATGTAGCGATCGCGGGTGACCTTGGCTATCACCGAGGCGGCAGCGATCGCGGCGCTCGTGCCATCGCCCTCGATCACGGCGCGGTGCGGCACCGCGCACTCACGCAGGGAGAAGCCGTCGACCAGGCAGGTGGCCCGCTCGCTCGGCGCCAATCGCTCCAGCGCACACGACAGCGCTTCGATGTTGGTCACGTGCAGGCCGCGCGCGTCGATCCCGCGCACGCAACGGACGACGACGCTCACCCGACTCGCCGCCCGCAACACCGCCGGGTACAGCTCCTCCCGTTGCTCCGGCCTCATCTGCTTGGAGTCGTGCAGACCCCCGAGCGCCCGCCGGTCAGAGCGGGAGAGCGTCTCGTAGTCGAGCAGCACCGCGGCGGCAACCAGCGGCCCGGCGAGGCAGCCTCGGCCAGCCTCATCGGCACCCGCTACCTCGCGACTGCCGAGACCGCGGTCGAAGGCAAAGAGGCGCTGCGTCCGTGCCAAGCGCCGCTTACGGGCCCGTGAAACGGCTGTCGTCGCTTGCCCCACGGTTGCCGCATAATGAAGCAACGACCGGGTGGAGCGGTGCTCGACTCGGATACTCGCCTCGGATATCGTCGGCCAATCGCCACCGGGTTTGAAGGGGAGCTTCCAGCACCCCCAGCCAGATGGATCGTTCCGACTGGAATCGCCTTCGCTGCGCTGGCGGGAATCCTCAGCGTGCTCGTGGGACCTCTTCTCTTGCTTGCGCTGGTGCCGCTCGCGCTCGGCCTCTGGTTGGTTGCTCAGCGATGGGTCGCGTCCGGGATGGCGATGGCGGCGATGGCGGTGATCGTCCCGATCGCCGTACACGCTCTGCTCGTCGGCTTCGTGGTCAGAGCGTACGGGGTGCCCAGCGATGCGATGCAACCGACGCTGGGTGTTGGCGACCGCGTCCTGGTCGACCGGACCGGGCTCGATGCAGTCGGCGTGGGCAAGATCGTCGTCTTCCATCCTCCCAGCGGCGCTGAGGCAGGCATTCAGTGCGGTGTTCGCCATCCCCCGGGGCAGGCGTGCCCCCGTCCCACCCGGACCGAGTCCGGCCAGACCTTTCTGAAGCGAATCGTCGCCGGCCCCGGCGACACGCTCAGCATCCGCAACGGGCACCCGGTTGTTGACGGCGTGGAAAAGACGGACGAGCCCTACATCACGGCCTGCGGCGGTGTCGGGGGGTGCAATATGCCAAAGCCGATCACGGTCCCACCCGGCTGCTACTTCACCCTCGGCGACAACCGGGGCGCAAGCGACGACAGTCGCTTTTGGGGTCCGGTGCCGGCGAATTGGATCGTCGGCGTGGTCATCGCCCGTTACTCACCTCTCAGCAGGATCTCCTTCTTCTAGAGCAGCACCGCCCCGCGAGGTCGGCGGCTCGGGCACCTGCCGCACCCCGAGCTAGAAGATCCCGATCCGGTCCGGGGGCCAGTAGGTGGCGAAGGCCTTGCCGATCATCCACTTGCGCGGGATCGGCCCCCAGAAGCGGCTGTCGTCGCTTGCGCCCCGGTTGTCGCCCATCATGAAGTAGTAACCGGGTGGGACCGTGATCGGCTTTGGGAAATTGCATCGCTCATCGCCAAACCGGCAGGGATTGATGTAGGGCTCATCGGCCTTCTCGACCCCGTTCACCACCGGGTGCCCGTTGCGGATGCTTACCTTGTCGCCGGGGCCGGCGACGACTCGCTTGATGAAGTTTTCGCTCGACTCCTCCGGAGTCGGCCGGGGGCAGGCTTGACGCGGCGGGTGTGGGACTCCGCACTCGGCGCCGCCGTTCTCCGCCCCCGCCGGCGGATGGAAGACGACGATGTCGCCGATCTCCGGGTCACCGAAGTGGTAGATGAAGCGGTTGACGAGCACGCGCTGGCCGATGTCCAGCGTCGGCTCCATCGAACCGGAGGGGATCTGGTATGGCTTGACCAGCCAGGCTTGAATCGCAAGCGCCAAGCCCAGCGCCAGGGCCACGATCACGACCAGCTCGACCAGCCCGCCGGCGCGGCTCTGCGGCTTGGGAATGCGCGGTCTCAGGCCGAGTCCTCGCCGGAATCGCCCCTGTCCTCCGGCGGCGACTCATCCCCGGCATCCTCCGCCGCGGCGCTGTCCCCGGTCTCCCCTGCCTCGGGCGCCTCAGCGTCCGTGTCTGCTTCTGCCTCCGTCTCGCCCTCGGCCTCTGGCGTCTCGCCCATCTTCTCCTGCTCCTCGCCCCCCTCGGCCTCCTCCTGGGGGGATTCCTCGGCCTCGGCCTCCTCGACCGTCACACCCTCGGCATCAACTGCTGCTGGCTCCTCTGAGTCAGCCGCAGTCGGGGCCGAGATCAGCTCCTCGTCGATCCCCCAGCGCCGCTCGGCCACCCGCGCCGCCTTGCCGATGCGGCCGCGCAGGTAGTAGAGCTTGGCCCGGCGCACGTCGCCGCGGGCGGCGATCTCCAACTTCGCGATCTTCGGCGAGTGCAGCGGAAAGGTCCGCTCGACTCCGACGCCGAACGATTGCTTGCGCACGGTGAAGGTCTCGCGCGCGCCCGAGCCCTGCCGCTTGAGCACGATCCCCTCGAAGACCTGGATCCTCTCTTTGCCGCCCTCGACCACTTTGAAGTGGACGCGCACGCGGTCGCCCGGCGCAAAGGACGGCAGTCCCTGCTTCCGCTGGCCACGCTCGATGCTGTCGATTACGCTGCTCATTTGGCGAGAAAAAACCGCCGGAGCCGGGGTCGGGCTCCGTGCGGCTGGCGGAATCGTACCTACTCGGGATCTTTTTCGAGCTG
>Ga0055471_10000023_pt1 | contig 12129 bp, 14 predicted proteins | sample MayberryNW_TuleB_2_FD_57677 | JGI IMG/M metagenome (GOLD analysis project Ga0055471, IMG submission 57677) | Wetland microbial communities from San Francisco Bay, California, USA, that impact long-term carbon sequestration - MayberryNW_TuleB_D2 | ecosystem: Environmental > Aquatic > Marine >... | reverse complement strand
GGCACGGCGACCTTCATGATCCTCGGCGACGTCTGCACCCGCCGCTGCGGCTTCTGCAACGTGCAGACCGGGGTGCCGAGCTGGAACGACCCCCTGGAGCCGCTGCGCGTCGCCAACCAGGTGAAGCGGATGGGGCTGCGCCATGCGGTCGTCACCTCGGTCGACCGCGACGACCTGCCCGACTATGGCGCGAGCGCCTTCGTCGGCACGATCCGCTCGATCCGGATGCAGGCACCGGGCTGCAAGGTCGAGGTGCTGACGCCCGACTTTCGCGGCCAGGAGATGCCATTGGCCAAGGTGATCCACGAGCGACCCGACGTCTTCAACCACAACGTCGAGACGGTGCCGCGGCTCTACCCGAAAGCGCGCCGCGGCTCGAAGTTCCTGCGCTCGGCGCGGGTGCTGCGGATCGCGAAGGAGATGGGCGGTCCTGATGTGATCACCAAGTCGGGGTTGATGGTCGGCCTCGGGGAGTCGTTCGAGGAGATGGTTGAGACCTTTGGCATCCTGCGCGAGCACCGCGTCCAGGTGCTCACCGTGGGCCAGTACCTGCGGCCGACCGAGAACCACCTGCCGGTCGAGCGCTACTGGCACCCGGAGGAGTTCGCGGCGCTGGAGCGCGAGGCATACGCGCTGGGCTTCGAGTCGGTCGCGTCGGGGCCACTGGTCCGCTCCAGCTACCACGCCGACCAGAACCTGCCGCAGGCGGCCGCGGCAACCGGGTAGCGGTCAGCTGTCGAGCGCGCGCGGCGCCGCTCACTGCGGCACCGGCGGGTGCGGTGGCCCGGGCCACAACTCGTGCAGCACCCGGAGCGCGTTCGACCACATCATCCGTTCGGCGTTCTCGTCGCCGTAGCGCTCGCGCAGCGCCGCCTCCAGCAGCTTCAGGTCGGCTGCCGTCTCCAACCCGCCCGGGGTCGGTTTGACGAAGCCGTCGAAATCGCTGCCGAGGGCGATCTGCTCGTAGCCGCCGGTGACCTCGGCGATCTTGTCGATGTGCTTGCAGATCACCGCGAGCCCTTCCTCGAGCGTCTTCGTGTGGCGCTTGCGGATCCCGTCATTGAGCTGGTACTGGGCCATGATCAAGCCGACGACGCCCTTGCGACGCTTGATCTCGAGCAGGATCGCCTCGTCGTGCATGTACCGCTGCTTGCCGAAGCGGTAGCCGGCGTGGGTCGAGACCACCGGCACGCTGCTCTCAGGGTCGACCTCGTCGAGGAAGGCGAAGGTCTCCCAGATCCCCGGCGGGTCCATGTGACTGAGGTCGATCAGGATGCGGTTCTCGACCAGACCGCGGACGACCGCTTCGCCGCGCGGGGTGAGCCGGTCGCGGCCGCGCTGGGGGAAGACGAGCTTGTAGAGCCATTCGGGCAGGAAGGGAAGCGCGTTGGCGTTGGTCGCGACCTGGCGGAAGAAGAGGTGGGCGACGGTGACGTAGCCGACCCCGCGCCGCGCCAGCTCGGCGCAGTTGGCGGCGATCTCCTCGTCGCTGTCGCCGAGGTGGAAACCGCCCTCGACGACGTGGACCAGCGCGGTCGCTCCCTGCTCGACTGCGGTGTCGAGCTCGGCCCGGTTGTGGACGAAGCGGATCTCGGCCCGGTCGTGCTTGGCGACCTCCGCCTCGACCGTTTCCAGGTCGGCGATCAGCTTGGGGAAGTAGCTCGACTCGGGCGGGGCCGCGTACGGCTTGTCGAGGTCCATCTCCTCGAAGGCGCGGAAAAGGACCGAGAGAGCCAGCCTCACGTCGCCTTCGCGCAAGCTCTGCGGAGTGACCCTGTAGCTGCCGTCCCAGGTGGGGAAGTTGCCGAGCTTGTTGGCGAACCGCAGGACCAGCGAGCGAAAGCGATCGCCGAGGTTCGCTCCCCCGTGGGCCTTCATCAGCCTGGCCGCCGTCTCGGGGTCCATATCGGAGATCACCCGCATCGGGTAGTGCGCGTGGAGATCGGCGATCATCCCGCCGCAGCCTAAACCAGGCAGCGTCGATAGGTCAAAAGGCTCAGATCAGTTCGAGCTGCTGGGGGTTCGCCGGGTCATAGGCGACGTCGAGCTGGCGGCCCTGCTCGATGCGCCCGAGGCGCCCGGCCGAGAACTTGCGCTTGACCTGGAAGGGGATGCCGTCCTTGGGCCGCACCTCCAGCGTCAGCTCGACCATCTGGTAGCCGGCAACCGAGCCGGTGGTGCCGGCGGCGTCGAGGATCGTCGCCTTGGCGCGCCGCTGCCCGGCCGCTAGCTCCCGCCGCCGGCTGGGGGCGCTGAGGTAGGCGAGCACGAGCCCGCTGAGCCCGCAGCCGAGGGCGACGCCGATCGCGCCGCCGCGCGCCGCCTCGACCGGCGGGAAGACCGCGAAGAAAGCACCAACCAAGCCGATCGCGAGCAGCAGCAGGCCGATGACGAACACGGCAAGAATCTACACCGCAGCGCACCGGACGCGATATCGTCGGAGCGGAAACCGGGGAGGGCAGGGTCCCCCAAGTCAAAGGAGATAGCCAAATGGGGATGTTCAAGGACATGAGGGACCTGAGCAAGGCCGGCAAGCAGATGAAGAAGGAACGCGGCGGCAGTCTGAAAATGATGAAGGACGGCCTCGCCCAGGCAAACGAAGCGGTGCAGCAGGTCCAGGCCGACCAGGCGCTGGCCGAGCGCCTCGCCAACGAAGGCGTCGACGGGACGGCGACGATCGTGCAGATGATGGCGACGGGCAAGCAGGTCAACATGCAGCCCGAGCTTCAGTTCCAGCTCACCCTCGACATCGGCGGCAATCAGTCGGAGGTGACCCACACCCAGGTCGTCTCGCCCGCGATCATCGGCCAGCTCCAACCGGGAGCCCAGGTTCCGGTCAAGGTCGACCCCAACGACCACTCGCAGCTGATGATCGGCCTCGCGGGGTAGTCGCCACTCACTGCTCGATCACTGAGAAAAAGAGGAGTGGAGCCAGCCGGGCTCGAACCGGCGACCTCCGCCTTGCAAAGGCGGCGCTCTTCCAGCTGAGCTATGGCCCCTCGCCGGAAAGTGTAGGGCGAGCGGGCCACGCTCGCCGCTGATCAATCGTCGAAGTCGAAGTCCTTCGGCGGCTTCTGCTCGAACCAGAGCTGGTCGTCCTCGGGGGCCTCCTCGAGGAAGTCTGGGGTCTCCTCGAGCACGTCGTCCTGGTCGTCTGACGGGACGGAGGGCTCCGGATCCGGCTCCTCGCGCTCCTCGGCCTCGGTGGCGGCGTCCTCGTAGAGGGCCTCCTCGTCCTCGACCTCGCTCGGCGCCTCGAGCGCCTGGTCGAGCTCGTCGGAAAGGCGCTTCTCGTCCCAGAAGTCGTCGTCCTCTTCGTACTCCTCCTCCTCCTCCTCACCCTCCTGATCGAGGCCGGCAAGCGGATCGACCGGCGCCAGCCGCGGCTCGTCGATCTCCTCTTCGACCAGCTCCTCCTCCGATGGCGCCGCGGCCTGCGAGGCACCGAGCTCCTCCTCGACGTCATACATCTCCGTCGGCTGCTCGGCAATCGCCTCCCGCTCCTCGGTGGTGGGACCGGCGGGCATCTCAGCCTCGACTTCGGGGGGAGAGTCGGCAGGGGCCTCCGGAATCGCCTCATGTTCCATCGCCGGCGACTCCTCCTCAGCCGGCGGTGCCTCCTGCAACTCGGCAATCTCCGAGCGCGGGGCGCGGCGACCGGCTTCCGCGGCGGGCTCTGGCGCAGCCGCCTCCTCGGCCCCATCCGCCTCTGACTCCGACTCCGCGGCCCCACCCAGATTGGGCTCGGCCATGAACTCAGTCGGCGCCTCGGCAAGGGCATCCTCCCCAGCGCCCTCCGTGCCCGGCCGCTCCGCAGCGCCAAACGCCTCGTCCTCGAGCTGCTTCAGCTCGTCCTCGGCCGCGCCGTGCTGGCGCTTCAACTCCAGGTGCTCTTTGATCGCCTCGTCGAGAATTCCCATATCGATTCCCCGGGAACCTAAAGACTATGCGGTTATCCTTGTTCCTGCGAGGGCATTGGGACGATCCTCCCAACCCACGCCCGCGGGGCTATAGCTCAGTTGGAAGAGCGCGTGGATCGCACCCACGAGGTCGCCGGTTCGAGTCCGGCTAGCTCCATAGCAGACAGAAGAGTTCGCAAGCTTTAGTACTATGAGCCGACGAATCGGGCGACGGCCTCGCGGGCTAGGTCGCTGACCGACCGACCTTCCTCTTTGGCCCGCTTCTGGGCGGCGCGATAGAGGTCGGGGGTGGTGCGGAAGCTCAAGCGAGGGGAGGGGCCGCCGCCGGCCAGCGAGGGGCGACCGACTGGACGAGCCTTTGCCTTCGAGAGGTCATAGCCGCGCTCGGCCTCGGCGGCGAGGGCATCGGCGATCTCCGGGGTGATTTCGGTCCCGGCCTTCGTCCTTGGGTTCTTGCGAGTCTTCCTCACCTTCGCCATTTCCTTGCCTCCTCGTACTGCGCTCGGTAGCGGTTGCGCAGCGGCATCGCATGGATCACCAGCAGGCTGTCGCCCTCAAGCTCGACCGCCATCACCTCCAGCGCAACTCCGTCTTCGTCATCACCGAGAAAGACGAGTCAGGGGCTGGAGCTCTCAGCCGAGTCGGCCGGCGGCTCCTGGTCGAAGCGCAAGCCGCAATGCTCGATGACGTAGCGAGAGCGTTCACGGGATACCCGATGCTTGGTCGCGGCCCTGGCCCATCTCAAATTCACGGGCTAAGACTATTGATTATGTCTGACGATACTAGCAGGGCCAGCCCTCGACGGACGGATGGATGAGTGCAGGCGCCTGTAGTTGTGCTCCTCCAGCGGCGTTCGCTTGTGGCCCTTGCTGGCCAGGTTGTTGCGCTCGAGGGGGTCCCGTTTCAGGTCGTACATCTCCCACTGTGGCCGCTTCCGCCCCAGTTCGAGGCGGACTCGCCGACCCGGTTCGACTGGATCGAGCTGACCGAGAAGGGACTGGCCGGCGACGAACGCGTCGACGAGCTCGGCTCGGCCAACTCGAGCACGATCTTCTCCGCCCTGCAAGCGATCCCCGGTGGACTGGGGGTGACTACCACCGAAGGCCCCGCCTCGGCGCCGGCGCAGATCGCCCTCGACGGCAACGAGCTGATCGAAGACGTCTACACCGGCGCAAACACGCCCAACAACCTGGAAGGCCAGATCCGCCACGATGTCCTGGTCGGCTTCATGGCCGGCTACTGGGACGGGCGCTACGGCAACGACGCGATCGGCTTCTGCAGCGACCCGCATTTCAGCCCGGACTTCTGCCCCGCGGGCTTCAACCGGCCCGCCTTCGGCGACGCTCGGGCTGGCCTCTCGCCGTTCCCGACCTGCGAGCAGTACGCGGCGGTGATCAACCAGTATGCCGACATGTATGGCAACCCCTACAGCGACGGCGCCTCCGGCAAGGTCACGATCCCGATCAACAAAGCGGCAGCGCGGACATCGAAAAGCTGAAGCTGACGATCTTGCCCGACTCCGGCAACGCGCAACCGGTGACCGGTGGCAACGCCAACTGCGGGGCCGGCTCCAGCGCGAGCGGCGGCTCGAGCTCGGCGCCCGCCGTTCAGCCTCGCAAGGCATCCCGCGCGCAAGCGCCTCGTCGTCGCCCGCCTGACCAAGCCCGGGCGCAAGCTGCTCCGGCTGCTGGTCGGCTAGAAGCGCCGGCGAATTCACTGGTGGTCGTCGGCACGCCAGGGGAGGAATGCGGCCCCGGGGCCGCCGGTGCTAGCCGTGCGGCCCCGGGACTCGAACACCGTCAACCCTGCGGATCGCCGATGGCCAGGTCGAGCTGGCGGACGATCAAGCCGTCGTCGAGCTCGAGGATCGAGTTGGAGACGACCTTGCGGCCGCCGGGGAACTCGCAGGTGACCGTCGCCGCCGCGCGGTCCTCGCCCGCAATCGCGTTCTCGACGCTCGTCTTGACGCCGGCGGCGGCGCAGTGCTCGGCCATGCCCTTGAGCACATCCCTGCCCTGCCGCACGCGCGGCGCGGCGGGTGGGTTGTCGCGGTCGATCTGGACGATCTCGACATCCTCGGCATAGGTGGTGAGCAGGGACGGGATGTCCCACTCCTCCCAGCCACGGCTGAATGCGTCGAGGTCGAACTTGGTTTCGCTCTGAACGGTCATCACTTCTCCCTTCGTTTATTTGACCGATTCGGGCTACCATGGACCTTCAAGTCGGCTTGAAGTCAAGCCCGGGGTGGAGATGGACGAAGCACCTCAAATGACGATTGGAGAAGCGGCAAGCAAGGCCGGTGTCGCCGCTTCGGCGATCCGCTACTACGAGTCGGTCGGGTTGCTGCCCGAGCCCGAGCGCGAACACGGGCAGCGGCGCTACGGCAACGAGGTGGTCGGCAGGCTCGGCTTCATCGGCGTCGCCCAGCAGGCCGGCCTCAGCCTGGAGGAGATCAAGCGCTTGGTCGGCGAGATCGACGCCGGCGCCGGGCTGGGTGGCCCGATCCGCTCCGCCAGCGCCGGCAAGCTGCCCGAGGTCGAAGCGCTGATCGAGCGGGCAACCGCGATGAAAGGATGGCTCGAGCTGGCCAGCGCCTGCGACTGCGCGACGCCGGAGGAATGCGCGCTCTTCCCCGTCGGCGGCGAAGCGAGCCACGCCGATACGCCGGCAATCGAGCTGATCCGCGTGCCCGGCGCCCACTGCCGTCGCGAACCGGCGACGGCGACCGGCCCATAGTGGCTAGGGCAAGACGAAACGCCCCACGCCCGTCCGCGCCGACCTCGCGATCGCGGCTCATCGGCCCACGCTCCGCAAACCCCGCTGCGCTGAGGCGAGCGAGTCGCCGGCGTCATCCCAGCGGCGCTGGAGCTGCGGTTCGACCGAGGCTGGGTCGCAGGCCGGGGTCGCCAGGCAGTCGCCCCAGGTGTTGACCGCAGCGATGTAGAGGTTGAGGGCGCGCTCGGCCGGACCGGCGGCGAGGCCGAGGCACGGGAGCGAGAGGGATTTCGCCCCGACGTCGGCGTAGGTGGCGCGGACGCGGTTGACGCTGCCGAGGTAGGCCTCGTAGTCGAGACCGACGGCGAGCGTGTTGGCCAACGATTCCATCGAATCGAGCAACTCGCCGAGCGCGCGGCGGCAGCGCTTGGCCGTGACCGAGACCCGCGCCCTGGTGTTGACGGGCGCCCTCGCTTCGCGACTGATGGTCTGCGTCTTTTCTGCGCTGGCGGCGCTCCCCTGGTCACCGCAAGCGGGGATCAGCAGCGCCAGGCTCAGTAGCAGTCCCACCGTCGCTACCGGGCCGGCGCGCATCGCACTAGTGTAGAAATCAAAGCGATGTCGAGGGCGCGCAAGCTCGCGATCGCCGCGGGGGCTGCCGTTCTCGCACTCTGCCTCGCCGTGCCCTCGGCCGGCGCCGGCGGCAACGGCGGCGTGCTTGTCGTCGGCGACAGCCTCGAGGTGTTGACGATTCCCTACCTACAGCGCTACCTCCCCGGTGTGCCGCTCACCACCAACGCCGTCGGCGGCTACAACAGCTACCAGATCTTCGACCTCTTCCAGGAGAGCTACGACCCCTCGCAATCGGTGGTCGTCTTCGATGCCGGTACCAACGACAACCCGGCCTACCCGCAGATCCTCGCCGCCAACCTGAGCAAGGTCGCGGCGCAGATCGGCGACCGCTGCATGGTCGTGCCGACCATCCACGGCCTTACCGTTGACGGGATCGGCAACGAGGGCAGGAACAGCGTCGTCCGATCGTTCGCCGCCTCGCGGCTGGGGACGCAGGTGCCCAACTGGGCCGGCGCCGTCGCCTCCCACCCGGAGCTGATGCAGCCCGACGACCTGCACCCCGTCCCCGCCGGCGCCGACTACCGGGCGCGGCTGATCGCCAACGGGGTCAAGGGCTGCCTTGCCTTCTCGCACGCGCCGACCGAGGAAGCGCAAATCAGCCCGGCACCTGAACTGGCGCCGGTCAACAAGTTCGCGCGGCGCCAGCTGGCGCTCGCAGGCGAAATCGTCACCTCGCTCGGCACGGCGCTCGCTCTGCGGGCGGCCCGCCGTCAACCGCTGCTCGCCGCGGCCCTGTCCATGTTCTCCGCCGATGCCTGAACCGGTAAGTCGCCGTGATCGCTACATGCCCGGGCTCGACGGCCTGCGGGCGATCGCCGTGCTCGGCGTCGTCCTCTACCACCTCAAATTCGGCTGGGCGGAAGGGGGGCTGCTCGGCGTCGGGGTGTTCTTCACCCTCAGCGGCTACCTGATCACCGACATCCTGCTCAACCAGGTCAACCGCGGTGGGATCAGGCTGAAGTCGTTCTGGCTGGCGCGGGCGCGGCGCCTGCTGCCGGGGTTGTTCCTGATGCTGACCGTGGTGATGGCTTGGGTGACGCTGATCGGCCCGCACCAGCCGCCGGACTTCCGCGGCGCCGCGCTCACCGCCGCCGGCTACTTCAACAACTGGTGGCTGATCTTCCACGACGTCTCCTACTTCGCCCGCTTCGCACCACCCTCGCCGCTCAACCACCTCTGGTCGCTCTCGGTCGAGGAGCAGTTCTACATCCTCTGGCCCTTCCTCCTGATGCTCGGCCTGCGCTTCGTTCCCGAGGTGAGCTACGGCACCGGCGTGCGCTTCCGACTCGCCGGCGTCACCTTCGCCGCGGCGCTTGTCTCGGCGATCCTGATGGTCGTCCTCTACGAGCCCTCGCTCGACCCCTCGCGGGTCTACTACGGCACCGACACCCGCGCCCAGGAGCTGCTTGCCGGGGCGGCGCTGGCGATGCTCTGGCCGAGCCGCCGCCTGCACAAACGCATCGCCCCGCCGGCGCGGCGGATGCTCGAGGGCGCCGGGGTGATCGGGCTGGCGGCGATCGGGCTGATGTTCTGGCAGACGAGCGAGTTCTCGCCCTTCCTCTACCGCGGCGGCTTCCTGCTGCTCGCGCTGGCCTCCGTCCTCGCGGTCGCCTCGCTTGCCCACCCTGCCTCGCGGCTCGGTCCGATCGTCGGCTGCCGGCCGATGCGCTGGGTCGGCGAACGCTCCTACGGCATCTACCTCTGGGCGCTGCCGATCATCGTCCTGACCACGCCCGAGGGCGCCCACGGCCCCAACCTCGCCCGCGCCGCGCTGCAGGCGACGGCGATCATGGGGATTGCCGAGCTCTCCTGGCGCTACGTCGAGAACCCGGTCCGCCACGGCGCTCTCGGCAGGTTGTGGCAGCGGTGGCGCGCCCGCGGCTGGCGACCTGAACCGTTGACCGGGCGGGGCTGGGCCGTCGCCGGCAGCGCCGCCCTGGTCGTCGCCCTCGCGATCGCCGGCCTCGCCGGGGTCGGCGTCTCCAACGGGCCGCGCGCGGTCGGCTCGGAAACCGTCGCCAAGACCGTCACCGCGAAGAACGCGCGCCGCGCCGCGCTGGCGACCTCCTGCAACGCCGTCGTCCACATCGGCGACTCGACCTCCGAGGGTCTCGTCTCCGAAGGATATTTGCCGGCCAGCCAGCTGATCAGCGCCCAGTACACGCGGGTCGGCGCGACCACGCAGCACCTCGAGGTCTCGGGCGCGCGCTCGATCTACGAGAACTTCGAGGGCCTGCCGAACGCCCAGGAAGTCGCCGAAGCGTGGAAGAACGAAGGCTTCAAGGGGTGTTGGGTGCTGGCGATGGGGACGAATGAGGCGGCCAACGTCGCCGCCGGCTCGACCTTCACCTATGACGACCGCATCGACAGCATGATGCGAACCATCGGCGATGAACCCGTGCTGTGGGTGAATGTCAAATCGCTGCTTGACAGTACCCCGTACGCCGAGTCAAACATGGCCGAGTGGGACAAGGCGCTGCGCAAAGCGTGCGACCGTTTCCCGCACATGCGTATCTACGACTGGGCCTCCGCGGTCAGGGACCAGTGGTTCATCGACGACGGGATCCACTTCACCTCCGAAGGCTATGCGGCGCGCGGCAGGCTGATCGCCGACGCGCTGCTGAAGGCGTTCCCCAACACGGAACCGCTGGCGATGGCGGACGCAGACAACTGCCTCATCTCCTCGCCGCTCGGCGCGAGCTCCTCTCCGTGAAGTAGGCCCAGCGATCGTACAGGCCCAGCGCCTGCGCCAGGGTGTCGCCGCGGATCGTCGTCGTGCCCCTGGTCCCGATCAGCTTCGCGTAATCGATCCGCGGCGAGTCACCGCGTTTCGTTACCAGGATCCTGCGCAGCCCCCCCTTCAGGTAGGGGCCGAGGCGGGCGTTCATCTCGGCCTGGCTGAAGCGGAAGGTCCAGCGGTGCAAGGGCGAGTAATAGTCGTAGGGATCGGCGACGCTCTGCAGATAGGGGACGTCCGGGGCGCCGAGGAAGCCCGACTCGGTGCGGCCACCCGAAGAGGAGAAGTACGTGGTCTGGGCGACCGCGCCGCGGTACATCGCGACCTCGTTGCGGGTCGCCCGCACCGCGCGGTCGGTCCTCGCGCTCTCCAGCTTCACGCCGCCGTAGACCTGGGTTCGGGTGTCGGCGTAGAGCTCGAAGCCTTCGCCGCCGACGTCGGTCGAGAGAGCGATCGAGCGGATCGCGACCGCAAACGCCTTCAGCGTCGCCAGCGGCCATTCGGGCGGTACCTCGCCTGGCAGCGATCCGCGTACGTAGCTATTCACGTCGAGCCGGTTGACGACGTTGAGCGCGCCACCCGACGAGCCGCTCGGCACCGCCTCCAACCCGCCTCGATAGAGGCCCACCCCGGCGATCCGGATCGTCTGCCGCCCCTGGGCGTGGAGTCGGGCGCCGCAGCGCCCGAGCAGCTTGCCGCCACTCGACAGCAACCGCACCGAGGAGCCGCGACGGTGGGCCCGATAGCTGCGGGCGGGGTCGAGCGAACGCCCGCAGGCGACGGTTGCATGGCTGAAAGCGATGTCGCCGGGGCTGACCGTCAGCAGCACCCGCACCTGCGGTGGCTGCGCCATGGGCCTGACCCCAATCCCGCGGTAGTAGTGGCCGAGGATCTGCCGGTAGCCAGCGCCATGCAGGCCGTAGCCGTAGGCGCCGTAGGCGCCCATGCCGACGCCGTGCCCGAAGCCGGCGCCTTTGACGATCCAGGTCACCGCGCCCTGGGCAGGCGTGGCCGCGAGGACGGACGTCGCCGTGACAAGCGACAGCAGTGCGACTCGCGCGCGCGTCATCGCGCGCGAGGTTACCCGGGGTTATCCCCGGTTCACGCTATATCTGTCCCAAGGAGGCGCCCAGCGCGATCCCAACCAGGGTGATCATCAGACCGCCAAGCATCGAGAACATGACTCGTTGCCAGCGGTCGAACTTCTCGTCGAATCGTTCGAAGCGGGCTTCCATTCGCTCGAACTGCCCAGCGAACCCGGCCATCCGTTCGTCGACTCGGTCGAAGCGTTCGTTGACTCCATCGAAGCGTTCGTTGACTCCATCGAAGCGTTCGTCGATGTGCTTGAAGCGTTCGTCGACACGCTCGAAACGTTCGTCGACGTGCTCGAAGCGCCGGTCGATGTGCTCGAAGCGCACGTTCGTCTCGGCCCGAAACGACCCCAGCTCACCTCGAATCGTTTGAAGCTCCCTGTCGACCCGATCGAAGCCCTCGTCGAGCCGCTCGTCTGTCCAGCTATCTCTCACTGTGTCCATGATTGCATGAAGACAGGTCAATGCGCGCGTGTGGCGCGCAGAATGAAAATTCTTTGTAAATTCTTTTGGCTGAGATAGCCCCAACGGCAGGATTTGGGCCATGTGGACCACCGCAGCTCAGCCGGCGGCGGCCTCCCAGACGCCGCGGCTGCGGGTGCCGACGCGCAGTAGACGGTCAGGCGCGTAGAAGGCCAGGTCCACGGCAAGCGCGTTCGGCAGCCCCGTCCCGTACGCCGCCCAACTGGCGCCGGCGTCCCTCGACTCGAACACCCCGACCTCGCACGCGACCCAAGCACGGTCGCGGTCGGCCGGGTCGGTGACGATCGCGTGGACCGGCAGCGCCGGCAGGTTGGCGGTGACGTCGGTCCAGCTGGCGCCCTCGTCATCGGAGCGGAATACGGCGCCCGGGTCGGGATCGGAGAAGGTGACCCAGTAACGACTCGGCAGATCGTCGTCGGCGAGCATGTCGCTGATCCGCCCCCTGCCCAGGTTGGCGAGCTTGGCCGCGGCGCCCCAACCGCCTTGATCCGCGTCGATCTGGAAGACGTCGCCCCACCTGGTCCCGGCGAGGACCCGGCCGCTGCTGAGC
>Ga0055471_10000022_pt1 | contig 12214 bp, 10 predicted proteins | sample MayberryNW_TuleB_2_FD_57677 | JGI IMG/M metagenome (GOLD analysis project Ga0055471, IMG submission 57677) | Wetland microbial communities from San Francisco Bay, California, USA, that impact long-term carbon sequestration - MayberryNW_TuleB_D2 | ecosystem: Environmental > Aquatic > Marine >... | reverse complement strand
ACGTCATCGCCGCGGGTGACATACACGAGGTGCGAGATCGGATCGTAGAGCGGCGTCTGCCGCACCGCATCCATGCGCACGACGATCAGGTCCGCGCGCTTGCCCGGTTCGAGCGAGCCGATGCGACCGGCCATCCCGAGCACACGGGCGCCGCCTATCGTGGCCATCTCCAGTGCTGCCGCCGCAGGCATGGCGCGAGGATCGCGCGACACCAGCTTGTGCACGAACGCCGCCTGCCGCATCGCCTCGAACATGTCGAGATCGTTGTTGCTGGCGGCGCCATCCGTGCCGAGCCCCACTGCCACCCCGGCGGCGAGATACCTGGGCACCGGGGCCGTGCCGCTGGCGAGCTTCATGTTGCTCTCGGGATTGTGCGACACGCCGACGTCACGCCCAGCGAGTGTCGCGATGTCATCGTCGTCGACCCACACCCCGTGCGCCGCAATGGTCGTGGGCGCCCAGAACCCGATCGACTCGAGAAACTGCACGGGAGACGCGTGATGCTTCCGGCGTGAGGTCTCCACCTCGCCTTCGGTCTCGGCCAGGTGAATGAGCAGCGGCACCCTGTTGCCGATGGCGAGATCGCGCGCGGCAAGCAGCGCCTCTTTCTCCAGCAAGTACATCGAGTGCGGCGCGACAGCCGGAGTGATGAGCGAATCGCCCGAGAACTCCTTGATGAACGCCGCGGCACGCTGAAGCGCTTCGGCCGGCGTCTTCGCGTCGGGCGATGGAAAGCCGATGATCGTCTCCCCGAGCACACCGCGCAGCCCTGCGCGCCGGGTCACGCGCGCGATCTCCTCTTCGAAGTAATACATGTCGGCGAAGGTGGTCGTGCCGGACTTGATCATCTCGAGCGCCGCCAGACGTGTGCCGGTCCGGACGAACGCGGGCGCGACGGTCTTTGCCTCGGCGGGAAAGATGTACTGCTCGAGCCAGTCCTTCAGCGCCAGATCGTCGGCAAGGCCCCGATACATCACCATTGGCGCATGCGTGTGCGTGTTGATCAGACCGGGAAGCACGACGCGGCCCGCCGCGTGAATCGTCCGCGCCTGCGGATAGGCGCGGGCGATCTCGTCGGGCGGCCCTATCGCGACGATGTCCGGGCCAGACGTGGCAACGGCACCCGGTGAGAGCACTCTCCGCCCCGCATCCATCGTGATCACCGTGCCGCCGGCGATCACGAGCGTGCCCGGCGTCTGTCCGGCGGGTTCCTGCCCTGCCCCGAACAACCGCTCCACCGCAACCAGCGCAACGACGACCAGGATGACCAGGTGACGACTCGGCATGCGCAGAATCATACGGCCTGCGCCGGCACCTGGTCGTCAATCACGACGCGAGTCACGTCTACCCTCTTTCGACATCCTCGATACCATTCGTTGCGCATTCAAACTCGACCCCTCGCCGATTCCACAGTCGCTCCGCCATCCGAGCTCCGCATTCCTCGTTTCGTTCGGCATTCCGCACTCCGCATTCCGCATTGTGTATAGTGTCTCCCCGTGCCCGTGCACCTCGTCGAGCACCCGCTCGTGCAGGACGCGCTCGTCACGCTGCGCGACGTCCGCACCGACCCCGAGCAGTTCCGCCGGGTCGCGACGCGGATCTCCGTCCTGCTGGCGGCCGAAGCGCTCCGCGACATCCCGACGGCCGACGTGACCGTGGAGACGCCGCTCGGGCCCGCGCCCGGGCGCACGGTCGCCGGGAACGTCGTAGTCGTGCCGGTGTTGCGCGCCGGTCTGGGGATGCTCGACGCGGTGCTGGCGCTGCTGCCCCGTGCGCGGGTGGGACACCTCGGGCTGCAACGCGACGAGCGGACCGCGATCGCGGCGCAGTACTACTCGAAGCTGCCGCCGAACCTTGGCGACAGCTACGTGCTGATGATCGATCCGATGCTCGCGACCGGCGGAAGCGCGGCGGCCGGCCTCGAGGTCCTGCAACGGTCCGGCGCGCGCAACATCCGGATCGTCTGCATCGTCGCGGCTCCTGAAGGCGTGGCCGTCGTCACCGGCCGCTTTCCCGCGATCTCGATCTTCACGCCCGTGATCGATCGAGGCCTCAACGCGCAGAAGTTCATCCTGCCGGGCCTCGGGGATTTCGGCGATCGCCTGTACGGGACCTGAGATCGATTCGGTGGCCGACGCGCATCGGCTGGAGAGCCGTCATGGCTGAACACCCTGCACACGCGACCACGGACCGGCGTCAGCATCCGCGCCAGAAGCCCGCCCACTGGAGCACCGCCATCACGCGCATCGAGCCGAACCGCGTGCTCGTGCGCGGCTACCCGGTCGACGAGATGATGGGCCGCGTGAGCTTTGCCGACGCGGTGTACCTGCTCTTCACGGGGGATCTCCCCTCGCCCGCGATCGGCAAGATCATCTCGGCGATCCTCGTATCGTCGCTGGATCACGGTGCGACCCCCCCCTCCACGCTCGTGGCCCGGAACGTCGCCACGACCGGCGCGCCGCTCCGAAACGCCGTCGCAGCCGGCGTCCTCAGCTTCGGTTCGTATCACGGCGGCGACGTCGAGGCCTGCATGCGGATGCTCGATGCGGGCCTGACGCTCACCGCGCAAGGCGTGTCGTTTCGCGAGGCCGCCGAACGGCTGATCGGTGAGCGGCGTGCGCGGCGCGAGCGGCTGCCGGGGTTCGGGCACCGGCTGCACACGCGCGATCCCCGCGCGGTGCGCCTGCTGCAGATGGCGGTCGAGCTCGAGCTCGAAGGCGATCACATCCGGCTGCTGCGCGCCATCGAGCAGGGCCTGGCAGAAGGGGGCGGCGCCGAGGCGCATCCGCTGCCCGTGAACGTGGACGGCGCGATTGCTTCTGTCTGCGGCGACATCGGTTTCGACTACGAGTTCGGGAACGCCCTCTTCATCATCAGCCGCGTGCCCGGCCTCATCGCCCACGCGCACGAGGAGCGCCTGCGCCAATCGCCCATGCGGCAGATCGATCCGAAGGACCATGCGTACGACGGCCCGTCGGAACGCCGGCTCCCGGAAGGACGGAAGTAGTCTGCGGAGCTCAGAACGTGCGCGATCCGGCGGACATTCCGCACTTATAGACCCGTCGAATGGTTTGATACGCGGGACGCAGGACCGTCAAACGGTTGTGCTACGATTCCGCCCCCGTGGCCGAACCAGACGAACGCGCGTCACAGGAGCGCCGGCGGGAACGGATGCAGCTGCCGCCGTGCCCCGATTGCGGCTGCCCGCTCGTCCGGGTGCTGGCACGCACCGAGTACGTGCTGTACGTCCGTTGCCCTGCATGTCTCACGATGTGGAGCGTGCCGAAGCCAGGCGTGGCGCCGTTTGGCGCGTAGCGGCCTGATCAAAATCTGGTTGAAGCCGGATCCCACGAGAGGTTGCGCAGGAGTTCTCGTAGCGGATGGCGGCGTGGGATCCGGCTTCGCCGGATTTCGGGTTAGTCGGATTCGGCGGCGGGACCGCGCGTCGGCACGAGCGCAGAGGCTTGTCGCGCGTTCGGCGGATCAGTTAAGATCGGCGTTCTGCACCACGCGTGCGCGCTTGGCTCAGCGGTAGAGCATCGCCTTCACACGGCGGGGGTCGGTGGTTCGAATCCACCAGCGCGCACCACTTCCCTCTCGGTCGAGACTACCGCAGGGCCACCGGCTGTCCTCTCGGAATTCTGCTAGCGCGCGTGCTGACCGCGACGCCAGCGTCGCACCGCAAGACCCGTTAACCCGAAGGCGAGGAGTGACACGGTAGCCGGCTCGGGGACCGGTGCGAATTCATATCGGGCACCCACGAACGTCCATTCGGCCGGCCATGGCACAGACCGCTCGAACTGCAGCGTCGCCGTGCCGAAGCCCCGGAGTTCTGCACTGTACGGGTGATCGGGACCGACCGGGAAGAACACCACCCCGGAGAACGAAAAGGGGGTCATCAGCGTCACCGCCGTGCGCCCACCGAACGCCGGCAAGACGAGACTCCCCCTGAAGTCCACGAACGCGCTGCCGCTGTCGTCGGACCCCAAGCCCAACGGAAACGTCTCTCCGTCTAGGGAGAGCGTGCCTCGGAAGTCGCCTCCACTCCACGTCGCCTGAATGCCGATCTCGTCCCCCGGGAAGCAGGGGCAGTACGGACCCCAGATCCCGCCGGAAATATCGCCAACTCCCGCGATGACCAGACTTCGCTCACCGGTAGCGTTCAGCCTGGCGCGGAGGGCATCACCCACCAGGGCGCCGTCTGTGACCCGCACAACGTCAGCGTGAACGTTGAGCGGGATGCTCAGCCAGACAGCGCAGAGAACCGGAACGGCCAACTTGCGGAACGTCATAGCCAGTTCTCCTCGATTCAGGGCTCAGAGGTGATGCGGCGCCGATCCCTGCAAACCACGTGCGCGCGCACGGCACATGGGCGATTGCAGATGCCTCGCGCCAGGCCGCGCGGGTGCCTACCGTCCGCGCGTGGCCGACCATCGCCCGCCTGAGACGCCTCGTATCGCGTTTTCGTGGATAATTCTCACGCGGCGCTCACGTGTCGCGTCCTGGAGCGGGGCAGACGCAGGCCCGTCATCCACCTGATTCGAGGAACCACATCCCGCCGCGTCGTTCGGCGGTCCGATCCTTCGCTCGCGGGGACGCACTCGTGAGCGTCGGATGGCAAGACTGGAGCACGCGTTGGCAGACTCTCGTTTCGATCGTCGCGATTTCCTCAAGGTGTCTTCCGCTGCCGCGGCCTCCGCGTTCGTGTCGGGCATCAGCCCGGCGCGGGCGCAATCGCGGGACAAGCTGCGGATCGCGGTCATCGGGTGCGGCGGCCGGGGCGCCGACAACCTCGAGTCGGTTTCCTCCGAAGAGATCGTCGCGCTTTGCGACGTGAATCGGCGCACGCTGGACAAGGTTGCCGCGCAGTTTCCGAAAGCTCGCACCGAGGTGGATTATCGCCGGCTCTACGATCGGGCCGCCGACTTCGACGCGGTCGTCGTCAGCACCGCCGAGCACACGCACGCGTTCGCGACCCTCCCCGCGCTCCAGCTGAAGAAGCACGTCTACTGCGAAAAGCCGCTGACCTACAACGTGCAGGAAGCGCGCATCATCCGGGAGGCCGCTGCCGGCGCCGGCGTCGCCACACAGATGGGCACGCAGATCCACGCCGGCGACAACTACCGCCGCGTCGTGGAGCTCGTGCAGGGCAACACGGTGGGACCGATCCGCGAGTGCCACGTCTGGGTCTCACGCGCCTGGGGGCTGCAATCAGCCGAAGACGCCGAACGGAACAAGGACATCGTCGCCGTGCAGGACCGCCCCGGCACGGCCGATCCGATCCCCGCCGGCCTCGAGTGGGATCTCTGGCTCGGGCCCGCGCCGGCACGCCCGTACAACGACGTGTACCTGCCCGGACCCAAGTGGTATCGCTGGTGGGATTTCGGCAACGGCACCATGAGTGATCTCGGCAGCCACTGGATCGACCTGCCGTTCTGGGCCCTGAAGCTGAAGGCGCCGGCGACGATCGAGCCGAGCGGTCCGCCGCCCCATCGCGAGATCGCGCCCGCGTCGATGCAGGTGAAGTACGAGTACGTGGCCTCGGGCGATCAGCCGGCCGTGGCGCTCACGTGGTATCAGGGCGCCAACAAGCCCGAGCCCTGGACGAAGACCCGCATCCCGCAGTGGCCCAACGGCGTGCTGTTCGTGGGCGAGCACGGCATGATCCTGTCGGACTACAGCCGGCACCTGGTGCTGCTCGACGATAGCGCGCAGCGCTTCGAACGGCCCGCCCCGTCGATTCCCAAGTCGCCCGGCCACCACGAGGAATGGATTCACGCCTGCAAGACCGGCGCGCCGACGACATGTCATTTCGGGTACGCGGGGCTGCTGACCGAGGCGAACCATCTCGGCAACGTGGCGTATCGCACCGGAAAGAAGCTCGAGTGGGATTCGGCCGCCATGCGCGCGACCAACGCGCCGGAGGCCGACCGCTTCCTGCGTCGCGAATACCGCGCGGGCTGGAAGTTGGCGTGAGCGCCGTGACCTCGCACCGCACCGGAGGCGGAACCGCGCTCTGATGCTTCGCCTCCTCCCGCGCGCGCTGCTCTTCGCGATCCTTGGCGCGCTGGCCGGGACCGCGGCGCTGGCGGCCGCGTATGGCGCCAATCCGGCGTTGACGCTGGAGATGGATCGCGACCCCCCGGGCGTGGTCTCCGGGATCTACCCGGTCGAGCGGAGCGGCCGTGAGACGTTCGCCTGGTCGCGCGCGGCCGTCACGGTCGCAGTGCCCGGCCTCGACCGCGACGTGCCGTGGTTCTGCACGGTCCGGTCCCGCGGAGGCCGTCCCCCGCAGTTTCCTCAGCCGACCGTCGCGGTCTCCGCCGACGGCGTGCTCGTCGGCAGCCGGACAGTCACCAACGAGTACGAGGATTTCGCCGTCGACGTTCCTCCGAGAGATGCCGACGGCCTCACGCTGACCATCGCGGCGAACCCGACGTTTGTACCGAGCGCCTCGGATCGCCGACAGCTCGGGATTCAGATCGACCGGATCGCCTGCCACCCGGCAGGCGCGCGCGCGTGGCCGCCGCGGCATGCGCTCACGGCCGCGGCAATCGGTGCCGGATTGTTCGGCGCGCTGTTCGGGTGGTTTCCATGGCCCGCGTGGACGGCGCTCGCGGCGACCGCGCTGGTCGCCGCCGGACAGGCGGTTCCGATGGCAAGCGGCACCGGGCCGTACTCGAGCTATGTGGACATCGTTCCGGCCCTCGCGGGCTGCATCGCGCTCGTATGCGCGGCGACCGCCGCGATTGCCGCCGCGCGATCCCGTGCGCTGTCGATACCGGCGCTGGCAGCGCTCGCGATCTCCGGCGGCGCGCTGTACCTCGAACTGCTCGCCCTGCTCCATCCGGCCAAGCTCGTGGTCGACGCACTGTTCCACGCGCACCGGCTCGAGTGGGTGATGTCGGGACGCTATTACTTCACGCAGCCGATGCCGAGCGGCGTCCGGTTTCCGTATGCGATCGCGCTGTACGTGATCTCGATGCCGTGGACCGCGCTCACCCACGACTACGTCGCGCTGCTCAAGATCGTCGTGAGCGTCTCGCGGGCGCTCGCAGGGCTGGCGCTCTATCCGCTCGTGGCGCGCGCCTGGAACGATCGCGCGGCCGGCGCGTTCGCGGTGCTGCTGTTCCACTGCGCGCCGCTGCCGTTTGTCGCCATCGGCAACGCGAACCTCACCTACGCGTTCGGACAATCGGCGATGGCGCTGACCCTGGCGGCAGCGGCTACGTGGCCGCTCGCGCCTGGGCGGGCCTGGCAGGCGGCCGGCCTGTTCGCGCTGGCGTCCACGGCCTTTCTGTCGCACGTCGGGATCTTTCCGATCGCGCTCGCGATGCTCGCGGTCATGGCCGCGCTCTACTGGTGGCTCGGCGGCCCGCCGCTCCGGGCGTCGGCGTATCGCCTCGCGGCGGTAGCGGTCCTTGCCGCCATCGTGTCGGTCGTGTCGTACTACGGGCACTTCATCGACTCGTACCGTACGCTCGCGCGAACCCGCGCCCAGGCCGGCACGGCTGCGGAGGTACGCGACGCCTCGGACGATGCAGCCGATCGCCGGTTGCCGTCCACGGCGGTGCCGGCACGAGTCATCCGGGCCGGGGTACTCGCGAAAGAGTCGTTCGGGCCGCCGGTCCTCATTCTGGCCGCCGTCGGTGCGTGGAGCACGTGGAGGCGCGGCGTGCGCGATCGCCTCGGCCTGCTCGTCGCGGCCTCGGCAATCGCATACGTCAGCTTCGTCGGGTTCTCGGTGCTCGCGCCCGTCGACCCGAAGTTCCAGCGGTACAACGAGGAGTTCATCAGCCGGATCGACTACGCGACCGTTCCCGTGATCGCAGTCCTCGCCGGCGCGGGTGCGACGTGGCTCTGGCGTGCAGGGCTCGTGGGCCGGGTGGTTGCCGCGGCGCTGGTGCTTGCCGCGGCGGCCGGTGGCGTCAACGCGTGGGAACGATGGCTGGCCTGACCGGCGCTCGGGGGGCGCTCTACTTCGCCTTCTGCTGAATCTCAGCGAGGCGCTTGGCGAGGTACTCCTCGTACTCCTTCTTCAGCGCGGGATCGCGCGGCGAGCCGTAGATCTCGCTCGACTTGTACTTGCCCTCGTCGAACTTCTTCCGCGTCCACTCGTCGTGGATGTGCACGCGGTCCGCGTTGTCGAGCACCTCGTTCACCAGTGCCGGCGGGATGAAGTAGACACCCTCACGGTCGCCGACCACGAGGTCGCCCGGCATGACGGTGACCTCGCCGATGCGCACGGGCACGTTGATGCCGGTGAGCATCACGTTGTTGATCGCCGTCGGATGCGCATGGCGAAAATAGGCGGGCATCGACATCTTCGCGATGCCCTCGAGATCGCGAATCGACCCGTCGACCACCAACCCTCCCGAGTTGGTCGCCTTCATCACGTAATAGAACAAGTTGTCGCCGACGATCGTTCCCCCCTCGCGCTTGCCGAAGAGGTCGACGACGAGCACGTCTCCTGGCTGGAGCATGTCGATGGCGAACTGGTTCGTGGGCCGTCCCTTGCCGGCCTTCTCGGCGTTCGCGTTCATCGCGGACTCGATGTCGGGCCGTGCGGGCATGAACTGGACGGTGAACGCGCGGCCCACGAGTTTCGTGCCCGGATGCAGCACCTCGAACCCGTCGGCGTACTGGTTGCGGAACCCCTTTCCTGGCAGAACGGCGAAGATCTCTTCTGATGAGAGCTCCCGCGCGCGGTCGATCAGCGCATCGGGCACCTTCGGCCTCCGGTCGGGGAACCGCTCGAACGGGTTGTCCGCGCTGTACTGCTCCAGCTGCTCCGGGGTGAAAATGAACAGCTGCGCGTCAGCCGGAGGCGGCGCGAGCAGCATCGCCACGAACGCGCCCATCGCCAGGGTTGTGCCCTTCATGCGTGCGGTCCTCCTCCCCCACGGATGTCCACGGATATCAATCACCGGACGCAGATTTCGACCGATTTCCACGGATCTCAGTCAACCGGCCGCGGGGTTCCACGGATTCTAATCAACTCGACGCGGGTTTTCACGGAAGTCCACAGACTTCTACCGATCGCTCGGTATCGAGCTGCAACTACGGCTTCCGCAGCGTCGCCTTCTCCACTATCACGGGATAGGTGTAGCCCGCGCCGAAGTCGCGATCGATCCCGACCACGCCGGTGGCGGTGACGATGTCGCCCACGGCCGCGGGATCGACCGTGGTCACGGCCACGTCGTTGTTCTTCTCACCCGCCGTGCCGCTGCCGTCCTGGATGTGCAGCCAGTTCCGGCCCATGATGCCGGCGTTGTACTTGACGACCTTTCCCCGCACGGTGACGGGCTGTCCGGCGAGCGCGCTGCGCTGCTCCCAGACGCGCGCGACCGGGGTGACACCAGCTGTTGGTGGAATTCGCTCGGGCACGCCGGTCGGCATGGTCTCTGGCGAATGATTGTCCATGGGAAGCATCGGGCCGGCGCCATTCCCGACGGGCTGCCCCTCGGGGACGATCGCCGACGCAAAGTAGATCAACGGAAAGTCCCGGTTGAGCGCCTTGCTGTGGAAATCGCGCATGGGCATCTCGAGCGGCACGGTCACACGATCGCCGATCCGGACCTTGAACCGCCCCGTCGCCGCCCACACGTCGTCAGCCCCGGACTCTACGCGCACGTAGGTGTATGAGCCCGCATCCATGGTTTCGGCGACCGGACCGGAAACCGTCGGAGTAGAGCCGTTCGGTCCGGATGGCGGATCACCTGCAGACCCGCCGGGTTCCAGCCCCGACCGCTGCGCGGCAGGAGCGGCCGTCCGGTCAGTATCCGAAGTTGGTGGCGTCCGGGAACAACTCACCGTGAGCAGCGCAGCGGCGATAAGAGCGGAAATGAACGCAACAGGCATCAGTAGACGTCCTCCAGGACGAGAGCGGCATTGCCGCCACCCACACGATATCGCAGCGCGGCGCGGCTTCAACCATCCGCGCACGTCTGCCGTATGCCGCTCCACGAACGCTACAGGTCAGTCGTCTTGCAAGAGATCGCAGGAAGTACCGAATCCACCAACATGATGAAGGAAGGTGAAACGCATGAGGAGCGATGACACGACCGCCGCGGGCCTGCGGCGCATCTCGGATATGAGTGGCTACAAGGTCTCGGACGAGGATCCCGACATCCGGGGCTGGAACGTCGTAGGCGCCGATGGGAACGTCATCGGTGAAGTGGACGACCTGCTCGTCGATACCGCACAGATGAAGGTGCGCAGCATCGATGTGGACGTGAAGGGGGCCGATCATTCGCTCGTGCCGGCCGACCGGGTGCAGGTCGACCGCCAGCGCAAGGAGGTGCGCATCACGGGATGGACGGGCACCGAGCGGTTTGCGTCGGGCACGACGGCCGCCGACGCCGCACGATATGCTGCGGGCGCAACGACGGCCGATCGCGACCGCACGATCGGACGCGGCCGCGAGACGCTCACCCGGTCGGAAGAAGAGCTGCGCGTCGGGACCAGGCCGGTCGCCGACGAGTTCGTGGTGGGCAAGCACGTCGAAACCGAGCGCGTCGAGAAGCCGGTCACGTTGCAGCACGAGGAACCCGTGATCGAGCGCCGGCCGGTGCGGGAAGGGACCCGCGCCGATGCCGAAGCGATTGGATCCGGGGAGATTCGCGTGCCGCTCACCCGCGAAGAGGCGGTCGTCGAGAAGCGGCCCGTCGTCAAGGAGGAGCTCGTCGTCGGCAAGAAAGTCGTCGAGGACCAGGAGCGGGTCGGGACGGACGTACGGAAGGAGGAGTTCGACATCGATACCTCCGGCAAGTCCCGGCCGCGCAGGAACCATCAGGAGTAGATCGCGATGGCTGATATCGACGTCGTCAAGAAGCGAACCAGCGTGTGGCCCTGGATCATCGGGATCATCCTGCTGGTCATCGTGCTCTGGCTGATCGTCTCGATGATGAACAGCGGCACCGGTACGACCGGCGCGGCCCCGGTGTCGCTGCTCGAGATGCCGGGGACGATTGCCGGGTTCGCATTCGCCTGACCCGGAGCGCGGAGGGCCGGCCACCGGTCCTCCGCGCGGCAACCGTGCCCGCGTCAGGGATGCAGGTCCCGCAGGACGGGCTGTATCTCGGCGTGGACGATGATCGCAGCCGGATCGTCCTGCAGCGCCCGCGCGTATTCCTGCTGAAACAGCGTGCCGTGCGTATCGGCGCGCAGCAGCGCCCGGGCCTGCTGCAGCAGGCCGGTCCCGTCCGCGCCCGGCGGCAGTTCCCCGGCGGCCAGCACTTCATCGACCTGCACGATCAAGCCGGCAAGCGGCTGCAGCCATGCGAACCAGGGATCGCCGATCGCGAGCTGCAGGAACTGGCCGCTCGTCTCGATTCGACCGAATGCCCGCTCGTACCGCACGCGCTCACCCTGGAGGAGGACCTTGTGCACGCGGAGCAGCACGCGCCGCAGCTTCTCCAGCCGGTCGCGCAGGTCCGCGGGCAGCGGCGCCGCACCGTTCGACAGATGGCTCGTCATTCGAATCCCCCGCTCCGATATCAGGGTACCGCATCGCGGCGGCCGCCGGTCCGCAGCACGACGCGCCAGGTACGACAGATGCAAGTCGCGTACATTGCGATCCCTTATTACCAACCTCCTTTGAACAGGAGTCCTGCCATGGCGAAACGAGCGCCTGAGGGTGACCGACCGTCAACCGATGAGATGCGCGACGCGACCGAGCCCGAGAGTCACGATACGGCCCGCGAGGACGCGAGGCGCGGGCCTGCCGTCGAGCGGGATGAGCCGTTCGATCCCTCGTCTCGCGGAGACGACGCCGGCGAAGTGATGTAGGGCGCGCCGCTTCTGCTACCCTTCACACGGAGCCGCGCGGGTTCCAGTCCACGGACGCCGCTTTCCACGGATCTCGATCGCGCGGATTGCCAAGGCATTTCCACGGATCATCCAATCTGACGTCGATTCAGGGAGTGCCGATGGGTTCAGGAGCGAGCTGATGACGCTTGTCGAGATGTTGCTGGCCGAATTCGATCGGGAGACAGCCGTGTCCCGGCGCCTCCTCGAGCGGATACCACCGGACCGCACGTCGTGGCGGCCGCATGCCAAATCGTGGACGCTCGGCGAGCTCTCCGTCCATCTCGCGCGGCTGCCGACATGGGTGACGGCGACGCTTCGGGGCACCGAATTCGACATGGAGCCGCCGGACGGGCCGCCGCTCCCGCGTGGGGTGTTCGAGTCCGCTTCCGCGACGCTGGCCGCC
>Ga0055471_10000021_pt1 | contig 12678 bp, 13 predicted proteins | sample MayberryNW_TuleB_2_FD_57677 | JGI IMG/M metagenome (GOLD analysis project Ga0055471, IMG submission 57677) | Wetland microbial communities from San Francisco Bay, California, USA, that impact long-term carbon sequestration - MayberryNW_TuleB_D2 | ecosystem: Environmental > Aquatic > Marine >... | reverse complement strand
CAGCGAGGTGCCGATGCCCGAGCAGCCCCAGCCCATCTCCTCCTCGATCAGGCAGCCGGACAGGTAGTCGAGGCCGGGTCCGCCGTAGGCCTCGGGGATGTGGGTGTTCATCAATCCGACCTCCCAGGCGTGGTCGATGATGTCCTGCGGCCAGGTCCCCTCTTTGTCGTACTCCCAGGCGACCTTGCGAATCTCTTTCTCCGCGAAGTTGTGCGCCAGCTCGCGCAGGTCTTTCTGCTCGTCGGTCAGGGTGAAGTCAACCACTGCTACGTGCTCCTTTATCTCGGTGGGAGTCGGACCGATTGACTGGTCAGTCAACCAGCCCCAAGGGTACCAGCAACGAGCCGATGGGCCTGAAAGCGGAGCAATAGGCCGCTTTCAGGCCCATCGGCAGCGGGGACGGCTAGGCTTGGGTGATGGTCCCGATAGGCGACCTGGTCGATATTCGGGCGGGCTATGTGCTGGCGCTGATCACGTTGATCGCGCTGCCGGTCGCTCTGATCGCCTTTGCTCGTACGGGGCCGCTCTGGGAGGGCGTCGGCAAGGGGCGCTTTGCGATCGAACAGGAGTTGCCGCCGCCCGGTCGATTGGCTCAACCCGACCCGCCGGTCGATCGCAAGCTGCAGGAGGCGGAGGCGCGGCAGATGCTGGAGGCGAAGTCCTATCGGCGCCAGCAGCGCGGCGAAGCGCCGCTTGACGTCGAGGCCGAGGTGCGCCGCCTACTCGATTCGCCCGCCGCCGGCCCGGCGATCGACGAGAAGCTGCGGGTCGAGGTGCGCCAGTTGGTCGTTGCCCGTAACGAACGGCGCATGCGCCGCGGCGAGCAACCTCTCGACGTCGAGGCCGAGGTGCGGCGTCAGCTCGCGGATTTGTAGGATCGGATCGATGGCTGCCAACCCAGACAATCTCTACGAGGTCGAGGAGCTGCTCAATCAGCCCGGGACCTACTTCAACCCCCAGACCGAGGTGCTGGTCGTCGTCGACGATTCGACCTCGCTCGACCAGGAGGTCTTCAACCTCGAGGACTACGAGGGATCCGAGTGGGTGCGGATCTCCGACGACGTGCCGGTCGACGAGGATCGCCGCGACGAGGCGCTGGAGCGCTTCCAGACGCATTACCACCCAGGCTCGAGCGGCTCGGTCTCGGCGACCGCGCTCGAACAGGGCGACGAGGAGCTGGACGAGGACGAGACCGGCCAGGACCCGGGGCGCGAGGACTAGGCCGCCGGTGCTCGAAAGCGGCCAGGCGGCCCCCGATTTCACCCTGCCCGACCAAGACGGCAAGGCGTTGACCCTCTCCGACCTGCGCGGCGAGACGGTCGTCCTCTACTTCTACCCCCGCGCCGACACGCCCGGTTGCACGATTCAGGCCTGCGGTGTGCGCGACCGGGGTGGGGAGTACGCGGAGGCTGGCGCTCGAGTGATCGGCATCTCGCCCGACGAGGTCGCGGCGGTGAAGAGGTTCGCCGAAAAATTCGATCTCGACTTCACCCTGCTTGCCGATGCCGACCACGCCGTAGCCGATGCCTACGGCACCTGGGGCGAGAAGTCGATGTACGGGAAGAAGTACATGGGGGTGCAGCGGGCGACCTTTCTGATCGACGCCGAAGGCGGGATCGCCAAGGTTTTCCCAAAGGTCTCGCCGAAAACGCACGACGACGTTGTGCTCGCGGCTCTCGCCGAGCTCGTTTCCGCGTAGCCAGGGCAACTCAGGCTGTACCTCGTTCTTGACAGAGGCGTACACAAAGGCGTAGTCTCTCCTCGTCGTCGCACAAACCGGCAGGAGGTTGTGAGGGGAGATGGAGATACCGCTTGGCAGGAGGGCCTTTGACCTCTGTGCCCTGGTCTTGGTCTTGCCGCTGCTGGCGCTGCCGCTGCTGATCGTCAGCGTCGCCGTCTTCCTCGACTCGCCCGGCTCCGTTTTCTTCCGGGCCCGGCGGATGGGCTACCGCGGTCGACCCTTTGAGATGATCAAGTTCCGCACGATGCGGGTCGACAACGCCGGCCACGCGGTCGCCGGCGCCAACGACAACCGCATCACGCCGGTCGGTGGTTTCCTGCGCAAGACGCGGCTCGACGAGCTGCCCCAGCTATGGAACGTATTGCGCGGTGAGATGACGCTGGTCGGCCCACGCCCTGAGCTCGAGGAGTTCGTCGATCTGCACGCCGACGAATATCGCGAGATCCTCACCGTGCCGCCGGGCATCACCGGCCCTACCCAGCTGCGTTATGCCGGGCTCGAGCCCCACCTGCTCAGTCTCCACGCCGATCCCGAGCGCTTCTACCGAGAGCAACTGCTGCCCGGCAAGGTCAAGCTCGATCTCGCTTACGCCCGCGGGCGCTCCTTCGGCGCCGACCTGGCGGTGCTCGCCGAGACGCTGGTCCTGCCGTTGTTGCTGCCCCTGCGTCACCGCCACCGCAAGAGGAACGACAACGGCGGTCGCGGTCGCCGCCGATTGGTGCCGCTGCTGGCCGGGACGATGGCGGTCGGCCTGCTGCCGCTGCTGTTTCTGCTCACGCTCGGCGCACCGCGCTAGTGCCCGATACGGCACTAGCGAGGCGCGGCGTGCTCCGCGTCGGCATCGTCGGGCTCGGATACTGGGGCGTCAACATCGCCCGCAACCTCGATGCGCTGCCCGGCTGTGAGCTGGCCTGGTGCTGCGACACCGACGGCGAGCGGCGCGCGCGCTTGCGCCCCTCCTTCCCCGAGGCGCGCTTCACCGCCGACCTGGCCGACGTGCTCGCCGACGAGAGCACCGCCGCCGCCGTCGTGGCGACGCCGGTGCCGACTCATGCCGCCCTGGCCGAGGCGGTGTTGAGCGCCGGCCGTCACTGCCTCGTCGAGAAGCCGCTGGCCTGCGATCTCGCCTCGGCCGAGCGCCTGGTCGAGCTGGCGGCTGAGCGCGAGCGGGTGTTGATGGTCGGCCACCTGCTGGCTTACCACCCGGCGCTGGTTGCGCTGCGGTCGCTCTGCGAGGCGGGCGAGCTCGGCCAGATCCGCTACGCCTACTCGCAACGGCTCAACCTCGGCCGCTTGCGGGCGGACGAGAACGCGCTCTGGAGCCTCGGCGCCCACGACGTCTCGGCGATCCTGGCGCTGACCGGCGAGCAGCCGGTTCGGGTCAGCGCCCGCGGTGAGAGCTACGTCCGCGACGGAGTCGAGGACGTAGTCTTCGCCCACCTCGGCTTTGCCGGTGGGCTTGCCGCCCATATTCACGTCTCCTGGCTCGACCCGCGCAAGGAGCGGCGCCTCACCGTCGTCGGCTCGCAGCGGATGGCAACCTTTGACGACATGGAGCCCGAGCGCACCTTGACCGTCTACGACAAGGGCTTCGATCCCGATGCAGCGGCAGAGGGCGACTACGTGGCGCGCGCCGGCGGGCAGCGCAGCCCGGCGATCTCGCGCCGCGAGCCGCTGCGGATCGAGCTCGAGCACTTCCTCGCGTGCTTGCGCGGCGAGGCGGAGCCGCGCACCGGCGGGCGCGAGGGCCTGCAGGTGGTCGAGGTGCTGGCGGCGTTGCAGGAATCGCTCGATGCCGGCGGCGAGACCCTGGCGCTGGCGCCACGCGAGGCGCCAGCATGAGCTTCCGGTGCGCCTTTTGCCTCCTATATGCACATAAAGCGCACCGGAAGGCGTTGTGGTGACCCGGCAGGGGCTCGAGCCGGGAGATATGGCACCGGGGCTGCTGATCGGCGACAAGGTGCAGATCGGCGCCGGCGCGCGGCTCGGCGGCCACGTTGTGATCCACGCCGAGGTGACGATCGGCGCCGCGGCGCGGATCGGCGATCACGCCCAGATCCGCGAGCGCGCCCGGATCGGAGCTGGCGCGACGATCGGCGGCTTCGTCTCGGTCGACCCCGAGGTCGTGGTCGGTGAGCGCGCCAGCGTGCAGACGCGCTGCTACCTCGCCCGTGGGACGACGGTCGAGGAGGACGCCTTCCTCGGTCCCGATGTGACGATCGCCAACGACGAGACGATGGGACGCCACCCGCCGGGCGCTCCGCTGCGCGGAGCGTTGCTGCGGCGCGCCTGTCGCGTCGGCGCCGGGGTGACGATCCGGCCGGGGGTCGAGGTCGGCGAGGAGGCATTTGTGGCTGCCGGCGCGGTGGTCGTCGCCGACGTGCCGTCGCGCGCCGTGGTCATGGGCGTCCCGGCCCGGGTCGTGCGCGAAGTCCCCGACGAGGACCTGCTGGAGCGCTGGCGGTGAGCGTAGTCGGATTTTCCCGCCCTGGAGCACGGGAAAAGTCGGAAGCGTCGGTCGACCGATGAGCGGCGCGGCGACCGTGCCGCTGTTCGCCATGCGCGACGCGCTGGCGCCGCTGCTGGACGAGGTCGCGGCGCGCCAGCGCGCCGTGCTCGATTCGGGTCGCTACATCCTCGGGCTCGAGGTCGAGGCGTTCGAGCGCGAGTTCGCGGAGTTCGTGGGGGTGCGTCACTGCGTCGGGGTTGCCAACGGGACCGAGGCGCTGACGATCGCCCTGCGGGCGCTCGGCGTGGGGTCGGGCGACGAGGTCGTGGTGCCGACGCTGACCTTCTACGCGACCGCCGAGGCCGTGGTCAACGCCGGCGCGACGCCGGTCTTCTGCGACGTCGACCCGGCGACGTTGACGATGACCGCAGCCACCGCGGCGCCGGCGATCGGTCCGCGCACGGCGGTGCTCTTGCCGGTTCACCTGTTCGGCAACCCGGCGCCGATGGGAGAGCTGCGTGAACTGGCGACGGAGCGCGACCTGGGTCTGTTGGAGGACGCGGCGCAGGCGGCGGGGGCGACACTCGGCGGTCAGCGCGCCGGGGCGCTGGGCGACGCTGCGGGCTTCAGCTTCTTCCCCTCGAAGAACCTCGGTGGCTTCGGCGACGGCGGCGCGGTCCTCAGCGATGACGACGAGGTAGCGGCGACCGCGCGGAGGTTGCGCGCGCACGGCTCCGAAGACAAGCAGGTGCACACCGAGGTCGGCTACAACTCGCGTCTCGACGAGCTGCAGGCGGCCGGGCTGCGCGTCCTCCTGCCCCGCCTGGAGGAGTGGACGGCGGCGCGGCGGCGGGTTGCCGCGGAGTACGCCAAGGCGGGACTCGGCGAGCTGGTCGAGCTGCCGCGTGAGACAGCCGGCGCGGGGCCTTGCTATCACCTCTACGTGGTTCTCAGCGAGAGGCGCGAGCGGCTGGTGGAGGGCTTGGGCGAGGCTGGCGTCCAGAGCCGCGCCTACTACACGACGCCGCTGCATCGTCAGCCGGCGCTGCGTCGCTATGCACCCGACCGGGAGCTGCCGGGCGCCGAGCGCGCGGCGGCGCGTTCGCTGGCGCTGCCGATGGGCCCGGCGTTGGAGCAAGAGCAGGTGGCGGCAGTGGTCGCGGCCGCCGGGGCGGCGCTCGGGTCAGGCTGAGGCCGATGAAGGTCCTCACCGTGGTCGGCAACCGGCCGCAGTTCGTCAAGGCGGCAGCCGTGTCACGCCACCTACGCGAGCGCGCCACCGAGACGCTCGTTCACACCGGCCAGCACTACGACCGCGAGCTCTCCGATCTCTTCTTCGAGGAGCTCGGCCTGCCGCCGCCGGAGCACGAGCTGGGTGTCGGCTCCGGCTCGCACGCCGAGCAGACGGGGGAGACGATGGTGCGGTTGGAGCCGTTGGCCGAAGCCGAGCGCCCCGATGCGGTACTCATCTACGGCGATACCAACGCGACCCTGGCCGCGGCGCTGATTGCAGCCAAGCTCGCCGTCCCGCTCGCCCACGTCGAGGCTGGGATGCGCTCCTTCGACCGGCGCATGCCGGAGGAGGTCAACCGGGTGGCGGCCGACCGCCTCGCGGGCTTGCTGCTCTGCTCGACGGGGGTCGCGGTCGCCAACCTGCGCGCGGCTGGGCTCGGCGAGCGGGCGCGCTTGGTCGGTGACGTGATGGCCGATGTCGCCCTGCACTTTGGCCCGATCGCCGAACGCCGTTCGGATGCCTTGGGGCGTTTCGGCCTCGACCGCGGCGAGTACCTGCTGGCGACCGCCCACCGGGCGGCGAACGTCGATCGGCCGGAGGCGCTGGCGCGGCTGGTCGAGCTGCTCGTGCGCGCCGCCGAGCGCTCCGGCCCGCTGCTGCTCCCGCTTCACCCCCGAACCGCTGCGCGTTTGACGGCGACGAGGCTGCGCGGCGAGCTCGAGCGGGCGCCGGGCGTACGTCTCTGCGAGCCGCTCGGCTACCTCGACTTCGCCAGCCTCACCCGCGGCGCCCGCGCGATCCTCACCGACTCGGGCGGCCTGCAGAAGGAGGCCTACCTTGCAGGCGTCCCCTGCGTGACGCTGCGCGAGCAAACCGAGTGGGTGGAGACGGTCGAGAGCGGCTGGAACCGTCTGGTTGGCCTTGACGCCGAGCTTGCCCTAACCGCGCTCGCCGAGCTGAGCGCGCGCCGCCTAAACGACCGTCCCGACCCGACCCTCTACGGCGATGGCGCCGCCGGCCGTCGGGTCGTCGACGAGCTGCTGAGCTGGCTGAACCAGGACGTGTCGCGAGTTGAGCACCTATGGTGCCCGTCAACTCGCGGCGCGTCGCCTGGTGGCGCGGCGGGATAGGACGCCGACCGCGGCGGCCAGGACGGCGATCGCGGCAAGCAGGAAGATGCTGGCGGAGAGCGAGGTGTTGCCCGACTCGGTGAGCTGGCCGGCCGTGCCGGCGGCAAGTGCCCCACCGGCTGCGCCGGCCCTCGCCCCCCCACCGGTGCCGGCCGCGTTCGCTCCCCCACTGCTGCCCGCGGTGCCCGCGCCGCCGTTCCCGGCTGCGCCCGGCACGCGTGAGGAGGAGCCGAAGTTGTTCTCGCTGCGGTAAAGAGATCCGGCCTCGCCCCGGGTCGCAGCTGCACCGGTGCTGCCGCCCCCCGAGCCGTTTCCGGAGCTCGTCCCGCCGCCTCCCTTAGGCGCGCCGTCGGCGCGACCCTGTTCCAGCGGCAGCTTGTAGATCGATCCGGCAGGGCTCCCCGTTGGCGGGTCTCCTGCGGCCGCATATGCTGTGGGTGCATGCAGGGACGCGGTGAGCAGCAGCAGGGAACCCAACAGGTACGCGACTTTCAGCCGGCGCCATCGGAGCATCCCCCCAAGGATAGACATGGCGCGCTCGAGGAGCGCGGTATCGCGGAGGTAATCGCGGCCGCGCCGCTGCTGCTGGTCGGTTTGCTGACCCTGGTCGCAATCTGGTGGGACGGCGCCTTCGACCTGCGCTACTGGGCGCCGCTGACCCTGCTCACGCTGGCCCTGCTGCTGGCGCTGACGCTCGCTGGGACGCTTTCGCTGCCCGGGCGTGGCGCCCTGCTGCTCGCCCTCGCCGCGATCTGGGCCTTCGCTGCCTACACGATGCTCTCGGCCGCCTGGGCGGACAGCGCTGGCGAGGCCTGGGAAGGCGCGGCGCGGGCGATCTTCTACGCCGCTCTCTTTACCCTCGCTGTTGCCACGCCGGCGGGCACTCGCGGGCGCGACTGGGTTGCGGCGGGCCTCTTGCTGGGTGTCGTTGTCGCGGGACTCGCCAGCGAGGTGCGATTGCTCGGCGGTGACACCGGCGCGTTCCTCGCCGGCCGGCTCAACGATCCGATCGGCTACCGCAACGGCACCGCGGCGCTCTTCTCCTTCGCCGCCTGGCCGCTGGTTGGCTTCGCGGCGCGGCGTGGCTATCCCTCTGGAGTGCGGGCCGCTGCTGTTTCGGCTGCGGTGTTGATGGTCGGCCTCGCCTTCCTCACCCAGTCCCGCGGGATGCTGATCGGCCTCGTCTGCGGCGGCATCGTCTCGTTCGCGATCGGCCCCGATCGCCTGCGGCGCTCCTGGCTGGCACTCGCGCTGGTCGCGGTGATCGCGCTTGGCTCATCGGCGCTACTCGAGCCCTATCACGGCTCCGGCTCCGGCACCGGGGTCGCTGTGGCAGCTGACATTCGCGAGGCCGGGGTAGCGCTGGCGCTGCTCTGCGTTGCCTCCTATCTAGCGGCGCTTTTCGCGTTCGTCTTTGACAACGGCTTACGCTCGCCCGGTGTCGCTCGCAGCCTGCGCCCGCTGGCCGCCGCCGTTCTGCTCGTGCTGGTCTCAGCGCTTGCGGTTGGCGGGTTGGCCCGGATCGGCAACCCGGTCAGCTACGCGCAGGACAAGTGGGACGAGTTCACCGAGGTCGAAACGAGCAGCGCCAGCGGAACCCGGCTCGGCACGGTCGGCGGGCCGCGCTACGACATCTATCGGGTCGCTGTGGACCAGTTCCGCGAACACCCGATCGCCGGTGCCGGCGAGGGCAGCTTTGCCTTCGCCTACTACCGCGAGCGCGACACCGATCGCAACCTCGCCGACGCCCACAGCCTGCCGCTGCGCCTGCTGGCAGAGACCGGCCTGATCGGCAGCAGCTTGTTCGCGCTTTGGCTGGTTGCGGTCGCGGTCGCGGTCGCGGGCCGCGCCCGGCTCGCTTCACCGGGCCGGCGAACGGCGATCGCCGGCCTGGCTGCGGCCGGGACCGTGGTTATCGCCCAGTCTGCGGTCGATTGGCTGTGGTTGATCCCAGCCCTCTTCGCGCTGGCCGTATTTGTGCTCGGCCTAGCTGCACGCGACGATGACGACCCTCCACTGCCGCGCCCGGAAGCGTGGCTGCCGAGGATCCTGATCTGCCTCGTCCTCGGCGCCACGATCCTCAGCGTCGGCACGCTCTTCCTCTCCGGCGTATACGTGCGCAAGGCGCGCCAGCAGGAGTACGGCTCGCCGCAGGCGGCGCTCGCGTCGGCGCGCACGGCGGGGAGGCTCGACCCGGTCGCGGTCACGCCCCTCTACCTGCAGGCCTCGGCCCTGGAGAGCGAGGGGCGGCGCGCCGCCGCGCGGCGGATCCTCTTCGATGCGCTCGACCTCGAGCGGGAAAACTTCGTCACCTGGGCATTGTTGGGTGATTTAGAAGTCCGTGCTGGGAACGAGGTCGTCGCGCGTCGCTACTATCGCCGCGCGCTGGCTCTCAACCCGCTCGACACCGGGCTGCAGAAGCTCAGTCGCGGAGAAAGGTCATGACCGAGGCGGAGAACGAGAAGAGACCGAGCTTGAACCGGCTGGGCCGGTTGCTGCTCGTCGTGCCGCTCTGCTGGACGCTCGTCGCGCTCCTCGCGGCACCGGCGCGCGCCGGGGGAATCAAGTCGATCTGGGGGCCGGCGGAACTGGAAGCGGGCAGCGCCGCTTGCCCCACCACGACCGAACGCTGTTCGGCCTTCCCCATCTACAAGCGTCTCGGGGTCGATGTCTTTCAGTACCAGCTCCATTGGGACGAAGTGGCGCCGACGCCCCCCGCCAACCCACGCAATCCCGCCGACCCCGCCTACGACTGGGGTGAGATCGACCAGGTGGCGGCGGAAGCGCGCCGCTACGGGATCCGGCTCGCGATCTTGATCCAGCGTGCGCCGGCTTGGGCAAACGGCGGCCGCTCGCCGGTCTGGGCGCCAGGCAACCCGCGTACCTTTGCCGACTTCGCTTACGCCGCCAGCCGCCGCCTGCCCAGCGTCCACATGTGGATGATCTGGGGCGAGCCGGCGCGGGTCGAAAACTTCCGTCCGATGCCGGTCAACAAGCCGGTCGGCCCGCGCCGCTACGCGCGCATCCTCGACGCCGCCTACGGGGCGTTGAAGCAAGCCAGCCGGCGCAACGTCGTGATCGGCGGGATGACGCTCAATGGCGGCAGCGTGATGCCGACCCTGTTCGCGCGTTGGATGAAACTCCCCAACGGCCGCCCGCCGCGGCTGGATCTCTGGGGCCACAACCCATTCGACGGTCGCTTTCCCAACCTCGCCGATAACCCGATCGGTCGCTTCCGCGGCTTCAATGACCTCGACACCTTCCACCGCGAAATCCGCGCCTACTACCGCCGCGGCCACCGCAAGGTGCCAAGGCTCTGGATCTCCGAGTGGACGGTGATCTCCAGCCGCCCGAGCAGCATCTTCCTCGGCTTCCACGTCTCGCTGCGCGAACAGGCGCGCTGGCTGCGCGCCGCCTTCCGCATCGTTCGCCGTACCCCCTACGTCGCCGGCATAGGCTGGTTCACGCTGCTCGACCAGCCAGCCACCCTGGGCAGCGCCAACTGGGGCCTGCTACGCGCCAACGGCACCCCCAAGCCCGCCTTCAATGCCTACAAGCATGTGCGGTAGAAGGCGAAAACCAGCTCGGCGTTAGCCCCACCGCGAGATTGCAAGCAGCAAAACTCAGGCATTGACCAGGAGGTCGTGCCAGCGCTGCAGCCAGGCCGTGCGGCCGAAATCGCGTTCCGCCGCGCGGCGACCGGCGGCCCCCATTGCCGCGCGGCCGGCCGGGTCGGCGGCGAGGGCGGTGAGCGCCGCGGCGAGAGCGCGGGGGTCCTCGGGCGGGACCGCGATACCGCAGCCCTCGGCCTCGACCAGACGTGCGGCCTCGCCGCGGGCGGCGAGGATCACCGGTCGCGCGGCGGCCATCGCCTCCAGCATCTTCGTCGGCAGGGCGCCTTCGAAGATCGGCAGGTCGCGCAACGTCACCACGGCGACGTCGCTCTCGGCGTAGAGGGCGGGTATGCGCTCGGCCGGGAGGGTGCCGAGCATGCGAACCTCCGCTGACCCGCGCGCCGCGAGCCGTGCCCGCAACGCCGGTGCATCGGCGCCGTCGCCGGCGATCGTCACGGCGATCGCCGCGTCTGCGCCGCCGGGTGAGGCGCCGTTGCGGCTCCCCAGCGCTTCCGCCGCGTCAAGCAACGTGCCAAGGCCATGCGCCAACCCCACGGTGCCGGCATAGAGGACGCGCAGCGTCGTTTTGGACTTTGACCTCGCTATTGCGGGGTCAAACCTGTCGAGGTCGACCGCCGGGCGTATCAGCGCCACCTTGGCGGCCGACTCGGGCCGCGCCCCCAGCGCTGTGAAGATGCCCTCGGTTGGGCAGGCGATCGCCGCCGCCGCGCGATAGGCAGCCCGCTCGAGCCGCCGCGCGGCCGCGATCGCCCGCGGTGAGCGCAGCGTGCCCATTTCGACCGCCGAGTCCGGCCAGAGGTCGGCGATGTGGAGCACCAGCCGTGCCCGCTTTACGCGGGCGTAGCCAATCGCGGCACCGGCAAGCAGCAGCGGCGGCGTCTCGACGAGCAGGACATCGGCCCGTCCGCCGAGCGGCGCCGCTGCCAGCGCCGTCCCCGCCAACGAGGCGTGATTGGCAAGCCGGCGACCGAAGCCGCGGTTGGGCGCCGCGAACACCCAGCTGCGCATTACCCGGACGCCGTCCACCTCTTCGGCGTGCAGCGGCCGGTTGCGGAAGGGGGGCTTGATCACGCCGTCGGGATAGTGGGGGAAGCCGGTGTGGACGGTCACCTCGACGCCGGCTCGCGTCAGACCGTGCGCAAGCGCCGCCAGGCGCATCTGCGGCGCGCCCACCTCGGGCGGGTAGTAGTGGGTGAGGATGCGCAGCCTCACCGTTGCGCTCCGACGCTGAGCGGGCGCCCCCCGACGCCCGCCGGATCGGAGCCGAATAGATCGCCGTAGACGGACAGCAGGCGCTGCTTCTCCCGCGCCCAGGTGAGCTCCTCGCGCGCCCGCTCGAGGCGATTGCGCACCCCGGAATCGTCGCGCGCGGCAAGTGCCGTCCGTAGCGCCGCGGCGACGCTCTGCGGCTCGCCGGGGTCAGCGCACCAGCCAATCCCGTAGCTGCGCACCAGCTCGGCCGCTTCGGGCAAATCGGCGACGACGACCGGCAATCCGGCGGCCACGTACTCGAACAGCTTGTTTGGCAGCGCAAGGCGATGGTTCTCACAGCTGTCCTCGAGCAGGGAGACGCCGACGTCGGCCTGGGCGGTGTGGGCGAGCAGGGCCCTCGGCGGCACCGGGCCCAGGAGGTGGATCCGGTCGGTGATGCCGCACTCGGCGGCGAGCGCGCGCAGGCGCTCGGCGTAGGGGCCGGCCGCACCGAGGTAGAGCAGATGCGCAGCGGGCAGAAGGGAGAGCGCCCGCAGCAGCGTCTCGCAACCCCGCCCGCCGGCGACGGCGCCCTGATGGAGGACGAGCGGCGCTTTTCCAACCCCCAGCTGACGACGGAGATCAGGTGCGTCCGCTGCGTCGGGGGGCGGCAGGTCAGGCAGATTGCGGACCACCGCAGGCGGACGGCGCAGCCGGTAGCGACGGCTGAGCCGCTCCGCGATGCCGGGAGAGACGACGATCGTTGCGTCGGCCCGGGGAGCGCCGAGGCGCTCGGCGGTCGCGACCACGGCGGGCCAGGCGCCGCGCCTGTAGGGGACGCCGGTCGCGAGCTCGTGCGAGTCGTAGACGAGTTTCGCGCCGCTGCGGCGCGCAGCCACCAACCCCGGCAGCAGCATCGCCGCGTCGTGGACGTGGATCGCGTCGGATTGGGTGGCGGCGGCGCGCACGACGATGCGCGTCGCCTCCACCCCGAGGCGCAGCGAGTGGGGAAGCCGCTGCCGACCCCGGCGCAGCGTCGCCGGCACCAGGGCAAAGGGCACCCTCTCGTTCTCGCTCGCTGTGTCCGGCGGCGGCAGGTGAACCACCGTCACCTCGTACCCGGCGGCGGAGAGGGCGCCGGCCTCCCGCTGCACGCGCGTATCGTGGGCGACGTCCTTGTGCAGGAGCATGCAGACGCTGGTGCGCTTAGAGTCCATCCGAAAACCTCCGCGCACGTTTGGCGGCGGCGGACACTGCGCGGTGCGGCGTCCTCGGTCGGCCAAATAGCGCTGCTATTC
>Ga0055471_10000020_pt1 | contig 12825 bp, 9 predicted proteins | sample MayberryNW_TuleB_2_FD_57677 | JGI IMG/M metagenome (GOLD analysis project Ga0055471, IMG submission 57677) | Wetland microbial communities from San Francisco Bay, California, USA, that impact long-term carbon sequestration - MayberryNW_TuleB_D2 | ecosystem: Environmental > Aquatic > Marine >... | reverse complement strand
CTCGGCGCCTGGACCTACCTCCTGGTCGGCGTCTTCGCCTTCGCCGAGACCGGCGCCTTCGTCGGCCTCGTCGTCCCCGGCGAGACCGTGATGCTGCTCGGCGGCGCCATCGCCGGCCAGGGCGCGATCGACATCTACATCCTGATCGCGATCGCCTGGTTCGCCGCCTGGGCGGGTGACACGGTCAGCTTCTTCATCGGCCGCCGCCTCGGCCGCGGCTTCGTGATCCGCAACGGGCCGCGCTTCGGCCTGGGCGCGGAGCGCTTCGAATCGGTCGAGGATTACTTCGAGCGGCACGGCGGCAAGACGATCTTCATCGGCCGCTTCGTCAGCCTCGTCCGCGCCTTCGCCCCCTTCATTGCCGGCAGCTCCGGCATGCGCTACCGCGCCTTCGTCCCCTACAGCATCCTCGGCACGGGAATCTGGGCCAGCGCCCACATCCTGATCGGCTACATCTTCTCGCGCAGCATCGACACCGCCGCCAGGTACGCGGGGCGCGGGGCGCTCCTGCTCGGCACGCTGATCGTCGTCGTCGTCGGCACGATCGTCCTCTACCGCCGCCTGCGCGTGGCCGCGAACCGCCGTGCCGCCGTGCGCTGGATGGAGCGGCACCGGCTCGCCCGTTGGCTGGTCGTGCTCGGGCGCCGCTTCCAGCCGCAGATGCGCTTCCTCTGGGCACGGGTGACCCCGGGCGGGACCTTCGGGCTCGAGTTCACCTCGTTGATGGCGGTGTTTGCCGTGGGCGGCTTCGTCCTCGTCGGCTACACCGCGATCGTCGGCGGCGACCCCGGCCCGACCCCCGGCGACCAGACCGCAATCGACATCGTCAACAGCCTGCGCACCGGCTGGCTGGTCGACCTGGCCAAGGTCGTCACCGGCCTCGGCGCCGGTGCGCTGGTCTACTCGCTGGTGGCGGTCTGCGCCGCCGGCCTGGCCGCTCGCCGGCGCTGGGCCGAGCTCGGCGTCCTGGTCGCCGGGATGGCGACCGTCTATTTCGGCGTACACGAGCTCAAGGCAGCCGTCGACCGGCCTCGGCCCGAGGGCGGCCTGGTCACCGTCAGCGGCTCCTCCTTCCCCAGCGCCCACGCCGCCTACTCGACCTTCTACCTCTGGTTGGCGGTGACGATCGCACTGCGTCTACGCCCCGGCATGACCCGCGGCGCCCTCGTCATCTCAGCCGGTATAGGGCTTACCGCCGTGATCGGCCTCTCGCGCGTCTACCTCGGCGTCCACTACATGAGCGACGTCAACGCCGGCTGGGCGCTGGGCGTCGCCGCCTTCGCGGCCTGCGCCGCGGTCGCGCTCACCGCCTCGACCCTGAGGTCGATGCGCGCTTCGGACGGCCCCGTGCGCCAGAATGGGAGCCGTGTCGTTGCTGCCGCTCGCCCTGCAGAAGATCGAAAATGAGTACGTCCTCTTCGGCGCCGCCGGCCTGATCAGCCTGGTCGCCTTCGTCGCCCTGATCTTCGTCCCCGCGATCAGCTCCTACGGCCGCATCTGGGAGAAGGCCGCCGCCGGCTTCCTCTCGCTGATCGTCCTCGTCGCCCTGATCCTCGTCGGCGTCGTCGTAGGTCTCGCGGTCGTCTACTACTACAACGACCTCGCGGAACTCCTCAGCTGAGGCTCCCAGGTTGCCAGCGACTCGCTGGATCAGCCGGCAGTCTTGCAAGCGGTAGATAACTCAGAAATTTCATTCTTTTATGTTAGATATGCTATATAAGAATTATTCGTGGAGCTTCTGGAGCTACGAAAGGAGAGGCTGTCACCGTGATGCGGGACGGTACGGTTGCGCCAGAGGACGTTGCAGCGGACGCCCCTCGCTTCCTGAAGGAGTTTCAGGCGCGCAACGACGGCATCCTGGATGTCAGAGAGCAGAGCGCCCTGATGGCGCTTCGGGTGCTGATTGCCGGCTGCGGCAGCGTCGGCGGCTCTGCCGTGGAGCCTCTCTCTCGGTTAGGCGTTGGCTCCCTGGTGCTGGCCGACCCTGACGGCTACGAGATCAGCAACCTGAACAGGCAGCTATGTGTATACGCAGACATCGGCAGACCGAAGGTCGAGGTTGCCGCCGAGCGAGCACGGGCCATCAATCCTCTAATAGAGCTGGCACAAGAGCCCGCCGGGGTAACCGAAGATAACTTGGTTTCTCTGCTCGACGGAGTGGGGGTTGTGTTCGATGCAATTGACTCGGCGCCCCCCTCGCTGTGGATCAAGTATCTGCTGCACAGGCACGCGGCAAGGCTCCGCATCCCTGTATTGCTAGGCGTCGACCTTGGCGGTAAACCGACCGTTTACGTCTGGGACTATCGCCGGAACCCGTGCCCCTTCTATGGAAAGGCAAACGAGTCCGACTTCCGCGAGGGTCGCGAGGTCGAGGCCTTGCGCTCTTACGTAGGCCTGACGGCAATTCCCGCTGACTTCTTCCCTGTGATCCGATCCCGGATCAGTGGCGAGCCGGCTCCCTGGCCTCAGGTTGCCTACTGCGCAACCTCGATGGGCGCCATCGTGAGTCGGATCGTCATTGACCTAGCGTTATCCGAGCCCGTGCGACCAGTCGTCAGCATGGACGTCCACCAGCTTCCCCAGACCCCACGGCGGCGGCTCAGAAGCCTATTGCGCTGGCCAATTGAGGCGGCGGTGACGCTGCGCGCGGCAGCCAACGCGGGTGATGGCTTCGACGCAGGCGCGCCTGCGGGAGCTCCCGACGGATCGGTATCCCGGGTCGGCCTGCGCTCGGTGTTAGACGCGATTAGGCTCGCCCCATCCGGTCATAACACCCAACCGTGGCGCCTCAATATCATCGATGAACGCACCGTACGAGTAGGCCGTGACCCCCACCGGGCGCTGCCCGCGGTCGATCCGGATGGACGCTACGTGTGTTACGGAATCGGCTGCGCAATTGAGTCCGCAGCGACGGTTGCCGATATTGAGTGGGAGCCGGGACCAAACGGTAACCCGCTCGACGATGGGTGGCACGGTGGGACCCTGCGTATCAATGACATCGATTGGCTAGCTTACGCTCGAAGCATCGGTCAGCTTGGAGCCCGCAGTACGAATCGAGCACCCTACTATCTCCACCCTCCGAGCAGGGAGGCGCTCGCGACTCTTCGCCGAGCCGGCTCGCGCTTCGAGGCCTGCGAGGCAATTCCGCTCACGCACCGGCTGCAGGAGCTGGCCGACCTGACCTACGAGGCCGCCGCTGCGAATTTCGCCGATCAGGCATTCCTCGAGGAGTTACTCGACTGGATCCACGTGGATCGACGGGACTCCGCGCACGGTGAGGATGGGTTCACCGCCGCGACGCTCCGGCTGGCACCTCCTGCCGCGGCCGCGATACGGCTGCTGAAGCGAAGTCCACACGCCCGCCGCCTGGCCGCAAAGGGATGGCTTCCGCACCTGTTCGCCTCCGACGCTCGCCGCACCCTGCGTGCGTCCGGCGCAGCGTTTGCACTGTGCAGCAACGACAAGACTCCTCGCGGTCGGGTTCTCGGTGGCCGCGCGTTGCTCGCACTGTGGCTGGCGGCAGCCAACGCCGGCCTGGCCTTGCAGCCGGTCAACTTCGCGCTGGACTCCCCGGTGACGCGCGATGCGTTTGCGGATCTGGCCGGCGCCGGAAGGGAAGCGGATCTCGTTGCGCTTGTCCGGATCGGCTACGCGACGGCCCCTGCGGCACCGTCAGCGCGGCTTCCGCTCGGGCAACTGGTGGATGAGCCCGCCGGCTCTGCGGTTGAGGTAGGTGCGTGAGGATGCGTGTCGTCCTCGCCTACTCGGGTGGCCTGGACACCACGTTTTGCCTCCGGTACCTGCAGGAGAAACATAAGGCAGAAGTAATTACGGTCGTCTGTGACGTTGGCCAGGATGAGGACTTGGAGACGGTTGCCAAGCGCGCGGCGGAACAGGGCGCAACCGAGCACAGGCAGGTCGACTGTCGCGAGGAGCTGGCTCGCGATTACCTATATCCGGCGGTCAAGGCCAATGCCAGCTACGAGGGCACTTACTTTCTCCATTCAGCGCTGCATCGACCGCTCATAGCCAGAAAGGTCGTCGAGGTGGCAGCAAGCGTTGGCGCGACCGCGGTGGCCCACGGCAACACCGGCATGGGGAATGACCAATTTCGCTACGACATAAGCTTCCGGGCGTACGGACCCGAGCTTGAGATAGTCGCACCGGTCCGGGACGGCCGATTCACGCGCGAGGCCGAGGTAAGGTACCTGGAGGAACGCGGCATCCCGCTACCGCGCCCAAAGGACCGCCCATATAGCATTGATGCCAACCTATGGGGTTACTTCTGCGGTGAGTTTCCGGGCGCCGAGGACCCGAGCCTACCGACTCCGGAGGAGGCATTCGAGCGCGTTCGCCGCCACGGCGACGCGCCGGCGCCCCGCCAGGCGACGCTTGGCTTCGAGGAAGGCGTGCCGGTCTCCCTGGACGGCGAGGAGCTGGATCCAGTCGCGCTGATTCGCGCTGTCGACCACCTCGCCGGTGATTTCGGCTACGGCTGGACCGACTACGTCGAGAGCTCGGTGCTTGGAACGAAGATCCGCCAGGTGGTCGAGTCGCCAGCGGCGATGACGCTGATCGCCGCGCACCAGGATCTCGAGCGGCTGGTGCTCACCCGGCGACAACTTGCTTTCAAGCGGCTGGCCGAGCAACGCTGGTCCGAGCTGGTCTTCGAGGGGCTATGGATCGATCCCCTGCGCGAAGATCTCGATTCGCTCATTGACACGTCGCAGCGCGTCGTCACCGGCGAGGTAATGCTGGAGCTGCGCCCGGGCCACGTGGCGCCGATTGCCCGTACTTCGCCCTTTTCGCTCTACGATCCAACTCTCTACTCCTACGACACGGAGAGCAGCTGGGAGCAGGACAAGGGCGCCGTCTTCTCAGAGCTCTGGGGCATGGCCTCGGTGGTGGCCCACCGCCGTCAGGGGCGGACGGGTGAATCCAGCTAACCTCGACAGCCTCACGCCAACCGGCGCGATTTCTCCACGTTGCAACTCCGAGACGGGCGAGCTGCGCGATGTGCTTGTCGCCCCCCCTGACGCCGCCGGGCTGGCGGCCGGATCGGTAGAGCCAGGTCAGTACGGGTTTCGCAGCGCAGCGAACCCTGAGCTGGTGCTTGCCGAGTGGAACGCGTTTGCTGGGGCGCTCACCGGGGCGGGGGCTCAGATCCACGACCTGTGCACCATCGCTCCCCCTGATTCCCAGGTATTGCCCAACCGTCACTACCCTCGCGACTTGGCGATTGTCCTTGGGCGCAGATGCCTCCTTTCCGCTCCCAGCCCTGGGCGTAGATGGGAGATGGCGGGCGTGAAGGCGGCCCTCGAGGAAATGGGCATCGCCGTTCAATCGATGCGTGCACAGGTTGAGTTCGGAGACGTCTTTGCCGCCAGCCCCTCCCTGGTCATCGCCGACCGTGCACCTCGCACCCAAACAGCGGGGCTGCGAGAGCTGCGCGCGGCGATGGAGCCGGATGGATGGAGTGACTGGCTTGTCGTCGATTTCGCCTCGATGGCACGAGACGTGCGACTGGCACATCTGGACCTTGGCTTCAACGTCGTCGGCGAGCGCACGGCGCTGGTTTACGGGCCGTTGCTGCGAGCCCCCGCGAAGCTGCACGGCGAGGGCGGTCCGCGCGGGGGCACCTTCGCGGAGCTGCTCGAGACCGCGGGGTTCGATCCGGTCGAGGTCTCGGGCGCGATCCAGGCACGGGGTGGCATCAACGTCCTCAGCCTGCGACCGAGGCAGGTCGTCGCCTACGACGAGGCGCTTGAAGCAGGTCTGGACGAGCTGCTTGCTCACGCGGGGGTGAAGCCGGTTGCCGTGCCCGGTCACAACCTGATCCGCAGCGGCGGCGGCCCACGCTGCATGTCGATGCCGCTGGTGAGAGCGTGACGAGGCCCAGCACCATGATCGAAGGGGTGCGGCCCGCGGCGGAGATGCCCACCGTTCGCCTGCATCTCAACGAGGCCCCCTGGGGGCCGCCCCCGAGCGCCGTTCGTCGTGCCGGCGCTGCCGCTCGGCGATTGCACCTGTACCCGATTGACGACACCAAGCGGGCGACCGAGCTCGCCGCCGATTACTTCGGCGTAGCCCCCGCGCAGGTAATTCTCACCACCGGCGTCGATGAAGCGACCGATCTTTGCCTCCTCGAGCTCGGTAGGTCAATGACCATCACGCCTGGGTTCAACGGCTTCAAGGACAGAGCAGCCGCCCTAGGTCAACCGATCGCGGAGTTGCCGCTCACCGCCGAGTGGGGACTCTCCGATGCGCTGCTGAGCCGCGCAGGCCCAGACCAGGTAGTGATGCTGGCGAGCCCGAACAATCCGATCGGCCAGCAGTTCTCCGAAAGCGAGCTGCTGCAGCTCCTTGGCACCGGCTGCCACCTGTTACTGGATGAGACCTATGCCGACTTTGCCCTGTACGCACCTGGCCGTGACTGGCTGGAGGAGTATGAGCGACTGTTGCTCTTTCGCTCCTTCTCGAAGTCGTTCGGACTTGGCGCGCTGCGGGTTGGGTGCCTTGTTGGCGAGGCGGGCCTGATTGCACGCCTGCGGATGAGGCAGCCCTACTACCCGCTCGACCGCCTCGCCGCAGAGGCGCTGATTGCGGCGCTTGAACATGACCCTGAATTCCCCACACGTCTTGCAGCTCAGATTAAGCCGCTGCGCAGACAACTGATCATTACGCTGCGTCAAAGCCGGCTCTTCGATCGCGTCTTTGACAGCTTCGCGAACTTCGTGCTGGCAACCTGCCACGAGAAATCACGGGCGCAAAGGGTACAGGCACTGCTGCTCGAGCTGGCAGGGATCCTGGTTGCCTCGGCTGCACCCTTCGGTGTTCCCGCAGGACTGCGAATAAGCGTCGGCGACCAGATGGCGATTCAGAGCCTCACGGAGGCACTACGAACTATCGAAGATGTGTTGCGGAAGGAGTGAGAAGCATGGAGACGCTGGCCCCAATCAAGCATGAGGCGGCAACCAGGCAAAACTTCCGCCCGACGCTCCTCAGCAGCCTCAGATACATATCGGCGTGGGCAACCACGGAGATCCTCTGGGCGGTTCTGCAGGACGAAGAGCTGTTGTCGTCATTCGAACAGGGGATCGACGCCGCAGGGCTACTGGAGCGAACCGGGGGTGAGGACCTGCGCGTCGCCGAGGGTCTACTGGAAGCCTTGCGCTGCGAGGGGGTGCTCGAACGCCACAACGGTAGGTGGCGCCTCGTGGACTCACTCGAGGAGCTACAGGCGATGCGTGGCTGGTTCGAGCTCTTTCTGGAAGGCTATCGACCGCTCTTTCAGGGCATTGGGACGCTGGTTCGAGAGGGCGCGGGCAGCGTCCCCCGCAACCCGCTGCACGTCGCCCTCGGCAGCGCCGGCCTGGCGGCTTTCGATGCCGTGCCCTTGATCCTACGGCTGATTGGGCGCGTGGGCGGCGGGCGGCGGTACGTCCTCGACTATGGCTGCGGCAGCGCCTTTTACCTAACGACCCTGTGCGGTCAAGACCCCGATCTGAGAGCGATCGGCGTCGAGGTGGCCGAAGAAACCGTCGTCTCGGCTCGCGCGCACGTCGAGGCCTGCGGAATGTCGGATCGGATCGAGATCCTGCACGCCTCCGCGCCTGAATACCTACCCAATGTCGAGGTTGACTTCGTCGTCTTCGCCTTCGTCCTGCACGAGATCGTCGCCGATCGCGGGGCTGACGGCACGGTCGAATTCCTGCGCGACGTAGGACAACGCCTCCCCGATGCCAAGGTGCTGGTGATCGAGGTGTCGAATCCGTTTCTCGAAGGGCGCTCCGACGTGCTCGCCGAGCACGCTCAGGGCCGGGGGTATTACAACTGGTATGTCTGGTTGCACACGGTCACGCACCAGCGCCTGCTGCGCGCGGGCGATTGGCTGGAGATATTCTCGCGAGCGGGCTTCCGCGTGATCGACACCGAGGGCGTCGATCCGGTGGTCGACCCCACCGGATTCGAGATCGGGTATGCGCTCGAGTACGTCGGCGAGAGCTGAACGTGCCGCGTGAGGTGAACGTCGTGACCGGCGAACAGCGCGCTGCGTCGCCTGAGGTCAGGCACGTCGACGCCAGCGGCGAGCTCTTGCGTCGCGGCCCCTACCGGCTCCTACGCCTGCGTGAACCGGGAGCGCTGCTTTCCGTGGATGCGCAGGCCGAGCTCTTGGAGATGATCATCAGGGAGTCCTCGGTCTCCTTCGGGGGTGACATGCGCCCGTACTGGGAGGGTCGACCGCGGTACTTCGAGGAGCTCACCGAGTGGTGGCTGGCGCATGTCGACGGCCGAGTCGCGGGCTGGCACGGCCTCGCCGTTTGGGAGCACCCCGAGGGCGCGATCGCTTACTTCGACTCGCTGAACGTGATGCCGGCGCACCGGCGGATGTCGCTTGGCTCGATCCTTACGATCGAACCCTACCTGCGGCTGGTGTCGCCCAGTGCCCCACTCCCAGCGATCGCCCTGCGTACGGAGAGCGCAGTTGTCTACCGGATGCTCCGTCGCTTCGTTTCCCGCGCCTACCCGATCACTGCACAAACGCACGGGCAAAGGTACGAACGGGCGCTCAGCTCCGCCAGGCATGTGGCGGTACGTCTACATGCGGAGGAGAATTTCGACCCGCAGACGTTCGTGGTCCGAGAAGCGCTGCGCTCGGCGGGCGACCTCTATGGTGAAGCGCCACCCGCTTCCGGTGATCATCAGCTCGACGCATACTTTGCAGGAAATGTGAGGGCGGAGCAGGGGGACGCGCTGCTGGCGATCGGACTGCCGAGCTGGCCTGCGGTCCTGCGCGGCGCAGTCTGGCTGCTGGCGATTCTGGCACGGCTCCAAACCAAGCGAAAGAGGTCACGGTGACGGCTTGGACGGAGTTCGTCCTGCGCAGGCGCAGGTTTGTCATCGCGACCTGGGCGGTCGCGCTCCTATTTGCTTTTCCAACCGCGTCGCGCCTGTCGGACGAGCTCTCGGGCGGCGGCTACAGGGTCGCTGGTTCGGAGTCCGCCCTTGCCCGTGACGTAATCACCAGGGAATTCGACCAGGGCAGGCACCTGCAGTTGCTCTACATCGTCTCGCTTGGATCCGATTCACCTCCACCAAGCTGGTCCAGACGGGTGGAAGCGGGGCTGCGCGCGGACGAGCGCGTCGCCTCGGTCGGCCCAGCACAACTCTCACCGACCGGGGACACTCAGCTCATACCCTTCGCCGTCCTCGGCAGCCTGGATGACGCCGAGCGGGCGCTTCCCGATCTGCGATCGCGCCTTTCCGCCGGCCCCCCGGCTGCGATCACCGGAAAAGCGGCGGTCTTCGACGCCTCGACCCAGATCGCCGCAGAAGACCTGACGCGCGCGGAGCGCTTCTCCTTCCCGATAACCCTGGCGATCCTCTTGATCGCCTTTCTCTCGGTCGTCGCCGCCGGGATTCCGGTCCTGCTCGGCCTGATCACGCTGATTGCCACCTTCGGCTGCCTCTTCCTCGTCGCCCAACTCATGGAGACCAGCGTCTTTGTCACCAACACCGCGATCCTGCTCGGGCTCGGCCTCAGCATCGACTACTCGCTTTTCATCGTCAGTCGCTACCGAGAGCGACGCCTGGACGGCGATGGAGTCGAGGTCGCACTACGAGCCGCGATGGCCACCACGGGTCGCGCAATCTCGTTCTCCGGCGTGACGGTGGCGATCTCGCTGGTCAGTCTGGTGCTGGTCGGTGTCCCCATCTTCACCTCGATGGCGATTGCCGCCACCGTTGCCGCGGCGCTGGCGGCGCTGGCGGCGCTCTCGCTCCTACCGGCCTTGCTGCAGCTCCTCGGCCCGCGGCTTGATCGGCTGATGCTGCGGCGCACCTATCAGGCGGCGGCCCGGGCGAGCTTCTGGCGCTGGCTGGCGGCATCGGTCCTGCGACATCGCGTGGCGATCGCCGTCGGCGTCGTGGCCATCCTGATCGTCGCTGCGATTCCGATAACCAGCCTTCGTATCGGCTTCCCCAGCACCAGGACGCTGGTGCCAAATGACACCTCTTCGGTCGCATCCGCCTCGGCGCGGATCGAAAGCGCATTCGGCGCGGGAACGGCGGCGCCGTTCGAAATCGTCTCGCCCCACCCCCCCAGGGCGGTCGCGGCATTCGTCGCTGCCGACCCTGGCGTACGCACCGTGTTCGGGGCCCGTCGTGGACGCGGGGGCTGGGCAGAGATCATTGCCGCCGGGAGCGCCGAAGACAACTCGAGCCCGGCGCGGGCGACGCTCTCCCGCCTGCGCGGCGGCCTGCACGAGCGCTTTCCAGGAACGCTTGTCGGTGGACAGACCGGCGAAGGCGAGGATCTAGCCGGCCGGGTGTCGGAGCGATTCCCCATTGTCATCTTTGCCACCTCATTGGTAACGCTGGTCCTGCTCTTCATCTCGTTCCGATCGATCGTCGTTCCGCTCAAGGCGGTGGCGACCAACCTACTCACCGTGGGCGCGACGCTCGGCCTGCTCACCGTGCTCTTCGAGTGGCTCGGCGGGTCCGATGACATCGCGCACTTCGTGCCCCTGTTCTTGTTTGCGGTGCTTTTCGGCCTCTCGATGGACTATGAGATCTTCTTGCTTTCTTGCATCCGCGACGAGCATCTGGGCGGAGCTGCCAGCGATATGGCGATTTCCCGCGGGTTGGTCAGGAGCGCCCGGCCGATCACCTTGGCGGCTTTGATCATGGTGACCGTGTTCGCCGCCTCAGCGGTATCGGACTTGGAAACCTTCCGGCAGCTCGGCATCGGCATGAGCCTCGCCGTGCTGATCGACGCAACGCTGGTGCGCTGCTTGCTCATCCCCGCAGTGATGGCGCTCCTCGGCGAGCGCAATTGGTGGTTGCCGGCTCGCCTGGCCAACTTTCTCGTGCGGCGAAGGGCAACTGCGTAGAGTTTTTCTAACGACCCAGCCCGGTCGCGCTCTTAGCCGTCGCGGAGCTCGGCGATCCGGTGGGCCACATGGGCGCTTTTCTGCCGAAACTCCTCAGCCGGGGTGAACTCGACCATCTCCGTGTCCTCCAGGACCTCACCGAGATGGCCGGGGATCAAGTGGAATAACTGGCCCGCCTCTAAGGTCTCGGTTCCCTCCATCGTTCTCATGCGTATCTTGCCGCGGACAACGTAGCCCCAGTGAGTGCATGGGCACATGTCGTCAGGTAGGCCCTCGTAGTGCGGCCGCGGATCGTATCCCGCAGGCAGGTAGTAATAGGCGGCAGCCATTCCACCGAGCTCAGTCATGGTCATCTGCATACCATCATCTGCGTGGATTGGATCTAGGTCAGTTGGGTGAATCGCCGGCATGAGGGTCGCCTCCCGTCAGGTCGTTTGGTGACGTTTCGCGAAACTGAACGGACTTCCTTCGCTGTAGTCCACTCAGTCATCAGCAGCAAAAAGGTGAAATCGGACAAATACCGTCGAAGAAGTCAGCAAACGCAGCAGCATCGAGAACCGACTCGCGCTCGGTGAACGCTTGCAGCCTGTCCAGATCCATGAGATCCGGTATCTCCGCGCGAACGGTTGCGCAAATCAGCATGTAGATAAGGCGGACTTCGACCGCACGAATAGCCCTGGGGTCCTTGTCAAGGCCCGCTGCGTCAAGATGTCGCCCTCCCTTTCTCGCTAGCTCTCCGACCATTTGAGCCACCTCGGGGTCGACGACCACCCGCATCGCCTCGTACACCGCGTCTGCGGCTTCGAGCAGCCTGGACTCGCTTGAACCTCTGTCGGTTGATGGTGACCTCCGCCGCACGCGTCCTGATCATAGCTGCAAGATCTAGACCTAGCAAGTTATTCCTAGCAATTCAAAAACCTCAGTGTTTTAAATCGATTGTGCAACATTTATCGGCAGGGCACAGGACACCATGTCGGGCCCAGCGCCGGGTGGACAAACTTCCTAGCCACGGGATTGAGCGGCCCACCGGGATAATGGGGCGATGACCACTCGCTCGAAGGGGCAAGAAATCCCTGCAAAATCGGGAAAAGAAGGGGTGCTTGACGCGCTCTCGGAGGCGGTCGAGTCCGGCGCCGGGCTTCCCGCAGTCGCGCGAGCCGCAGCCCGGGTGCTCGATGCCAGCGTCGCGCTGATCGAGCGGTCGGGGGCGGTGTTGGCGGTGGCCGGCGCCTCGCCCGACCAGGAGGAGAAGCTGCTGGCCGGAGGCGAGCGGGTGACGACGGTCGAGCTGCGCGTCGCCGACAGCGTCGTCGGCGAGCTGCGCTACCGGGCGAAGGCGGAGCCCGATGGGGCGATCGCCCGCATGGTGACGACCCTGCTGGCGCTGGAGCTGGAGCGCTCGCGCGCGCCCGACTGGCAGAGCGAGGAGGTGGCCGGGGTCTTCGTCGCCGCGGTGCTGGCGCGCGAGGTAACCGACCGCGGCGACATCCTCGCCCGCGCGACCGAGCTCGGCGCCGATCTCGAGAAGGGCGCCGGTGCGATCGTCGTGCGCGCCGCGCCGCGGGCGGCGCAGACGGGCGAGTGGCGGGCGCGGGTCCTGCACCTGGCGATGCGGACGCTGCGCGCGCTGGCGCCGGGCGCGCTGGCGACGGCCGAGGAGGGCGAGGTGGCGACAGAGATCGCCGTCCTCGTCCCGGCTCCCGACGAGGAACGCCTGCAGCGGGCCGCCGCCGGCCTCGCGCGCGAGCTCGAGGATGCGCTCAGCGGCTTCCACCTGACGATCGGCGCCAGCCGCCGCGTCGCCGACCCGGTCGACCTCTACCGCGCCGGCAACGAGGCCCGTCTCGCGGTAAACGTCGGCGAGGCCGAGGGCCGGCCGCTGCTCGCCTTCGAGGACACCGGCGCCTACCGCCTGCTGCTGCCGGCGATGAGC
>Ga0055471_10000019_pt1 | contig 12829 bp, 10 predicted proteins | sample MayberryNW_TuleB_2_FD_57677 | JGI IMG/M metagenome (GOLD analysis project Ga0055471, IMG submission 57677) | Wetland microbial communities from San Francisco Bay, California, USA, that impact long-term carbon sequestration - MayberryNW_TuleB_D2 | ecosystem: Environmental > Aquatic > Marine >... | reverse complement strand
GGGCGGGGCTTCAGCCCCGCCCTTGGCCGGACTGAAGGCCGCCGCTCCATTCGCAGGTTCAGTGAGGTCGGGTTGTAGTGGAAAGGCCGGCTCCAGCCAGGCCTGCGGTTGCCCTTACCGCTCCCTCGCGACTAGACTCTGAACGCCAGCCTGCCCTCAGAGGACACCGTGACCGTCAGGCTCTTCGTGCACCTCGGGTCTTCCCGGATCCTGCTGCTGTCGTCGCTTGCCGCGATCGCGCTGCTCGGACGCACGTCTACCGGTCAGGAGCCTCCCGCTTCGGGCACGCCTCCGGCGCCGTCGACCGCGTCCCCGTCGAGCGACGCCGCCGCACCGCAGCCCACCTTCCGCCTGGAGGCGAACTTCGTCCGCGTGGACGTGTTCCCCACGAAGGACGGTGCGGCGGTGCGCGATTTGTCGGCTGCCGACTTCGAAGTGCTCGAGGACGGCGTGCCCCAGAAGGTCGAAACGTTCGAGCACGTCGAGGTGCGCGGCCGCATTCCGTCCGAAGAGCGACGCGAGCCATCGAGCGTCGCCGAAGGGCGCGCGATGGCCGAGGATCCGCGATCGCGCGTCTTCGTCGTGTTCCTCGACACGTACCACACGGGCATCTCGGGCTCGCACCGCATCCGCCGGGTGATCGTGGATCTGCTCGATCGCGTGATCGGTCCCGACGATCTCTTCGCCGTGATGACGCCGTACATGTCCGCGCGCGACATCACGCTGGCCCGTCGTACGCAGACGACCGAGGCGATGCTGTCGAAGTATTGGTACTGGGGCGAGCGCGATCGCCTCATCGCGCTCGATCCTGCCGAACAGCAATACGAGCTGTGCTATCCGGACGAGAGGGGCACGCCGGCCGGCGTCGCGCAGTGTCCCGACCCGACGGATCCGACCGGGCAACGTATGCTCGCGCAGGGCTCGAACACGTACAAGGGCATCGCGCGGGAGATGAAGGCGCGGCGCCGGGAGAAGCGCACGCTCGACGCGCTGCGGGATCTGAGCGTATATCTGCGCGGGATTCGCGAGGAGCGCAAGGCGGTGATCGCGATCAGCGACGGCTGGGCGCTCTATCGGCCCAACCCGAACCTCGCCCGGATCGGCGCCTGCGACTCGCCGCCGAGCCCGGGGTTCGTCGGCGTCGGCCCGGATGGAAGACTCACGTCCGACGTCCACAAAGCGCAGGGCTACTATTCGCGCGTGGACTGCGAATCCGATCGCCAGATGCTCGCGCACCTCGACAACTGGCAGGACTTCCGCGATCTTCTGGACGTCGCGAACCGTTCCAACGTGAGCTTCTACCCGATCGATTCGCGCGGCCTCCCGGCGTCCGACGCGGAGATCTATGAAAACGTCACGCCCGCGGCGGATCAGCGCATGCTGCGTCAGCGCGTCGAGACGCTTCGCACCCTGGCCGACTCGACCGACGGCCTCGCCGTCGTCGAAAACAACGACCTCGAACGCGGCGTCCGCCGCATCGTCGACGACCTGACGTCTTACTACCTGCTCGGGTATTACTCGACCAACGCCGCCCTCGATGGCAAGTTCCGATCGATCAAGGTGCGGGTGAAGCGGCCCGGCGTGGACGTGCGCGCGCGCCGCGGATACCGGGCGGCCAGCAAGGAGGAGATCGAAGCCGGCAAGCAGATGACCGTGGCGGCCGCGGCCGCCGCACCGCCGAGCGCCGTGCAGGCCGCGCTCGGCGCGCTCGCAGGCATACGGCGCGAGATGACGCTCAGAACGAGCGTGAGCTGGGTTGCGGCGCCGCTCGACGATCGCATTCCGGGGGCGAAGAGCTACGTGTGGGTGGTCGGCGATGTCGCACCCCGAATCGCGCGCGGGCCGGAATGGCTCAAGGGCGGCCGTGCCGACGTCCTGCTCACGGCGGAAGACGGCGTGACGATCGCCGAGCGCAGCAAACAGGTGGATCCGTCGCCGAGGACGATCGATGTCGAGCTGCCGGATGTCGCACTCGGCCCCGGCGATTACATGCTCCGGCTGCGCGTGCGTCCGGAAGGCGACGGGCTTCCGCTCCAGGACACGATTCGCTTCACCGTCCCCGAAGAGGCCGCGGCGGCCGGCGAAGCCCGCGTGCTGCGCGCCGGCGCGTCTGCCGCGTCACCATTCGTACCTACGGCCGACCTGCAGTTCCGACGCAGCGAGCGCATCCGCGTCGAGGTCCCTGTGCTCGGCCAGGTCGGCGGAACAGCAGCCGAGCTCCTCGATCGGACGGCGAAGCCCTTGTCGATACCCGTCCAGTCCTCCACACGGGCGGGCGAGGGCGGCGTGACGTGGTGCCAGGCCGAGACTGTCCTCGCACCGCTCGCGCCGGCGGACTACATCCTCAAAGTGACCGTGCAGAACGGAAGCCAGCCGCAGGAAATCGTGACCGCGTTCCGGCTCGTGCCGTGAACGCCGATTGCATCGAGGACTCGTTGCCGGACTGGCGCGGCTTGTCGCGGACACCTGGGCGGCCCCATGACGTCCGGCAGGAGGCCCGATGGCGACAGACACTCCTGTTCTCATTGTCGGCGGAGGCCTGAGTGGACTCACCTCTGCAATGCTGCTGGCCCGGCAGGACGTGCGATGCGTGCTCGTCGAACGGCACAGCCGCACGTCGATCCAATACAAGTTCGCGGGCATCTCGCCGCGCAGCATGGAAATCTTCCGCGAGGCAGGTCTCGAGGAAGACATCCGCGCCAACCGCACCGGCGATCAGCAGGCCGGCGGCGTGGCCCGCGGCAGGACGCTGTCCGATCCCGCCATCGAGTGGATGATGCCATCCGCGTGGCCCGGCGTCGATGGGCTCGGTCCGGCGGATCCCGCGACGTGCGATCAACACGTGCTCGAACCGATCCTGCGCGCCGAGGCCGCGCGGTTGGGTGCCGACGTGCGCTTCGGCACCGAGCTCGTGTCGTGCGGGCAGGACCCGGACGGTGTCAATGCCGTTGTCGTCGATCGCGCCTCGAACACCGAGCAGACGATTCGAGCGCAGTACCTGATTGCTGCAGACGGCGCGTCCGGAACGCTGCGCGATCGGCTCGGCATCGGCCGCTCAGGCCCGGGCGTCCTGCAGCACTGGATGAACATCATCTTCGACACGGATCTTTCGCCGTACCTGTTGGGGAAGCGTTTCACGTCCTGCTTCGTCACCGATCTGAACGCGACCTTCACCCCGCGCGAAAGCGGCCGGTGGCTGCTCGCGCTGCAGTACGACGCCGAGCACGGCGAGCGGCCGGAATCGTTCGATGAGCAGCGCTGCCGCGAGCTCGTACGAAAGGGCGCAGGGCAGCCGGATGTCCGTGCCGATCTGCTGGACGCGCGCGAATGGGAGGTTGCCGCCTGCATCGCGGACCGCTTCCGCGAACAGCGTGCCTTTCTCGTCGGCGACGCGGCGCACCTGATGCCACCAACCGGGGCGTTCGGCGGCAACACCGGTATACACGACGCCCACAATCTCGCGTGGAAACTGGCGTTCGTGGTGAAGGGGGCCGCCGGTCCCGCCCTGCTCGACTCGTATGACGCCGAACGGCGCCCCGTCGCGGCGCACACGCTCGAACAGGCGCTCGCGCGCCTGCAGGCCTGGTTCAAGGATCCGCAGGGCCGTCTGCCTGAACCCGTCGAGATGGTGGACGGCTACGACGTCGTGTTCGGACAGCGGTACCGCGACGGCGCAATCCTCGCCGAGGGAGACGATCCGGATCGTCCGTTCGCGGTGGCGCGCGATCTGTCCGGCCAGCCCGGAACGCGCGCGCCGCACCTGGTCGTCGAGAGCGATTCGCGCCGCCTCTCGATCCTCGATCTGTTCGGCGGCACCTTCGTGCTGCTCACCGGCGCCGGCGGCAGCGCCTGGTGCGAGGCGATCCGCGACTTGTCGGCGAGGCTGCCGCTCTCATTCCAGTGCTATCGGATCGGAGACGGCGGCGATCTGGGGGACGTGGACGGCGAGTGGCCGGATCGCTACGGCGTCACGAACGGCGGCGCCGTGCTCGTGCGCCCCGACGGCTTCGTCGCCTGGCGCGCTCGTGAAATGGTTGAAGACGCTGGTACGAAGTTGCGGGAGGTCACGAGGCGGCTACATATCGGGGCGAACTGAGTGCGAGGGGCTGGCGCCTGTCGGCCGGGCTTCAGCCCCGGCCGACAAGTTGGCACACGCACGTCAGCTCGGTTGCAAAAAAACATCACCTGCCACTGACCCAGGAAGACCCGCGGCAATCCCTGGCAATCCGCTCCACGTGAATTCGATCCGTGGAAATCGGTGACGATCTTCGCCTCGTGAATCGATCCGTGGAGATTCGCGCTACGAGCCGCCCACCGAGAACATCAGCGTCCACGGCGCCAACGGCGCGCCATCCGTGCCCGTGATGCCCTCGACCAGTTCCACCTTCACGGTCCTGAAGCGCTGCAGCGGCTCCGCAAAGCCGATCTCCATGACGCGCGCGCCCGGGTCGTAGCGGACCTGCGGTGTGATGGACGGCGGCTGCGGCTCGCCGCGTTCGGCAGATTGCGGCCCCAGGTAACTCACGCGCACGTGGCCCTTGATCGTGGCGGGCTCCAGATCGCGCGAGAACTGGATGCGTACGTTGCCCGACTGCGAGACGTCGGTTTCGTCCTGCGTGGGGACGCTGAAGACCACCTGCGGCGGAATCGGCGGCGCAGGTGGCGCCACGTCGGTGATCACCTGTTCCTTCTGCGGCTCCACCTCCCGCAGGTCGTCGGCCTCGAGCCAGACGAGACCCTGCGCGTGGCGGACCGTGCCCGCCACCTCGAGCCAGCGCTTCGTGTCGATGCGCGACTCGGGATCGAACTGGAACCCGCGCCCGCGCGGGCGCTTCCCGAGCACCCATACCGCCGCGTCCGCCGAGCGCAATACGAACTCACCCTTGTTCTGCTTCTCGGCCGCCGCCGCCGGCGCCTGCGGCACGTCGCCGTACAGGTTACGTCCGCGGAACTGGCCCGAAACCGTCACGTGCTGATCGGCGTAGCGATAGGGATCGAGCGCGATGGCCCGGATGCTTGGTGCCGGCGGCGGCTCGGCGGGCTCGAAGCTCGAAACGCGCAGCACGAGCACCTCGCCCTGCCGCGGCCAGCTCTCGTTCGGATCGATCCCGAGCCGGCGCAGATCCACCCCGGCGAGCCGCGGATCGTTCGGTTCGAGGCGGCCGATGTCGAGCAGTTCTCCGCGGACGTCGTACGTACCCGCCGAGGGCGTCCGGTCGCGGAAGATCATGCGGATGGTGCTGTCGCCGGCCAGCAGCGTCGGCCGCGTTTCCGGGTCCGTGACCTCGCCGCGCAGCAGCACCTGTTGCAGGTGATAGAAGCCGGGATACGCACGCAGCGCCGCGACGGTCGCCACGCGGCGGCCCACCGGCTGCGCGGCGAGCGTCAGCGAGCACGCCACGACCGCGACTGCCAGCGCGCGGCACGTGAGGTGTCGCCGCATCCGCATCAGGCGAGCTTCCGCTGGCCGATTCGAGAGAGCAGCACCGCCAGCGCAAAGAAGAGCAGGCCTCCGAAGAACATCCCGCTGGTGCCCTCGTGCAGAAACGGAATCGGCCCCACCGTGGCCGCATCGTCGGCGGCGCTGATGATGTCGCGTCCGAACAGGACGGCGTACAGGATCCCGGCGAGCGACCCGCCCGCGATGAGCCCGGAGCTGAAGAGGGTGCCCGAGCCGACCTCCGATTCCTCAGCCAAACCCGTCTTGCGCTCGACGTACCAGCGGACCAGGCCCCCAACGAAGATCGGAGCGGTGGTGGCAATCGGCAGGTACGACCCGACCGCGAAGGAGAGCGAGTGAATGCCGCAGAGCTCGAGCGTGATCGCGATGAACACGCCGCAGAGCACCAGGCCCCATGGCAGGTTCTGATCGAGCAATCCGCGGATGATCGTGGCCATCAGCGTGGCCTGCGGTGCAGGCAGCGCCTGCGAGCCGATCTTCATGACGTCGTTCAGGTAGAGCGTCGTGAACCCGATGATGAGCGCCGAGACCAGCACGCCGATGACCAGTCCGATCTGCTGGTAGATTGGCGTCGCCCCGACGATATAGCCGGTCTTCAGATCTTGTGACGTCGCACCGGCGTTGGCGGCCGCAATGCAGACGAGCGCGCCGACACAGAGGGCAATCGGCGAGTAGGCGTCGCCGGTCCAGCCGAGCGCCACGAAGATGGTGCACGTCAGGATGAGCGTCGCGATGGTCATGCCAGAGATGGGGTTCGACGAGGAGCCGATGAGCCCGACGATGCGCGAGGAGACGGTGACAAAGAAGAAGCCGAACACGATGACGAGGATCGAGGCGATCCAGTTGCCCTGCGTGGGCATCCCGGGCGTGACCGCGAGGAAGATCGCGAGCAGGAGCGATCCGCCGAGGACGATGCTCATCGGGATGTCACGCTCGGTGCGCGTGCGCCCGCCGGCGGCCGTTCCCGCGCCCATGTCGCGCATGCTGTCCCGGAACGAGGAGATGATCGTCGGGATCGTCCGCGCCAGGGTGATGATGCCGGCCGCGAGCACCGCGCCGGCGCCGATGTAGCGGATGTACGCGCTCCAGATCTGCCCCGGCTCCATCTCCGACAGCCTGAGGCCGCTGGCCGGCACCGGCGGGAACGGCACATTCATGTAGGTTCCGGCAATCGTCAGGAGCGGCAGCAGCACCATCCACGAGAGCACGCCGCCGGCGAACATCACGCCGGCGATCCGCGGCCCGATGACGTAGCCGACGCCCATGTACTCCGGCGAGATGTCGATGTTGAGCGTCGCGTTCGGGAACGCGCCGGTCCGCGGCACCGTGTAGCCGATCGCGGTCCGGAAGATCTGGACGATCCACGAGAGCGCCTTCCAGAGCGCCCCGATGCCGAGGCCGAGGAATACCGTACTCGCCAGCGCGCCGCCGCGCTCGCCCGCGACGAGCACGTCCGCGCACGCCGTCCCCTCGGGATAGGGCAGCACGCCGTGCTCCTTCACGATCAGCGCGCGGCGGAGCGGGACCATCATGAGAACGCCGAGGATGCCGCCGGCGAACGCGAGCAGCGTGATCTGGAAGTAGTTGAAGTAGCCGGGGCCGTTCGGCGCCAGGAACAGCAGTGCGGGGACGGTGAACACGACGCCGGCCGCGACCGACTCACCGGCGGATCCGATCGTCTGGACGATGTTGTTCTCGAGGATCGTCGATCCGCCGAGCCGCTTCAGCACGGAGATCGCGAGCACCGCGATCGGGATCGAGGCGCTGACCGTCAGGCCTGCGCGCAGCCCGAGGTACACCGTCGAGGCGCCGAAGATCAGGCCGAAGACGGCACCGAGCAGGATCGCCTTGACGGTGAACTCGGCCGGCGACTGCGACGCGGGAACGTACGGTTCGAACGCGGTCGCCGTCGCCGTGCCGACGGGGCGTGCGGGCTCAGTGTGCGCCATGGCCGCGGATTCTAGCATGCGGCCTGCAGGCCGGCCGGGGCGGGGTGTGCCTGATCGAGGCGAGCGGTTACAATCGCTAGACGTCGTGACGGCCAGGATTCCTCGCCAAATGAGTGAAGATCTGGTCCGTCAAGACGTCCGCCCGCGAAGCGGGCAACGCAAGCACTGTGATCAGCGAGGCGGCCGTATTCGCTGGTCAGCGGCTCCGCCTCGCTGGGATACTTGTGAACGCACCGAACAAAGCCCGTCATCCGCCGGAACAGGTGTCCGAGCTCACCACCAACCGGCTCTCGATATACCTGCGCTGCCTGACCGAGCTCGACGCGGCCGGCGTGGAGACCGTGTCCTCTCAGGGGCTCGCGGAACAGTTCCGCCTGAATGCCGCGCAGATCCGGAAGGACCTCGCGTACTTTGGCGAGTTCGGCGTGCGCGGCGTCGGCTATTACGTGAAGGATCTGCGCCGGCACCTGCGGCAGATCCTCGGCCTCGACCGCAAGGTGCGCGTCGCGATCATGGGCGCGGGCAATCTCGGCCTCGCCCTGGCCGACTATCCCGGCTTCCGGCAGGAAGGCTTCGAGATCGCGGCGCTCTTCGACACGCTCAACGAGAAGGTCGGCGGCGTTTCACGCGGGGGCGTCGCCATTCACGATATCCGCCAGCTGAAACGCGTCGTCCGGCACGAGCGCATCAGCATCGCGGTGATCGCGGTGCCGGCAACGGTCGCGCAGCACGTGGTGGATCTCGTCGTCGCGGCGGGCATCAAGGCGGTGCTCAACTTCTCGCCTGGGACGCTCACCGTGCCGGAGGACGTGAAGTTGAAGAGCGTCGATCTCACGGTATCGCTCGAGAGCCTGTCGTTCTTCCTGGCCCGCGGGGAGGCGGGCGGCGATGGCGCCTGAGCGGCGCCGCGCGCGGGCGGGGTTGACCCACGTCGGGCCGGATGGCGCGCTGCGGATGGTGGACGTCAGCGCGAAGGCGCCGACCGCACGCGAAGCGGTCGCGCGCGGAACGATCCGGGTCGGCGCGGCGGCGCGGCGCCTGGTCGCCGCGGGCTCGGTGAAAAAGGGGAATGCCATCGAAGCGGCGCGTCTGGCGGGGATCATGGCCGCCAAGCGCACGAGCGAGCTCGTGCCGCTCTGTCATCCGCTGCCGCTCTCGCACGTGTCGGTGGATGTGACGCCTGCCCGCGGCGGATTCGCCATCACCGCTACGGCGCGCACGACGGCCTCGACCGGCGTCGAGATGGAGGCGCTCACCGCCGTCGCCATCGCAGCGCTCACGCTCTACGACATGCTGAAGGCCGTCGATCGCGAGATGGTGATTGGCGAGATTTGTCTCGTGGAAAAGAAGGGCGGCCGGTCGGGGCATTACCGGCGCGGGTAAACATGCGCTTGTCGGCCCGCGTGACCAGCCCTGCGAGTATTGGGCCGGGCTGAAGCCCGGCCCCTCCCACGGAGCCGGTTCGACCAACGGAGAGCCGCGCTCTAGCCCGGCCTGAATCTCCGCGCGACGACCCCTATTCCTGCGTGGTCTTCTCGGGCGACCATCCCACGGGCGGCGGCTCGATGTGGATGATCGCGTCGGCGATCGCCGGGAAGCGCTCCATCAGCCGGTCCTTCACCTCGTGCGACTTCGCGTGCGCCTGGTCGAGCCGCATCGAGGGTCCCAGCCACACGTGCAGGTCGAGGAAGACGTGATCCTCGGTGCCGCGCGTGCGGATGTGATGGCAGCCGAGCACGCCCGGCACCGACACGACGATCCGCCTCAACTCCGCTTCGTCCATCACCATGCGGTCCGACAGGACGTTCGACGTCGAGAGCGCAATCAGCCAGCCCGCCCGCGCGATGAACAGCATCACCACGATCGCGGCAATCGGATCGAGCAGGGGAAAGCCGAGCCGCGCGCCGATCAGGGCCGCGATGACGGTCAGCGACGTATACACGTCGCTTTGTGTGTGCATCGCGTCGGCGAGCAGCACCTCGCTTCCGAGTTGCCGGCCGCGGCGGCGCTCGTAGGTGGTCACGAGCAGATTGACGAGGACGGTTCCGATCATCACGACGAAGGCCATCGGCGTGATGGCCGCCGCTTCGCCGCCCCGCAGGCGCGCGACCGCCGCCTGGCCGATCTCGACGAGCACGAGCATGAGGAACGCCGCGATGAGCACGGCGGCGAGCGTCTCGAACTTCCGGTGCCCGTACCGGTGATCCTCGTCGGGCGGCTTGCGCGCCACCCGCACCCCCACGAGGGCTGCGACGTTCGAGAGCGAATCGGTCAGGGAGTGGAAGCCGTCCGAGAGGATGCTGACCGCGCCGCTGATGTAGCCGTACCCGATCTTCGCGATCGCGACGACGAGGTTCAGGACCAGCACCTCGGCGAGGACGCGGCTGACGGCGCGGTAGCGGGAATCGGACACGATCAACGGGAGGGCGCGGGCGCTGTGATGGGGGTCGGATAGTACCGGTCGTGGGATCCGGCTTCAGCCGGATTGCGCCGTACGCGGAGCACCGGATAATCTCATCTGTTTGGTCGCCTGTGAATCCGGCTAAACAGCGATACTGCGCCGCTCAGACGATCCGGCAGTCGCGACGGAGACGGCCAAACTCCTCAGAACACGCGGGCGTGCGGCACCGGCCACCAGCGGACCTGAACGCGCCCGATGATGTACTTCTTCGGCACGAGCCCCCAGTGCCGGCTGTCGGAACTGTTGTTCCGGTGGTCGCCCATGACGAAGTAGTAGCCTTCCTGCACGACCAGCGGTCCGAAATCGTCGTGGCTGCGGAATTCCGGCGGCACGTAGTCGTCGCGGAGCGGCACATCGTTCACATACACGCGCCCGTCCACGATGCGCACGACGTCGTTCTCTTCGGCGATGACGCGTTTGACGAACGACTTTTCCGGGTTCACCGGGTAGTAGAGCATCACGATGTCGCCGCGCCGCGGATCCCCGATGCGGTAGGCGAGCTTGTTGACGATGAGCCGATCCTGATCGGCCAGCGTCGGCGCCATGCTCTGTCCTTCCACGCGCGCGACCTGGAAGCCGAACGTGACGATGAGGGTGGCGTAGACCGCCGCCGAGAAAAGCGTCTTCATCCACGCCACGAGCTCGTCGCGCACCTGGCCCATGGTGATCGCCGGCGCGGTAGTGTTCGCGGCCGGGGCCGAGACGCCCGACTCCGGAACGACGGTGTAAGCGGCGGCCGCGTCCGGCGGCGCGGGGGCCGCCCGGCCAACGGAGAGCGACGGGGGTACGGCCGGATCGGACTGATGCAGGTCGTCGTGAAGGGGCTCGGGAGTGCTCATAGCTTCAGATAGTCCCGCAGCCGCCGCGTTTGCGAACGGCTCACGGGGATTTCGGTGGCCTTCGCGTCCTTCATCCGCAGGATGTAGTTGCGGCTGAACCAGGGGACGATCTCCTTGATCTTGTTGATGTTCACCAGGTGCGAGCGGTGAACCCGCCAGAACGTCGCCGGATCGAGCCGGGCCTGCAACTCGTCAAGGGTCCGGTAATTACACGAGCCGGCAACGTGGCTTGTCACAATATTAATCGACTCGTCGGCCATGGAGGCAAAAATGATCTCCTCGGTCTGCACCAGCAGGAACCGCTCGCCTACTTTGACGGCCACCTGTTCCCGCCGGCTCTGCCGCCGTTCGACGAGCTCGACAATCCGTTGCAGCTGATCGTTGAGCGGCTGGGCTTCGACGTGTCTTCGTCGTACCCGTTGCACGGCTGTGTCGAGGCGTGCAGGTTCGACCGGCTTGAGCAGGTAATCGACGGCGTTCACCTCGAAGGCTTCGATGGCGTGCTGGTCGTACGCCGTCACGAACACGATCGCCGGCGCCTGCTCGCGATCGATGATCTGGCGGGCCACCTCGAACCCGGTGAATCCCGGCATCTGCACGTCGAGGAAGGCCACGTCGGGTGTGTGCTTGCCGACTGCCGCGATCGCGTCGGGGCCGTTGTCAGCCTGCGCCACGATTTCCACGCCACCGAGCTGCTCGAGCAGGTACCGCAGCTCGTCTCGTGCCAGCTGCTCGTCGTCCACGATGAGCGCGCGCAGGTCGCGTTCAAGCACTGACACGCACCTCGGGCGGCATCGTGTCGGGGATCTCCATCGACACCGACGTCCCGACGTCCGGGGCGCTTCGCAGGCGCACCTGGCAGCCCTCGCCGTAGATCACGCGCAGCCGCTCGTTCACGTTGCTCAGACCGATCCCGCCGTGCAGCGCCTGCGACAACCGCTCGCCCGTCATCCCAAGTCCATCGTCGACCACCTCGATCGTTGCCGACGTGCCGTGCCGCGACGTGCGGATCAGGATCCGGCCGCCGCCGACCTTGCGCGAGAGCCCGTGTTTGATCGAGTTCTCGATGATCGGCTGCAGGATCATGCTGGGAACGAGCATGTCGAGCGTCGCGGGATCGATCTGTTTGTCGACGCGGAGCGACGGGCCGAAGCGAATCACCTCGATGTCGAGATACTCGTCGATCGACATCAGTTCCTCGCGCAGGCGCACGAAATGATCCTGGCTGCGGAGCAGGCGGCGCAGCAGGCCCGACAGGCGCGTGATGACCATGCGCGCCGTCTCCGGCTGGGATCGGATCAGCGACGAGATCGACGCGAGCGTGTTGAAGAGGAAGTGCGGGTTGATCTGGTTCGCGAGCGCGGTCACGCGGGCTGCCATCAGCAGCTTCTCCTGCTCCTGCAGGCGGTGCTCGATGCGCGCGTTGTTCCAGATCTTGATCGGCGTCGCCACGCAGAGCACCGTCGCGACGATGACGACGATGAACATCGGCGGGCTGGTGGGCTCGAGAAAGAAGAGGCGGTGGGCGCCGAAGCGATGGCCGAGCAGCTGCCGGATGAGCTCGAGCCCGATCGGCGCGAGCAGCAGCAGCACCTGCCAGTCGATCTCGAGGCTGCGGAAGATCTGCCAGACGCGCCGGGGCAGGCTCGAGAAGACGAACGGGGAGAAGTGCCAGATGGCCTCTTTCGGACAGAGCTCGCGGAGGCCGCCGCCCGCGAAGCCGCAGCCGACGGCGAACGGCAGCGCGATGAATTCGCCGGCGATGAGCGCCGGCAGCGCGACGGCGGCGCCCACGATCGCGCCCGCATACGGACCGGCGACCAGGCCGACGAGGAACGAGCCCTCGAGGGTCAGGTCAGCGGCATCGTAGCGGAGCAGGATCCGGGAGGCCACGCCGCCGACCAGCGGGACCGCCAGACTGAAGGCGAAGATCAGGCGGTCGCGAATGCCGCGGCGTTCGAAGATGAGGATGTGGCGGAAGCGGTGATAGCGCACCAGCATGGTCGCAAGCAGTGCCGTAACGGCCAGCTTGAAGACCAGCGTGGTGAGCAGGTACTGCTGCGCTGTCAGAAACCGCGGTTCCACAGCTTCTGGACTATATCAGCGATAGTAAGGCTCA
>Ga0055471_10000018_pt1 | contig 12907 bp, 10 predicted proteins | sample MayberryNW_TuleB_2_FD_57677 | JGI IMG/M metagenome (GOLD analysis project Ga0055471, IMG submission 57677) | Wetland microbial communities from San Francisco Bay, California, USA, that impact long-term carbon sequestration - MayberryNW_TuleB_D2 | ecosystem: Environmental > Aquatic > Marine >... | reverse complement strand
CACGTTCAACCCTGGGCGGTCCACCCTCGACCGGCTCGTCGAGCTCTCCCAGGAGGTCGATTTCGCCGCGTTCGTGTTCGCCGAGGACGACTGGACCACGACGGATGCGTCCGAGTCCGGCCAGGCGTCGCCGCGCGACAACGTGGTGTTCGAGGCCGGGCTGTTCGGCGGCGCGCTCGGCATCCGGCGCACGTTCATCCTCCATGCGCACGGCTCGAAGCTGCCGAGCGACCTGCTCGGGCTGACCTCCGTCCGCTACGACCCGGCCACCAGCCCGTCCGAGGTTCGCGCGATCAACCAGAAGCTCCGCAAGGCGATCGAGGCCGAGGGTCGCCGCGGCCCGGTCGAGGGCCTGTGGTGGCAGCTCTCGCTGACCATGCGAAGCGAGGGCGAGCCGTCGGCGGTGAGCCTCCTGCGCATCTCGCGCGACCGCGACGGTGGCCTGAACGTGAACGGCCGGGCCTGGCAGGAGGACGGCATGCTGTCGGCCCGCTACTGGAGCGAGGCTGCGAAGGAGCGCAGGGATCCGGCCGGCGTCTTCTACTTCTGGAAGGGCGAGCGCCCTCGGCACCCGAATGCCCCGCAGCTCGAGGGCACGGGCGAGATCACGGTGGAGAGCCCCGACCGCGCCAGCGGGTACTGGACGACACGGTCGGATCGCGACCCCGGGCTGAATGCCCGAACCGCCGGCGTCTACCTTCGAGCCAACCCTTCAGACCTCCAGGTGCTGGAGGGCGGGAGCGAGGAGGAGCGGGCCCAGCTCATCGCGCAGCGCCTCCGGGAGTGGAAGTCGGCCGCGAACGCATTCTGACCACCGGCCGCCTGGCGATCGATGATCGAAGCGTGGCGTCCGGCGACGCTACCTGCGCTCTCCCTCCGAGGGCTCGGAGATCGCCTCGACGAGCTCACCGGTCTTCTGCTCGTTCTCCCTGAGGATGAGGGCGATGTCGGCCTGGGCGACGATGCCGACGAGCCTGCCGTTCTCGACGACGGGCAGCCGCCGAACCTGATGCCGGGCCATGAGTTGGAGCGCCTCTTCGAGGTCCTTGTCGGGCTCGACGCTGACGAGGTCACGCGAGTAGACATCCCCGACCGACGTCATCTTGAGGTCTGCGGCCTCGGCGACCACTCTCGTCGTGATGTCCCGGTCGGTGATCATCCCGACGAGCTTCTCGTCGTCGGTGATCGGGAGCGAGCCGATGTGCTCCTCTCGCATCAGTCGCGCGGCCTCGACCACCGACGCCGATGCGCCGATCGAGCGGGGATCTGCGGTCATCGCGTCACGAATGCTGTTCGCCATCGTGCCTCCTCTCGGTTTCAGCGCGATCTTAGCCTTGTTGCTCCAATGACAGCGAAGGCCGCTCTCGTCCAGAAAGGAGCGCCAAATGGCCGATGCTGACGAACCTGGCGCATGACGCCGCTCGGCTGAGGCGGGTGCTCGCCCGCCAGGACGGGCCGACCGTCCTCGTGGGGCATTCGTACGGGGGCCAGATCGTGACGGCGCTCGGTGAGGATGCGCCGACCATCGGCGGACTGGTCTACAGCGCCGGCTTCTGGCTCCGACGAAGGCGAGTCGATCGGAGCCCTGCTGGCGCAGGGACCCTCCGACTCCGGCGATCGCGCACCTCGACGTCGACGAGGAAGGCTTCGCCCGGCTGCCCGAGGACGATTTCTTGAACCGCTTCGCGGCCTCGGCACTCGAGGACGTGATGGGGAAGCCGGCCTGGAAGTCGCGGTCCTGGTTCTCGTCGCCGAGGGAGACCAGACGATCCCGCCCGAGGCGCAGCGTCAGTTCGCCGCGCAGTCCCATCTAGCCCCGTCGGCTAGGGCACGGCCTCGCCGGTGATGCGCCGCCCCGGTAGGCGCCGTGTGAACCAGAACGAGAGCAGGGCGAGGAGCGCGACCGCGAGCATAGAGCGCTTGAGCGCCTCGAGTTGGGCGTCCGCATAGTCGGCCGTGATCGTCGCTGCCTCGGCTTCCGTGGCCCCGGCGTCGAGCAGCGCCTGGTGTGCCTGCTCGGTCGTGACGATCGGGATCCCGTTCTCCGTCGCAGCGGCGATCTGGGTCTTCTGCTCGTCCGGCACTGCCGGGTTGTTCTCGATCCGCGAGTTGAAGCCGTCGAGCAGGCCGAGGAGCAGCACCGAACCGATCAACGCCGTTCCGAGCGAGGCGCCCAGGTTCTGCGCCGTCCCCTGCAGGCCCCCAGCCTCGTTCGTCTGCTCCGGCGGCGCCGACGACATGATCACGTTGCCGAGCTGCGACATGAGGAGCCCGGCGCCGAGCCCGAAGAGAATCAGGGAAACCGCAAAACCGAGGTCGTTCAGGCTCACGTCGATGGTCCCGACCAGGACGAGCGCGCCGACCACCATCGCCGCCAGCCCGACCTGGACGACGGCCCGCGGCGCAAACCGCGCCGCCAGCTTGGGGCCCGTCAGCGCCGCAGCGAGCATCGAGATCGACATCGGAAACAGCCGCTTCCCAGTCTCGAACGCGTCGAACCCGAGCACCACCTGCAGATAGACCGGAAGGACGAAGAACGTGCCCATCAGAACGAGCTGCTGAGCGGAGAGCGACAAGAGCCCCGCGCGCAACGTGTCGATCCGCAGCAGCGCGCGGTCGAGCAGTGTGCTCAGGCCGTGCCGCTCCCGCCGCTCCTCCCACATCCAGAAGCAGCCGAGCAGGACGAGGCCGCCAACGATCAGGAACGGCACGACGGAGAAGCCGAACGGCGTGATCTCGTGGCCGGCGATCGTCGGCGCCGCGAGCGGCGCCACCCAGCCCCACGAGCTGCTCTTCAGGATCCCGAACACGACCAGCCCGAGCGCCGCAGCCGACAGCGCCGCGCCGCCCAGGTCGAGCCGCGGCGGATGCTCGGGCTTGGGCGCTCGCTTCATCCGCCGGTGCACGATCAGGACACCCGCGACGACCACGACCTCGCCCACGAATACGTAGCGCCAAGAGAAGTACGTGGTCACAAAGCCGCCGATCAGCGGGCCTGCCGCGATCGCGGCACCAGCGGCGCCGCCGATCAACCCGTAGGCGAGCGCCCGGTCCTTCCCCTCGTAGTTCGCAGCGATCAGCGCGGCGATTGCCGGAATCACCAGCACCGCGCCGAGCCCCTCGATCAACGACCAGCCGACGAGGAGCACGGTCAGGCTCGGGCTAATCGAGGTGATCGCCGAGCCGAGCCCGTACACCGCAAGACCGATCCCGAACGTGCGGTCGCGGCCCCAGATGTCGCCGAGCTTCGCGCCGACGAGCATGAACGCCGCCATCACGAGCGTGTACAGCGTGATCGCCGACTGGACACCCGTCACGGTCGTGTCCAGGTCGTCGACGATCTGCGAGATCGAGACGTTCATCACGCTCGAGTCGAGCACCATCACGAACTGCGCCGCCGCGAGGATGATCAGAGGCAGCCACCGGCGCACCGGAGGACTCTAATGTCCCCGGACGTCACGAAGTCGCGGCCTTGAGTGGATCTCGGCGCGGGAATGGCGCTTCCGGGCGAACTCGTACAGACCCTGTTTGGGCGAGCCACCGAGCCATTTCGGGACTCGGTTATCCGTGTCCAGTACTCGCCAGGACCCGTCGCGGTCGGCGGTTCACTCGGCTGACTCAGTAGTCGGGACGCCCTTCTGTGTGAAAGAGGGGGTCGATAGGAGTCCGCGGCCGTGGGCAGGCTGTCGGTGCCGGTCGGAGCATGCCGACAGGTGAGGAGATGAGACGCCCTCGGCCGGCACGGGCTGAGGAAGTTCCTCGATAGTTTCGAAAGGAGGAGCGGGCTTTGGCTGAGCTGATGATCGAGACGAACGGCGTCCAGCTCTGCACCGAACCCTTCGGCGATCCGGCCGATCCCTCGATCCTCCTCGTGATGGGTGTCGGTGGGTCGATGCTCTGGTGGGAGGAAGGCTTCTGCCGGATGCTCGCCGACGGGGGAAGGTTCGTGATCCGCTACGACCACCGCGACACCGGTCGCTCGGTCACGTACGAGCCGGGACATCCCGGCTACACGGGCGCCGACCTGGTCGCCGACGCCGTCCATGTGCTCGACGCCTACGAGATCCCCGGTGCGCACGTGGTGGGCGTCTCGGCAGGCGGCGCCTTCGCGCAACTGCTCGCGCTTGGCTTTTCTGAGCGCGTTCGCTCCCTCGTGCTCATCAGCACCTCGCCCGCGAAGTCCGTGGGACGATCACTCCCACCGGCGACCGAGCGCTACCACGAGTTCCAGGCGAGCGCAGACGTGGACTGGTCGGACCGCGCGTCGGTGGTCGAGTACCTGATCGGCTCTGCGCGCATGCTGGCGGGATGCGAGCGGCCATTCGACGAGGCCGCGGTGCGCGAGCTCGTCCGTCGCGACGTCGAGCGCGCCCGCAACATCGCGTCCTCCGAAAACCACGGCCTCCTCGCCGAGGGCGATGTGCCGTCCGCGCCGCTGTCGTCGATCCGCGCACCTACGCTCGTGATCCACGGCGCGGCAGATCCAATGTTCCCGCTCGAGCACGGTCAGGCGCTGGCCGACGAGATCCCCGGAGCGGGGCTGCTGACGTTGCCGGGCGCCGGCCACGGCGTCGATCGAGCCGATTGGACGACGATCGCACGCGCTGTCCTCGCACACACTGCGGCGTAGCTGCGTTCCAGCCAACCGAGAGGACGCTGTAGCTGGGGCCGTCGTTCGGCTACCGTCGCGCGCATGACGATCCAACGCATGGACCACGTGGGCATCGTGGTCGACGACCTCGCGTCCGCGAAGGCGTTCTTCGTCGAGCTCGGACTCAAGCCGCAGGGGGAGGGGACGGTCGAGGGCGGTTGGGCGGACCGCGTGGTGGGTCTCGAGGGCGTCCGCTCGGAGATCGCGATGTCGGAGACCCCTGACGGCCACGGACGGCTCGAGCTGTCGAAGTTTCACGCCCCGTCGGGCCGGGGCGGCGACCGGCCCGCGCCGGCGAACGCTCCGGGCATCTGCCATGTCACATTCGCAGTCGACGACATCGACGCCGCCGTCGCCAGCGTGCGAGCCCACGGCGGGGAGCTCGTCGGCGCGGTGGAGGACTACGAAAACATCTATCGGCTCTGCTACGTCCGCGGCCCGGAGGGGATCATCGTCGAGCTGGCGGAGCGAATCGGCTGAGGGCTCCGGCCCCTCCGTCAACCGCTCCGCCAGCGTCAATCCTCGTCTCGGGGCAGGATCCCTGACCGCGAGGTCGGAGGGCGCTCGACCTCGAAGGCGACGGGATAGCCGTTCACACGGTCGCCCCCTCAGGGACGAGACCCAGCTGGACCGCGACGCCCAGGTTGTCGTAGTACAGGTTGTTGACGACGATCTTCCCGTCCGCCCCGACCCGCACGACTTCCATCCCCCTGACCTCCACCCGGTTGCCGGTGGGGGGCAGCACGGTGCCGTTCGGCAGCAGGAAGGGACCCGTGTGTGTTCCGACGAACGTCCACTCGTCCGCGAACGCGTCACCCTCTTCGACGAAGCTCACCACGGTGTGGGTCACATCCGGGATGGCTTCCAGCTCCCGGGCGAGACGCTCGTAGATCGCGCTCCGGCCCTCGAAGATGCCGTCGGGCATCCCCTGAACAGCGTCGTCCGCGTACAGATCCATGACCGCGTCGAGATCGCCGTCGTTGTACAGCTCCACGTAACGGTCGAGGAGTTTCCTGTTGGCGCTCATTGTCGTCTCCTTTCTGGTTCAAACCTGCTTCGGAACGCGCCCTGCGAGCACGCGGCGCATGATCTTGTGCCCGACATCGGCGGTGGGCGCGAACATCAAGGGACACCCTCCGTCGATCACCGTGATGCCGTGCTGGCGACCGTAATCGGTGGCCGCCTCCGAGACGCTGCTCCCGCCGGCGCCCCAGTGCATCCAGACGTGCCGAATGCCGAGCTCGGCGCACTCGTGCATCGTTTCCTCGGCAATCTCCGGTCTCGTCGCGAGCACGACCGCCTCGACCCCGCCGGGGATCGAGCTCAGGTCGTTGTAGGCCGGATCGCCCTCGACCTCCTCCGCGTTCGGGTTCACCGCGAAGACCTCGTATCCGCGGTCTCGGAGACGCTTGTAGACGGTGTTGCTGCCGTGGCTCTCGGGGTGCCTGGAGACTCCGGTGACCGCCACCCGCTTGTGGGCCAGGAACTCCGAGGCCGCTTCCGTGATGTTCTGCATGGCTTCCTCCTTTCGTCTTCTGATGACCGGCTTAGAGGACGAGCGCGAGGAGGATCGCTGCCATGAAGACGCTCTGTGCGCTGTGCACGGCGATCCCGATCCATGCGCTCTGGTACCGCTTCGACGGGTAACTGATCGCGAACGTGTCGATGAGTACCGTCGCCGGCATCATCCACGGCACGTGGAGGTGGTAGGCGGCGAAGAGAACACCGTTCGCGGCCCAGTCGGCCCGCCCGAAAACACGGTTCATGCGGGGCAGGAGCAAGCCGCGAAAGAGAAGCTCCTCACCGAGGACGGTGTTGAAGATGAACAACACGAGGATGAGGCCGAACCAGCCCCAGTTCCCGCTCATGAAGCTCTGACCCGCATCGGTGTCGAGGAACGCGCCGAGATCGCGGCCATCCGGCGGTGAAACCGCCGGGATGAATTCCTCCAGCGCGAAGAGGGCGGCGAACGGGATGACGATCAGCCAGAGCTTGCCGCCGACGCGGCCGTTGCGGGGGCTCCGTGGCGAACGAAGCCAGAGCGCCTCGCGAAGCGTCGACCAGCGGAGACTCCGCTGCTCGAACCGGACGAGCCCGAGAACGAGCACGAACTGCCAGATGAGCCCGGCGGTGAGAACGAGCAGCAGCGCCTTCAGCATCGGTACGTCCCCGGCACCGCTAAGCCCGTCCGCAAGCGCCGGCGCGACAATCCAGGCGAGAATTCCCATCGGGGCGGCCGCCGCCGCCCACACCGCAAGGACCTGGCCGAGTGAGTACTGCTTTACCGCTTGATACCTATCAACCTCTTCCTTGCGCCCCGAAAGCGCATGAGGGGCGGGCAGAGCAATGCTCGGCGTAGACATGACTCCTCCTTCTGGTGATGTAGGCGGGCGATTGCGAGGGATTGCGCCCGCGATCAGACGCGCGCCGCCGGCCAAGAAGACCGCCCCTGCGGCGAGCAAGCCGATGGCGATCCACACCATCGCGGGCATGCGGGCTCCCAGGTCCGCCCCCACGGCGATGCCTGGTCGCCCGTCCGCGTTCATCACCACGACCGTCCACGATCCGTCCGTCGGATCCCAAACGACGGTCTGGGGTCCGGACCCGGTCGCGGAGGCGACCCAGAAGTCCTGTGTTTCGGGAGGAGATGCCGCCGTGCCGCCGTCGACGGCCTCCGTCTTGTCGCCCCAGAACTCCTTGATCACGGTGTGGGTTACGCCCGCGAGGTAGCGATCGACCTCGGTGGAGGGGCCGATGCCCACGAACAGCGCCCCACCGGCCCTCGTCGGCGTGACCCGAATGCGTACCTTGTCCATCAGGTCCGGCGAATACAGCCGGCCGACCCCGCCAGATCCAAGCTCGGTCGATACGGTGGCCAGAGCCGATCCGGAGGTGGAGAGCTCGTGGAGGTCGGTCGTGACGTAGCCCGCGTCGCGCTGGGTGCGGTCCGCCCAGAGGGCTGTTCCCCCCGCACCTAGCAGGACGAGCGAGAGCAGGACGAGCAGCGCCCCCATGACGAGCGCCGTGATGCGGCCCGCGGTCCATCCGGACGGGCGTGCAGCGGCGCCCAGCGGGGGCGGCGCTGCCGGCGGGCCGTCCCACGCTCCTTCTGGCCGCGCGCTCGGCTCCTCGAATTCACGCTCGGACAGCGGTGTTGGTGTCTGGCTCTTGCTCATCGGTGGCACCTCCTTCCAGCCTCGTTTGCGCCGTCGCGGGCCCGCCTTAGGCCGGAACCTCCTCGGCAGCCGGGACGTCGGCGTCGAGGGCCTGGAAGAACGAGAACTGCGTGATCTCGACGCCGGGGATGTGCTCGATCGCCTCGGCCAGAGCGGGCGAGGGCTTCGCGTAGAACGTCATGTGGTGGCCGTCAGCGAACTCGCGGAAGAGCGCGATCTTCGCGTCTGCGATGTGGTCGTGATGCTCGAGCAGGGCATCGGCCTCCAGGTAGGCCTCTCGGACCTCGCACTCGGTTCCGTCGTCACTCAGGAACCAGTCGTAGCGGAGGGTCTTCGTGTCGAGCTCCCGCGTCAGCCGCATGATCTCGGCCGCCTGGCGCTTGAAGCCGTCGAGCTCACCATCACGAACCCTCAGGCGTGCAGTCACCTCGAACATGTCGCCCTCCTTTGGCGTTGAACGGACGATGGGGTCGAGTCTCTCGCCGATCGCCTGGGCCGACATCGGGGGGACCCCCTCACATGGCACCCTGATCTTCTCGACCGGCGAGGCAGCCGCCCGGCCCGACGTCTGTGCGCGAGACTTAAATCCGGTGTCGCGGCTTATGCTCGTGGTTCGGCAGCAAGCGCTGCCCGGTCGACGCGCTCGACTGCGCGTGCGAGCTCGACGCGTGAGCGGACGTCCATCTTGCGGAAGATGTGTCGGAGATGCGTCTCGACCGTCTTCTGGCTGAGAAACAACTCGGCGGCGATCTCGGGGTTGGTCTTACGGCCGACGACGAGCCGTGCCAGCTGAAGCTCGCGTTCGGTTAGCGAGTCGATGCTCGTCCCGTCGGTCTTGCCTGCGCGTGTACGCCGATGAGGGCGGTGGCCCAGCTTCCCTAGCTCTCGCTCCGCGTTGTCGCGGTAGCGTAGTGCGCCGCAGGCGTCGAACGCTGCGGCGGCGCGCTGAAGCTCCGCCACCGCCCGGTCTCTCTGGCCGGCTTGGGCCAGCGCTCGGCCCGCGAGCATGCGGGACAGCGCGCCCTCGACGGGTGCTCCGACCTCCTGAGCGGCAGCGGCCGACGCGAGTGCGCCTTCGATAGCGCGGGCTGCGTCGCCGGAGCGCAGAGCTGCGCCGGCGACGGCGCGATCGGCCCAGGCAGTAGCGAGGGGAAGCCGCACGTCCGCTGCAACCATCTCGGCGACACCGGCTGCGCGCTCGGCCTCGCTGCGGCGATCGAGCGCCAGCCAGCACCGCGTGAGCAGCTCGAGGCAGTACGTCCTCCAGCCGCCGGGGATGAGCGTGAGCTCCTCGCCGCCCGCGCGGCCAAGGAGGAGCTCGACGGCTTCGAGCGGTTGCCCGGTCTCGAGCAGAACGGCAGCGAGCCGCACCGCAGCCCAGGCCGTGACGAAGCCCTCGTCGAGGTCGCGCGTGAGCTCGACGCCCTCCTCTGCGGTGGCGAACGCGATATCGAGTTCGCCGGCGGCGAGGGCGACAACGGAGCGGTTGAACAGGTTCCCGGCGAGGGCCGGCGAGGGCCCGAGCAAGTGTCCAGCCTCGATCGCGCCGTCGAGCAGTTCGGCGGCCTCGGCCAGCTTGCCGCGCACGTACCACACCCTGGGCAGGATCTGGTACAGGCCAAAGAAGGGATCCGCTCGCCCAGTCATGCGCGCGAGCCTGAGGGCACGGCTCGCGTGCGCGTCCGCCTCGGCGTAGAGGTCGAGGTAGAGCTCGGCCGCAGCGAGCCAGGCCGCCGCGTCGGGGCGGAGCGAGAGCTCATCGTCGGGGAGCCCGTCGACCAGCACCGCGGCCTCGGCACGGCGGGATCGAGCTCGCTCGGTCGGTCCGGTCATGGCGTCCGCGAGCGCGGGCATGACGAGCGCCGCCGCCATCAGGCCCGCATCTTCGACGACCCTCGCCCCGCTCACCGCGCGTGCGGCCCAGTCGTGCATCGCCTCGAATCGCGAGCGGTAGAACTCGTTCACCGTCAGCTCGATCAGGAGCCCGACGGACTCGACCGAGGCCGGCTCTGGCAGGCCGCGAAGAGCTTTCACCAGACGCGCGTGAGCCTGCTCGTATCGCCCGAGGAAGCGCTCCACTCCGGCGCACGCCGTCGCGACTCTCGTGCAGAGGGCGCTCGACCGCTCCGGGACGATCTCGACCGCCTCCAGCAGCGCCTCGTGGCTGTCGGTGAAATGGCCCGCCGCCGCCAAGGCCCCGGCACGGGCGAGCAGAAGCTCGACGCGATCCTGCGCCGGCGCGGTCGGGGGGAGCAACCGCAGCGCGCCGCCAAACCATCGCGCAGCGCTTTCGGGCGCGAGCCGTGCTGCTGCTTCGCCCGCAGCACGCAGGACGGCAACGGCGGCGACGTCGCCCTGACGGGCCGACCGCTCGACGTGGTGAGCGCGCGCCGCTGCTGTCACACCCCGCCCCGCGAGCGCCTCCGCGCACCGCTCGTGCGCCCCGAGCCGCCAGCCGCCGGCGGTGGCCTCGTACACAGCGCGCCGGACGAGCGGGTGTCGGAAGCGGAAGCGTCGGGGCACGTCGGTGGTGCGAATGAGATCAAGCTCCAGCAGCTCGTCGATTGCGTCCATCGCCGCCGCCTCGGATGTGGCGGCCGCGGCGGCCGCCAGTTCGGGCTCGAATGGATCGCCCGCCACCGCGGCTCCTTCGAGCACGAGGCGTCCGCCGTCCGACAGCAGCCCGAGCTCTTCGCTCAGCGAGGCGGCGACCGCTGGTGGGACCTCGAGACCGGTCAGCCAGATCTCGGGAGCGGAGGTGGCTGCACCTGCGCGCTCGGGCGACCGCATGAGCTGCTCGAGGTAGAAGGGGTTTCCCCCGCTCTCTTGGTGGAGGACGGCTGCGCCGGCGGCGTCGACCCGTTCGCCGAGAAGCTCCCGAGCCTCATCCAGCGTGAGACCGCCGAGCTCGACCCGGGTCAGCGTCGCCGCGCGATGCGCCCGCTCGAGCGCGGCTGCAAGACGCTCCGGTGTTTGGCGGGGGCGGAGCCCCACTGCGGTGAGTACGGCCGCCGCCGGCGGCCGGCGCAACAGCGCGCCGAGTAGCTCGACCGAGGCCGAGTCTGCCCAGTGGAAGTCGTCGAGCACCAGGACCAGCGGTTTCGTCTGCGAGAGATGCTCGAGCAACGCGCGCACTGCGCGGTGGCTGCGGTAGCGCTCGTGCTGAAGCGCCACTGCACGTCCGGCCGCGAGCGCAGACAGCGAGGGCAAGACGTACGCGAGCTCTGCTTGCACGTCGTCGTCGAGGGTGGAGAGCAGGTTGAGGTCGAGGCTCTCGACGTACTCATCCAACGCGTGCACGAAGACCGAAAACGGCAACTCGCGCTCGAGCTCCGAGGCCGACCCCGAGAGGATGAGGTGCCCCCGCAGCTCGGCACGAGCCGCCAGCTCCGCAAAGAGGCGCGTCTTGCCGATCCCGGGTTCGCCCACCAGCTCGATCGCCCCGGGCGAGCCTCCGTCGAACTCGTCGAGCAGCTGCTCGAGCGCATCGAGTTCGTCGGCGCGCCCCACGAGAGGGTCCCGCTGGCGTGCTGGTCGCGCTCCGACCGTGTGCGTCACCGCGCCTCCTTTGCCGGTACGGAACGTCTCCACGATCACGGCGCGTGCGTCATCCGGGGAAGCGCAGATCGCGCGATCAGCGTTTTCTACGGACTGCACCGGCTCCACTGGCCTCTCCGCGTCGCGCGCCGGCGAAATCAGGGTGCGGGTTCAGGGTGGTACCCCGATGTCAGGCCCGCGTCTCGGCGGCACGCTCGACCCATGTCCCGTTACCTGCTCGAGCACCGCCATGAGCCTCGGGAGTGCGGAATCGTCTTCGCCTCGTTCAAGGGGCACACGAGTCCACTCCGCCACCGAGCCACGCTCGCATCGTGCCGCTCCGGTGGGCACGCGATCTGGTGGACGGTGGACGCCGACACTGAGGGGGAGGCGCTCGGGCTGCTCCCCCGGTACGCCGCCGAGCGCACGACCGTCAGCCGCGTCAGTGAGGTCGAGATCCCGTGACTTTCGGAGCAGGTCGATGACCGGTTCCGTCACGTCGGACGGATGCGACCTCTACACGAGGAGGTGGGCGAGGGCGTACCGACCGTCGTGAATCACCCCGCCGCGAGGCTATCCCGGTCCGGCGGCGTCCTCGGCGGGGCGAGGGGGCGGGTGAAGCACGAGGTGCGCGAGAAGACGTTTCGCGATCGGCGACGACTACTTGATCGAGACCGGCGACGGTCAGCCTGCGTTCAAGTGGAAGGCAAGGCCTCCGCAAGACGCTCATTGTGCAGACGCCCGAGCGTGACGACGTGCTCACGATCGAGAAGAAGATCCTGAGCTCGGTGCCGCAGCATGATCTCGCCGCCGAGGCCGAACTCGAACACCACGAGGTCGGGGTCGAAGATGACGTCACCGACGCGGGGAGCCTGTCGTGCGCGGGCTTCGGAAGGGGAATCCCGCGCTGGTGTACGAGCCGGTTTGAGGGTGTCTCCGCCGCTGCCGTGGAGCGCGAGCCGGGGTGCAGCCCTGGCGAATCGACGATGATCTAGCCGTGCCGGTCAGACCTCTGAGCGACGTGCGAGCGATCGCTGCCGCCGCGGTGGGGCTCCTGCTGGTGTCGGTCGTGGCGCTGGCAAGCGGCGGGTCACCATGGCACGCCGGCGGCCGGCAGGACGTCCCGGTCGGCGTCGTCAATGCGGTCGCCGCCGCCGCGGGCGCGCTCGTCGTCGGGTCGCTGCTCCTCGTCTGGATGGGGACGCCCTCGGTGGAAAAGCGCCGGCGAAGGAGGCGACGGCTCGGCGCGAGAGACCTCGAGGAGCTCGGGGCGTCGCTGTCGGCGGCCGGGAAGGTCGCTGCGATCGTCGGCGGAGCGATCGGCTTGTTCCTGCTCCTCACTCTGCCGTTCCTCGTTCCCGATGCGGCGACACCGCCCGGTGGCACGCCCGGCAACGCCGCGCCGGGCGGCCCCGCGAGCACCCCCGGGCCGGCGGGACACCCGACCTCGACCGCGCTGACGTGGCTCGTCGTCGGCTCGGCAGCCGCACTGCTCCTGCTCGCGCCGGCGGCAGTCTTCGTCCGTCGTCGGCACGCGCGGCGC
>Ga0055471_10000014_pt1 | contig 13510 bp, 12 predicted proteins | sample MayberryNW_TuleB_2_FD_57677 | JGI IMG/M metagenome (GOLD analysis project Ga0055471, IMG submission 57677) | Wetland microbial communities from San Francisco Bay, California, USA, that impact long-term carbon sequestration - MayberryNW_TuleB_D2 | ecosystem: Environmental > Aquatic > Marine >... | reverse complement strand
GTTGATCTCCCAGGTGAACGCGTTCTTGCGACCCGGGCAGAAGCGTGACGCCTCGAGGGTGCCGATCGCGCCGTTCTCGAACTCGACCACGGCCTCGAACGCGTCGTCGACGTCACGGCCTTCCTTGAACGTCCTCGTTCCGCCGCTGACGGCCTGGATCTCGCCCACCAGGTACCGAGCGAGATCGATCACGTGCGCACCGAGATCCCCGAGCGCCCCGGACCCCGCCGTCTCGCGCTCGAAGCGCCACACGTGGTCGTCGATGTCGCCCCACTCCTGGAGGTAGCGGCCGCGGAAGTGGTAGATGTCCCCGAGCTCGCCGGCCTCGAGCAGCTCGCGCGCGAGGCGCACGGCCGGGACGAAGCGGTAGTTGAACGCGCACATGTGCTTGACGCCTGTGGCCGCGACGCGCTGCCAGACCTCGTAGCTCTCGTCGGCCGTGCGGGCCAACGGCTTCTCGCACACGACGTGCTTCCCGGCTTCCGCGGCCGCGATGGTCGGTTCGGCGTGGAGGTTGTTCGGGCCGGAGTTGTCGAAAAGCTCCACGTCGTCGTTCGCGATCAGCTCGCGCCAGTCGGTCGCATAGCCCTCGAACCCGTACCGCCGCGCGGCTTCGGCGACGGCCGCCTCGGTACGCCCCGCGACCGCGACCAGCCGCGGCACGAGCGGCGGCGGCCACGTCATGTAGGCGATCTTCTTGTACGCGTTCGCGTGCGCCTTGCCCATGAACGCGTAGCCGAGCATGCCCACGCCGATCGTCCGTGCGTCCGCCCCGCCGGACGCCTTGCCCATCGTGACGAACCCGACCTCCTGCTCAGTCATGCGTCAGTTCCTTTCGTAGGCCGCGTCGAACGCCACGGCGGAGGGGGCGAAGTCGGTGCGCCGGACGAACGCGACGGCGTCGCGGGCTCCCCACTCGCGGTCCATCCCAGCGTCTTCCCACTCCACCGACAGCGGCCCCTCGTAGCCGACCCGGTTGAGTGCGCGGAAGAGCTCCTCGAAGTCCACGTCGCCGTGCCCGGGCGAGACGAAGTCCCAGCCGCGAGCGTCCTCCCCGAAGTTCAGGTGGCCTCCGAGAATCGAGCGGCGGCCGTCGAGACGCTTCCGCGAGTCCTTGACGTGGACGTGGTAGATGCGGTCGGCGAACTCCCCGACGAACGCCGCCGAGTCGAGGAACTGATGCGCGAAGTGGCTCGGGTCGAAGTTGATCCCGAATCCCTCGCGGCGGTCGATCGCGTCGAGCGTCTTGCGCGTCGTGACGAAGTCGTAGGCGATCTCCGTCGGATGGACCTCGAGCCCGAAGCGGACGCCCTCCGAGTCGAAGACGTCGATGATCGGGTTCCAACGCTCGGCGAAGTCCCGGTACCCGGCCTCGACGGTGTCCCAGTCGTTCGGAGGGAACGAGTAGAGCAGGTGCCAGACGCTCGAGCCGGTGAATCCGTTCACCTGGGTCACGCCGAACTTCGCCGCCGCGCGGGCCGTGTCGGCGACCTTCTCCGCGGCGCGCCGGCGGACGCCCTCCGGGTCGCCGTCGCCCCAGACGTCCGGAGGCAGGATCGCCTGGTGGCGGCCGTCGGGGGGGTCGCATACGGCCTGGCCGACGAGATGGGTCGAGATCGCGTAGCAGTCGAGCCCGTGCCGCTTCAGGATCTCCCGGCGCGAGTCCGTGTAGGACGAGTCGGAGAGGGCCTCGTCGACATCGAAGTGGTCGCCCCAACAGGCGAGCTCGAGTCCCTCGTATCCCCAGTCGGAAGCCTTCTCGGCCAGGTCCTCGAGCGGCAGGTCGGCCCACTGGCCGGTGAAGAGCGTTACGGGTCGTGCCATGGATCCCTCCTTGGTTAGGCGACGATGGACGCGGTACGAGGCCCCCCGGCGAGCAGCAGGTTGACGCCCGCGGCCCGGTACTCGTCGGCGACCCGGGGGTCGAGGCCGTCGTCCACGACCATCGCGTCGAGCTCCTCGGGCCTCGCGATCGCGAGCAGCGCGGAGAGACCGAACTTCGAGTGGTCGATCAGGCCGATCCCCTTCGCCGACGAGGTGAGTGCCGAGCGGAGCGTGTCGGACAGGGCCCTTCGGGTCGTGGTCAGCCCGTGCTCGAGGGTCACCCCTCCGGCCGAGACGAACGCCGCCTCCATGTTCAGCCCGGCGAGGAACTCCGCCGCCCAGCGGCCGCCGATCATCTTGAGCGTCTGATCGACCTCGCCGGGCGTCACGACCACGTGGATCGCAGGGGCGTCGACCTCCATCGCGATCGCCGGCGAGTTCGTCACCAGCGTGAGCGCGCGCGGCGGGTTCCGGTTCAGGTGACGGGCGAGCGCCAGGCAGGTCGTCGACGAGTCGACGAAGATCGTGCTGCCGTCCTCGACGAGCTGGGCGGCCTCCGCGGCGATCGACTCCTTCTGCGCCTGCGCCTGCCGGAGCCGCTTCGTCCAGTCGGTCGGCACCTGGAGCTGGGTCGGGCTGCTGCCGGTCGGGCGTGCCCCGCCGTGAATCCGCTCGATCAGACCGTCGCGGGCTAGGCGCTCGAGATCCCGATGCACGGTGATGGGCGAGACGCCGTAGTCGCGCGCGAGCTCGCCGATCGAGGCGCCTCCGTCGCGCTGGATGCGCTCGAGGATCCTGGCTCTGCGCAGGTCGGCGGGCATCGTCAGGACGCCACCGAGACGGGCACGAGGGCAAGGAACCGCTCGGCCACGAGGTCGGCGAACGCGGGGTCGTTCACGTGTGTCTCGACGAGCTCGAGGGGAATCTCGGGGCGCAGGCTCGAGCCGAGCGCCTCGAGGAACGCCGCGTCGGCGGCGGGCTCCCACAGGTCGCCGCCCTCGACGTCGGCCATGGAGAACCCCCGGGTCGGCGCAAGAACGCGAACCGGCCCCCGGGAGCCGTTCAACCGTCCGGCGACGACCCGCCCCAGCTCCGCCATCTCCTCCCGCTCCAGCCGCACGAGAGTGGCGACCGGGTTGTGGTAGTAGCTCTTCCGCGCCCGGAGCTCCTCCGGAACGGTGTCGGGCGCTCCCTGGTTGAAGAAGTCGACGCAGCCGGGGACGACGACCTGCGGCAGCCGATGGCTTCCCGCCACGGTCAGGCGCTCGGGGCCGGTGGCGTGCAGACCGCCGACCATCGCGTTGGCGACCTCGGAGAGCGTGTAGTCGATCACGCCGGCGAGCGCCCCGGCGGCCGCGAGCTTCTCCATCGCAGGCCCACCGACCCCGTTCGCGTGGAAGACGACCGGCTCGTGGCCGGCGCGCTCGAGCGCGGCGCGGATCCGCATCACCGCGGGCGTCGTGTGTCCCAGCATCGTGATGCCGACGCTCCGCCCGCCGAGATCGCTGACCGGCCGCCCCGCGTCCCGCGCCATGCCCGCGACGGCCGCGGCGGCGTTGTCGAAGACCGAGCGAGCGATCGGGTTGAGGCCGAGGATGTCGACGACCGAGTGCATGACGAGCACGTCGCTCTCGCCGACGAAGGGGCCGAACGCCCTCCGCCCCGACGCGCTCGGGGAGACGATCAGCTTGGGCACGCCGACGGGGAGCGCGCGCATCGCCGCCGCGCCCAGGAGCGCACCCTCCGCGCCGCCGAGGCACAGCACGCCCTGGATCCGCCCTTCGAGCCACAGGCGAAGGCAGACGGCGCGCACCCCCTCGACCATCAGCTCGACCGCGGCGCCGCGGCTCCCCGCCGCCTGGATCCGCTCGAGCTCGTACCCGGCTTCCCGGGCGACCTCTTCGCGCGTGACGTCGGCCTCGATGCCCGGCTCGCCCAGGATGCCGGAGTCGATCACGACGGGCTCGGCTCCGAGCGCGACCAGCCGGTCGCGGACGTAGCCGATCTCGTCCGCCTTCGTGTCGAGCGTCCCGATCAGCGCGATGGCAGGCGGCCGGCTCATCGGTTCGTCGTCACGCCCGGTCGCGCCACTCCCGCGTGTGCACCTCGACCGGCACCTTCTGGAACTCCTCCAGCGCCGCGGCGAGGTGCTCCGCGTAGAGCTCGTAGGTCGTCTCCCCCTTCTCGGCCGTCGCGCGGAACGGGTTCCCGATCACACCGCTCGGCGTGAAGTCGGAGTGGTCGGTCGGGAAGAGGAAGTACTGGTACCCCTGGAACTCGACCTCCGGTGCCCCGTCCAGCTTGATGAAGGAATCCGGGAACCAGTCGGGCTTCGTCACCTCCTGGTTGACCGCCCGGTCCATGCGAACGAGTCCCTCGTCGTAGGCCAGCACCTGCGCCGTCTCGAGCTCGCTCGAGTGCCAGCCCGGCGTCTCCTCCGGCGGGTTCTCCATCACGTCCTCGATCAGGCCCAGGTAGCGCTCCGCATACAGCTTCGAGAACGCGACGAAGGCGCCCGTCTCGTAGCGGATGCGCCGGAGCAGCGGGTCGATGATCTTGACGTTCGAGCCGTGGTTGTTGACGAACACCAGGCGGTTGAACCCGTGGTGGATCAGGGAGCGGGCGACGTCGTGGTAGACCTCGAGGAGGATCTGGGAGCGCAGCGTGACCGTTCCGGTCCCCGCGCCGGGCTCGTACATGTGCTGCGGCGAGTAGCCGAACCACACGCACGGCGTGTAGAGGACGCCGGCCCGCTCGGCCGCTCGCCGCGTGATCTCGTCGGCCTGGATCGTGTCCGTTGCGAGCGGGAGATGCGGGCCGTGCTGCTCGAGGCTCGCGATCGGGACCATGATGATGTCCTTCTCCTCGAGGTACGCCCGGATGTCGGGCGGGGCGAGGTCGGCGATGTTGTGCGAGCGAAGCTCCACCGGCACCTCCTAGGCCCGCGCGGGCTGCTTGGCCCCGATGTGCTGGCGGAGGGTGTCGATCGACTCCTGCACGTACTGGTCGTAGAGCTGCTCGGGCACCGCGCCGGTGCCGTGGTCGCGCAGGAACTGCTCGAGCCCCACGCTCGCGTCGGCCTCCGACGCGTCGCCGATCTCGCGGCGCTCGGACACGCGGCTGCGGTCGACGGTCGCGACGAACTCCACGGTCAGGTACCCGTCGTAGCCGGTGTCCTCGAGCGTGCGGACGAGGAGCTCCCAGTCGATCGCGCCCTGCCCGGGAGGCATGCGGTTGTTGTCCGCCACATGGAAATCGACAAGCTTGTCGCCGGCCGCGCGGATCGCGCCTGGCCAGTCCGCCTCCTCGATGTTCATGTGGAAGATGTCGAGGCAGACGCCGCAGTCGCCCCCGACGTCCTCCGCGAGCGCGAGCGCCTGGTCGCACCGGTTGAGGAAGTACGTCTCGAACCGGTTCAGCGGCTCGAGGCCGATCCGGACGCCCTGCGTCTCCGCATGGTCCTGGCACTCCTTGAGGCTCTCGACCGCCCAGCGCCACTCGTCCTCGGGCGAGGCCATCGGCGTCACCTTGCCGACCGTCGAGGGGACGATCGTGAGGATCGTGCCGCCGAGGTCCTTGATCATGTCGATCGTGTCCTTGACGTACTGGACGCTGCCGACGCGCACGTACTTGTCCTCGTGCAGGAGGTCCCGGCCTCCGACCATGAGCGTGACCGAGCCCCAGCACTCGAGGCCGTTCTCCTCGAGCAGCGAGCGGACCTGCTTCGCGTCGTAGAGGGCCGGCTCGCCGGAGATCTCGATCCCGTCGTAGCCGCAGCGGCCGAGGCGCCTGATCGTCACGTCGATCGGCTCGGGCCGCATCCAGTTGTGCATCGCCACCTTGAGTGCCATGGGTCTCCTTCGGTCAGAGGGCCAACTTGCCGGGGTTCATGATCCGATTCGGGTCGAGCACCTCCTTGATTCGCCGCAGGGTGTCGAGCGCGGGGCCGTGCTGCGCCGGCATGTAGGGCGCGAGCTTCAGGCCCACTCCGTGGTGGTCGTTCATGACGCCGCCCGCCCCGAGGATGGCCTTGACGCCGTCCTCCCAGATGCGGTCGTGCAGCTCGATGCCGTTCCGTCCCGCGTCGGGCAGGACGAAGCGGCCGTAGATCATCGTCCCCCACGGGTACCAGTGGCTCAGGTGGATCCGGAGCGTGAGGCCCTCCTGCTCGTAGGGCTCGAGCGCGTGTCGCACCGCTTCGTAGACGTCATGGATCCGCGCGTAGGTCGCGACGGCCTCGATCGTGCCCCACATGGCCGGGAGCTCCGGATGGTGCGGAGGGCGGTAGAACTCGTAGCGCCGCGTCCACCAGGTCTCGCCGAGACTGCCGTCCAGGATGGTCGCGCCGCGCTCCGCCGCGAGCCGGAGGACGCCCTCGGCCTCTGCGTCGGCGACGGAGGGCTCACCCTCGAAGCAGAGGATCGCGCACACGTCGTCGAGCTCCTCCCCCACGACCGGGCCGAGCGTGAGCCGCGTCGCGGTCTCGTCGTAGAGCCGGATGACGGAGGGGCGCAGCCCGCGCGCGATTGCGTCGCGGAGCGCCGCGATCCCTTCGGCCAGCGACGGGAAGGACACGGCCTCGAACCGGCGCGCCGCGGGCAGCGGACGGAGCGAGAGCGTGGCGCGGGTGATGACGCCGAGCGTCCCCTCCGAGCCGACGAAGAGCTGGGTGAGCTCCGGCCCGACGGCATGCCGAGGGACCGGAACCGTGTCGATCACCTCTCCGGTCGGAAGGACGACGCGCAGCGAGAGAACGAGGTCCTCGATCTTCCCGTAGCGGGTGGAGAGGACACCCGAGCCCCGCGCGGCCACGTACCCGCCGACGGTCGCCAGGTCGACGGACGCCGGGTAGTGCGGCAGCATGAGCCCGCGGGCGTTCAGCTCCTCTTCGAGCCGTAGTCCGTTCACGCCGGCCTCGGCGGTCACCGTGAGGGAGGTCTCGTCCACCTCGACGATCCTGTCGAGCCCGTTCAGGTCGAGCGCGATCCCGCCCTCGCTGAGCACGGCGCCGCCCTGGCTGCCGGAGCCGCCTCCCCAGGGGACGACGGGGACGCGGTGCTCGTTCGCGAGCCGGAGCACCGCGGCAACGTCGTCGTCCGAGCCCGCGAGGACGACGAGGTCGGGCCGGCCGAGCGGGGACCCGTTCGCGCTGGCGGCGATCGCCTTCCAGTACGTGTCGGCCTCGTACGCGTCGAGGCGGTCGCCCTCGGAGACGACCGCGTCGGCCCCGAGCCGCGCGCGGAGCTCCCCGGCGAGTAGCGCGACGTTCTCGACCGCGACGCCCATCGTGTCCGCTAGGCCCTCGTCCAGTCGGGAACAGACCCGGCGTCGAGCTGCCGGAAGTCCGGGAGGCCTTCCAGCACCTTCTCCGGACCGCCCGGGCTGTAGAGCGCGAGGAGGCGCATCGGCTCCCAGCCCGTGTTCCGGGTCGAGTGGAAGACCCCGGTGGGGACGTAGATCGTGTCGCCGGGCTTGACCGCGAACGGCTCGCCGTCGTCGAGCATCTGCTCGCCCTCGCCGGAGAGGACGTAGAGGATCTCCTCCGACTCGGGATGGTTGTGCCGGTCGTGCCCGCGCCCGGGCTGGAGGACGACCTCGCCGAAGGTGACGGCGGCGCCCTCGGTCGCGTCCGGGGTCACGAACCATTTGATCGCGCCCCACTCGAACGTCTGCGTCGGAACTGCGTTCGGATCAACCGCCTGCACGAGCTCCTCCTTCGATCGGGATGGCCTTGAAGCGGCGCACGGTCTCCGTCAGCGCGACCTCGGTCGGGAGGCGCTCCATGCTCGACGCGCCGAAGAAGCCGACCACTCCCTCCGTGCGCTCGAGCACGTAGGCCGCGTCCTCGGGCTCGGCGATCGGGCCGCCGTGGCAGAGGACGAGGACGTCCGGGTTGACCTGCTTGGCCGCGTCGTGCATCGCCTGCACGCGCTCGACGGCCTCGTCCAGGGTGATCGCGGTCTCGGCGCCGATCGTCCCCGAGGTGGTCAGGCCCATGTGCGGCACGAGGACGTCGGCGCCGGCGTCGGCCATCAGCCGCGCGTCGTCGGCAGCGAAGACGTAGGGAGCGGTCAGGAGGCCCTGCTCGCTCGCCTGCCGGATCATCTCCACCTCGAGCGCGTAGCCCATGCCGGTCTCCTCGAGGTTCTGACGGAACACGCCGTCGATCAGGCCGACCGTGGGGAAGTTCTGCACGCCCGCGAACCCGAGCTCTGCAAGCTCGCGCAGGAAGACGGGCATGAGCCGGAACGGGTCGGTGCCGCAGACGCCCGCGAGGACCGGTGTTTCCTTCACGATCGGGAGCACCTCGCCCGCCATCTCGACGACGATCGCGTTGGCGTCGCCGTAGGGAAGGAGCCCCGCGAGGGAGCCGCGGCCGGCCATCCGGTAGCGGCCCGAGTTGTAGATGATGATCAGATCCGCGCCTCCGGCCTCGGCGCACTTGGCGGAGAGGCCGGTTCCCGCGCCCGCACCCACGATCGGCGCGCCGTCTCGAACCTGCGCGCGCAGGCGCTCGAGCGCTTCCTCCCTGGTCACGCCTTCACCTCCCGAGGAGCGGCCGACCACGCCTCGTAGAGCGCATGCAGGCGGTCGGCCAGCTCGCGCGCGAATGCGGGGTCGTTCACGTCCAGGTCGAGCTCGCGCAGGTCGACGTCCGGATCGAGGGTCTCGCGCAGCGCGCCGAACAGGGCCTCGTCGGCGGCGGGGTCGTGGAAGACCTGGCCCTCGGTCGCGATCAGCGACACGCCCCGGAGCGGGACGAAGACGGTCAGCGGCCCCCGGGCCCGGTTGAGCTTGCGCGCGATCGTGCGCCCGAGCTCGACGCACTCCTCCGGCGTCGTGCGCATGAGCGTCACGGTCGGGTTGTGCTTGTAGAGGACCCGCTCCCGGAACTCAGCCGGGACGGACTCGATCGGGCCGAAGTTGACCATGTCGAGAGCTCCGAGCGAGACGACCTGCGGGATGCCGAGCTCGCCCGCGGCGTCGAGCCGGTCAGGGCCGGCGGAGAGCACGCCGCCGACCAGCTCGTCGGCGAGCTCCGTCGTCGTCACGTCGAGCGAGGCGGTGATGAAGCCGGAGCGCATGAGCGCCTCCATCGACTGCCCACCCGTTCCGGTGGCGTGGAAGACGAGCACCTCGTAGCCGAGCTCCTCGAGTCGCTTCCTCGCCTCGGTCACGCACGGCGTGGTGACGCCGAACATGGTGGCGCCGACGAGCGGTTTCTCGCCCTTCCCGCCGGGCCGCTCGGCCTTCGCCATCCCGGCCGCGGCCGCGGCCGCGTTCCCGAGGATGCGTTCCGAGATCGGATTCAGCCCGGCGATGTCGACGACCGAGTACATGAGCGCGACGTCGACCGCGCCGACGTAGGGGCGCGTGTCGCCGGAGGCCATCGTCGAAACGATCAGCTTGGGCACGCCGACCGGGAGCGCGCGCATCGCCTCCGCGGCGATCGCGGTGCCGCCCGAGCCGCCGAGCGCGAGCACCGCGTCGAGGCGGTCCTGCGCGAAGAGCTCCTTGACGATCTCCGCGGCGCCCTTCGCCATCGCCTCGACGGCGGCTCCGCGGTCCTCGGAGGAGGCCAGCTCGCCCACGTCCGCGCCCGCCGCTTCGGCCACCTGCTCGCGGGAGATGTCCGGCTCGGCCAGCGGCGTGCCCAGGATGCCGGTATCGACGAGCAGCGCGTCGACGCCCTCGTCGAGCACCCGTCGGCGGAGGAACTCGTACTCCTCGCCCTTCGTGTCGAGCGTGCCGAGGAGGACGACGGTCGCCATCAGCGCCCTCCTGCCGTGTCCGGGGTCTCCTCGATCCGCGTCACGCCGAGGTAGCGCTGCTGCGCCTCGGGGTCGGCCAGGAGCTCGGCTCCCGTCGTCTCCGCCTGGATCGAGCCGGCGACCATCACGAGCTGTCGGTTCGCGAGCGAGGCGGCGACGCCGAGGTTCTGCTCGATCAAGAGCAGGCCGACGCCTTCATGGACGAGCTTCTCGCAGGTCCCGACCAGGTTCTCGATGATCGTCGGGGCGAGGCCCTCGGAGGGCTCGTCCATGACGATCAGCCTCGGGTTGCGGAGGAGCGCCCTCGCGATCGCGAGCATCTGCTGCTCGCCGCCCGAGAGCTGCGCGGCGCCGACCTTGCGGCGTTCGGCAAGCCGCGGGAAGACCTCCCAGATGGCGTCCATGTTCCACCGGCCGCCGTTCGAGCTCCCCAGCATCTTGAGGTGCTCCTCCGTGGAGAGCGAGGGGAACAGTCGGCGCCCCTGGGGGACGTAGCCGATCCCCGCGGACGCGATTCTGTAGGACGGACGGCCGAGGAGCTCCTCGCCCTGGAACCGCACCGACCCGTTCGCCTGGGCCATGAGCCCCATGACCGTCAGGCAGAGCGTCGTCTTGCCCATCCCGTTGCGGCCGATGATCGCGACGGGCTCGGGGCCGATCTCGAAGGACACGTCGTGGAGGATCTGCGCGCGCCCGTAGAACGCGTTCAGGTTCCTCACGGCGAAGAAGGGCTCACTCGTCGCCATAGTGGCCCTTCCCGAGGTAGAGGTCGTGGACGGTCTCGTTGGCGCGGATCTCGTCCGGAGTCCCCTCGACGATCACGCGCCCGTCGTGCATCATCGTCACCCGCTCGGCGACGGTCAGGGCGACGTCCATGTCGTGTTCGATCAGGACGAGCGTGATTTCGCGGTCGAGCTCCACGAGCAGGTCGGTCAGCAGGGCCCGTTCGCCGCGGGAGAGCCCCGCCGCGGGCTCGTCCAGCATCATGAGCTTCGGGTCGCCGGCCCTGGCCATGGCGACCTCGAGCTGGCGCTGCTCGCCGTGAGAGAGCGAGCCGACGAGCGTTCCCAGCGCTTTCTCGAGGCCGACGCGCTCGGCCAGCTCGCGTGCCCGCTCGCGCATGGCGCCGTCCCGCTCCGAGCGTCGCACCGGCCGGAGCTGGCTGCCCCGGACGCCGAGCACGGCGAGGTAGAGGTTGTCCTCGACGCTCAGGCCGAGGAACAGGCGCGACGTCTGGTAGGTGCGCGTGAGCCCCGCGTGGGCCCGCTTGCGCGCGGGCTGGCGGGTCACGTCGCGTCCGAAGAGCTCGATCGTCCCCGCCGTCGGCGGGAAGTCGCCCGAGACGAGGTTGAAGAGGGTCGTCTTCCCCGCGCCGTTCGGACCGAGGATCGCCCGCCGCTCTCCGGGGAACACGTCGAGGTCCACGCCGCGAACGGCGTGGACGCCCCCGAAGCGCCGGCCGACCCCCCGCAGGCGGAGGACCGGCTCGGCGCTCTCGGTTGCCTGTGCAGCTACAGCCACAGCCTCTCTCGTTTCACGTGTCTAGCCGCCTCCACCCTGCTGCGTCCACGGCGGAGGAGTGCCCGTCTTGCACTCGGGGTTGGTCCGGTCCGGAGACGGGGTGTCCGGGCTGAAGGCGCCTGCGAAGGTCTGGTCGACCTCCGGGATGCGCTTGATCGTCTTCACGTCCGGAACGCCGTCGCCCGTGTTGTCCTCGACGATCTGCTGGAGGAAGTTGTCCATGATCGCCTGGCGGTTCTCGTCGAGCTTGATCGGCCCGAGCGGGGCCTCGAGCTCGAGGTTGGCGAGTGCGTCGTTCAGCGCCGCGTGGTCGTCCGACAGGTCGCCGTCGGTCTGCTCGAGCGCCTGGGCGATCGCTTCCATCGCGGTGTAGTAGCCGTAGGCGAACACGCTCGAGGCCGTCCCCTTCAGGTCCGGGTAGGCCTCGCCCAGCCCGTTCGCGTACTCGAGGTACGCGGGCTCGGTCGAGTCGCCGGAGGTCATGCCCGCGGTCACGACGCCCACGACCTGGTTCCCCAGCTCCTTCAGGATCACCGGGTCGGTCATGAAGATGCCGCCCATGATCCGGTCGGAGAGGTTGCCGCGGAGCTGCTCGTACTGCTTGACGAACGCGACCGTGCCGGTGCCGCCGACGCCGAGGAAGAACCCGTCCACATCCTCGGGGATCTGCGTGATGAAGGACGAGTAGTCCTCCTCACCGAGCGCCGGCCAGAGCCGCTTGCTCACCTGGCCGCCGATCGAGCAGAACTCGGCGACGAAGCCCGCGACCTGCGAGTACGGGAAGTCGTAGTCGTCGCCGATCGTGACGACGTTCCGCCATCCCAGCTCGTTGTACGCGTAGTCCCCGAGCCCCGCCGTCCACTGCGTTCCGTCGTTGTGGAAGCGGAAGAAGTTCGGCGAGCGGACCTTGAGCGTCGTGTCCTGCGCGCCCGAGATCCCGTTCACGAACGTCACGCCGGGCTGCTCCTTCGAGTAGTTCGCGACCGCGATGCCCTCGCTTCCCGACAGCGGGCCGACGAGGATGTCGACGTTCTCCTGCTCGACCAGCCGACGCGCCTCCTCGACCGCCTTGTCCGGCGTCGAGTCTGACCCGCCGTACACGAACTCGATCGGGTGACCGGCGATGACGGCGTTCTCGACGCCGTCGGTCGGATCACCGCTGACCGGGGTCGCACCGCGGTCGATGAGCGGCAGCATGGCCCCGCCCCACGTCTGGCCCTCGAAGGGCGCGAACGGCCCCTCGTTGTTGGCGAAGACGCCGATCTTGATCGGCTCGCCGGTGGCCTCGCCGCCCGTCGTCGCTCCACCCGTGGCTCCGCTCGTCGGGGTACCGCTTTCCTCGTCGTCTCCGCCGCACGCCGCCACGGTGGTGGCGAGGGCGATGGCGAGGGCGGCGAACAGCAGGATCCAGAACCGGCTCGTCCGGCCCTCTCCGCGTTCTCGCATCGTCTCTCCTCCTTCTGGGTTGACCAAGCTGTCTCCGCCAGTGACGGGCGGGCGTTGCAGAGGCTGGTTGGCGTGCGTGGCTTCCTCCTTCGGGTCAGGGAACGACGGGTCTCTCGCCGGCGGGATGGGTTCCCTCGGTCAGCGGTACGGCTTCGCGTTCCTCCTCGGCGGCCTCGCTCGGTGCGAAGCGGGACTGGAGCCTGGTCGTGAGCGAGCCCCAGATCCCCATCAGGCCGCCGGGGGAGATCAGGACGATCGCCAGGAAGATGACGCCGATGACGGTGTTGAACCGGCTTCCGACCACGTCGAGCCCGCGGAGCCAGTTGTCGAGCGCGGTCACGACGACCGCTCCCACCCAGGCTCCCTCGAGCCTGTACAGGCCGCCGATGACCGCGATGACGAGGAGATCGATCGTCTGTGAAAGAGAGATGGAACCGGGTGAGATCCGCGTGTTCCACCACACGGAGAGGACCCCCGCGAGGCCGGCGACCAGGGCGCCGAGCGCGAACGCGACGGCCCGCAGCAGCGGGACGTTGTAGCCGAGCGCCCGCATCCGCGCCGGATCGTCGCGCACACCCTGAAACGCGAGGCCGAGTGGGGTTCGGGTGATGTAGCGCAAGCCGACGTAGACCACGGCGGAGACGGCGAGGGCGATGTAGAAGAGCCGCGCCGGCTGCTGCAAGGGGTTGCCGACGACCGAGGGCAGGTCGACGTTGTTCACGCCGCCGAACCCGGAGAGCTGCGTCACCTGCGCGAAGAAGAAGTAGACGAGCACCGAGAACGCGAGCGTGATCATCAGGAAGTAGATCCCGTAGCTCCGGCTCGCGATCGCGCCCAGAAAGAAGCCGAGGGCCACCGCAGCAGCCAGCCCGAGGAACGTGGCCACCCACGGGTTCAATGCGATCTCGGAGCCGCCGTCCGCCGCGACGAAGTTCGCCATCGTGAAG
>Ga0055471_10000011_pt1 | contig 15134 bp, 13 predicted proteins | sample MayberryNW_TuleB_2_FD_57677 | JGI IMG/M metagenome (GOLD analysis project Ga0055471, IMG submission 57677) | Wetland microbial communities from San Francisco Bay, California, USA, that impact long-term carbon sequestration - MayberryNW_TuleB_D2 | ecosystem: Environmental > Aquatic > Marine >... | reverse complement strand
CTCCCGGGGATGACTGCGGCCGCCGCCGTAATCGTTCTCTTCTCCATTCTCGTACACAACAGGCGCTACTCGATGCACCTCTTCTATCGGGAACGCATCCAGGAGGCGTTCGCCTCCAGGCGCGTGCGCAAGAACGGAGTCGTCGACGTCGAGCCGATTGCATATGCCGAGCCGATCCTGCTCAGCGAGGTCGCGAAGCGCAACGCCGAACGGGGCGCCGACGGCGGAGTGGCCTTTCCGGAGCTGATCATGTGCGCGGCCGTCGCCGCGCGCGGGGCTGAAGTGCCGAACAAGACCTGGGCGGCGAGCTTCACCTTCGAGGGCGAGCGGTCCGGCAACGAGCGGCTCCAACTATGTGCCGCCACGAGGGACATCGAGGCGGGGGACTGGATCGGGGGCGGTGATCTGACGCTGCCGTCGATGATGGCGATATCCGGCGCCGCGGTCTCGCCGCTGATGGGCCGGTTCACCTTGCCGGCGTTCCGGTTCCTCATGGCCATGCTGAACATCCGCCTTGGAGTCTGGATTCACAACCCGAACGACGCACCCGAGGAGCCGCCCGGCGAAGACGGGGGGCGGCTGACCCGCCTGCGCCATTACATCACCCGCGGCTGGTACGAGCCTGGTGCCTGGTACGTACTCAAGGAGGGATTGGGACTCGTCGGCGCGACCGATCGCTACATTTACGTCTCCGACGGCGGGCACTGGGAGAACCTCGGCCTCACCGAGCTGCTGCGGCGACGCTGCACGCACGTCGTCGTCGTGGACGCGAGCAGCGATCGCGGCTTGGGCGATATCGGACACGCGATGTCGGTGGCACGAGCGGAGCTCGGCGTCGAGTTCAAGATCGAGCCGCGGACCACGCTCGCCCAGGACTCCGCGCTCGCGTCGGAACCGGTGGCGGTCGGCTCCTTCAGCTATCCCGACGGCCGCACCGGTGACATCTTCTACGCCCGTTCGGTGCTCTGGAATGAGGCGCCCAGCGACCTCCACCTGTTCGCCGGCCACGAGCAGCGATTCCCCAATCATCCGACCTCAAACCAGTTTCTCTCGGGCGAGCTCTTCGACGCCTACCGCGCGCTCGGCTGGGCAGTCGGCGACTGCCTGACGAGGACGCTGCGCCTGCCGCCGGAGAGATACGACGAGCGGCGTCCACCGGGCGGCAACGAGAGCGACCCCAGCCCCCCCACGGACTAGGATTCAGCGAGTGGATGATCGGCTCTCGGCCGGCGCACCCGCCGGCTTTCGCGTCCTGCGGCCGGAGCCGCGCGAGGAGGCCCTGCCGGGTGTGAGGGGGGCGCCGAGGATCGTGCACCGGGGCAGCGGCGAGCGGCCTGAGATCGCGCTCACCTTCGACGACGGGCCGTCCGGCTGGACGATGGCGATCGCGTCGGCCTTCGAGCGACGCAAGTGCCGCGCGACCTTCTTCCTGCGCGGTGCGGCGGTGGCCGAGCGGGAGGAGGCGGTCGCCGCGGTCGCCGCCGCCGGGCACGAGCTGGGCAACCACCTGTGGAGCCACGCGGACGCGTCGACGCAGAGTCAGGCCGAGCTGCGCGAGGAGATCGAGCGCACCGCCGAGGCGATCGAGGCGACGGGCGCGCCGCGACCGGCGCTCGTCCGTCCCCCTTTCTTCAGCGCGCCGCGGGCGGTCGCCGAGGCCGCGGCCGGGACCGGTGTTTCAGCCGTGGTCATGCGCTCGATCGGCTCCTCCGACTGGGAGGCGGAGTGGGCCGAACAGGTCCTCGTGCCGGTGCTCGCCAACGCGCAGCCGGGCGACATCGTCTGCATGCACGACGGCGTCTCACCCGGCGAGGACGACGGCGCCAGCCGCCAGCCGACCGTCGAGGCGGTCGCACGGCTGGTCCCGGGGCTGCTCAAGCTGGGCCTGCGCCCGGTCACCGTGTCGCAGCTGCTGCGTTGAGCGTCCGGGGCCGCGGTGACTCGTCGCTCGGGTAAGGTTGAGACGCATTTTGGGTACGCTTCGTTGCGTGGAGGAAGCGACGATCGACCCCGGGGAGCGCCGGGAGAGGCTCGAGGGGGAGCTGAGAAGGACGCTGCGCGAGGAACGTCGCCTGAGGCGGAAGCTGGAGGCCCTTGGTCGCGACCGGGCGCAGCGGCTGGCGCTGATCGGGGCGTTGGAGGTCGAGGTGGACCGCACGGCGCGGTCGCGCTCGTTCCGCTACGGCCATGGCACGATGCGGCGCCTCGCGCGCCTGCTGCTGCGACCGGCGCGGCGATCGGGGCTGGAGGCGGCGACCGAACTGCTCGCCGACGCGCGCCGGGACCTGACCGTCGCCGACCCCCCGGCGTCGCACCCGGTCTCCCCCATCGCGGCGCCAGCCCCGTCCGGGACGGCGTCGCCGCAGGGGGCCGATCGCCCGCCGCGCCCGCCGGGACTCGATGAAGCGACCCGGCGAACCGCCGGCGGCCGCCCCGCCGCGCGACGGGAGAGCGGGGACATCGATCCCGCCGGCTTGCGCGAGGAGTCGCTGCGGCGTGGTTTCGCCGCGCGCTACGCGGAGCTGTTCGAGCGCGGCGAGGAGGCGCCACTGCGCGCGGACGAGCTGAGCGCGCCGCTGCCGCGCGACCGTCGCGGAGTGCTGCTGGGCAGCGCCGCCGACAGCGAGCCCGAGCACCCAGGCGTCGACGTCGTCGTCTGCGTGCGCGACGCGCTCGCCGACGTCCGCACCTGCCTCTGGTCGCTGCTGCACAGCGCCACGCGGCCCTTCCACCTGATCGTCGTCGATGACGGCAGCGGGCCGGAGACCGCGGCGATGCTGGCCGAACTCGCCCGGCGCGAGCCGGAGGTCGAGCTGATCCGCAACGACGGGCCCGCGCACGGCTACACCCGCGCCGCCAACATCGGCCTGCGCGCCTCGACCGGCGCCCACGTCGTCCTGCTCAACAGCGACACCGTCGTCAGCCCCGGCTGGCTGGAGCGGATCGTCGCCTGTGCGGAGTCCGACGGCCGCATCGGCGTCGTCGGGCCGCTCTCCAACGCCGCCACCCACCAGTCGCTGCCGGCGACGACCGAGGACGGGCGCTGGGCGGTGAACGAGCTGCCCGCCTGGATGCCGGTCGACGCGATGGCGCTGCTGGTCGCCGAGCTCTCGGGGCGGGAGCGGCCGCGCGTCCCCTTCGTCAACGGCTTCTGCTGCTCGCTGACCCGGGCCGCGATCGACGCGGTGGGACTCTTCGACGAGGAGCTGTTCGGCTCCGGCTACTGCGAGGAGAACGACTTCTGCATCCGCGCCCGCGACGCCGGCTTCCTCGCGGCGCTCGCCGACGACGCCTACGTCTTCCACGCCAAGTCGCGCTCCTACTCCAGCGCCGGCCGCGACGAGGTCGCCCGCCGCAACTACGAGCTCTTCCTCGGGAAGCACGGTGAGGAGCGTGTGCGCGGGATGCTCGCCGAGTGGGACGAGGTCACCGCGCTGGAGAGCATGCGCGAGACGACCGCGATCGCCACGTCGGGCGAGGCGGCGACGGCGGAGGCCTTCCGCGCCGCCAACCCCGAGCCGCTCGAGGTGCTCTTCGTCCTGCATGGGATGTCGGCGGGGTCGGGGGGCGGCGTCCACTCGATCTACCAGGAGACGCGGGGGATGCGTCGGCTCGGCGTGCCGGCCCGGATCGCGATCGCGGCCGAGGCGATGGAGCGCGCCCGAGACTCCTACGTCGACGCCGAGGAGCTGTTCGTCCCCTACGGCGGCGAGGCCGAGCTCGGCCGCCTCGCCGCCGCGGCCGACGTCGTCGTCGCCACCCACTACACGACCGTCGGCCTGGTCGGCCGGCTGCGCGACCGCTATGGCGACTTCCTCCCCGCCTACTACGCGCAGGACTACGAGCCCTTCTTCGTCGAGCCCGACTCGAACCGCCTGATCGAGGCGCTCGACTCCTACACAGCGGTGCCGGATCAGCTCGTCTTCGCCAAGACCCACTGGCTGCGCAACCTGATCGGCCACCTGCACGGGGTCGAGGTCGCCAAGGTCGAGCCCAGCCTCGACCGCGAGCTGTTCAACGCCGCGGGCCGCACGGAGGCCGCCGGCAACGGACGAGGCGACGGCCCGGTGAGGATCGCGGCGATGATCCGCCCCCGCACGCCGCGCCGCCAGCCGGTGCTGACGCTGGACACCCTCGCCGCCGCCGCCGCCACGCACGGCGACCGGGTCGAGGTGACGACCTTCGGCTGCCCGCTCGAGAGCATCGAGGCGCTCGGCCGCAAGCCGCCCGGCCGCCACCTCGGCCTGCTCACCCGCGAGCAGGTCGCCGAGCTGCTGAAGCACACCGACGTCTTCCTCGACGCCTCCACCTACCAGGCCTTCGGCCGCACCGCCCTCGAGGCGATGGCCTGCGGCGCCACCGCGATCGCCCCAAGCCGCGGCGGCGCCACCGAGCTGATCCGCCACGAGCAGAACGGTCTCCTGGTCGACACCCTGAGCCCGGCACCACCCGCCGAAGCCCTCAACCGCCTGATCGAGGACCCCGACCTCCGCGAAGACCTCCAAGCCACCGCGTCGGCAGGCGCCCAAGCCCACTCGATCCTCCGAGCCTCCCTCTCCGAGTACGCGCTGTTCGCACGGGAACGCTCCGGCAACTCAACTCAGATTCGATGAGCATCGGCGAGAGCGCCATTCCCACCGTGCGGGCCTTGAAGCACTACCCCGGCATCGCACCGCGCATCCGAACGCCAAAGCGACTTCGGGACGACGTGTTGATCGAATTCATCACCCCTGAGCAGACGGTGGAGTTGCCGGAGCCGCTACCCGGCGATTGGTTGAAGCGCTCCGACACGTACCTGGCTGACGCACTGGTTCTCGCGGAGCTTCGCAATGGACTGATCGTTCGCGACGGCTCATTCGTCTTCACGGAACAAAACGAGCTGCTGCGTGAATCCGTCGACAGGCTCTCCTTCATCGACGCCCTCTCCGAGGCCCATCCGAATCTCGCGCAGGAACTCAGGGCAACCGAAACCGAGCGGTCTCCTGAAACGGTTGCCCTTCTCGGTGCTCAGCGCGCCGCCAACTACTATCACTGGTGGACCGACGTGCTCGCCAAGTGCTGGCTTTTGCAACTCTCCGCATATCACGCCGATCAGCTTGTCATGGCGCCCGTCACGCACCGCTTCCAGGCGGAATCACTTGAGCTGCTCGGCCTGCAACCGATGCCGCTGTCGCGTCCGATGCAACGCTTCAAGCGACTGATCTTCGTGCGTGGCCTCTCCTATGGGTCGTCACAGGACATCGTGCCCGAGGTGTCGGAGTTCGCTGCCTGGATCAGAAGACGACTGCGCGTTCGCTCGCCTTCCGCCAGACCGCGAAAGCTATTTCTCTCTCGCCGCCGAGCCGGGGTTCGCCGGCTGCTCAACGAGGACGAGGTGATCTCAGCGCTTGATCCCGACTTTGAGCTGGTCGAACCCGAGAGCCTCACCGTGCGGCAGCAGGCAACGCTGTTCTCGGAAGCCGGCATCGTCGTCGCTCCGCATGGCGCAGGGCTGACCAACCTCCTCTTCTGCGCGTCGCCAACTCCCGTGGTCGAGCTCGTCCACCGCGATGAGCCTCCCAATACCTATCGACGCCTCGCGGGCTTGCTGGGACATCCCTACATCGCGGTAGCGTGCGATCCCTCGATGACGCCGGGCGACAAGGCGGAGCGTCGCGACATTACCGCGACCCCATCAATCGTCGTCTCGGTGATCGACCGCCTGCAGCAAATCGGCGACGTAGCCGAGCATGAGCACTGAAGCCCAGGCCGAACGCACCAGTGAGATCTCCCGCAAGCATGTGGTGCGATTGGCTTGCGAGTACATAACGGAAAAACGACCGGCCGCGTTTGTGCGCTTTGGCGAGGGAGAGGCGCGACTGCTAGCCGCGAACCGACGCGATCCGCACTCCCTGGGAGTAGCGCGACGAAAGCTGTACAAGCAAACTGGCCTGATCTTTCCCCCGGAGGAGATCCTCAAGGTCCGCGATCTGATCCTGAGCGCTCTCGACCGAGCGGACGTAGCTGGCCTGCGCGGAGGCCCACGCTTTTCAGATGAGCATCAGGAATGGATGACCTACATCGGAGAGGTGTTCGCAGAGCGTGCAAGGCATCGCACTCACCCTACCTATGTTTCCCACTGCCTTTTCCACCACGATATATATGCCGATCTCGATATCTTGCTGCGGGGACAGCGGCGGGTAAGCATCGTGTCATGTCGCGACGTGCGTGACGTTCTCGTGGATCAGTACGGGATTCCAATGCCTACTATCCACAAGATCCCCTCACAGTACGCCGTCCGTCAAATCGACGGCGAGTACGAGGCTGAGCTTCACGCAACCGCGATCTGGCCGGGGTTTTATGCGGGCCTCCTAGATCGTCTCACCGTTCGCTCGCGGGGAGAAGTCTTCCTCGTCGGGGCGGGCTTGCTCGGAAAGAGCATCTGCGTTTCCATCCGCGACCGGGGTGGAATCGCACTGGACATGGGCTCCATGCTCGACCAGCTGGCCGACAAGATCACCCGGGGCGCGAGGAAGCCGCGGCTGGTGGGCTCCGGTTCACGGCCGAGGGCGGAATGGCCGCAAGCCAATCCTGGCCTCGGGGTGAGGCTCGCCAGGAAGCTCAGGCGAGCGTTCCCCGCCCGCCTACACCAGAGCGCGAAGAGCTAGGTCGCTCAACAGCCACGAGGCGCCCACCTGGGCATCCGGGGCGCTGATCGACAGGACGGTCCGCTCGGAGCGAGCGGTAAACCCGAGCTCGAGCATCCTCGGCATGCCTTCACCCACCTCAACCGCGCCGATTACGTCGGGGCGCTGCTCGACCTCGATTGTGAGCGGGCTCGGTCGATCCGTCTCAAGCTCGACAACGCCGGTCAGTCGAAAGGGCGCACCGGCGATCGTTTGCAGTGGGATCTCCACCATCGGCCTCTTATCTCCCTGCTTGAGAATTCGGAGAGCCCCCTCGACCCGCTCGAGGCACAGGCTTCCCGGAACATGCCAGCCGTCCGGGGACATCAGGTCCTCGCACGTGACAAACGGTGGAAGCGGAGTCTCGGCGACGATCCTAGCCGTCGAGCGAGGCGAGCGGTCAAGAACCTCGGTGAACTTCGGCGAGTCGAACTTCCAGCAAAGGAAGTGTGGGCTTTCAAGCTGTCCGACGGCAGCGAGGAAGAGTCGGGAGTAGTAAGAGCTGAACAAGCTGTCCAGCTCGAACTTACGTGCGGACATCTCCTCCCAGCATTGCTCCAGATACCCCTCCGAAAGCTCGCTGTAGTCCTCGGTGAAGAGGATCGGAAGATCGGCGAAGGCGCTCATCGCCTGACTGGACATGACAATCGGTATCGCCCCCAGGTACAGGGCCTCCCAGGTGCGGTAGCAATCGACGCCACTGCCCTCAGGCGAGAGGACGAAGCGGTGCGACGCCATCTGTGAGTAGTAGCGGATCAATGCTCCTGGCGAATCGCGCTGCTCAGAGCTGACGTCGAGATCCAGCCAGGACTGCCCTTGAAGGCGATCCACGAGTTGCGGACGGATGTGATGCTCGACCCCCTTGCGCGGGCGGTAATGCGTGTCGTTGACGGTGAAGTTGCCGTACAGCAGGGACCCCCTATGTCCATCGTGATTCTGGCGGACGAATTGCAGATGTCGCAACTTGTTGGAGCGGACGCCGAGGGGCACGCTTATGACGCGGCCATCGACAAGTTCGTTACTGGTAGCGAACAGGGCGACGAAGTTCGAGGGGACGTCCCTCCGTTCGGGAAGATAGACATCACGGATCGGAGCATCTCCAGGAGCCATGACGAGGACGACCCGACCCGGATAGTCAGCCAGCGAAGCGATGACCTCGCCGCGCTCTCCTTTCCCGGTAAGGACGACGAGATCGCGGCCGTCCTCTGGCAAGCGCTCCACCGCCTCGTAGGGGAAGCTTAGAAAGAGATCGTGGGCAAAGCCGATCCGCCCGCAGACCATCTCGGTCGGTGGGGGGTCGAGCCTCTGAAACGTGTCGAAGGGGATCTCTGGCATTTGGCGACTAGTGTGAACCTCTCCCCGGCTCAACGTGCATCGAGCGCCCGAAGCAGGAGCGCAAGCTCCGCGAGCGACGCACGGGGCTCCCAAGGCTCGTCCAGTGCCTCCAAGCCGGGGATGCCAGGTTTCTCGATGCAAAGAGGCTGTAGAGACTCTCTCCGATGATGACTATGTTGCCGCACCGACCAACCGCAATCCCCAGCGCAGCCGCGAGATCATGGCCGACTTGCGCGTCAACGGCCTCACGCGCTGGCTCGCCGCCCGCGAGTGCGACCGCTTCCACCTGATCACGCCGCATGCACGCAGGATTCCGGCCATGCGGAAGGACTCCTGCCCAGGCGAGCGCACCCCGTAAGCACCTACAATATGACGATGAGCCGCCGGATAAAAAACGAGTATTTCGTCCCCGACGAGAGCATGACTCTTGAGGACTACCTGAGCTGCGGGGAAAGAACTCCCGTACATCACATAATCCGCTACGAGTGGGCCGAGGCGGTGCTTGCACATCTGGATATTTCAGGCACCGTGCTTGATATGGCATGCGGCGCCGGGTACGGTGCGTACAGAATCGCTCAGCGTTTTCCGAAACTCCAAGTTGTCGGCGCCGACTATGACGCAGAGGCGATTAGTTTCGCGAGCAGTGAGTACAGTGCTCCGAACCTCAGCTTCATGCAGGCCAACGTCGAGAAGTGGGACGAAACACTGGGTGGAGTTCGAAATTTTAACTGCATTATATCGTTCGATACGATCGAGCACGTTGAGCACCGTGAGATCATGATGCAGGGACTCGTCGAGCACATGGAACCCGAAGGCGTGCTGCTCCTCTCGACGCCAGTTCGCTCAGAAAACGTTCTGAATCCAGGCTGGGAGCATCATAAGATCGAATTTTCGCGACGAGCTTTGTACGATTTCTTGCGGCGGTATTTTGAAGAGGTCCTGGCGCCAGATTTCAACACCATGCCCTGTCAAGAGGTTTTTTCGCGTGTCAATCGAGACGAGCAGGTCTATCTTCTCAAGATGAACCCGCTCCTTTGCCGCCATCCGATCAGGATTAGCTTCGGTCATTGACGAATGACTTGGAGCGAGACCTGAACTCGGACTGGGCGGCAGCTCCGGGCTGCACACGATCGGCACAGACCCGTGTAACTGTGATACTGTATTTCACATGAAGAACATTACGGTGTCGGTGCCGGATGACGTCTACCGGCTGGCGAGGGTGCATGCGGCAGAAAGAGACGCCTCGGTCAGCGGCCTCGTCTCTGCTTACCTGCGCTCGCTGGGGAAGCGAGAGGCGGAGTTCTCCCGTCTCGAAGCGCTTCAGAACGAGGTGCTCGCGGGCATAGGAGCGTTCCGCGGCGGCGATCGGCTGGATCGCGACGAGCTTCATCGGCGTGCGGTTCGCTGACACCAACATCCTGCTCTATGCCGTCTCCCGCGACCCCGAGGAGCGCCACAAGGCCGAGCACGCTCGCGGCATCCTCGCGGAGCGGGACCTGGCGCTGTCGGTCCAAGTCCTGCAGGAGTTCTTCGTGCAGGCCACACGTGAGACTCGCTCCAACCGGCTCAGCCACGAGCAGGCGATGAAACTGGTCGAGTCGTTCCTGCGCTTTCCGCTCGCCGACCTCACTGGCGAGACCGTGCTTGCGGCGATGACGACCTGCCATCGCTTTCAGATCTCCTACTGGGATGCCGCGATCGTCGAGGCAGCTCGCTCGCTCGGCTGCGACACGGTCCTGTCCGAGGATCTGAGCGATGGCCAGGACTACGCCGGCGTACGGGTGGAGAACCCGTTCCGGCCCTGACGCTACGCTGCGCTTGGAGTCGATCCGAGCGGCGAAGACACCGATGTCGAGCTGTACATGCGGCCCTCAACCGGAGGGCGATGCCTGGCGCAGCACTTCGCGAATTCGACGGTCGACGAGCGTGCGCAGGCGTGAGCCTCCGATCCGGTCGGTCCAGAGCCTCAACCGATCTCGGTCGAAGCGCGGGGGGAGAGAGACCTCGGGGAAGAAAGCCCGGCCGCCCGAGGCAGCGCGGACATAGACGACATCGAAGAGAGCCTTCTCGGGTGTGGCCAGGTACCCGGTCTCCTCCGAGCCCGTATAGCCACCGAAGACCTCCGGAGCCAGGTGATGGATCGCGTAGGTGCCGACCGTGGTCACGATGCGCCTGGCACGGTCGAGCGAGGCGATCGAGGTCCAACCCGGCATCTGTTCGATCATGCCGTGGTGAGAGAGCGCCGACCACAACGACACATACGCGGTGGCTCAACTCCGGCAATGTCGAGGTCAATGTCCTCGGAGTAGCGCACGCTTTCGAAGAAGTAGCGCAGGTTCGCGTCCCCCTTCAACACGTAGCGGGCGGGGTCAAGGCGACTCGACAGCACATCGAGGAAGGCAATGTGAAATACCTCGACGACCTGCGCATTGCGTAGGAGATCCATGCTTTAAGAATACAAATTAGCCAGGTATAAGGCGCTATTCTGCTTTCCTATGTCGCTGGCCCGAGAGCACCCGAACAGACATGCGGCCTGATCGGGCGCGAGGATCGAGAAGCTCGGCTGGGATTGGCCGACGAGAACCCGTTCCGGCCCTGACGCTACGCTGCGCTTGGAGTCGATCCGAGTGGCGAAGACCCTGACAGCGGCGCTGCGCGATCCGATCGAGCGGGTCGGGGCGCTCTACGAGGAGCGCCGGGAGGAGCTCGAGGAGCTCGGCTGGGGGCTGGCCGACGTCTACCTCGAGCTGGGCGGGGGCGGGCCGGACAGCTCCGAGCTGCACGCGCGGTTCGGCGATTTCTTCAACGGCCAGGCGCGCGCGGCGCTGGCCAATGGGGACGAGCGGCCGAAGCTTGCGTACTGGGCCGGCATCCCGGAAAGGGGGGCGGCGCTGCGCGACGAGGCACTCGCGCTGCTCGTCCGGACGAGCAGCGCTGCCAGCCCGGCTGGACGCCGCCGGGCAGGGCTCGACCCGCGCACTCGGGCGCTCGTCCTCGCCCACAATCAGATCGACGCGGAGCTGTTCGGGCATCTCTCCGGGGCGGGTGCGCGCGGCGAACAGCCACCGCAGCCGACGGACGCGAGCGCAGCGGTGCCCCGGGGTGTCGTCTGCGTGCTCGGCATGTCGCGCAGCGGGACCTCCTTGACCGCACGCGTCCTCAACGTCCTCGGCGTTTACCTCGGCTCCGGGGGCGAGCTGATGCCGGCCGCGACGGACAACAACCCGGCGGGCTTCTGGGAGCACCAGGGGATCGCCGACCTGAACGAGCAGATCCTGGCGACGCTTGGCGACGCCCCGCGCCAGCGCTGGCGCCGCCCACCGCCGCTCGGGCCGGGCTGGGAGGACGATCCGCGCCTCGCACCTCATCTGGAGACCGCCACCGAGCTGCTGCGCAGCTTCGCCGAACGGCCGCTGTGGGGCTGGAAGGACCCGCGCACCTGCCTGACGCTGCCCTTCTGGCTGAAGGCGCTGGGGCAGACGCCGCAGCTCGAGACGTCGAAGATCCGCTACGTGATCTGCGTGCGTCACCCGCTCGCGGTGGCCGCGTCACTCACCGCCAGGGACGGCGTCCCCCCCGAGGAGGCCATGCGTCTCTGGCTGCGATACACCTCCCAAGCGGTCCTCCTGACCCAGGCCCAGCCCCGCCTGTTCGTGGATTACGAGGCCTATTTCCCCGGCTGGCGCGGCCAGGCGGCGCGGCTGGCGCGGTTCCTCGGCTCTGCCTCACCCTCCGCGGCTCAGCTCGGCGCGATCGACGCCCACCTGGACACGGGCCTTCGTCACCATGCCGCGGCCGACGCAATTGGCGCCGACCTCTCGCCGGCGGCAGCCGCCCTTCACGCACTCCTTGCCGAGCTCAGCGAAGCGGACGCGGAAGAGACCGCCACCACCGAAGGGCAGCTTCTCGCCGCCGCCCGACTGGCCGCTGAGGCCGCTCAGGCCTGAGCGGCGACGCGCGCCACGACACCCTCGCTGGCGGCGGCTCGAGCGACGAGCTCGAGCAGGCGCTCGGCAGCATCTGCGGCGGAACTCAGATCGAGCGCAGCCACCGGGGTCGGCGTCCCCGCGCCGAGCGTCGCCGCGGCCTCCGGATCGGCGACGAGCACCAGATCCCACGGGTCGCACCGGGTGGCCGCGATCTCGCTCCCGGCCCAGAGCACGTTGAGCTGGGCGGGACTCGGGGGGAGGGCAGCGGGACCTTCGCAGGCGACCGCGACATCGGCGGTCAGCCCACACAGCGAGTCCCACTCGTCGGCGAGCTCGACCGCGCAGGCGTGGTCGAGCCGCTCGAGCGAGCGCCGCAGCGCCAGCATGCCCGGCTCCAGATCCCAGTCCCGCGACAGTCGCAAGCAGAAGCGCAGCCGCTGCACCCGCTCGCCCAGCAGGCGGATCAGGTGGGCGGCGTCCCCGGCTCCGGAGAAGAGCACCGGTGCGACCCCAGCCGCTTCGAGGTCGCGCTCCAGGCTCAGGCTGGAGGCCAGGGTCAGTTCCACCCGGCGCAGCAGCGGCGCGTCCAGCCAGGCGCCCGCGTCGTCGCGGATCCAAGCGATACAGGGGGCGGCCGCCGGCAGCGAGGCGCCGAACGACGGATCGGTGAGGAGGATGAAATCGGCGTCAGCCGGGAGGCCGCCCCTTCCGGCCGCCGGCTCCACCAGGGATGCCCGCCAACCGAGCTCCTCGATCGCGTCCGCCAGCTCGCGCGCCTCACGATCGCCTCGTTCGCGCCCGGCGAGGACGATCGCCAGCAGGGGAGCTCGCCCGTCGGTCCACAGGCCACGTCCTGAAAGGCGGTCGAGCAGGTACTCGCGCCGCGCCTGAGGACCCCAGCGGCGGGCGAAGAGACGGCGATTGTGCGAGCGCGTGCGCCGCTGCCACTCGTGGCCGGCGCTTGACCGCGTGCTGGACTCGTGGTGCACGAGCACGCTTCGGCCGCTGCCGATCGTCTGGTCTCCGGCGCAGCTCAGGGCGAGGCCGAGATCGACGTCCTCCCACCCCCACCGGTACCCGGTGGCGAAGCCCCCAACGCGCTCGAAGGCGTCGCGACGAACCAGCATGCACGCGGCGGTCGAGGCGATCGCGGGCACGTCGGATGCCGGCCCCCTCAGCTCCTCGCCGTCGCCCGCGTTCACCGGCCTGAGGAAACCGGCGTCGGCGATCAGCTCGACCCGCCGGTGCTGGATCGCGTAGACGCCACCGGGCAGGTTGCGACTCGCCCCGCCGTGCAGCAGCGTCGCCCCAACGGCAGCCACACCGCTGCGCTCGAGGCACTCGACCAGCTCCTTCAGCCAGCCCGGCTCGAACGGCTCGACGTCGTTGTTGAGCAGCAGCAGCAGGTCGAAGCGGGCCGCCTCGACGCCGTCGTTGTTGGCGTCGGAGAAGGAGAGGTTCTCCTCGTTGCGCAGGACGGTCAGCGGGAACGGCAGCTCGGCGGCGCGGGCGAACTCGACCGAGCCGTCCGCGGAGGCGTTGTCGACCAGGATCAGCTCGAGCTGCGGGTAGTCGGTGGCCGAGGCGAGCAGCGGCAGCAGTCGCCGCAGGTGCTCCTCGCCATCGCGGTTGACGACGACGACCGAGACCGGCGGCCACTCGGCCCGCTCGGGCACCGGGCCGAGCCGCTCGCGCAGCCGGTGGGCAAGCGCCGCGCGTCCCGCCGGAGGGGCCGGACCCTCAGGCGGATTGGTGTCCATCTGTCTCCGGGCCGCGGTCGTCGCCGGCCCCGAGTCGGGCAAGTGCCGTATCGAGCGCGCTGGGACCGGAATGGCGACGGAAGGTGAACGCCCGCAGCGCGCGCGCGAACCGGCGACCCCAGCGCCAGCTGCGCGAGGCCCGCACGCGGGAGAGGTTCTCGGCGACCTCGGCCAGCGCGCTCTCGGACTCGGCGAGCTGGACTTCGCGCCGCCGCTCCTCGGCGATGAGCAGCTCGACCTCGCGCCGCGCCCGCCCCAGCTCGAGCGCCTGCTGCTCGATCGCCTCCGCCTCCCCCTGCACCGCCAAACGCTCCCGACCGCGGGACTCGACCGCCTCGTCGAGCTCGCGCCGGGCGTCGTCCAGCGCGCCCAATGCCTCGTCGCGCTCGCCCACGGTGCGCTGGATGCCCTTCAACGCCTCGTCCCGCCCGGCCAGACCCGCCTGCAGCTCAGCCGCCAGCGAGTCGAGCTGCAGGCGGTGGCGCCGCTTCGCCTCCGCGAAGGCGCGCTCCCCCTTGGCGACGCGGCGCTCGGCGCGGCGCGCCTCGTACTCCGCCTGCTTCAGCTCGGCGGCGACGCGGTCGCGGTCTGACCTCAGCGAGGAGATCTGCTTCTCGGCCTCGGCCTGGCGGCGCTTGGCGTCGGCGCGGATCTCGGCGAGGTCCTGCTCCGCCTTCGCGATCCGCCGCTCGGCACGGCGCGCCTCGTATTGGGCGCGCTTCAGCTCGCCGGCGACCTGGTGGCGCTCGGCGTTCGCCGCACGGAGGCGCTCGTCCAGGTCGCGCAGCCGCCGCCGCAGCTCCTCCTCGGTCTCCTGCGCCTTGCGCTCCCTGGCGACGAAGCGCTCGCGCTGGGCACGCAGCGCCTCGATCTCGGCACCGCGCTCGCGCAGCATGTGCGAGAGGCGGCGCTGCTCGAAAACCGCCGCCGCCAGGCGGTCGGCCTCGGCCTCCTCCAACTGATCCCCGGTCATAGGTCCGCCTGAAGTGTACATTCGGAATTGCTGTGGACCGCCGAGAGATCGAGGCACGGGCAAGGGCCGAAGCCCTGGTACGCGACGAGCTGTCCCGCCGCGAGCCGCTGCGACGCGAGGTCGCGGCGCTCGAGGCACGGGCGGGGCCGGGGCGGCGGTTGGCGGCGGCGCTTGCCGGCAGCCGGCTCTGGAGCCTGCTCGCGGGAGACCGGCGCATGAGCGGGCGGCGCGGGACCGGGGTCGAACGGCGCGGCGCCGAGCTGCGCCGCGAGCGGTTCAGGTTGATGCGTCGCCGACGAGTGCTCGAGCGCCGCGGGCCCGGCGCGCGCCCGCGAAGCGGGCGGCGTCAGACGCGGCGGGCGGCGCCACGCGCCGACGGTCACGGCCTGGCCTTCTGCATCCGCATCGCCGCGCGCGACTGGGAGGCGGCGGAGCGCGGCGGCGACGCGGCGCTGGCGCGCTCGCTCGCGCG
>Ga0055471_10000010_pt1 | contig 16301 bp, 13 predicted proteins | sample MayberryNW_TuleB_2_FD_57677 | JGI IMG/M metagenome (GOLD analysis project Ga0055471, IMG submission 57677) | Wetland microbial communities from San Francisco Bay, California, USA, that impact long-term carbon sequestration - MayberryNW_TuleB_D2 | ecosystem: Environmental > Aquatic > Marine >... | reverse complement strand
CCGCGTGCAAATCGCAACGTCGCGGACCGCCGCTCTCTCCGCCCGCGAGTGGGAGATTCTCGACCTCCTCCGTGAGGGCCTGGCGACGCGGCAGATCGCCGAGCGGCTCTTCCTCTCGGACGTGACCGTGCGGAGCCACATCGCGTCGGTCACCCGCAAGCTCGACGTGCCCGATCGGGCCGCCGCGGTGCGGCTGCTCGAGGAGCCGCCGGGCCGACGCGTGCGCGCGGCCGGCTAGGAGGGCTTGCCGAAATAGCGCCTGTGCCGTCCCGCCGCGCTGGACGGCGCGCCGGCGCGACGAGGACTACTCCGGCAAACCCTCTAGCGGAGCATTCCGCCCAGGAGCCCGTGGGCGAGGCGGAGCATCCAGAGGGCCGCAAGCATGAGGAACACCATCGCGGCGAAGCCGGCCCCGAGGAGCGTCCACGCGGCGACGGCACCCGGAAGCGGGTCGGCCACCCAGCGCGCGGCCGGAACAGCGAGCTGAGCGAGGACGAACGCGGCGACGAGCCTGATGGCCCCGGCGCGCAGGTCGGAGGGCGTGAGGCCCCGGAAGCGCACATCGACCCAGAGGGTCATCGCCAGCGCGAGGACGACGAAGCAGACAGAGAAGACCGCATGGCTCAAGGCGCCTCCTTGCAACCGCGGCCGACCATACCACGCGTAACGGCGCGGCATGGCGCGTGCTAAAGCGCCGCCCGGACGGTCCGGGCCGACCATGCGCCGCCCGGCTAGCCCGGGATCGGAGCGACGGGCGCGTCCGTGGGGACGAGCGCCAGCCGGTCGCGCGGAGCGATTGCACGGCGTGCGCGCTCGCCGGCGGCGAGCTCGAGCACGGCGTGGGCGCCGCGCCGGCCGGCCGCGCGCCACGGCGCGAGGCCGTCGACGACGTCGACGACGGTCAGCTCGCGGTCGAGGAAGACGACGTCGATCGGGAAGCGCATGAACGACGTGTGTACCGCTCCCGTCGGGCGCAGGAGCAACCCCTCGCCGGCCGGAAGCTCCCGCCGCCCGAGCAGGCCGCGTAGGCGGGCGAGCGGCCGGTCCGCGACGACGCAGCGTTCGCAGACAACCGCGCCTTGCTCCGAGACGACCATGCTCGCCTCGGCCATCGCAGCCGCCTAGAACCCGACGTGGATGTGGTCGGCATGGTCGGCGAGCGGAAACGACGCCCCGCCGAGGCCGAGCAGCGAGATCACCTGCCGAGGCGCGAGCTCGGCGGGCAGGAGGAGCAGGTTCCGGACTGCCCGCTCCGTCAAGCCGCCGGGCTCCTGGTTCCCGGCGATCGAGCGGCCGCCGAGCGCGGCGATGTCGACGGCGAGCCCGTAGACGTGCGCCGAGACGACGCCGGGGCGCGCGTAGAGCCGGTGTCCGCTCGTGAGGCTCGAGACGGTGACGCTGCCGTGGGCGATCCGCAGGTAGCGCAGCAGGACGAGGACGCGAACGTCGGTGTGCCCGGCCGCGACGTCGGCGCGCCCGGCCGAGTAGATCGCGATCTTCGGGTCGGCGAGCACGCGCCGCTCAAGGCTCGGCTTCGCTGCAGCCAGGCCGCTCACGAGAGCCCTGAGCCCGACGGCGCGGTTGTAGCGGTCGAGGGCGAGCGCCCGGTCGGCGAACGCCGTTCGGCCCGCGTAGCGGAGCGCGACGTACCAGGGCCGGTAGGTGGCGAAACCCTCGCGGGCGGCGGCCAGGCGGGCGGCCGTGCGGTCGAGAGCGCGCGCGCCGATCGGAACGCGTCCCGTGTTGCCCTGGGCGCGGACGACGGCGAGAAGGAGGCTCCAGGAGATCCGGTGGCGAGCGGCGGTCACTCGTAGCTGCCGCGCGAAGGCCGGCGCGAGGCGGCGGGCAGGCGGCGTCGGGTCGGGCTGGACACGGTGCAGCCACACGATCGCACCCCCGCCGTGCGCCTCCGGGTCGAGGGCTCTCGGCGCGGCTGGAATTGCGACGTCCATGAGCGGCGGGGCGTCGTTGTCGTGGCCGCCCTTCGTCGCGCCGCTCGCCGGTGCGCTCGGCGCCGGGGGCGCCGGCGTGGTCGGCGGCCCGCCCGCATCGTCCCCGGGCGCCTGGCCGTCGGCCGGAACCTCGGTCTCGGCAGCGGGCGGAGGGTCGCTTCCTTCCTCGCCGGACGAGGGCTCGCCCTCGGGCGTCTGCTCGGACTCCTCGCCTTCGGCCGGCTCGTTCGTCTCGGTCTCGCCGGTCTCGCATTCCTCGGCCGGAATCGCCTGCCCGGCCTCGGCGTCGGCGGGCTCGGCGGCCGCGTCTCCGCAGTCCGCCGTCGCCGGCGGCTCACCGGCCGGCGGTGAGGCGATCATCTCCCCGGCCACGGCGGAGAGGGCCGCTCCCGCGAAGAAGAGGGTCGCGAAGACGAGCGAGGTGGCGAGCCGCCGGCCCCGCGGAACGGGATCCGGCCCGCGCGCGGCCTCTTCGTTCGCCTCGGTCTCGTCCGGGTGACGCGAAGGCTCGGGAGCCTCGCTCTCGGGCGGGACGCTCTTCTCGGGCCGCGTGTCGTCCGCGGCCTCGCGCGAGGAGGAGCTGCCGCCGGCCCAGCTCGCGAAGCGCACCAGCCGGTCGAGGGCCCACGCGAGCGTGAGAAGGACGGAGGCGGGCGCCCCGCGCCCGCCTCCTGTGCTCCCCCGTCGATTCGGCCCCGTCCGCCGGTTCATCCCGCGTCTCACTCTCGCGAACGGGAGGCGCGGCGCCGCCGCACAAAGGTATGGCCGGACCTACCCGATCTGGTCGTCCCGCCGCCGAGTCCGCGTCCTACCGTCGGCTGACATGGCGCACATGCACCGCCTCACCGAATGGAACGCACGAGCCGGCGAACCCGGCCGGGTTCCATTCCGCGGGCGCGGTGCGTCCGCCGGGAGCCGGCTTGTACGGGAGGAGGTGAATCGGAACATGATCGAGTTCTTCCACGCTCTTCGGAACCGCGAGGACGGTCAGGCCCTCGTCGAGTACGGGCTCATCCTCGCCCTGGTTGCCGTGGTCTGCATCGGTGTGCTCACCGCGCTCGGTACGGGTGTGCAGGGGATCCTGCAGCAGATCGTGGACGCCCTCTAGGCGTCGTAGTGAACGAGGTGCAAGGGCCCCCGCCGCCGTCCCACCGGGCGGTCGAGCGGGGGCCGCTTGCCAAGGAGGTCAACGTGTCGAAGCAGAACGGAACAGAGACGCGCGCCGACGCCGAAGGCGGCCAGGCGCTCGTGGAATACGCGCTCATCATCGCGTTCGTCGCGATCGTGTGCGCCGCGGTTCTCGGCGCCCTCGGCACCGGGGTCAGCGGGATCATCCAGCAGATGGCAGACGCGCTCTAGACGTGTGTCGCCTCTGCCTCAGAAGTCGTTCGGCCCAGGGCCCGGAAGCGGGCGCGGCGCTCGTCGAGTTCGCGCTCGTGCTGCCGCTCCTGCTCGTGCTCCTCTTCGGAATGCTCGACTTCGGCAAGGCCTTCAACTACTGGATCGACCAGACCCACCTCGCGAACGAGGGCGCGCGCTGGGCGGCCGTGAACAAGAACCCCGGCAGCGGGACGCTCCAGGAGTACGTCCGGTCGCAGGCGAACACGGCGGAGCTCCGCGAGGGCGGCACCGCCTCGGTGCCCGGGCCGATCGAGATCTGCATCAGCTTTCCGAACGGGACGAGCCAGGTCGGCGACCCGGTCCGCGTGACCGCGAGCGCCTCGTACAACTGGCTTCCCTTTCTCGGCGACCGGATCGGGATCACGTCGACCTCGATCAGCGCCGCGGCGACCATGCGGCTCGAGGCCGCGCCGAGCGTCTACACGGCGGGGTGCTCGTGAGCGCCTTCGCCCAGAACATCCTCGGGGCACGGAAGGGCGAGCACGGCGGCACGCTCGTCATGGTCGTCCTCTTCCTGCCGGTCCTCATCCTCTTCGTGGTCTTCGTCGTGGACGTCGGCAACTGGTTCGTCCACAAGCGGCACCTCCAGCTGCAGGCGGACGCGGGCGCGCTGGCCGGCGGCGGGTCGTTCACGTACCCGTGCACGAACGACACGATCGTCGAGCGCGCGCGGACGTACGCCGGCGACCCCTCCAGCTCGGCGCCCTACAACACGCAGGTTCCGCCGACTCAGGACTCGAACGTCCACGTCCTCGTCAACTCGGGCGAGTACTGGAACGAGGGCGGCGCCGACTACAGCGACGGCGGCCCTCCATGTGCGGCGCGGATGGTCGACGTGAAGATCACCGAGGCAGACCTGCCCTGGTACTTCCAGATCGCGACGGTGCCGGCGATCAACGCGCACGCGCGGGTCGAGGTGCAGGGGCTGCTCAGGCTGGGGGGCGCGCTGCCCGTCGCCGTGCCCGACGTCGAGCCGAACGTCGCGCGGGCGTTCTTCGTCGACGAGGCGACCGGCACCGTGCTCGCCTCGACGCCGCTCGTGAGGACGGGGACGTCGAACGGGATGACCGTCTGGGACAACTCGGCGGCGCCGATCTCCCTGCCGGTCAGCGCGTCGCGGATCGGAGTGCGGATCGCGCTCGGGGGCGGGACGTCCACGACCTGCGGCGGCCGCTTCGTCGCCTGCTACGACCTGGGGAGCTCGAACGGGCTGCTCCACGTCCGCGGCTGGTCGTCGGCGGGGAGTGGCGCGCAGCCGAATCCGCCGCTCGCGCGGGACGTCCGGCTCTTCGCCGGCTCGTGTCCCGACGCGTACTTCTCCACGGCCACGAGCTCCTGCTCGGTCGGGGTCAGCGCGGTCGTCGACTTCGGGACGAACGATCCGGTCGGCGCGCTCGGCGCGTCCGTCACGGCGGTCATCGGCGGAGTGACGCACCCGCTCACCTACGACGCGGCCAGCGGCCGCTGGGTCTCGTCGGGGACGGACCTCTTCTCCGTCGCGCCCGGCGCCGGCCCACTTCCGGTCGAGCTGCGCTGGGAGGAGACGAAGGGTGCGGCGACGATCGGCAGCAAGCTCGAGAGCTGCAAGCCGAACGGGAACAAGTGCGTCGGAACGTTCGGCGCCGTCCACCGCACGTTCGCGGGGAGCGAGGCGCGAAGCGGCGCAATCAAGGTCGCCGAGGTCTCCGAGGGGGGAGTCGCCGGCGCCAACTCGTTCCAGCTCGGTTCGAATCCCAATCTCGTCGTCCGGATCGCGGTCGCGGGGAACCTCGTCCAGGCGACCGGCGTGAACGACCCGCTCGTTCTCCTGCGCGTCACCGGGAGCCAGAACCAGTCCGTCGACTGCGACCCGGACCTTCCGAACCTGCGGGAGGAGATCCGCTACGGGTGCGCACCCAACTACGCGATCAACACAGGGAGCACCTGTCCGGCCACCGCCCCGGCTCTGTGGGCGACCGCACAGCCGTGGTACTGCACGGCGGTTCAGACGGGTGGGGCCATCGGCCAGGTGGAGCAGGGGCTGCGCGACCGGATCAACGGCGGCGCGGCCCAGTGCCAGAGCCCGAACAACTGGTCGAGCTTCCCGAACCTCCCGCCCGGCGACCCGCGCATCGTGCCGGTGTTCGTCACCCCGTTCGGGACCTTCGAGGGGAGCGGCAACGACGTGGTCCCCGTCAAGAACTTCGCCGCGTTCTACGTCACGGGCTGGTTCTCGAGCCCGTGCAGCGGCGACGACCCGGTGCCCGACCACGGCTACATCGTCGGGCGCTTCATCAAGTACGTGTTCTCGCTCAACTCCGGCGGCGGCAGCGGCGAGCTCTGCGACTTCAACGCCTTCGGAAGCTGCATCGCCGTCATGACCGAGTGAAGGAGGGAACGTAGTGCAACTCGCACAGAGACTTCTGTCGACCCGAGGCGGCACGATCGCACTGAGCGCGGTTGCCGGCCTCGTCGCGGCGGGGATCTTCCTCGCCTATCTCCACCGGTATCGCGAGAGCGTCGGATCGGCCTCCGAGCCGATGACGGTGCTCGTCGCGAAGGATTTGATCGAGAAGGGAACGCCCGGAAACGTCGTCGGGTCCGACGGCCTCTTCCAGGCGGTCACCACGCCGAAGAGCGAGGTGAAGGAGGGTGCGATCACCGATCCGGCCGTCCTCCGCGGCACGGTCGCCGTCGCGGACGTCTACCCCGGCGAGCAGCTCACCGCCGGCGCGTTCTCACAAGCGGGGGCGGACACGATCGCGGCGGAGATCAGCGCCGAGCAGCGGGCGATCTCCGTGCCGATCGACAACGCGCACGGGATGGTGGGCAACGTCCGGACGGGCGACCACGTGGACATCTACGGGGCGTTCAACGTGCGGAGGCTGCTCCCGGACGGGTCGCCGGACCCCAATGCGGCCGACCGGCCCGTGCTCAAGCTGATCGTCGAGGACGTCGTCGTGCTCGACGCGCCGGAGAAGAAGACCGGGGTCGGAGGCGGCTCCGAAACCGCGCCGATCACGCTCCGGATGAGGGAGAAGGACGCGGCGAAGGTGGCGTTCTCGAGCGACAACGGGATCGTCTGGATCGTGCTCCGTCCGCCGACGGGCGCCGAGCCGACCGCTCCGGACATCGTCACGCTCGAGACGGTTCTCTTCGGCATCCCGCCCGTGGCGGCGGCGAAGTCGCTCGGAGGCCGACAGTGAGCGCGCCGATCAAGGTCCTCGTGGCCGTGGACGACGGCGTCGAGAGCGACATCGTCCAGGCGGCCCTGCCGAACAACAACGGCGTGCAGATCGTCGGGGTCGTGGACGGCCTCGAGGAGAGCTGGACGACCCTGCAGGAGGTCCCGGCCGACCTGCTCGCCGTCGTGTGCGGCGACTACTCGGACCGGGCGATCTACCTGATCGACGGCGCCGTGAAGCAGCGGCCCGACCGGCCCGTGGTCGTGCTCTCGGCCGGCTCGCCGAACGGCTTCGTCAAGCGCGTGTTCGAGGTCGGGGCGGACGACATCGTCAGCCTCCCCGAGAGCCCCGAGCACGTCGCCTTCACATTCGAGAAGGCGGTCGTCCGCAAGCAGGGCGCCGCCTCCGGGACGGGTGTCGCGCTCGCGCCGATGATCTGCATCCTCGGCCCGAAGGGCGGCACAGGGAAGACGCTCACGGCGTGCAACCTGGGTGTCGCGCTCGCGGCCGAGGGACATCGCGTCGCGATCGTCGACCTCGACCTCCAGTTCGGCGACGTCGCGCTCTCGCTCGGGCTCACGCCGGAGAAGACGATCCACGACCTCGCCAGCTCGGGCGGCTCGCTCGACGGCGAGAAGCTGGCCGGGTACCTGGCCGAGCACCCCTCGGGCGCGCACGTGCTCGTGGCGCCGACGCGGCCGGATCACGCGGGCGCGATCACGACAGAGTTCCTGCGTGAGGTCTACGCCGCCCTCAGGGCGACGCACGACTACCTGATCGTCGACACGCCGCCCGGCTTCACGCCGGAGGTGATCGCGTCGATCGACAGCTCCTCGCACGTGTGTGTCGTGGGGATGCTGGACTCGCTCTCGCTCAAGAACACGAAGCTCGGGCTCGAGACGCTCGAGCTCATGGGCTACGACCGGGAGCGCACGCGCCTCGTGCTGAACCGCGCGGACAGCCGGGTCGGCATCAGCCGCGACGACGTGGTCGCGATCGTGGGCCGGAAGCCGGACGTCTTCGTCCCGAGCGACCGCGACATCCCGCGCTCGGTGAACGAGGGCAAGCCGATCGTCCTCGCCGGCAAGCGCTCCGACGCGGCGAAGGCGTACCGCCAGCTCGCCTCCATGTACGAGACGCGCGAAGGCACGCCGGCGAAGCGGCGGTTCGGGCGGCGCAAGAAGGCGGACGTCTGATGAACCTCCACGAGCGCCTTTCCACCGCGCGGCCGGTCGGGCCGACGAACGGCCGAGACCCGTTTGCGGAGCTGAAGAACCGGCTCCACCTCGCCGTGATCGGCGAGCTCGGGCCCCAGCTCTTCAACGTGAACATGGACCCGAACGCGGTCCGCGACCGCGTGAACGCCGACATCCGGGAGCACCTCTCCCGCGAGCAGGGCATCTCGCGCGACGACCGCGACCGGCTCGAGGCGGAGATCGCAGACGACATCCTCGGCCACGGTCCGCTGGAGCGCCTCCTCGCGGACGACAGCGTGACCGAGATCATGGTCAACGGCCCGTTCGACGTCTGGGTCGAGCGCCAGGGCCGGCTCTACGAGACGACCGTCCGCTTCACGGACGAGTCGCACCTCCGCCGGATCATCAACAAGATGGTGGCGCAGGTCGGCCGCCGCATCGACGAGTCGTCGCCGATGGTCGACGCGCGCCTGCCCGACGGCAGCCGCGTGAACGCGGTCATCCCGCCGCTCTCGCTGAGCGGCCCGCTCGTCACGGTGCGGAAGTTCTCGCGGCAGCGGCTGGACATGACGGACCTCGTCCGGCTGGGAACGCTGACGACCGAGACGGTCGAGTTCCTCCAGCGGTGCATCCTCGCCGGCCTGAACATCCTCATCTCGGGCGGCACGGGCTCGGGGAAGACGACGCTTCTGAACGCGCTCTCGACCGCGATCCCCGATGCGGACCGGATCGTGACGATCGAGGACGCGGCGGAGCTCCGCCTGAACCAGCGCCACGTGCTGCGACTCGAGGCCCGGCCGAAGAACATCGAGGGCGAGGGCGAGATCGCGATTCGCGAGCTCGTCCGCAACTCGCTTCGCATGCGGCCCGACCGGATCATCGTCGGCGAGGTCCGCGGCTCGGAGGCGCTGGACATGCTCCAGGCGATGAACACGGGCCACGACGGCTCGCTCTGCACCGTGCACGCGAACGCGCCTCGCGACGCCCTCGCGCGCGTGGAGACGATGGTCCTGATGGCCGGCTACGAGCTGCCGGTGCGTGCGATCCGGCAGCAGGTCGCGTCGGCGCTCGACATGATCATCCACCTCGAGCGGGTCGAGGACGGGTCGCGGCGCGTGACCGCGATCACGGAGGTCGGGCGGATGGAGTCCGACGTCATCACGCTGCAGGACATCTTCGAGTTCAAGGTCGAGCAGGTCACCTCCGATCGCGCCGTGATCGGGAACCTGCGCGGAACCGGCCTGCGCCCGACGTTCATGCACAAGTTCGAGAAGCGCGGCGTCGCGCTGCCGGCCGGCCTCTTCGGGGACCCGCGGCCGAACATCGCCGAGGTCGGGCGGGTGGCCAGGTGAGGGTCGTCCGCTTCCTGCTCGCGGTCGCGGCGGTCATTGCCGCAGCGGCCGCGCTCGTCAGCGCGGCGACCGCCGCGACGGAGCTGCCACTGCGCGAGCTCGGCGGCGCCCGCTTCCCGGACCGCGCCTTCCTGCTCTCGCTGCCCGAGCCCATCGCGCTCGAGCCGGACGGGGTCACCGTCCGGGAGAACGGCGAGCCCGTCGAGGGCCTGACGGTTCTGCCCGCCTCGGCGGCCGGCGCGGGCGAGTTCGCGGTCGTGCTCGTAATCGACGCGAGCGAGAGCATGCGCGGCGACGCGATCCAGGGCGCACTCGACGCCGCGCGGGCGTTCGCCGAGACCCGCGGTGAGAACCAGGCGATCGCGGTCCTCTCGTTCAACGCGCGGTCGAGCGTCGTGCTCCCGCTCACGACGAGCGAGGAGGAGATCCAGGCGGCGCTGGCGTCCACGCCCCCGCTTGCGAACGGGACGCACATCCGCGACGCCGTGGCCGCGGCCCTCGGGCTCCTCGACGTGAACGGCGCCACGGTCGGCTCGGTCGTGCTCCTCTCGGACGGAGCGGACACGGGCAGCGCGATCGCGCAGCCCGAGCTCGCGGAGCAGGCGCGCGCCGCCGGCGTGCGCGTGTTCACGGTCGGCCTTCGCTCGCACCGGTACGAGGCGGCGCCGCTCGCCGAGCTCGCCCAGACGACGGGCGGTCGCTACGCCGAGGCGTCCTCGGCAGAGGCGCTCGAGCGTGTTTTCGCCGACCTCGGCTCCCGGCTCGCGAGCGAGTACCTCGTCCGCTACCGGTCTGCCGCCTCGCCCGACGAGCGCGTGCACGTCGCCGTCCGCGTGGAGGAGATCGGCGGCGTCGGCGTCACCGAGTACACGACACCGGCCGCGCCGGAGGAGCCGGGGCCGCCGTACCGGCGCCCGCTCCTCGAGCGATTCGTGCAGTCGGAGGCCGGGACGGTCGCGACCAGCATCCTGTTCGCGCTCGTCGTCGCCCTCGGGCTCGTCGCCCTGATCAGGCCGCGTCCGCGGACGCTTCGCCGCCGGATGGCCGAGTTCGTCTCGGTCGCACGGCGCGAGCGCGCCGGCGATCCCCGCGCCTCGAATGACCTCGTTCTCGCGAAGGCGGAGCAGCAGCTCGCCGAGACCCGCTGGTGGGCCCGCTTCTCGGAGGAGCTCGAGATCGGCGAGATCCGGATTCCGCCGATGCACATCCTGCTCGGGACGCTCGTGGGGACGCTCTTCGTCGCGTGGTTCTTCTACGTGCTCACGGGGACTGTCCTCTTCGTCCTGCTCGGGCTCGGCGTTCCATTCGCCGTTCGCTCCTACGTCGCGCGCAAGGCGGACCGGCAACGCGACCTCTTCGCCGAGCAGTTGCCCGACAACCTCCACGTGCTCTCGTCGGCCCTGCGCGCGGGGCACAGCTTCTCGGGCGCTCTGGCGGTGCTCGTCGAGGACTGCTCCGACCCGTCGCGCAAGGAGTTCCGGCGTGTGGTCGCGGACGAGCGGCTCGGCGCACCACTCGACGAGACGCTGATGCAGGTCGCCGTCCGGATGCGGAGCAGCGACCTCGAGCAGGTCGCCCTCGTGGCGGCGCTCCAGCGCGAGACGGGCGGCAACACGGCCGAGGTTCTCGACCGCGTGGCGGAGACCGTCCGCGGGCGGTTCGAGCTCCGTCGGCTCGTCCGCACGCTGACGACGCAGGGACGTATGTCCCGCTGGATCCTCTCCCTCCTCCCCGTCGGACTGCTCCTGCTCATGACGCTCATCAACCCGGCGTACGTCGCGCCGCTCTACTTCAACCCCATCGGCCGGATCCTGCTCGTCGTGGCGGGGGTCATGGTCGTCGCGGGATCCCTCGCGATCAAGCGCATCGTGAACATCAAGGTCTAAGGAGGCTTCCCGGATGGTCATCTTCCTCGTCGCCCTGTTCCTGACGGGGCTCGCCGTGGCGCTGCTCCTGCGGGCGGCCCTCCTGCCCCGGCTCCACACGGCCGAGACGATCGAGACGATCGACGGCTACGGGTACGCGGCCGTGTCGGCCGAGGCGCCGGCCGGGAGCGGCATGCGCGCGGGGCTCGACGAGGTCGCCGGGTTCGTCGGCTCGCTCGTCGGGAAGCGCCTGTCGAGCTTCCGCGAGGAGGAGGTGCGGCGCGAGCTGATGGCGGCCGGGCTGTACACGATGCCGCCGGGCCGCTTCCTGGGCTACCGGATCATCGCGCTCGCCAGCGTGCCGTCGGCTTGGATCTGGGTCGTAGTGACCGCGGGCGTCCCGACGCTCATGGCTGTGCTCGGCCTCGCGATCGCGATCTTCGCGGGCTGGTCGACGCCGCTCGTGATCGTGCGCAACCGCGCCCGCCGGCGGCTCGAGCAGATCGACTACGAGACGCCGGAGCTGATCGACGTCCTCGTCGTCACCGTCGAGGCCGGGCTCGGCCTCTCGAGCTCGCTCCAGGTCGCGGCCGAGCGCCTGCGCGGCCCCCTCGGCGAGGAAATGCGGCTCGCCCTCCAGGAGCAGAGCCTCGGTCTCCAGACGACGGAGGCGCTCCGCAACATGCTGACGCGCGCCGACACGCCCGCCCTGCGTGCGTTCGTCCGCTCGATCGTCCAGGGCGAGTCGCTCGGCGTCTCGACGGGCGAGATCATGCGGAACCTCGCGAGGGACATGCGCAAGCGGCGCCGCGCGGCCGCGGAGGAGCGGGCGCAGAAGGCGCCGGTGAAGGTGCTCTTTCCGCTCGTCTTCCTGATCTTCCCGGCGATGTTCGTCGTCCTCCTCGGGCCGGCGATCTTCCAGTTCATCGAGGGCCTCTCGGGGACGCGCTAGTGAGCCGCTTCCTCGTCACCGGTCTATTCGGCGCGTTCACCCTCGCGGCGGGGTCGGGCGCGCTGGTCGCCTGGGCCGACGCGATCGCGGAGCCGGGCGTCCGCCCGACCGCGCTCGCCGCGCACTGGACGCTCAAGCTCGGCATCGTCCTCGCCTTCTGCGTGTTCGTCTTCCTGCGCGAGCCCTCGAAGCGACCCTCGCGCGAGCCCGTCGCGTTCCTCGCGTGCGCGGCGGCCATCGTCGCCGTCGTCGCGCTGCGCGAGCCGCCCGCGGAGGCGAGCACGGCGCTCGTCGTCGCCGGCGAGCTCGTGACGCTCGGGTTCGGCGCCTGGCTGCTCGCGTCGGTGCTCGCGCTCGGCCGCTGCTTCGGCGTCCTGCCGGAGGCGCGCGGCCTCGTGACGCACGGCCCGTACCGGATCGTGCGCCACCCGGTCTACCTCGGCGAGCTGGGTGCCGCCGCCGGGCTCGTCCTCGCGGCGCCGACACCCTGGAACGTCGGCGTCCTCGCCGTCTTCTTCTTCGCCCAGGCCGTGCGCATGCGCCTGGAGGAGCGGGCGCTCGCGGCCGAGTTCTCCGAGTACGCCGAGTACGCAGCGCGGACGCGGCGCCTCGTCCCGCGCGTGCACCTGGGCTGCTCCCGGCCGGCGCGCGGCGTGAGCGCCGCGACTCTTGCGCTCGCCGCTGCGCTCCTCGGCGCTCCGGCGGCCGTCGGCGCGCTGGACATCCCTCCGGTCCACGGCCCCGCAGGGGGAGCGGTCGTCGACACGCTGCCCGCGTTCGGCTGGGACGCGGTGCCGGGAGCGGAGCGCTACGAGTGGCAGATCGCTGCGGACGCCGCGTTCAACTCGCCCGTGCTCGGCTCGAGCTACGACCGCTTCTTCACGAAGAACACCCGCGCGACGATGACGAAGGTCGTCCCGAACGGCGAGTACTGGTGGCGCGTGCGGGCGGTCGCGCCTGACGGCGCCGTCTCGCAGTGGTCGTCGGCCCGCTCGATCACGAAGCTGTGGGCCGGCGCACCTGCGCTCGCGGCTCCCGACGACGGCGCGACGATCAGCTATCCGCAGGATCCGTTCGCGCTCTCCTGGAGCGCGGTGCCGGGCGCCGCCCGCTATCTCGTCCGGATCGGGACCGACCCGACGCTCGCCTCGCTCGTCGTGCCGAACGGCACCGAGACCCAGGCGACGACGTTCACGCTCCTCGGCCCCCTGGCCCCGGGCAAGACGTACTACTGGGGGATCACGCCGATCGACGCGGCCGGAAACCACGGCGAGCCGTCGGCCGTCCGGTCGTTCACGTGGCTCTGGCCGTCGGGCACCGACCCGACGGTCCTCGACGTCGCGACCGACCCGGAGATCTACGACCACAGGTTCGAGTGGGATCCCGTGCCGGGCGCCGCCGGCTACGAGGTCGAGGTGTCGAGCTCGAGCGACTTCGCGCCGGGCTCGCGGGCCTGCTGCCCGGTCAACTCGTCCACGGGACTGACGACGATCGGGACGTCCTACTCGCCCGCCGTCGTGCTGCAGAACAACAACCGCCTCTACTGGCGTGTCCGCGCGATCGACGCGAACGGGAACGCCGGTTTCTGGAACCTCGGCCCGGAGTTCCTGAAGGCGTTCGACGTCGCTCCGCCGAGCATCGAGAACCTCCATCTGTCCGAAGGCACGCCGGCGGACTCTGATGTGCAGACGACCACGCCGGTCGTCCTCTGGGACGCGGTGCCCGGCGCCTCGAGCTACGAGGTCGAGGTCACGCGCTTCTCCGAGGGCTGTCAGTGGACCGCGACGCAGGAGCACTGGCGGAGCACGACGGCGTCGACGGCGTGGACGCCGCTCGGCTGGGGCTGGAACCGGCAGAAGCCGTACCAGACCACGATGGGAGTCGCGAACGACACGCCGTCGCTCGTCGCCGGCCACTCGTACTGCGTGCGCGTGACCGCGCTCGACCGTCCCTCCGACGGCAGCGCGACGATCAGGAGCACCGAGACATATCTCCCGGACGAGAACACGCCCGCGTTCACGTGGCTCGGACCGCCCGCGGGGGACGTGTGCTCGCCCTCCTGCGCCAACGGCGCGCCCGGGCACGACGACTACCTCCTGCCGCTGCGCGGCGAGACGGTCGCCTCGGTTCCCGTGTTCCGCTGGGGCGCGCTCGCCGGGTACGGCAGCTACTTCGTGATCGTCGCGAAGGACGAGGACTTCACCAACGTCGTCGACTACGCCTTCACGCGGATCCCGGCCTATGCGCCGCGCGGGTCGAGCGGGCCGCGCACGTACGCGGACGAGACGACGCTCTACTACTGGGCCGTCCTGCCGGCGGCCGGGTTCGACGGGAGCGGAGTCGTCACCGCGCCCCGCTTCAGCGTGCCCGCGAGCTTCCACAAGGAGTCTCAGCCGCCCACCCTGCTCGAGCCGGCGGCCGCCGCGGCCGTGAGCGGCGCCCCGGTCTTCCACTGGCTGCCGGCGCCCGGCGCGCGGCGCTATCGAGTCGAGATCGCGAGCGACCCGAGCTTCACGAACCTCGTCGACTCCGTCGTCACGGACTCGACCTCGTATACGAGCAGCGCGACCTACCCGGCCGACGCCACGCTCCACTGGCGCGTGCGCGTGGACGCGGAGGACTCGGCGTCGCCGAGCGGGATGGTCGCGCTCCGGTGGTCGGCGCCGCGCACGTTCTCGAAGACGCTCCCCGCGCCGGAGCTGGATCCCGAGAACCCGACCGGAGGCGACTTCCTCCCGACCTGGACGTGGGATCCCGTTCCCGGCGCCGTCTCCTACGACTTCCAGCTTCGATTCCCGAACGGCTCGCTCCGGGACTTCCACGGCATCCCGTCCTCCTCGGCGACGCCCACCCTGCTCAAGGGGACTGGGATCTGGACCTGGCAGGTGCGGGCGAACTTCCCGAGAGTCTCCTCGAATACGGTCATCCCGGGTCCGTGGAGTGTCTCGAAGACGTTCGCGCGGACGATCAAGGAGCCGGCGAACCCGAGCGAGGAGATCTCGGGCCGGCGGGTCGTCCTGAGCTGGAGCCCGAAGCTCGGGGCCCTGAACTACCGCGTCCAGATCTCGACGCGCGCCGACTTCGGCACGCTCGTCCAGTCGGCCACGACGGAGAATCCCACCTACGCGCCGCTCCTCACCCACTACCAGTACGCGCTCGGCGGGACGTTCTACTGGCGGGTCGCGGCGGCCGACGACCCGACCGCGAACGCCGGCGACTTCACGCAGCCGCGCTCGTTCGCACTTCCGCCGGTGACGATCCTCAAGGCCGGCAGCAGGATCACCGTGAAGGTGACCCGCGTCCGCGGAACGCTCCGCGTGAGCGGCGTCGTGACGCCCTCACACCGCGGCTACGTGAAGGTCGCCCTCGCCCGCAAGCGCGGCGGCCTCTACCGCACGCTCTCCTCCCGCTCGGCCACCCTCAAGACGGGCAGCGTCTACGCCACGTCGTTCACGCGGCCTGCCAGGGGCTCGTGCCGGGCCACGGCGACGTTCCCCGGCGACCGCGACCACCTGCCGAGCACGGTGAAGCTGAAGTTCCGCTGCTGAGCCCGACTAGGCCGTCAGGTCGTGGGCGAGCTCTTCGAACGCGGCCACGAAGGCGTCGCAGTCCTCGAAGGAGTGCGTGACGGAGAGCGTCCACTCCTCCTCGCGGCCGGGGGTCATGAAGACGCCGCGGTTCATGTTGTAGAGCCAGGCGAGATCCATCAGTTCGCCGTCCTGGTTCGCCTTGAACGTCTCGTAGTCGACGATCCTCTCCGGCGAGAACGTGACGCAGCCCTTCGCGCCGACGCCGACCGCGTAGCCCGGGAGCGAGTACTTCTCGACGACGGCCTCGCAGCCGGCCATGAGCCGCTCGTTCAGAGCGTCCAGGTGCTCGTAGGCCTCGGGCGTCAGCACCTGCTCGAGGCCCGCGCGGGCCGCGGCCATCGAGGCCGGGTTCCCGTTGAACGTGCCGACCTGGTAGACGCGCTCGCTCTCGACGACGTCCATGATCTCCTCGGTCGCGCCGATCGCCCCCGACGGGAGCCCGGCGCCGAGCGTCTTCGCGAGCGTGATCATGTCCGGCTGCACGCCGAACCGCTCGACCGCGCCGCCCGCGGCGATGCAGAGGCCGGTCTTGACCTCGTCGAAGATGAGCACGATGCCGTGGCGCTCGGTGATCTCGCGGACGGCCTCGAGGTAGCCGGGCTCGGGCAGCACGATCCCGAGGTTCATCATCGCCGCCTCCATGATCACGCAGGCGGGCTTGCGGCCCTCCTCGACCAGGCGCTCGATCCGCCGCTCCATCGCGCCCGCGTCGTTGAACGGGACGGCGATCGTGAGATCGGCGACGACCTTCGGGATGCCCTCGCCGTACGGCAGCGACTCGTAGTTCTCGCGGTCGCCGATCCGGTCGTAGGGGACGCCGATCGAGACC
>Ga0055471_10000008_pt1 | contig 17072 bp, 23 predicted proteins | sample MayberryNW_TuleB_2_FD_57677 | JGI IMG/M metagenome (GOLD analysis project Ga0055471, IMG submission 57677) | Wetland microbial communities from San Francisco Bay, California, USA, that impact long-term carbon sequestration - MayberryNW_TuleB_D2 | ecosystem: Environmental > Aquatic > Marine >... | reverse complement strand
CCAGCGCGGGTAGCGAACCAGCCCAGCGTCGTCGCGCAGCGCGATCACCGACCCGCTGACAACCCGCTTGCGCAGTGCCTCTCGGCTGATCCCCCCGAGCAGAACCCGCGCCTCAGCACTGGTCAACAGCTCCCCAAGCGCCCGTTCCCAGGCCCCGCCCGCAAGCACCACCATCGCCGCTCGCCGGCCGAGAACCTCGGCATCGTCAGCCGAACTTGGCTGCCCACCGATCTCGGTAAGCGTGCGTCGGAACTCCTCGACGGTTCGATCTAGGAGGGCTGGATTGGCTGCCATGGATCTCGAAGGATAGCGTCAACCTCGTCAACGTGCTAAGCAAAGTCACCCTACGCGGGATAGCTGTTGAGGCATGCATTCAGTCTGTCTCTCGCTTTTGCGACCTCGGGAAGTCCAACTCGACACTTACGATCATGCTGGTCGACGGCATCCTCGAGCTCGGCAGCTCTTTCATGCGAAGCACGGCCAACCGCGGCATGGTCGCCGCCGAACGGCCTGAAACGAACCCGGAAGTTCCTGCTCAGCATCGGCGCCGGCGCCGGGCTCCGCGGGCGTTGCGCAGAAGGTGCCCTGGAGTCCGGTTTCGGTGGTCTACTCGTCGGCCGGACCGTGCCAGAATGACCTCGTGCAACGGGGTGGCGTCGATGAGACCCGTTCCGAGACGGTGCTGCGGAGGTTGCGCACCATCCCGCCGCTGGTGCTCGGCTTGGTGCTGGTCACCGTGCTGTTGCCGGTGCTTTTCGTTCTCGCCTTGATCGTCGACGTCGTGCGCCGCTTCGCGTCCGGGGTGCCGCCGACGGCGACCCGGCTGGCGGCGTTCCTCTGGGTCTACCTCGCCGCCGAGGTCGTCGGGCTGGCCGCGATGGCGGTGGCCTGGCTCCTCGGTCTCGGCGGCCGCCGGGAGGCGGCGCTGCAGCGGATGACGCTGTGCCTGCAGCAGCTATGGGCCGGCGCCCTGTTCGGATCCGTCCGGGCGCTGTTCCGCCTCCGCCTCGAGGTGGTCGGCGACGACGCGATCGCGCCGGGGCCGCTGATCGTGCTGATCCGCCATGCGAGCATCGTCGACAACCTCCTGCCCGCGATCCTCGTCACCCGGCCGCACGCGATTCGCCTGCGCTACGTGCTCAAACGCGAGCTGCTCGCCGACCCCTGTCTCGACGTCGCCGGGCGCCGCCTTCCCAACTACTTCGTCCGCCGCGGCACGGGTGAGGCGGTGGAGCTGGAGCGGGTGCGCTCGCTGGCCCGGGGCCTGGAACGTGACGAGGGAGTGCTGATCTACCCCGAGGGGACCCGCTTCACGTGTGAGCGTCGCGCCCGCGCGATTGCCCGGATCGCCGAGCGCGACTCCGCTCTGGCCGCCAGGGCGGAACGCCTGCGTCATCTGCTGCCGCCGCGTTTCGGCGGGGTCGACGCCCTGCTCGACGGGGCGCCGGACGCCGACGTCCTCGTCATCGCCCACCACGGCTTCGACGGTTTGCGGTCGGTGTCGGACATCTGGCGTGGCGGCCTCGTCGGCCTCCCGGTGCAGGTGCGCGTCACCCGAGTGCCACGCTCCGCCATCCCCGCGGCGAGTGCCGCACGAGCAGACTGGCTCTACGACCTCTGGCAGGACGTCGACGACTGGCTCGAGCAGCGCTTCGCCGCCTCGGGGCGAGGGGAGACGTGAGCACAGCCGACCTGCTCGCGGCGGAGGCCGGGATTGTGCTGGCCCTCGTCACGGCGCTCTGGCTGGTCAGCGTCGCGCTGAGGGACAGCTCGATCGTCGACGTCTTCTGGGGCTGCGGCTTCGTCATCGTCGCCTGGTTCGCCTACGTCCTCGGCGACGGCAGCCCCGATCGCCGCCTGCTTCTTGCGCTGCTGGTGACGGTCTGGGGCCTGCGCCTGACCGTGTACCTCGCCCGGCGCAACCTGGGCGCCGGGGAGGATCGCCGCTACGCGGCGATGCGCCGTCGCCACGGAGAGCGCTGGCCGCTGCGCAGCCTGGTCGTCGTCTTCTGGCTGCAGGGCACGCTGATGTGGGTCGTCTCTCTTCCGGTGCAGGTGGCGATGGCCGACCCCACGCCCGCCGGGTTCGGCGTGCTCGACTGGGTCGGGACCGCGGTCTGGGTCGTCGGGCTCGCATTCGAGGCGATCGGCGACCGGCAGCTCGCCCGCTTCAAGTCCGACCCCGCGAACCGGGGGAAGGTGATGGATCGCGGCCTTTGGCGCTACACGCGCCACCCGAACTATTTCGGCGACTTCTGCGTGTGGTGGGGGATCTGGCTGGTTGCGCTCGCGACGGGCAGCGCCTGGTGGACCGTGATCGGGCCGGTCGTGATGTCCATCCTGCTGATCCGGGTCAGCGGCGCCGCCCCGCTCGAGCGCTCCATGGTCAAGCGGCGCGAGGGCTACGAGGACTACGTCGTCCGCACCAGCCCATTCTTCCCCTTGCCGCCAAGGCACGGCCCGACGAAGCGGTGATCTATGCGGCTGAATGGAGTCGAGCCATCACGTAAACCCCAGCCCGTGGTCCGGCCAGCGCCGCTGCGCCTCGTCGAGCAACTCACTGACCGAGCCGCTGTCGGTGATGGTGTAGCGGGGCTTCGTTGTCGGCCGCGACGGGAGGCGCCAAGACGAGCGACGGCTAGGCTTGTGGGAGGCTTGAATGACCACGTCCCACCAAAGGATCCACGCCGACTCGAATCTCTGCGGCGCTGGAACCTCGGCGTCGGATCGGCGCACCTGGTGCAGGCGGTGGCGATCCTGCTGCTCGCCGCTGCGGTCTCGCTCCCAGTGTCGATCGGCTACCTCACCGGTCCGCCCGGAGCCGGCGAATACGGTGGCCCGAAGCTGCTCCTCGACCTCCGCGTCGACATCGCAGTAGCGGCGTTCCTCCTGCTTGCCGCCGTCGATCACCTGTCGGTTGGAACGTGGGGGCGGCGCTGGTACGAGCGCCAGGTCACTCGCGGGATCAACCCGGCGCGGTGGTGGGAGTACTCGATCAGCGCCTCGTTGATGGTCGTGCTGATCGCGATGCTCGCCGGTGTGCGGGAGGGCACCGCCCTGGTGGCGCTGTTCGGCGCCAACGCGGCGACGATCCTCTTCGGCCTGATCATGGAGCGGGTCAATCTCGGTCGTGAGGCGGTGCGGTGGCGACCGTTCGTCTACGGCTGCATCGTCGGCACGGTGCCGTGGATCGCCATCGCCCTTCAGATTGCTGTCTCCCAGTCCGAGACCAGCGACGTGCCGGGCTTTGTCATCGCGATCTTCGTGAGTCTGTTGATCCTCTTCAACAGCTTCGCGGTGAACATGTGGCTTCAGTACCGCCGCATCGGGCCCTGGAGGGACCCGCTGTTTGCCGAGAAGGCGTACCTCGTTTTGAGCCTTCTCGCCAAGAGCGCGCTCGCCTGGCAGGTCTATGCCGGCGCGCTGGCGGGAAGCTGACGGGCTCGCCCGAGCCCCCGGTTCGGGGGCCCGGGCGAGCGGTTGACCGCTACCGCAGGCTCGGCGGGATGAGGACGCGGTTGATCGCGTGGACGATCCCGTTGCTGGCGCGAATGTCGGGCGTGATCACCCGTGCGTCGTTGACGTAGACCCGCATTCCCTTGACCCGGAAGTGAACCCGAGCGCCGGTCAGCGTCTTCGCTCCCTTGCGTCTCACGACCTGCTTGGCCGCGACCTTGCCGGCAACCACGTGGTAGAGGAGCACCCTGCGCAGCAGTCGCCGGTCTTCGAGCAGCGTGTTGAGGGTCTTCTTCGGCACCTTGTCGAAGGCGGCGTTGGTCGGCGCGAAGACGGTCAGCTGCCTCTTGCCGGAGAGCGCGTTCACGAGTCCCGCGCGTTCGACCAGCGATACCAGGGTCGAGAACTGCGGCGCCCCGGCCGCGGTCTCGACGATGTTCTTGCTCGGTGCAGCGCTAGCGGCGGTGGGGACCGCGAGCACCGCGATCGCCGCGATGACAGCCAGCATTCGCTTCATCTTGAGGCTCCTTCCAGAGGGTGGTCAGTTGCCTCATCTACGTGTCGCTCGCGAGGTTCGGTTTTCGGCACGGCCATGTCGGCGGTTGCCGGTCCCGGCAAATCCAAAGCGCCCGCCCGGCGCGTACTTCGATAGATGATCGAAGCGACGACTGTTGCACCGGATTTTCTTGCGCGCGCGCCCCATTCCGTCAGAGTGGGGTGGTCGATGACCGCCGACGCCACGCCGAACCTCGAGGAGAGTCGCCTGATCGAGGGCCTTCGCGAGCGCGAGCCCGCGGCGCTACGGGAGGCCTATGACCGCTTCGGGCGAGCCACCTTCGGCTTCCTGCTGAAGACGCTGGGCGACCGCGGTGCCGCAGAAGACGTGCAGCAGCAGGTCTTCCTCGAAATCTGGCGGCGCGCCGACCGTTTCGACCCCGAACGCGGCAGGCTGCTCACCTGGGTGATGACGATCGCGCGCAGCCGCGCGATCGACCATCTGCGCCGCCGCGTTCCCGAGCCGATCGACCCCGAGGTCGCCGCGAGGCGGGTCGAGCCGTCCTCCGGGGCGGGCGAGATCGATGCCCTCGTCGAGCAGTGGCGGATGCGCGCGCTGCTCGACCGGCTGCCCGAGGCGGAGGCGGAGCTGCTGGGCCTGCGCTTCTACGGTGGCCTCAGCCAGTCTGAGATCGCCGAGCGCGAGGGCATCCCGCTCGGCACCGTGAAGACCCGCATGGTCAGCGGCCTGCGGCGATTGCGTGGGATGATCGAAGGGGAGAGCGAAAGATGAGCGAGGCCAGGGAACAGATCTCCTCCTATCTGCTCGGCGAGCTCGATGCAACCGAGGCCGGCGCCTTCGAGCGCCGGCTCGAGACGGATCTCGAGCTGCGCCAGGAGGTCGAGCGCCTGCGCCCTCTGGTCGCTCGCCTCGAGGGGCTGCCGGGCGAGGTTTGGGAGGCGGCGCCGCCCCCGCCTCTGGTCATGCCCGAGGACGCCGCCGAGCCCCCTCCGGCGAGGCCTGAACCCGGCGAGGCGCCGCCCACCCGCCGCCGGCGCTTGCGGTTTCCCACCCTGACCCTTCGCCCGCTGCCCGCGGCGGGCCTCGCCGCCTTGTTGCTCGCGGTCGGCGTCGGGGGCGGGCTGCTGCTCGGCGGTGGCGGTGGCTCCCAGGGGCGCGAAGTCGGAGCGACCGACCTGGTGCTCAAGCGGATCGACGACGGCCCGGCGGGCGCCCACGGCGACATCCTCGTCGCTGGCGATCAGCGGCGCGCCAGGGTCGACGTCTCGGGCCTGGGCCCGAGCGGCTCGGGGCGGTTCTACGAGCTCTGGCTCCTCGACGAAGACGGCCGGATGATCGCCCTCGGGGCGTTCCAGGTCGGTGCCGACGGGCGCGCCGAAGTCGAGCTGCCGATCCCGGTCACCCCCTCCCGGTACCGCTACTTCGACGTCTCGCTGCAGGAGGACAACGGCGACCCGGCGCACTCAGGCATCTCGGTGCTCCGCGGTTCCACCTCTTCGTGACCTGGGGCTGGTGGTTCCTGCTCCTCGTCGGCCTGCTCAGCGTCGTCGCCGGTGTGGTCATCCTCTTCAAGCCCGGCGACAGCCTCGCGACCCTGGCCGTCATCGCGGCATCGTGATCGTTGCCAACCCCGACATCGGCTTCGCCACCCTGGCTGTCCTCGTCGGGATCGGCTTCATCCTCAACGGGATCGGGATGACCGCCCTCGGCTGGGGAATGCGAGGGGTGAGGCGGGAAACCGCCGGACCGGCCTGAAACGAACCCAGAAGGCCAGTGGGATCGCGAACTCTCCGCTATGCGCATAGTGGGTCTGCGGTCGATCCGCGGCCCGACCCTACAGCCGACCGTCCGCACGCGAGATTTTGCTGTCATGTATACTGACGCGAAATGTCCAGCGCCTCCGAAACCGGCACGCGTCCGTATCGCATGGGCCGCCGCGCCGAGGTGCTCGCCGAGACCCGCCAAGCGATTCTCGACGCGGCGAATGAGATCCGCGACCCGCGTACGCCCTTGTCTGTGGTCGCCGCCAAGGCCGGAGTGTCCGAGCGCACCGTCCTGCGTCATTTCGGCAGCCGCGACGGACTGGTGGCGGCGGCGATCACCGAGGGCACCAAGCGCGACGAAGCAGAACGCTTCGCTGCCCCCGCGGGCGATGTTGCAGGCGTGGTCGCCAGCCTCGTGTCGCACTATGAGACCGCCGGCGATCGGATACTGCGTCTGCTTGCCGAAGAGGGTGCGGACCAGCAGATCGACGAGATCCTCGCCGGCGGGCGCGCCATACACTGGCGCTGGGTCGAGGAGAAGCTCGGTCCGTTGCTCGGCGGCAAGAGCGGATCGCAGCGCCATCGTCGCCTCGCCCAACTAGCGGCAATCTGCGACGTGTACACCTGGAAGGTGATGCGCCGTGACGGCGGCCTCGGGTGCGCCGAGACCGAACGCTCGATCCGTGAGTTGATTGAAGCCATCGTCGGGGTCGAGCAAGCGAGCGCTCGGTGAAGATCGCGATCCTCGGGGAGGGCACGCGCGGGGACATCTGGCCGCTGATCGCGCTCGGGTCGCATATGACGCGCCGAGGTCACGAGGTCGCGGTTGTCGGCAGTGAGGAATTCCGGACGATGGCCGGAGCGGCGGGGTCGCGCTTCGTCGCCCTGCCGGCCAGTCGCTCCGCCTATCTGGCCAGCGATGAGGGGCAGCGATCGCTGCGCAGGGGAGCGCTCACGCAGATGCGGGGCACGCAGGACTTCCTTCGCCTGCACCGCAAGGGGATCGAGGATGCGCTGATCGACGCCACCGAGGGTGCCGATGCGCTCGTCGCGGGGCACAACGTCCAGGATCTCGCTCAGTCCCTCGCGATCAGCCGGGGAATCCCGCAGGCGGTGGTTCATCTCTTCCCACTCGGGCCGACCGGGGAGTTCGCACCGCCCCTGCTGACGACCCGTCGGCTGCCGAGCCCGGCGCTGCGCCTGGCCTCCCATCGCCTCCTCATCCACCTCTGGTGGCGGGGAAATCTCGACGCCCAGCGGTCCTTCGCGAAGAGGCTGGGTCTCGCGCGGCCGCCCCGGTCCTCGCTTCACCTCTGCACCGATCCCCGCACGCTTGTGCTCCAGGCATTCAGCCCCAGCGTCCTGCCGAGGCCGCGCGATTGGCCCGACAATTGGCCCGTCACCGGCTTCTGGCGGTTGCCGAGCGCCGTTCGCGGCCCCCTTGGCGAGGGGCTCCCGGCCGACCTCGCGGCTTGGATCGACGCGGGTGACCCGCCGGTCTTCCTCGGCCTCGGCAGCATGCCGATGCTCGATCCCGAGGGGTTTCTCGCGATGGCGACCGAGGTGACCCGCTCACTCGGGATCCGGGCGATCGTCAATATGCCGTCGGCCGACCGTGGCGAATCGGCGGCCGACCAACCGGAGCACCTGCGAACGGTCGGCGCGGTCGATCACGAGCGCCTGCTCCGGCACTGCGCAGCAGCCGTGCATCACGGCGGCGCCGGCACGCTCGCCGCCTCGCTGCGGGCAGGTTTGCCGACGATGGTTTGCTCGGTCTGGGCCGATCAGCCGTTCTGGGGCAAGCGCATCGAGACGCTCGGCGCCGGTGCGCACGTGCCGTTCAAGCGCCTCGACGCGCAGGCGCTCGAAGCGGGCTTGCGAAGGCTTCTCTCTGACCCCGTTCGCGAGCGGGCCGCCGCCTTGGGAGAGGCGATCCGCTCCGAGGGCGACGGCACCGAGCGGGCTGCTGAGCTGCTCGACGAGTGGCTGCTCACCGCCGAGCCCTTTGCAACGCCGCCCCCGGGGGCCTGCTTACCGTGATCGCAGAAACGGCCCCGATGACGATCCGGAGAGCGTTCTCCGCACCCTGCGCCACGCGGTCGGCGACCGGGGGTTTCATCACACGGTCGCATACGACCTCGGCGAGCTGCGCATGGCCGGGTGAACCTGCGGTGGGCGGCGCGCAGGGTCGCTGGCTCAGTTCGCCTCTACCCGAACGGATCCTCGACGGCGATTCCGTCGAAGCGCCTGAAGTCGCGATCGCGCGTGTAGATCGTCCCGACCCCATGCTGCCTCATCAGCGCGGCGAGGTGTCCGTCGGGGACGTCGTTGCCACGGTCGGCCTCGTTGCGGGTCGCCACGTACAGCCCCCAAAACCCCTCGCCCTCTCCCGGCGTCCGGACGTGCGGGGCGGAGATCAAGCCTTCCACGTTTGAGATCGCGTCGGCCGGGCTCAGGGGCTTGGGGAGCAGGGAGGGGTGGGTGACGATTCGCAGATAGCCCATGATCGTCGGCCAGAACACGTAGGCGATCTCCGGCCCTTCCGCCAGCCGCCCGACCAGCCGCCGAGCGGTCTCGTGAACCGGCTCGGCCTCGTTTGAGGCATAGACCAAGACGTTGGCGTCGACGGTGACGCTCACCGGTCGAGCAGCGCGTTCAGCGCTTCCTTGTCCTCGAGGTCGACCGCCGGCCTGCCGAGATCGCGACTGACCCAGGAGAACGACTGCGGTCGCCGCTCGCCCTCCTCACCCAGCTCCCGGGCGAGGAGCTGTGAGGCGAGCGCGCCGATCGACGTGTGCTCCCGCGTGCTCCGCTCGCGCAGCTCGCGCAGCACCGAGGGGTCGAGATTGAGCGTCGTTCGAGTCATGATGCTTGATGCTACCAAGTACTGCATCAAGCACCTTACTCATCGGTCTTCGGCGCCCAAGGCGGGGATCGCGGCTCCCTTCGCGCTATCTGGTCGTGTCCGCCAAAAAACATGTATTGGCGCTTATTTGGCGCTAAACTGAGGCCATGCCCAGCGTCCAGATCAAGAACGTTCCCTCCGACGTGCACCGCGTCCTGCGCCGTCGAGCCGCTGGCGCCGGTCAGTCCCTGCAGGAGTACCTGCTCGCGCAGCTCACTCGGCAGGCCCGGGAAGAGACTCTCGATGAGGTGCTCGATCGCGCTGGTGGCCGTGCCGGTGGATCGGTGGGGCTCGCCTTTTCGACTGAGACGCTGAGGGACGATCGCAAGCACGCGGCGTGATCGTCGTCGATGCCTCAGTGCTGGCGCCGGCGCTTGCCGACGATGGCGCCGATGGAGACCGGGTTCGGCTGAGGCTTCGCGGTGAGCAGCTCGTCGCGCCGGAGCTCGTCGATCTCGAGGTTCTGTCGACCCTTCGCAGGGCGGTTCGTGCGGGGCGGCTTGACGAGAGGCGGTCAGGTCAGGCGCTCGACGACTTAGCGGCACTGCCGCTGCGACGCGTTCCGCACCTGCCACTGCTGGCGCGCGCTTGGGAGCTTCGCGACAACCTCACCGCGTACGACGCCGCCTACGTTGCCCTGGCGGAATCTTTGCGCGCCTTGCTGCTGACCGCCGACGGAGGAATCGAGAAGGCCAGCGGTGTTCGCTGCGAGGTCGAGGTCCTCACATAGAGACGAGACGGGCGTAGGCTCCAGGCGGTGGAGGACCCGGTCGAGATCAACCGGCGGATCGAGCGCCTCCTTAAGCGCGTGCGCCGGCGAGACGACTACGGCGAGCTTCTGTTCTCCGGAGAGGTGATCCGCTCGCGTGACGGCATCGACGATCCCGGCGAGTGGCGAGCGGCGATCAGGAAGAGGGCCAGGGCCGACCGCATCAAGATTCGCACCGGCGAGACCGCCAGCAAGGTCTGGGCGCTCGTCAACAGTCCGCGCTCGAGCGACGTGCTCCTCGAGGGCAGGCGGTTCTTCGTCCTCGCCGACCGGGCGATCGGCGAAGCCGAGTCTCGCGGGCACGAGGCCCGCGTGGCCTTCGCGACGGTGAGGAGGCTCTGGTCAAGTGCGATCGTTGCGGCGCCCTCGGCTACCTGGATGCCTCCGAGGGGATCACGGACGGGCCGATCCTCGAAGAGGAGTGCAGCGGGGGAGAGCCACCGGAATCCGGATAGCTCTCCCCGCAAGGGCTCAGTCCTCTTCATCCTCCGCCCAGGGAGAGGGTCCGACCTCAACCGCGTCGTCGAGGAAGTCAGCCACGCCGACCCCGTCGTCGAGCAGGTGGATGTAGGTGCGCAGGGTGAAGGCGGCGTCGGCGTGGCCGAGCCAAACCTGGATTTGCTTGACGTTCTTGCCGTTTGAAAAGAGCAGCGAGGCGCAGGTGTGGCGGAAGTTGTGGAAGCTCACCTACGGCATCCCGACGAGATCGCGGGCCGGGTTGAGGACGCGTTCGGCGACCTTGCCGCGGATCAGCTCCGTCCCGACCTCTGAGGTGAAGACCGGCTCCTTGGGGCCGGAGTAATGGGCCGTGCGGTGCGCGGTGAGCCTCGTCGCCATCTTCGGCGCCAGCGGGATGTCGCGACGGCCGGCGCCGCTCTTCAGCCGCCGGCGCTTGCAGCGGTAGAACTGCTCGCGGACCTTCACGTGCGGGCTCTCCTCCAGCTCCAGGTGCTCCCAGGTCAAGCCGATCGCCTCGGAGATCCGCAGCCCCGTGTGGACGAGGAACTCGAAGAAGAGGTGCCAGTCCTCGGGGATCGCCGAGAGCAGCGTCGCCAGCTCGGCCTTGGTCAGAGCCTTGGCTCGCTCCTCCTCTGGCAGCTCCTCGACCAGGGGCGCGGGAATGCGTACACCGCGGATCGGGTTGGAGGAGATCAGCCCGTCCTCGAGCGCCGTCGCGAAGAGCGTCGAAAGCGACGCCCTCGTTTTCCTGATCATCGAGGTGCTCTTGCCTTCGTTTCGCATCGCCATCAGCAGCTCGCGGACGTCCTTCGGCTCGATCTCGCTGAGCTTCAGGGTCTTCCACCGCGGCAGCGCAAAGTTCTCGATCGTGCGCCGGTACTCCGGGCGCGTGGTCTCCGAGAAGCCGCGCTGGGTACGCCCGGCGTAGCTCTCGATCCACTGCGGGAAATAGTCGCCGAAGCTGGTGCGCTCGATCGGTTTGCTGTCGACCGAGTCGCGCAGCGACTTCTTCTCTCGCGCCTCGTTGAAGGTACGACAGGTTTCCTTGTGCTGTCGGCCGCGGTGGCGCCAGACGATCACGTAGGGACAGTCGCAGCGCCCCTTGCCGTCGAACTTGTTCCCGTGGGCGCGGTAGATGCCCGCGGAGGAGGTCTTGACCAGCTGAGTCATCGTGTCTCCTTTCGCGCCAGGAGTTGCCCTGGCATGCGGTCCATGCCCCTCTCACGGACGAGTCGGACTCGGCGCCACCCCTGGCAACAGCATGGCGCTGCTCGGCAACAAAAAGGCAACAGCGTGTCCTCTGCCAGCCGCAAATGACCGCAAACAGCCGCAAAGGAAAGTTGCCGAGATCGGCGCCTTTTCCGATCAGATCGCGAAATCGCCAATCAGCCGCAAACCACCGCAAAGAATCCAGACTTTTCTCAGTCCGGAAACCGGGGTTCGAATCCCCGTCGCGGTATGGCCTTATTGGAGAGAGCCAGGTTGCCCGCCCCTCCAAGGTCGCCCAGGTCTTTCGCCTCTCCGAACGCGCTCGACACCAGCGCTTTCAGGCGTACCTGACTCGCGTTGCGGTCGATCTCGACGTGGAGACGGAAGGCGTCGAACACCGCACGCCGCACATCGGGATCGGCGGTGGCGAGTCATTCGCCGAGGTCGGGCAGGGCGTCGAGGATCGCCCGGGCGTCGTCGGGGTCGACGGCGGTGCTGTCGCGTCGTGAGTCTTCGATCTGGGCGAGTACCGACTGCGCCTCGCCGCGCTCGGTCTTGAGGCCGCGGATTCGCCTGCCGACCTCGACCGGATCGACGCCGGCCTCGATCGCCGCGAGTTGGCGCTCGATCTTCTGCTCGACCGCGCCGATCTGACCGGCGATCCGCTTGCACTTGTCGCCGTCGCGGTCGCGCAGCTCCCCGGACAGGCTCTCGTCCTGGCGGCGGAAGTGGGCGAGACGATCGGCGCCGAATATCCGCGTGGCGAAGAAGCTGTCGATCAGCGTCGTGAGGCTGTCCTCGCGGACGTACTGCCACTTGCCGTGGCCGACCGCCTCGGCGGCCCTGTCGCCGTAGGAGGTCCGGTAGCCGCAGGTGTAGTAGGTCGGCTCACCCTTGCGCGAGCGTCCCTGCATCCGCAGCGGGTTGTGCCCGGTGGCGCAGTGGACGATGCCGCGCAGCAGGTAGGGACGTTTCTGTGGGCGACGATGGCGGTTGCCGCCCTGGCCGGTGCTGCGCCGCTGCATCTCGGCCTGCGCCCGCTCGAACTGCTCGTCTGGGATCAGCGCCTCGTGGCGCTCGTCCGCCTCGACCCATTCGTCCCGCTCGCGCCGCACGACAGGACCGACGCCCTGCTTATCCGGCGCGCGAGTCGAGCCGGTTCCAGTAGAGGCGGCCGGTGTAGGTCGGGTTTTCGAGCATCGACTTGATCGTCGTCTTCGCCCACTTGCCCGACGTGTTGCGCTTGGAAGCGACGTGGGAGGGGGGAGGCGGCCCGCCCGGCCGGTTCAGCTCGTTGGCGATCTCCTTGTAGCCGGCGCCGGCGAGGAAGCGATCGAACATCTCAACGATCACCGGCGCCTGCTCAGAATCCACGACCAGCCGCGACTTCGTATCGCCCGCCTTCGCCCGCGCCGGATCGGGATGGGCCTCGTGTCGCAGCCGGTAGCCATAGGGCGCCCGGCCGCCGTTGCGGAAGCCCTGCCGCGTGTTCTGCTTCTGTCCGCGCCGAACTTCGCGCCCCAGCTTCTCGACCTCGAACTGATCGAGCGCCTGGAACAGGTGCCGGATAAGCCGCCCCTCGGGGCTGGTCTGATCGCCGGCCGTGAGCGCGTAGAAGACCTCGACGCCAGACCGCGTCATCTCTCGCTCGTAGGTGAGCGCATGGAACAGGTCGCGGCTCAACCGCGAGGTCCCGTAGACGATCACCGCATCGAAGCGCCGAGCGTCCCGCTCCTTCGCCTCCCGCAACAACTCCGCCCACCCGGCTCGATCGTCCCGCCGCCCGGCCTCCTGGTCGGTGAACTCGCAGACGATCTCCCCGCCCAGCTCCTCCGCCTTCGCCGCACAAGCCTCTCGCTGCGACGGGAAGGAGATCGTCGGGTCCTGCTTGTCCTTGGTCGAGAGCCGCCCGTACCAGGCAAAGCGCCGCCCGGCGCTGGCAGCCGGCCGCGATCGCCTCTCAGCAGCCATCAGATTGCCTCCGTCGTCGTCTCAAGACCCATCGCGACCCATTGTGTCGGGCTTATCCCGAGTCCGCCGAAATCGGCCAGCCGAGCCGCAGCCGACAGGCGCGGCGAGGCGGGGGCGAGGAAGCGAGAACCACCAGAGCGCAGCGAGGCGTGGCGGCGAATCGGACGCACCGATGGCCCGGCAGAACGACCACCACGGGACCGGATCGAGAGTCCGCGAATGCAGATAGGTTGGGGGAGTAAGTAGTCGGCGCTGTGCTCCGGCTGTTGAAAGGGGCATGGGGAGTAGGAAGTCAGCATCACTCGATCGTCGCAATCGCCTTTACGAAGGGGAATGCCGGGCGTTCCGGCGTCCGGGGTGCGAGGCGCAGAACGAGGCGCAGAACGAGGTTGGCGCGAACCGCAGAACGAACCGCAGGGTGACCCGCAGAACGAACTTTCTCGGCTGCTCCTTGACGACTGCTCCATGTCTCACTCCCTTGTCGTTGAGAAACGGCGGATTGCGTCACCTGGACGAATTGGCGAGGCGAATCAGTAAAGAAACTGTCACGTTTGTCACGGGGCGGTCACAGACGCCTTCAGCGAGTCCGGCTCCGTCCGGTAGGCGGTGAAATGCTGAATGGCCTGATGCCCGACTCCGTTCTCTGGCCGCTCGACGCGCACACCGCCGCGAAGCACCGTGTTCTCCGCGCCTATCTCGACGGGTGGCTTCCCGTCCTGGGCCATCAGGCCCAGCGGGCCCGTTCCTACGGCGACGACGAGCCTCGGCTGCTGCTGGTCGATGGCTTCGCCGGGCCGGGGCGTTACGAGACGGGGGAGCCGGGCTCACCGCGCATCATGTTGGACGCCCTCCTCTCCCACAAGAGCTTCGAGGACCTGAGGGGCGTTCAGTTCATCTTCTTCTTCATTGAGCACGCCGAGGATCGTGTCGAGCACCTGCGTGGGGAGATTGCGGCCTTGGGGGAGCTGCCGGACAACGTTTCTGTCGCCATTGAGCACGGGGAGTTCGAGAGCACCTTCTCCTCGATGATCGACCCGATCATCGAGAAGGGCGGCCATCTGATCCCGACCTTCGCGTTCATCGACCCGTTCGGTTATTCGAGCGCGTCGATGTCCATAACGGGCCGGTTGCTCGACTTCCCCCGGTGCGAGACGCTCTTCTTCCTGCCGATGTCCTTTATCCACCGCTTCGTCGGCCGCGAAGGTCAAGAGGAGGCTTTGAACTCGCTCTTCGGAACCGACGAGTGGCAGGGGGCCATCCCGCTCCAGGGTGAGGCGCGGACGGCCTATCTGCTGGAGCTTTTTGAACGTCAGCTCGAACGGAGCGGTGGGGTTGAGTTCGTCCGCTCGTTCCAGTTGCGCACGCAGGACGGGAACGACTACCGCCTCGTCTTCAGCCTCGGGCACCTCAAGGGTCTGGAAATCGCCAAGGACGCGATGTGGAGCGTTGACCCGGTGGCAGGAACTTCGTACACCGCCACTACCGAGTCCGGGCAGGAGGTCTTGTTCAGCCCCGGAGACACGGTTGATACGGGGCCACTCCTCGCCGAGTTGCGCTCCCGGTTCGGGACGGAGTGGTTCACGATCGACCAGGCCGACCGATGCACGTTGGTCGATACGCCCTTCCGCAAAGCGCACCTTCGGAAGCTCACCCTCCAGCCGGCAGAGCGAGAAGGCAAGCTCGAGGTCCAGCGTCCAGGGCGCGGATTCAAGGACGCCAAACTGCGATTCTGTTCGTAGTTCCCGGTCGGCGCGTCTGATCGGAATGCGAACATTTGTTCGTATTGCCTAAAGGGGACGCCCAGCGGCCGGCGAAAGGAGCGTGAGCATGGCGGACAACAGCGCGATCGAGTGGACCGAGGCGACCTGGAACCCGGTCACCGGCTGCTTCCAGGTGTCTCCCGGCTGCGCTCACTGCTACGCCAAGACCTTCGCCGAACGGTGGCGGGGAGTTCCCGGGCATCCCTACGAGCAGGGGTTTGAGCTTCGACTCTGGCCGCAGCGCCTAGAGCAACCGCTGCGCTGGGCGCGACCGCGGATGATCTTCGTGAACTCGATGAGCGACCTGTTCCATGAGGACATTCCCGAGGAGTACATCGAGGAAGTGTTCGAGGTCATGGGCAGGGCCGACCATCACACCTTCCAGATTCTGACCAAGCGCCACGAGCGCCTTGCGGAGCTGGCGCCGTCCCTCCCGTGGCACCCCAATATCTGGATCGGCGTGTCGATCGAGAACCGTCGTTTTATCCATCGAGCCGACTATCTACGGGAGGTTGATGCAGAGGTCCGCTTCATCTCCGCCGAGCCGCTGCTCGGCTCCTTGGATGATCTGGACCTATCCGGCATCCATTGGCTGATCGCCGGAGGCGAGTCAGGCCCAAAGCACCGTCCAATGAAAATCGAGTGGGCGCGAGAGCTCCGCGACCACTGCCTCGACGAGGAAGTCGCGTTCTTTTTCAAGCAGTGGGGCGGACACCGGCCAAAGTCCGGCGGCCGCCTGCTCGATGGTCGCACCTGGGACGAGATGCCAATGCGTCAAGTTGCTTTGGTGGCCGCCTAGGCTTTGCTGGCTGGCTGGCCGTCTTTGAGTTGACGGACGCCGGAATCGATTTCACGAATTTCGCAGCGTGCTCGGTCGAACTCGACCTGAAACTCGGGATTCTTGAGCCTTCTACGCAGGCGCCTGTCGTGATAGGTCGTCTTGAGGCCTGCCATTGCTCTTGATCGAGAAGCTTCCATTGCGTAGTACAGAGGCTAGGTCATTTCAGGAAAACGCTGGGCAATTGGCCTGCTTGCGAGCCTTGACAACGGTCCTGCCGAGCTTCCAGTAGTCGCGTCGCTCCTGCAAGCGACGTGCCCGGAGCTTTAGCCATCTCTCGACACGGGATCGCGGGGTCTGCGCATGCTTCCAGGCAATGCGCCGAGCGAACTCACATTGCTGTCCCGCGTCGTACAGGCCGTCGAAGACTTCCTCGCGGAGATCGCCACCGAGCGCCTCGTTCTTTTGGAGGGTCGAGAGTGCCGCGAAGGCTTGTTCAATTACATCGAGCTCATCGGGTGGCATGCTGTGAGCGAGCGCCCGTCGCTCTGCCTCCCAAACGCCTGCGTAAGAAGCAAACGGAATCACGACGGTGCGAAATGGGTGCAACTGCGTGGAGTGCGTTTTCACCAACGCATCACGCAGGGCGCCCAAAATCAGCGTTGCGGCTGTTCGACTCTCGCGGCGACGAGCAACAACTCTCCAAGCCGCATGAAGGATGGGAGTTAGAAGCGCACGGCACAACTCGACGATGATCGTGAAGTCCACCGGGGAATCATTGCTCAGGAGCCGGATGGCGGCAACCCGCTCATTCACCCTGCGGCAAGCGCGGCTTCTCGGGGGCCGAGGCAGGGTACGGGCTGCCTGCGACAGCCCGCATCCCTCCCTGTGGCCTGCGCCTCGACCCCCGAAAAGCGGCGCCACTCGGGTGCCGGTCAGCTCCTCGGATCGAGGTCGGCCAGCAGTTCCTCGCAGGCGTCGTAGCCGAGTTGGAAGCGCTCGGTGGCGGCGGCGTCTTCCTCTCTCGATTCGCGCTCGGTGATGGATTCGAGCAGGACTCGCTCGGCTTCGCCGTGGAGGCGTTGGAGGAGTTCCATCAGGTCGTGGGCCGGCATCGTGAGGTCGAAGGAGTCGCGATCGTCCTCGCCGCTCCAGCCGATGTCCTCAAGCAGGCGGAAGTCTTCGCCGAACTCGATGCCGAGGCGTTCGGCGGTGGCGTAGTCCTCGATCTCCTCCAGGGCGATCCAGATGTCGCCCACGGCGCCGAGGTGGTTGCGGACCAGCTCGTAGAGGCCGTCACGCTGGTCCCGGTCGATCTTGGCAGTGGTACTGGGCATGGCGCCCTCCTCTCGGTAGGGCACCGGAGAACTGCCGGTGATGCCGCCCGTGTAGGGCGTGGCGAGTACCGTCTCGCTTGCATCGAAGGCTCAGTCTTCGGTGCCAGGCCCCGGGGCGTTCCACCGCCGCCGGGGCCATCTCTATGTC
>Ga0055471_10000006_pt1 | contig 17962 bp, 9 predicted proteins | sample MayberryNW_TuleB_2_FD_57677 | JGI IMG/M metagenome (GOLD analysis project Ga0055471, IMG submission 57677) | Wetland microbial communities from San Francisco Bay, California, USA, that impact long-term carbon sequestration - MayberryNW_TuleB_D2 | ecosystem: Environmental > Aquatic > Marine >... | reverse complement strand
GGCCGGAGGTGGTCCGAGCGGTGTGAGCCGCCACCCAGGCAGCGGTCACGATCGCAACGATGAGATCTACAGCCCAGCGACTCCTGCCCGCCCGCCAGCCGAATCTCAGCACGTAGAGGAGGCCGGCCGAGGCGACGAAGGGCAACGTGATCTCGTAGGTGAGAATTGAAAGCAGATAGAGCAGCGCGGCGCCGAAATGCCAGCGCCAAGAGTCGCGCGCGATGCCCACCAAGGCAAGCCACAGGCCGGCCAGCGCGAGACAGACCGAGAGCGATACCTGGTCCGCGGTCGCCCAAAGCCGAATCGAGTCGAACCACGGATAGACGAGCGTGAGCGCGGCGATCATCCAGGCATGTATCCAGGGGACTTCGAGCCGGCGCAGCACCGCGTAGAGCATCGCCGCGACGAGCACGGCCAGAGCAGCCGCCCAGACGAGATGCGCCGCCATGTTCAAGCCGAATACGGCGTAGGTGAGCGGTACATAGACGACGAGGACCGGGCGATAGATCGTGAGATCGGCGAAGAACGCGACGGCGTGGCCGAATCCGGAGCCACCGGGGGGCAGCAGCGAACCGGCCGCGTTGGCCCAATCGTCGGAGTAGAAACCCCCGTGGCGTATGTGTGGCACGAAGGCGAGCGCCGCCAGGACGGTCAAGCCCAGCCAGGCAGCGCCCGCCTCGCGCGCGCTGAACGCCCGCCGCAGGGAGAGCGCGCGGCCAGCCCCGATCCCGTACACGGATTCGCCGGGTGGTGCAACGGGCGATTCGGTGGCCATCGTGGCTCAGGCCTGCCGGCCGTCGGCGCCTTGCCCGTCACCCGCGGCCAACTCCTCCCGGAAGGCGTCGTAGTCGCGGATGTAGTCCTCCGGGTCGTAGGGGTGGGAGGCGAGGACGAGGAGGACGGCGTCGCGGTCGTAGCGGAACTGGCTGCCCCAGATGCGCGGCGGGATGTAGATGCCGAGGGAGGGGTCGTCGAGCGCCGCTTCGCCCCGCCGCTGCCCGTCGTCCACGGCAACCTGGACGCTGCCGTGGACGCAGACGAGGAACTGGTGGCAGACGCGGTGCGCGTGCTCTCCGCGCACCTCGCGGCTGGGCACGTCGTAGACGAGGAACCAGCGCTTGGGGGTGAACGGGATACCTTCGCTGGGCAGCTCGCCGGCCGTCAGCCGGCCGCGCAGGTCGGCGAAGCCGGCAAAACGCTGCAGGTGAACGTCGCCCACTCCGAGCGGCGTGATGCCCGGCTTCTCGGCCGGGGGCGCAATCTCCACCGCGCCTGGGGTGGCAGATTCCGCGTAGCCGTGGATGCGCGCGGGGTTGCCGGTGACGATGGCGTGCGGCGGGACCGACCTGGTGACCACCGCCCCGGCGCCGACCATCGCGCCGGTGCCGATCTCGAGGCCGGGCAGGACCGTCGCGTTGGCGCCGACCGAGGCGCCGCTGCGGACGACCGTGCGCGGATACTCGTCGAGCCACCGCCTGCTGCGGGGCATCGGGTCGTTGGTGAAGGTGGCGTTGGGACCAACGAAGACATCGTCCTCCAGCTCCACCCCATCCCAGAGCTGCACGCCGCTCTTGACCGTCACGCGGTCGCCGACGACGGCGCCGCCCTCGACGAAGACGCCGTCGCAGATGTTGCACTCGGCGCCGACCCGAGCACCGGTGAGGACATGCGCAAACGCCCAGATCCGGGTTCCGGGTCCGACCTCCTCGCTCTCGCAGAGGCCCTGCTCGTGGACGAATACGTCAGCCATCGTCTTGCTTTGGCGGGAACTCGACCACACCGCGGACGATCGCCCCGGGGCGTCCCTTGACCGTCTCGTAGGCTCGCCATACGTAGGAGCCGATGATCCCGAGCCCGATCATATTGAGGCTTCCAAACAGCACGATGACCAGGATCGTCGCCGTGTAGCCCGGCACGTCGATCTCGCCGACCAAACGGGCGATCACGGCCAGGCCGGCGATCGCGGCGCCGGCGATCAGGCCGAGAATTCCGACGAGCCAGAGAATCCGCACCGGAAGATCGGTGAAGGCGAAAACGCTGTCGCTGAGATAGCGAAGCTTGCGGCGCAGCGTCCAACCGCTCGGTTCAGCGCTGGGCAGGCGCTCGTAAGGGACGTGCCGGCGGCGGAAGCCGACCCAGAAGAGCTGTGCAACCAGCGAGGTGTGGACGGGCTCGAGCGAGCAGATGACGTCACGGACCTCGGCTGTGCAGGCGAACACGTCCGCTCCGCCGGCCGGCACCGCCTGCATGACGAAGCGTCTGTAGAGACGCCAGTAGAGCTTCGAGAAGGCGTCGCCGCGATCGTCGCGGCGAGCCCGCTCGCCGACGACGATGTCGACGTCCGCTTCGAGCCCGCGCAGGAACTCGATCACCAGCGAGGGGGGCTCTTGCCCGTCGGCGGCCATCACAGCGATGCGCTCGCCCCGTGCCAAGCTCATCCCGGTGCGGATCGCGGCGAACGAGCCGAAGTTGCGCGAGTGCTCAACCAGACGGGCTGAGAGCTGCGACTCCGCCAGGCCGGCGAGCAGGCGCTCGCGCGAATCGTCGGGGCTGCCATCGACGACGAAGATCGTCTCCAGGTCACCGCCAAGCTCGACGTCGATGCCCTCGATCGCCTCCAACAGCGCGGGGATCCCCGCGCTGTTGCCGTACACCGGCACGACGAGGGAATTCGCCGCGTCACTCATGCCGTGGCCTCCAGGCAAGCATCGATGACGGCGGCCACCTCGCCGTCGCCGAGGTAGGGGTGGATGGGAAGCGAGAGCTCGCGCGCCGCCAGCCTGCGCGCGACCGGCAACGCGCCGAGGGAGACACCGCGGTCCTTCGCCGCGGGCTGGTCGGGGCACAGCAGTGGGTAATGGCGACCGACCGAGACTCCCCGTTGGGCGAGGCGCTCGGCAACCGCCTGCGGCTCACCCTCGGTCACCTCAACCGGGAAGAGGTGGTGGGCCGACCGCCCGTCCGCGGCAATTACGGGGCGCAGCGGCCCCTCCCGCAGGCCCTCGCTGTAGCTGCCGGCGATCTCGCGGCGACGCGCCAGGAAACGGTCGAGCCGGGGCAGCAGCGCCGAGCGGAGGATCGCCGCCTGCACCTCGTCGAGACGGCTGTTGAGGCCGACTTCGGTGTGCTCGTAACGCCCGTCCTGTCCGTAGTTGCGCAGCCTCCTCGCGCGCGCGGCAAGCTCCCGGTCGGCGGTGAGCAGAACCCCGCCGTCCCCCATCGCGCCGAGGTTCTTGGTCGGGTACAGGCTCGTCCCCGCCGCGAGTCCCGCGCTGCCGGTTGGCCGGCCGGCTCGATCGGCGCCGGCCGATTGCGCGCAGTCCTCGACCAGGGCAACCCGGTGATCGGCGGCGAGCCTTTCCAGCCCGTCCGGATCGAGTGGATGCCCGTACAGATGAACCGGGAGGATGGCGCGAATCGCGCCGTCGGCGGCGAGCGCCGCATCGGCCCGGTCGAGGTCGAGCCCCCCCGATTCGTCGACCTCGCACCAGACCGGCTCGGCGCCGGTACGCAGGATCGCCAGGGTGGTCGCGAAGGCGGTAAGCGGGGTCGTCAGCACCCGCGCCCCCGGTCCGACGTCGGCGCAGCGCAGCGCTATCTCGAGCGCGTCGAGGCCGCTGGCGAGCCCGACGGCCTCGGGCACTCCCCACCATTCCGCCAGCTCCCGCTCGAACGCCTCGACCTCCTCGCCGAGGATGAGCCAGCCACTGTCCCCGACCCGATCGACCGCCGCCAACGCGTCTTCGCGAACGTCGTCCCACTGGCACGCGAAGTCGTTTGCGGCAACTTTGAGCCTGGAGGACCCGCCCACGGCGCCAGCGTATCTGTTCGGGCTGCACCCACCCATTAGCCTCTCTACCTCGTATGTCCGTCCAGCTCGACACCGCCTCAAGGGAGCACGAGCTGATGCGGTCGCTCGCGCATCTGGTCTGCGCTCGAGCCGCCGAGCAACCCCAGGCGGTGGCGGTGGAGGACGGCAAGCGGCGCCTCTCCTATGCGGAACTCGACGCCGCAAGCGCCACGATCGCCGCGGCGCTGCGCGATGCCGGCGTGAGCGAGGAGGAGGTCGTCGCGGTCTGCCTGCCGCGCTCCTGGCAGGCGATATGCGCCTTCCTCGGCGTCCTGCGCAGCGGCGCCGCCTACCTGCCGATCGGTCCCGACCAGCCCGCTCGGCGCCGGCGGAGGCTGCTCGAGCTGGCCGGGGCGCGTTATCTGATTTGCGGCGATGGCGCCCGCAACGAGCTGCCCACCGGCGCGCGCGCCTTCGCGGTCGAGGCGATGCTGGCCATAGGCGACGGTGGCCCCTCGACCATCGCACCGGGGGGCGACCGGCTCGCCTACATCCTCTTCACCTCGGGCTCGACCGGCGAGCCGAAGGGGGCCGAGATCACGCACGCGAACCTGCGCCACCTCTTCACCCAGTGCCGGGTGACGATGCCCGAGGGAAGCGATGCCGTGCTCGCCGTCGCCCCAGTCGAGTTCGACATCTCGGCGATGGAGATCTGGGGGGCGCTGACCGCCGGGGCGCGGCTCGTCCTCGTCCCCCCTGGCCGGCCCGACCCGGAGGCGATCGGCGCGCTGATCGCGGCCCGGGAAGTGACCTATGCCTGCTTCGCCGCCGGCCTGTTCGAGCAGGTCGTGCGGGCGGCGCTGCCCGATCTCGCCGGCATGCGCCTGATCACCAGCGGCGGCGACGTGATCTCGGCGGCGGCGGCGGCGGCGCTGCGGCAGGCCCACCCGGGGGTGCGGCTGCTCAACATCTACGGCCCGACCGAGACCTCGATCGTCGCCTCCCACTACGAGGTCGACCGGGTCGACGGCTCGCCGCTGCCGGTCGGCCGGCCGCTGCCCGGCTACAGCTTCCACGTGCTCGACCCGGAGGGAGCTCCCGTACCCGCCGGCGAGTCCGGCGAGCTCTGGATCGGCGGCCGCGGCGTCGGGCGCGGCTACCGCGGCGACCCGGCGCTGAGCGCCGAGCGCTTCCAACCCGACCCATTCGACCAAAGTCCAGGCGCTCGGATCTACCGCTCGGGCGACGTCGTGCGGCTGCGCGAGGACGGCGAGCTGCTCTTCCTCGGCCGCCTCGACGACCAGGTCAAGATCGCCGGCCACCGGATCGAGCCGGGCGAGGTCGAGCAGGCGCTCGGCGCCCACCCCGACGTGGCCCACGCAGCCGTCGTCGCGCGCGAGGACGTCGCCCGGCACAAGCGCCTGATCGGGTACGTCGCGCCGCGCGCCGGGGCCGAGGTCGAGCCGGCGCGCCTGATCGAGCACCTGGCGGAGCTGCTGCCCGCGTACATGCTGCCGGCGGGCATCGAGATCCTTGCCGAGCTACCGCTGACCGCGCGCGGCAAGGTCGACCGCAAGGCGCTGCCGGCGCCGCGCCGCGGCGGCGGCGAAGGACCGCCCGAGGGAACCGCGGGCGCGGTGGCGACGACGATGGCCGAGCTGCTCGACCTCGACCGGGTCGGGGCCGACGAGGATTTCTTCACGCTCGGCGCCGACTCCTTGCTGGCGATCCACCTGGTCGGGCTGCTGCGCGACCGGCTCGGCGCCCAGCTCGACATCAACGCGGTCTTCGAGGCGCGCACGGCGCGCGTTCTGGCGGAGCGGATCGACGCCGGCGAGAGCGACGCGGCGCCGCGGCCGCCGCTGCGTCCAAGGCGCGGGAGAGGACCGGCGCCGGCCAGCTTTGCCCAACGCCGCGCCTGGCTGCACGAGCAGCTCAACCCCGGATCGCTCGCCTATCAGTTCGCCTGCTTGGTCAATTTCGAGGGCGAGCTCGAGCCGGTGGCGCTGGCCGGAGCGCTCGGCGATCTGCTGCGGCGGCACGAGGTCCTGCGCAGCGCGATCGTCGAGCGCGGAGGCGAGCTGGTGCAGCTGGTCGAGGAGCAGGTCACGCTGCCGCTGGAGACGATCGAGCTGGGCGGCCAGGCAGGGTGGGCGCGGCTCGTGCGCGAACGGGTCCAGGCCAAAATCGAGCTAGACAAGGCCCCGCTCGTCCGCTGGACGCTGGTGCGGCGCGGCGCCCGGCGCTGGTCGCTGATCGTGGTCGAACACCACGCCGCCCACGACGGCTGGTCGTTCATGGTCGTGGTCGAGGAGCTCGCCGAGCTCTACTCGGCCCGGGTCGAGGGGCGAGACCCGGATCTGCCCGAGGTCGCGATCCAGCTCGGCGACTTCGCCCACTGGGAGCGCTCGCTGCTCGGCGGCGAGCGCGAGCACGAGCAGCTCGAGTACTGGCGGCGGACGCTCGACCCAGACCCGCCCCTGCTCGAGCTGCCGGGCGGGCGGGCGCGGCCCGAGCGCGAGTCGTTTGCCGGCGGCGTCGTCCGCCGCCGCTTCGACCCAGGGCTCGCCGAACAGGTGCGCGCGCTCGCCGACGCCGAGGGCGCCACCTCGTTCATGGCCTGCCTCGCCGCCTTCGCCCTGCTGCTCGGCCGGGTCGGCCGGGTCGACGACGTGCAGATCGGCTCCGGCCTCGCCAACCGCACCGACCCCGCCGCCGAGCGGCTGGTCGGGATGACCGTGGCGACGGTCGCGCTGCGGATCGACCTCGGCGGCGACCCGAGCGTGCGCGAGCTGCTGCAGCGCGCCCGGCGGGCGGTGCTCGGCGCGGTTGCCAACTCCGACGTGCCCTTCGAGCGCGTGGTCGAGGCGCTGGCACCGCCGCGAGATCGCGGCCGCTCCCCCCTCGTGCAGACCCTCTTCTCCTTCGACGACGTGCGGATCGAGCAGCGCGCCTGGACCGGGGTCGAGACGACCGTGGTGCAGACGATCCCCAACCGCACGGCAAAGGCCGACCTGAACGTGATCGGGGTCGATCATGGCGACGGCGCCCCCTTCTTCATCTGGGAGCACTCCGCGCTGCTCAGCGGTGCCGAGACCGACCGCCTCGCCGGCCACCACCAGCGCCTGCTCGAGCAGTTCGTCGCCCGGCCCGAGGCGCGTCTCTCCGAGCTCGAGCTGCTCAGCGGCGAGGAACGGCTGCAACTCGAGCGCTGGAGCGACGGCGGCGGCGCCCACGACCGGACGGCGACGATCCCCAGCCTGGTCGAAGCGCAGGCGCGGCGCGATCCTCGTGCTACCGCTGTGGTTGCCGGCACCCAGCGGCTCGACTACCGCGAGCTGGTCGAGCGGGCGCGCGGCGTCCGCGCGTGCCTGCGCGAGCGCGCCGTCAAGCGCGGCGATCGGGTCGGTGTCCTGCTCGGCCGCAGCCTCGACGCGCCCGTCGCCCAGCTCGGCGTCCTGCTCGCGGGTGCTGCCTACCTGCCGCTCGACCCCCAGCACCCGCCGGCGCGGATCGCGCGCACGCTGAGCGACGCCGGCGTCTCGGTCGTCCTCACCGGCGACGATCTGCGTCGCCGCCTGCCGGCCGGCGTCGCCGCGTTGACGGTGGCGGATATCGAGCCGACCACGGCGCGGGAGGGCGCGACGATCGGCCCGGACGACCTCGCCTACGTGATCTACACCTCCGGCTCGACCGGCGAGCCGAAGGGGGTCGAGGTGACCCACGGCAACGTCGTCCGCCTGGTCGACGACCCGGGCTACGCCGAGCTCGGGACGGGCACGGTGATGCTGCACGCCGCCTCGCCGGCCTTCGACGCCTCTACCCTGGAGGTCTGGGGGCCGCTCGCCAACGGCGGCACCGTCGCCTGCCTCGAAGAGCAGCCCTCGCCCGATGCGGTCGCGGCGGCGATCGCACGCCACGGCGTTACGACCATGTGGCTGACCGCCGGCCTCTTCCACGAGCTGGTCGAGCGCCGGCCCGAGTGCCTCGCCTCGCTGCGGCAGCTGCTCGCCGGCGGCGACGTGCTCTCGCCCGAGCACGTGCGGCGAGCGCTGGCGGCGCTCCCCCCCGGGGGCCGGTTGACGAACGGCTACGGGCCGACCGAGACGACCACCTTCGCCACCACCTACGACCTGCGACCCGGCGACCCGGTGGAGGGAGCGGTGCCGATCGGCCGGCCGATCCAGGGGACGACCGTCCACGTGCTCGACCGCGATGGCCACGAGGCGCCGGTCGGGGTCGAGGGCGAGCTGGCGATCGGCGGCGACGGCGTCGCGCGCGGCTACCGCGGCGACCCCGAGCTGACGGCGGCGCGCTTCCGCCCCGACCCCGACCGCACCGGCGGGCGCATCTACCTGACCGGGGACAGGGTCAGCCGCCGAGCCGACGGCGCGCTCGAGTTCCGCGGCCGTGCCGACCGGCAGCTGAAGATCCGCGGGTTCCGGGTCGAGCCGGCCGAGGTCGAGAGCGCCCTGCGCGGCCACCCCGACCTCGCCGATGCCGCCGTGCTCGCCTTCGAGCGCGCCCCGGGCGACCTCGCCCTCGCCGCCTACGTCGTGCCAGGGCCGGGGGCGGCCGCCCCCGAGCCCGGCGCCCTGCGCGCCCACGCGGCGACCCAGCTGCCGGCGGCGATGGTGCCGGCGGCGTGGATCACGCTCGACGAGCTGCCGTTGACCGCCAACGGCAAGCTCGATCGCGATCGCCTACCCGATCCCGGTGAGGAGCACCTCGTGCGCGAGCCCGGCGGCTCGCGGCCGCAGACGGCGACCGAGCGGCGGGTGGTCAGGTGCTTCGAAGAGGTGCTGGGGGTCGAGGCGGTCGGGGCCGAGGACGACTTCTTCGCGCTCGGCGGTCACTCGCTGCTCGCGGTCAGCCTGTTCGGCGAGCTCGAACGGATCGGCGGCCGGCGGCTGCCGCTGGCGACGATCTTCGAGGCGTCGACGCCGCGCGCGCTGGCGGCGCTGCTCGGCAGCGAGGCGCCGGCGGCGCGCTGGCACAACCTGGTCGCGCTGAAGCCGCAGGGCGGCCGCCCACCGCTTTTCGTCATCGCCGCCGGCGACGGCAACGTCGTCGGCTTCGGCCCGCTCTCCCGCCACATGCCCGCGGACCAGCCCGTCTACGCCCTGCAGCCGAGCGGGCTCGACGGCCGTCGGCCGCTCGACAGCGGCGTCAAGGAGATGGCGACGCGCTACCTGGGGGCGCTACGCGATGTACAGCCGCACGGGCCCTACCTGCTCGCCGGCCGCTGCAACGGCGCCACCGTCGCCTTCGAGATCGCGCAGCAACTACGCGCCGCCGGCGAGGACGTACCGCTGCTCATCGCCCTCGACTCGAGCCCGCCCGCGCCAATGCCGGCGGAGCTGGCGCCGGGCATCCCATACGACCAGATCGCCGAGACGGCCCGCGTGCGCGCCCGGGCCGACGGCGAGGACGTCCCCGACCCGAGCGAGCCCGGTGGGGCGGCCCGCCTCGCCGAGTGGCTGCGGGCGCCGGTCGGGCCGCGAATCTCGCGCTACCTGCACGAGTTCTGGCGCTGGCGCGACGACCTGCGCGCCGCCTGGCCCGACCCGCTTGGCGCCAATGCCGAAGACCTCACGTGGTTCGCCTGGGGCGAGGCGCGCGACGAGCTCGTCCCGGCGCTGCTCCCGCCGGCTGCCGTTCCGGGCTGCAGCACGCCCGCCGGCCATGGCTGGGACTGGGCGATGGACGCGGCCTGGGCCGAGTGCGGCGAACACCCGAGCGACCCGATCGCGGCTGGCTGGCCCGAGTTCTCGGCCAAGCTGACCGAGCCGCTGTCCGGCGGCCTCAACCGCTACCTGCTCGGCGCCGCAACCCGCCCCGACCTCCGCCTCGCCTTCCCGCGCCCCGACGGCGGCGACGCCGAGGCGCTCCGGGACTGGGCGTGGCGGCACGGGGTCGACGAGGGTCTCGCCCCGGATCTCCTCCCCCCGGCGCCCTGGCCGCTATCGCGGCGGCGGCGCGCGGCGCTCGCCCTGCGGCCCGCCCGGCTGACGGCAACGCGGTTCGGCGAGCGCGCCGGCGCCGCCTCCCGCCGGCTCGCCGGCAAAGCCCGCTCGCGCGCCATCGAGTTGCTTGAACGGCGCCTGCGCCGCCCGCTGCCCGGAGCCGGCGAGCGCACGATCCAGCGCGCCCTCGCCGCCGCGCGCAAGGCCCGCGCCGGCTACCGGGCCGACCCCTGGCCGGGCAAGATCGTCCTGATCGTCTCGGCCGAGTTCGACGACAAGTCCTCCTACCTCGGCTGGGAGGAGCGCGCCCAAGGCGGCGTCGAGCGCCACCACGTTCCCCACGGCCACGTAGAGATGCTGCGCAACCCCGGCGCCGCAACCCTCGCCCGCTGCCTGGACGAACGGATCACCGAAGCCCTCGACGGCCCAACCCGCCCGACGTGGTCTTAGCTGCTGCCGATCAAGCCGGGTCGCGCAGGAGCAAGCCTTGTTCCTCGGCTTCGTCGGGCGGCACCAGAGCGTTGCTTGCCTCAAGCTGGGAAGTCGCCAGGGGCATCGTGGACCAGTCGACCAGGGAGGACCACTGTTGAGCTCGGTCGGCCATTCGGAGCAGGGGCTCGGGGTTGGCCTGGCGGCTCATTGCTCGCAGCGCGCCGAGGTAGTCGGGGCGGAAGCAGAGGGCAATGAGGATGCGGCACTGCTCGGCTGCGCTCAACTCGGCGTTGAGCAAGGCCCGAGAGACGCGGCCGTTGCCGTCGGCGAAAGGGTGGACCTCGCTGACGGCGAACATCGCGAAGACGGCGCGCGCAAAGCCCACCGGCAGGGTCTCGTAAAAGCGCCAGGCCTCGCGCAGCGTCCCCGGTACCAGGTTTGGTGCGACGAACCTGGTGCCTCCGGCACGATTCGCTTGCGTCTTCCACTCACCCGGTGCCATCGCAGGGCGGCCCTCGAGGATGTGGCGATTCAGCAGCCGCAGCATCTCCATGAAGTCGTCGGCGCTGTCGGGGGTGCGAGCGCGCAGCGCGACATCGGTGACAACGCGGAACGTCCCGAGGATGTCATGGGCGTCTTCGGGGCGCTCCCCTGGCATCACCCCGCCGAAGACGATTTCCTCCGCCTCACCCAACTCGAACTCGGTTCCCTCGATGAAGTTGGAGAAGTAGGCCTCGAAGAAGGCGAACACGCGCTGAGGGTCCGCGGGCTCGGGCCGCAGCTTCGGAACGTGGCCGGCAAGAGCGCCGTGTAGCACCTCGAAGAGGGCGACACGGGCCGCGTCGAAGGGCTCTCTCCGCCCTCTCGCCCTCCCCGGCTCGGTGGTCAGGCGGGAGTCCCCCGTGCCGAGCAGCGCGGCGATCAGGTCGTCGAGCCGGGGCTGCTCGGCCTCTGCTGAGAGCGCCGGGGAGAGTTCGCGCGCCTCGTCCCTGATCCTGAGCAGATCCTCCTCGCCTCGGTTACCGGCAATCCGCTCCAACCACTGCTCGAGCTCGGCGTTCGAGAGGGTCCGGGCGACACCCGAGCGAGCACGGGAGGGGCGCACGTTGTCGAGCGCGGTGCGGGCATCGCCGCTGCGGTACAGGAGGCCGAACTGCATATCTCCGTCGATTGGGCCCGGCCCCGAGCGAGGCCTGAGAACCAAGCCCGGCAAGCGCACTGCATTGGGATGGCTGACAGCTGGACCGGCATCGAGGAAAACCGAGCCATCGGAGGCAGGTCGCGCTTCCACCGCCGAGCGATCGACGAGCACGGCGCCGGGAAAGTACAGGGCGGCAACGTCCATCCAGCGTCGCCGCAGGAGCTGCTCGGCCGGCTCCTCGAGATTCCAGGTATAGAGGCCACGAGCGAGACGACGAAGCTCGCCGCGCCGCAAGGCACGGCTGGCGGCCGCGGCGTCATCCGGCCGAAAGACCTCCGGTTCGTCCAAGAAGTCCCGCTTAGCGCCAGCCACTGAGTGCCTTTCGTTCAAGTTCTCCCAGTTAAGGGATTGGATCGGACAATAACTGGTGTTTAAGACAGACCCACGCGCTCCGGACGTGCGTCTGGAGGCAACCGTGCTGCATTTATGCTGACAACCGTGAGCCCTCCCCCTACCCGTCGCGACCGCTTGCAGCGTGAAATTGGCGAGCGTCTGACCGAGCTGCACGCGGCGCCGGGTGGGCGTGCCGCCTTGGCCGGCAGCGCGGTGGCCGGCGCGGGGGCGTTGCTCGGCCGGCCGCGCGCGGGGGCGCTGGCGGGGCTCGCAACGGCGTTGCTCACGCGCAGCACGCGCGTCGATTCCGCGGCGCTCGAGCGGGCGGTCAGGAACAACGAAGACCTGGCGACGATCGCCCCCCGGCTCGGTGGGCAGCTCAGCGGCCTCGGCAACTGGGCGGTCGACGCCGATTTTGCCCGGCTCGTCCTGCAACAGGCCGAAACGGGACCGGGGCTCGTGGTCGAGCTCGGCTCGGGGGTGTCGACGCTGCTCGTCGCTTCCGCGCTCGCCGAGCGGGGCACCGGCCGGCTGATCAGCTTCGACCACGATCCGCGCTTCGCCGCCGCGACCGGCGCGCGGCTCGGGCAGCACGCCGGTCGGGTCGAGGTGGTGGTCGCGCCGCTGCGCGAGCAGAGCTTCGGCGCGACCGCGGTCGAGTGGTACGACGCCGCGGCGATCCTGGCGGCGCTGCCAGAGGAGCCGATCGACCTGCTCGTCGTCGACGGTCCGCCGACGAGCTCGACCTGGAGCCGCTGGCCGGCGATCGAGGTCCTCGGCCCCCGCCTCTCGCCCGGCGCCGTGGTCCTGCTCGACGACGGCCGCCGCCGGCACGAGCGCCGCTCGGCCCTGCGCTGGGCGCGCGAGCACCCCGACCTGGCCCTCGCCTGGCACGACACCCAGAAGGGCGCCTGGCGGCTCGACAATGCGGGGGGCCCCGACGAGTCGCGCCTGCGCGCCGGCGGGCGCCGCGCCCTGCGCCGGCTCAACCCGACCCCCACCGGCTTCGCCCGCTGGGCCGTTCGCCGCTGAGTACAACTAGCGCCAGAGTGACGCGCCTGCACGCCCAGCTATCCTGCCGCCGGTGCGGATTCCCGTCCTCTACCTCGCCCCGTGGATCGACATCGGGGGGACCGACAAGAACACGATCGATTGGTTCCGCCGCATCGACCGCGAGCGGTTCGCGCCCTCGCTGATCACGACCCAGCCCTCGCCGAACCGCCGCCTCGGCGAGATCGCCGAGTACGCCGAGGAGATCTGGGTGCTGCCCGACCTGATGCCGGCGGAGAACATGCCCGGCTTCATCCTCGACTTCCTCCAGTCGCGCCAGGTGCCGGTGATCCACCTGATGAACTCGCGGCTCGGCTTCGACCTGCTGCCCGACCTCTCCTGCCTGCCGCAGCCACCCGGCGTGGTCGTCCAGCTCCACGTCGAGGAGGCCGACCGCTCCGGCTACGTCCGCTACGTGACCACCCGCTACGGCAACCTGGTCGACCGCTTCTCGGTCTCCAGCGAGGACGTGGCCGCGGCGGTGCGCGGCTACGGCGTCCCGAGCGACAAGATCAGCGTCATCTACATCGGCGTCGACGCCGAGGACGAATTCTCCCCCGAGCGGGTCGAGCCGATCGACGGCCTGGCCGAGGACCGCATGCACATCCTCTTCCCTGCCCGGTTGACGGCACAGAAGGACCCGCTGCTGATGGTCGAGGCGGCCGCCGCGCTGAAGCAGGAGGGGGTCGAGTTCCAGCTTCACGTGCTCGGCGAAGGCGAGCTCGAGAGCGAGGTGCGCGAACGGGTTGCGGCGCGCGGCCTCACCGAGGAGGTGCTGATCCACCCGCCAACGGCGACGCCGCAGCGCTGGTACGCCGCCTGTGACGCGGTCCTGCTGACCAGCGTCTTCGAGGGCATCCCGGCGGTCGTGTTCGAGGCGATGGCGATGGGGGTGCCGGTCGTCGCCCCGGCCCTGCCCGGCAACGTCGAGCTGCTCGGCCGCGACTACGAGGGACTGATCGAGCGGCGCGAGGAGGCCGGGGAGTACGCGGCGGCGCTCGCCCGCGTCGCCGCCGCGCGCGGCAACGGCGACGCGCGCGGCGAGGCGATGCGCAGCCGCGCGCGCGAGCGCTTCTCGCTCGAGCGGATGGCGGCCGAGCATGGCGAGCTCTACGCGCAGCTGGCTCGGGCGCGGCCCCCGGTCGAGCAGGCGGCGCGACCGGCCCCAGCGGAGCCGATTCGCTTTCGCAACCGGCCCGCAAGCGGCACCCCGCTCGTCTCGATCCTGATTCCCCATTTCAACCAGGCCCGCTTCCTCGGCGAGTGCATCGAGTCTGTCCGCGCCCAGACCTACCCCGCGGTCGAGACGATCGTGATCGACGACGCCTCGACCGAGGACGAGGCGCATGCCCTGCTCGACCGGCTCGACCGCTCCGACGACGTGACCGTGCTGCGGCAAAGCGAGAACCGCGGGCCGAGCCACGCCCGCAACGTCGGCGTCAAGCGTTGCGCAGGCCGCTACATCTTCCCGGTCGACTCCGACAACGTGCTGCTGCCCGACGCGGTCGAACGGCTGGTCGTGCAACTCAGCGAGGCCGGCGAGGAGATCGGCTTCGTCTACCCCAACCTGCAGTTCTTCGGCAATCGCGAGGACTACTACGAGGTTCCGCAGTACAACCTCCATACCCTGCTGCACGGCAACTTCTGCGACACCTGCTCGCTGCTCGATCGCGAGATCTTCGACGCCGGCGAGTACTACGCCGAGGACATCCACCTCGGCCACGAGGACTGGGAGTTCGCGCTGCGGCTGGCGGCGCGCGGCGTCCGCGGCGAGGCGGCGCGCGGGCCGACCGTGCGCTACCGCAAGTGGGGCTTCAACAGGTCCGACATCGTCGACCACTCGCCCGAGCAGTTCGAGCAGGTGCTGGCGGAGATCTCGCCCTTCAAGGGAGCCGAGGCCGAGATCAAGGCGCGCGAGTCACCGGCGCTCTCGATCCTGCCCCTGGAGCCAATCGACCCTGGCTCTGAACCCGGTCGTGCGATCGCCGACCCGCTGGCCGCGCAGCGCTGCCGCGACGCCGAGCTGATTGCCCGCTTCGATGGTGTCTGGCCGGCTGCGGCTGAGCCCCCGGTCGTGCGTCGCATCCCAGCAGCCCTGGCCGAGTCGCCGTTCGACGCCCTCAGCCAGGGTCTCGAGCTGGCTCGCGGTTCCTTCGTCGCGGTCAGCGCCGGTGACGCGGCCGACCTGCTCACCGATCCGGCCTTCACCGCGAAGGTGCTGAGGCGCTTTGACGTGGCGCCCGACCTGGGTGCGATCGCGCTGGCCGACAGCCGCGCTTCCGCAGCGTTCCTCCTGCAGCCGATCGGCACCGAGGCCCTGCCGGCGGCCATTCCTCACGCGGTGATTTGGCGCCGCACCGAGGAGCAGCACATGCCGCAGGGTCTGCGGGCCGACCCCGGCGACCCGGTGGGCTCATTGATCCGCCAGCTCGCCGGAGCCGGCAGCGTGGTCGAGTGGCGACACGTCCCGCTGCCGCCCGGCCATCGGGACGAAACGCCGGCCGGCTACTGGCGCGAGCTCCCGCCCAGCCACGCCGTCACCGAGGACCCGCACGCCCTCCACCCCGGCGCCCAACCGCTGCTGCCGGGCACCGACGCCTACGAGGTCCCGCGCTGGAAGGACACCCCGACCTGGATTCCGCCGCTCTCGGCGCTGGCGATCCGCTACCGCGAGCGTTACGGCGAGCGCCGCATCGTCACCACTGGCCCCGAACCGGTCGGCTACGTCCCCGAGCACCACCTGGGCACCCTGCGCAGCACCGGCCTCGCCGGCACGGCGCGGATCGTGCGAATCGGCGATCGCTACCGCGCCGTGCCGCTGGGCGAGTGGGAGAAATTGCCCGCGGAGGCTGAGGAATTGGGCTACGCCGAGCTTGCCCACCTGCCGGGGCTGGACACGCTTGCCGTCGCCGTGCACCGGGCAACCAGGCAGCCGCTGCTGGTGACGCTGCCCGAGGACCCGCTGCTCGACCGGGTCGACGTGGTCGAAACGCTCGGCTGCATCGACCCCTTCCCGCTGAAACCGCGCAAGGTTCCCCTGAGCCAACGTCCCGACGGCCTGCTCGGCCTGGTCAAGTCAGCCGATCTAACCGCGCGCCGACACCGCTACGCGATCGGCGCCGTCCCCGAGGGCGAGCTGCTGGGCGAGCTGGGTGGGCTCGCCGAGTCCGACCGCGGGGGCTCGATCCCGGCCTGGATCGTCGACGGGCGGCTGCTCACCGACCGCCACCGCCCGCCGCAGCGCTGGTTCGGTGTCGCTCAGGCGGCGCGCTGGGTCGCCGAGCCGGCAGCCTGGCGCGGACTGGCGCCGCGCTCGACCCAGACGAAGGCGATCTTGCGCCGCTCGGTGACGGCGGCGCAGCGGCTCGCCCGGCGCGAGCACAGGCTCGCTGAGCCAGAGGGTCCACCGGTGGGCTGGCTGTTCGAGACCGGCCGACCGGGCCTGACGCCGCTTTTCGCCGCCTATCACCCGGTCAGCGACGACCAGCTCCTCTGCCGTTCGGCGGAGGAAGCCGCCCGGCTCGGCTACCTGGCGCCGGCGCTGCTCGGCTTCCTCCGCCTGGTGGCACCGCAGACCGGAGAGCTCGATCAGAAACCGATCGCGATTCCCTGGGCAAGGCGTTTCGGGGCGGTGCCGCGCTCGTGACAGAGGACCTGCTGCTGCGAGAGCTCCCCGCCGACCTGGATCGCGCCCGGCTGCTCGAGGTGGCCGGCGACAGCGGCGTCGAGGGACGCGCGCAGGAGTTCGACTTTGCCCTCTGCCGTGACCCGCTGCGCTCGTGCCCGTACCCGATGGCCCTGCTCGCGGATCTCTGGCGTCTGCTCGCGCCGGGCGGAGTCCTGCTGTTGGAGGCCGAGGTCGATCCCGCGCGAGAGCATTCCCCCTACGCCCGCTTTGTCCCGGCAGCCACCACCGGCGCCGGCTGGGTGCCGGGGCGGCTCGCGCTTCGCTGGATGATCGAAGCCTCCGGCTTCGACGTCGAGCGTTGGTTGGGGGATGCGGACATCGGCGCCGATTCCAGAGCCCACTTGCGCGCGCTCCGCAGCGAGCGCGCGCCCGCCCGATCGGCCCCCTGAGATGAACTCGGACCCGATGGCACCCCTGCGCGAGACGGTCGAGCGGCGCTTCGGCTCCGCCAAGCTCGCCGCCGCGGGCGAGATCGACGTCGCCGCCCTCACGCGCTTCTCCCCCGAGCTGCCGCAGCGCCTCCCCGCCGAGGAGAAGACCCGTCTACTGCAGCGGGCGGATGAGCTCGAGCCGTGGCTGCAGGGGCCCTTCCTGCTCGGCGACGAGCTGGTCGTCGGCGGCGCCTGGCGCAACGACCTGCGCTGGCTCAACCTCGATCCCGAGGTGCCGGCGAGCCTTGGCGGCGTCAGGGTGCTCGACGTCGGCTCCAACGCCGGCTATGACCCCTTCATGTTCAGCTTGCGCGAACCCGACTACGTCCTCGCCTGCGAGCCCTTCGCCTTCATCGAACAGGCTCGCTTCCTCGAGTCGATCTACCGGACCGGCGTCGACCTGCAGGAGATCGGCTGGCAGCAGCTCGACCCCGAGCGCCACGGCCGCTTCGAGCTCGTCCACTGCCACGGCGTGCTCTACCACGAGCTCGATCCGTTCGAGTTGCTGGTCAGACTGCACGAGATGACGGCCCCGGGCGGCACGCTGCTGCTTGGCTCGATCATGCTCGCCGACCCGAGCCTCGCCGAGCTGGCCCGCTTCGTTCCCCATGCCTACAACGGCGACCGCACCTGGTGGTGGGTGCCGGGCCCGCTCGCGGTCAGCTCGATGCTCGATGCCGCCGGCTTCGAGCTGCGCGGCAGATTCGGCCAGGCGGGCGGCCCGCCGGGCGAGTTCGAGACGATCAACGGCTATTTCCGCGCCGTGCGACCGAGCTGAGCGCTCTCGGCTATGCGGTAGTCGCCGCGGCTCAGCCTTGCCTCCAACCAGACGTAGAGGACGATGAAGAGGTAGCGGCTGCCCATCTCTTTCATCGCCAGCTTCGCCTCGCCGGAGGTGCGGTTGGTCCAGGAGGTGGGGATGACCTCGTAGCTGTGGCCGCGGACGATCGCCTTCAGCGGCATCTCGACGGTCAGGTTGAAGTGCTTGGAGAGCAGCGGCTGGATCGTCTCGATCACCTCGCGCCGGTAGCCCTTGAAGGCGTTGGTCGTGTCGTTGTAGCGGTGGCGGAA
>Ga0055471_10000004_pt1 | contig 19725 bp, 6 predicted proteins | sample MayberryNW_TuleB_2_FD_57677 | JGI IMG/M metagenome (GOLD analysis project Ga0055471, IMG submission 57677) | Wetland microbial communities from San Francisco Bay, California, USA, that impact long-term carbon sequestration - MayberryNW_TuleB_D2 | ecosystem: Environmental > Aquatic > Marine >... | reverse complement strand
TCAGCCTGCTGCAATCCCGGAGCCGCTTGGCGTCTGGCCGCCCGAGGGAGCGGAGCCGCTCGAGACTTCCTACTTGTACGACGTTCTCGCCGAGCTTGGCGTCACTTGCGGTCCTGCCTTTCAGGGCCTGATCGCCGCCTGGAGGCAGGGTGAGCAGATCTACGCCGAGGTCTCGCTGCCCGAGGAGGCGTCCTACGGAACCGAGGGCTTTGCAATCCACCCAGTGTTGCTCGATGCGGCGCTGCAAGCCACGTTTCCCGAGAAATTCGAACGGCAGGAGAGCCGCGGGCTTGACTTTCCCTTTGCCTGGAGGGGGGTTGCCCTGCACTCGGTGGGGGCGAGAGAGCTGCGGGCGCGCCTCACCAGCAGGGAGGAGACGGTCACGCTGCAGATGTTCGACGGCGCCGGAGAGCCAGCGGTCACGGTCGACTCGCTGACCTTCCGCGCGTTGGACCCCGCCAGGCTGCAAGGCGCTGATGACGGTCGGGATGGCCTATTGGAGCTCGAGTGGACCGAGCTGTCGCTGCCTTCCCGGGAGACGACGCCCCCCGACACCGAGCTGTTGCGCTGCCGGCCCAAAGACGACGAGGGAAGCGCGGAGACCGCTCGTCTCGCTGTCTCGGATGCCCTCAACTCGGTGAGGAGTTGGCTCGGCGACGAGTCCAAGGCCGAGTCGCGACTCGCGCTGGTCAGCTACGGCGCTGTCGCGGTCGCCGAAGGCGAGGTTCCGGATCCCGCTGCAGCCGCGGTCTGGGGCTTGGTGCGCTCGGTTCAATCCGAGCATCCAGGACGCTTTATCCTGATCGACAGCGACGATAGCGAGGGCTCCGAGGCAGCGCTGCCGGCGGCGCTTGCGGCGAGCGCGGACGAGCCCCAGCTCGCCCTGCGCGAGGGAAGCGCGCTGGTTCCCCGCCTCGCGCGCGTGCGCTTGGATGCCGTCGAGGAGGCGCCGCCCTCGCTCGATCCCGATCGAACCATTCTGATCACCGGCGCCTTCGAGGCTGCGGCGAGCCGGGTTGCCCGCTACCTGGTGGAGCACCGCGAAGCGCGTCACCTGCTCCTGGTTGCCGAAGCCGAGCCCGGCAAACCGCAGGCGGAGGAGTTGAAAGCAGAGCTAGGGCAGTCGGGGGCCGAGCTAGAAGTAGCCGTCTGCGACCTGGCTGATCGCGACGCCCTACGGGGTCTGCTCGATTCGATCGGAGGGGAGCACCCTCTGGGCGCGGTTTTCCATTGCGCTTCCACGCATGCCGACGGGCTGATCGAGTCGTTGAGCGAGGAGCAGATCGATCGGGTCTTCGCGGCAAAGGCAGACGCTGCGTGGAACTTGCACGAGCTGACCGCGGACGCCGAGCTGTCCGCCTTCGTCCTCTTCTCCTCGATTGCCGGCACTCTGGGGTCTCCCGGGCAGGCCAACTACGCCGCCGCCAACGCGTTCCTCGACTCCCTTGCGCAGGTGCGCCGGGCGCAGCAACTGCCGGCCCGCTCGATCGCCTGGGGTCTCTGGCAGCATCAGGTGGACTCTGGGCTGGGGGAGACCGATCTGGCCCGGATGAGGCGCAGCGGCATCGAGGCCCTCTCGGACGCTCGCGGCCTCGCCCTGCTCGATGCGGCGCTGAACGCCGATCGCGTCGCCGTGCTCGCGCTTCATCTCAACAGGGGCGGCCTGCGCGCCTTGGCCTCCGCCGGCGGGCTTTCCCCGATGTTCAGCGGCCTGGTGCGCGTGCCGCGACGGCGTAGCGTGGTGTCGGGTTCGCTCGCTGCGAAGCTCGCCAACCTGACCGCCGCAGAGGCGGACAACTTCGTGCTCGACCTGGTGCGGACCGAAGTCGCTGCCGTGCTCGGCCACGCCTCCGCCGAGGACATCGAGCCAAGCAGGGCCTTCCGCGATCTCGGCTTCGACTCCCTGGCGGCGGTCGAGCTGCGCAACCGGCTCAACGCCGTCGCCGGGCTGCGTCTGCCGGCGACGGTCGTCTTCGACTACCCGAGCGCGGCCGCGCTCGCCGAGCACCTGCTGGCGGAGGCGACCGCGAGCGGCGCCGCCAGCCAGGTCGCGGTCCGCGCCCAGGCCAGCGACGAGCCGATCGCGATCGTCGGCATGGCCTGTCGCTATCCCGGTGGGATCGCCTCGCCGGTGGAGCTCTGGCAGCTCGTCGCCGAGGGCCGCGACGCGATCGTCGAGTTCCCGGCCGACCGCGGCTGGGACTTGGAGCGGCTCTACGACCCCGACCCCGATAAACCGGGGACGAGCTACACGCGCCACGGTGGCTTCCTCGCCGACGCCGCCGACTTCGACGCCGAGTTCTTCGCGATCAGCCCGCGCGAGGCGCTGTTCATGGACCCCCAGGAACGGCTGCTGCTCGAATCCTGCTGGGAGGCGCTCGAGGACGCCGGGATCGACCCCGGCTCGCTGCGCAAGAGCCCGACCGGCGTCTTCGCCGGCGTCGCCTACCAGGACTACGGCGCGGTGGAGGTGACGACGGCGAGCATCATCTCCGGCCGCATCTCCTACACGCTCGGCCTCGAGGGCCCGGCGATGACGATCGACACCGCCTGTTCGTCCTCGCTGGTCGCGATGCACCTCGCCGCTCAGGCGCTGCGCCAGGGCGAGTGCACGCTCGCCCTCGTCGGCGGCGTCACCGCATTGACTACGCCCGGCATCTTCATCGAGTTCAGCCGTCAGCGCGGCCTCGCCCCTGACGGGCGCAGCAAGTCGTTCGCCGACGCCGCCGACGGCGCCGGCTTCTCCGAGGGCGTCGGCGTGCTCGCGCTCGAGCGCCTCTCCGACGCGCAGCGGGCCGGCCGGCCGGTGCTGGCCGTGCTGCGCGGCAGCGCGGTCAACCAGGACGGGGCGTCAAATGGGCTCACCGCCCCCAACGGCCCCTCGCAGGAGCGGGTGATCCGCCAGGCGCTGGCGAACGCCCGCCTGACGCCGCAGGAGGTGGACGCGGTCGAGGCGCACGGCACCGGCACCACCCTCGGCGACCCGATCGAGGCCGGAGCCCTGCTCGCCACCTACGGCCAGGAGCGGGAGCGGCCGTTGAAGCTGGGCTCGATCAAGTCCAACATCGGCCACCCGCAGGCGGCGGCCGGCGTCGCCGGCGTGATCAAGATGGTGATGGCGATGCGGCAGGGTGCGTTGCCGAAGACGCTGCACGTCGACCGGCCCAGCTCGCATATCGATTGGGAGGCGGGCGAGATCGAGCTCCTCACCGAGCAGGCGTCCTGGGAGCGCAACGGCCGGCCGCGCCGCGCCGGCGTCTCCTCCTTCGGCATCAGCGGCACCAACGCGCACGTGATCCTGGAGGAGGCGCCGGCGGGCGCGACGGCCGAGCGTCGCCCCCTGCGGGGCCCGATTCCGCTCGCCCTCTCGGCCAAGTCCGAGCCGGCGCTGGCCGAGGCGGCGGCCCGCCTGCACCTCCGGCTCAGCGAGGACCCCGAGCTCGAGCCCGTCGACGTCGCCTACTCGCTCGCCATCACCCGCCCCGCTTTCGAGCGGCGCGCGGTCGTCCTCGGCGAGGACCGCGAGCAGTTGCTCGACCGCCTGCTGGCCCTGAGCCGCGGCGAGCCCGCCGCCGGCCTGTTCGGCGCGACCGCGCGCCCGGGCAAGCTCGCCTTCCTCTTCAGCGGCCAGGGCTCCCAGCGCCCGGGCATGGGCAGGGAGCTGTACGAGGCCCACCCCGCCTACGCCGACGCCTTCGACCGTGTGTGCGAGCAGATCGACGCCGAGCTCGGCGAGTCGCTGGCGCAGATCGTCTTCGCCGAGGGGGAGGAGGCGGCGGCGCGGCTCGAGGACACGACCTACGCCCAACCCGCCCTGTTTGCCGTCGAGGTGGCCCTGCAGCGGGCTCTCGCCTCGCGCGGCCTGCAGCCGGATCTGCTCGCCGGCCACTCGATCGGCGAGTTGAGCGCCGCCCACGTCGCCGGCGTGCTCTCGCTGCCCGACGCGGCGAAGCTGGTCTGCGCCCGGGGCAGGCTGATGGGGGCGCTGCCGCGCAGCGGGGCGATGCTCGCGGTCGCCGCCGAGGAGGCCGAGGCGCTGCGGTCGCTCGCCGGGCGGGAGGAGGAGGTCGGCATCGCGGCGATCAACTCGCCGAGCTCGCTTGTCCTCTCCGGCACCGCCGAGGCGATCGACCGCGCCGAGGCCGAGTGGGAGGCAAGGGGCCGCAAGACCAAGCGCCTCGCCGTCAGCCACGCCTTCCACTCGCCGCTGATCGAGCCGATGCTGGCCGAGTTCGCCGAGATCGCGGGAGCGATCGAGTACCGCGAGCCCGAGCTGCCGATCGTCTCCGGCCGCACCGGCGAGATCCTCGGCGCGGCGGAGGCGACCGACCCCGCCTACTGGGTCGCCCAGGTGCGCGAGCCGGTGCGCTTTGCCGCCGCGGTCAGCTGTCTCGGCGGCCAGGGAGCGACCGCATTCGTCGAGGTCGGCCCCGAGCCTGCCCTCAGCCCGATGGCCGAGGAGACGCTGGCGGCCGCGGAGGCGCAGCCACCGCCGACGGTGATCCCAACCCTGCGCGCGGGACGCCCCGAGCGAGAGGCGCTCGCGACGGCCCTCGCCGGCGCCCACGTCGCCGGCGCCGAGCTCGACTGGGAGGCCTTTTTCAAGGGTGCCGGCGCGAGGCGGATCCCGTTGCCCACCTACCCCTTCCAGCGCAGCCGTTACTGGCTGCCGCGCGCAAGCGAGTCGGGCGACGTCGGCGCCGCCGGCCTCACCGACCCCGGCCATCCCCTGCTCGGCGCGGCGATCGAGGACCCCGAGGGGGAGGGGCTAACCCTGACCGGACGGCTCTCGCGCTCCATGCAGCCCTGGCTTGCCGACCACAGAGCGTTGGGGGAGATGGTACTGCCGCCCGCGGTCCTGCTCGAGCTCGCCCTGCACGCCGCCGGACGGCTCGGCGCCGAGCAGGTCGCCGAGCTGGAGCTGGAGGCGCCGCTTCTCGTCCCCGAGCGCGGCGCGGTGCAGTTGCAGGTGCGGGTCGGTGGGCCCGACGAGGAGGGCCGGCGGGCGATCTCGATCCACGCCCGGCCCGAGCGCGAGGACGAGCTCGACGAGAGCCCCTGGCGCCGCCACGCCGTCGGGCAGCTCGCCGCCGAGGCGGGCGAGCTGCCCGAGCCAAACGGCGAGTGGCCGCCGCCGGGCGCCGAGCCGATCGAGCCCGGCACGCTGCATGACCGCCTCGCCGACGCCGGTCTCGAGCACGGTCCCTCCCTCGACGGTCTCAGCGCCGCCTGGCGCGAGGGCGAGCGGATCTACGCCGAGGTCTCGCTCGCCGAGGCCCAGCGCGAAGAGGGGGCCCGCTACAACCTCCACCCGGCGTTGCTCGAGTCCGCGCAGGCCTGCGCCTGGTTGCTGCGCGAGGGGGAGGCCCGGACGCTGCTGCCCTCTTCCTGGAGCGGGGTCGCGTTGGCCGTCGATGACGCCCAGGACCTGCGCCTCTGTCTGGGCCGCGAGGGCGAGCGGTTCTCGCTCGACCTCTGGGAGCGTTCCGGCGCGCCACTTGGCCGCATCGTCGCGTTTGCAGCCGGCCCGCTCGATGCCGCCGAGGTGGGCGGGCGCCGCCGGGAGGCGCTCCACGGACTCGGGTGGGAGGAGATCGATCTGCCCGGCTCGGCGCCCTCGACAAACGGCGCCGGCGCGCCTCGCCTGGCGACGATCGGCGAGGTCGAGATCGCGGGGGCGGTGAGCTACGAGAGCATCGACCGCCTGGTCGAGGCACTTGACGCCGGGGAGCCGGCGCCGGGTGTCGTCCTGTGCGCGCCGCGGGCGGGGTCGGGGCGACAGCTTGCCAAAGCCGCTCGCTCCCTCACCCAAGGCGCCCTGGAGTTGGTTCAGGCGTGGCTCGCGGCCGAGAGCCTCGCCGGCGCCCGCCTCGCCTTCCTCGTCCCGGGCGCGCTGGCGGTTGAGCCGGAGGAGGCACTCGACCTGCCCGCCGCCTCGCTCTGGGGTCTGCTGCGCTCGGCCCGGTCGGAGCACCCGGGACGGATCGCGTTGATCGACAGCGACGGCAGCGAGGAGTCGCTTGCGGCGCTGCCGGCGGCGCTCGGCCAGGCGGAGGAGCCAGAGCTGGCCCTGCGCCGGGGGAGCGCGCTCGCGCCCCGCCTCGTGCCCCAGGCCGCCGAGCCGGGGGAGAGTGAGCTGCCCATCCTCGACCCGGATCGCACGGTGCTGATCACCGGCGCGACCGGCGGCCTTGGCGCTCTCATTGCCCGTCATTTCGCCGCCGAGCACGGTGCCCGCCGCCTGCTGCTGGCCAGCCGTCGCGGCCCGGAGGCGCCGGGGGCGCAGGAGCTCGCGGCGGAGCTGGAGGATCTCGGCGCCGAGGTTCAGATAGCCGCCTGCGACGTGAGCAGGCGCAAGGCGTTGAAAGGGTTGCTCGACTCCATCCCGGACGAGCACCCGCTCGGCGCCGTCGTCCACTGCGCCGGCGCCCTCGCCGACGCGACGATCGAGTCGCTCGGGGCGGAGCAGCTCGAGCGGGTCTTCGCGCCCAAGGCGGACGCCGCCTGGCACCTGCACCAGTTGACCAAGGATGCCGATCTCTCGGCCTTCGTCGTCTTCTCCTCGGCCTCCGGCGTCCTCGGCAACGCCGGGCGGGGCAACTACGCCGCCGCCAACTGCTTCCTCGACGCGCTCGCCCACCGGCGCCGCGCCGAAGGCCTGCCCGCCGTTTCGATCGCCTGGGGTGCTTGGGCTGGGCAAGGCGGGATGGCGGGCCGCCTCGGCGAGGCCGAGCGCCGGCGGATGGAGGGCACCGGGATGACCGCGCTCAGCGGCGAGCAGGTCCTGGCGCGGTTCGACGCGGCGCTTGCGGCGGAGTCCTCGCCGGCGGTGGCGATCGCCTTCTACGCCCCCGGTCTACGCTCGCTCGCCTCGATCGGCGCGCTGCCGCCGCTCCTGCGCGGTCTGGTCCGGGCGCCGCGGCGTCGGGTCGCGGCGTCCGCCGCCCTGCTCGAGCAGCTCGCAGCGCTCAGCGGCGAGCAGCGCCGCGAGGCCCTGCTCGCGCTCGTCCGCGCCCAGGTCGCGGCCGTGCTCGGCCACGAGTCGGTAGCCGCGGTCGATCCCGGCAAGGCCTTCCAGGACCTCGGCTTCGACTCCCTGGCAGCGGTCGAGTTGCGCAACCGGCTGGCTCTGGCGACGGGGCTGACGCTTGCGCCGACGCTCGTCTTCGACCACCCGACGGCGAACGCCGTGGCAACGCACCTGCTCGCCCTGGTCGAACAGAGCGGCGGCGGGCAGCGGGTGCGAGCACGGGCGACCGTCAGCGATCAGCCGGTCGCGATCGTCGGCATGAGCTGCCGCTTTCCGGGCGGGGCGGGTTCGCCGGCACGGCTCTGGGAGCTCCTCGCCTCCGGCTCCGACGGGATCGGCGCCTTCCCGGAGGACCGCGGTTGGCAGCTGCCAACCGAGGAGCTCGGCTTCGTCCGCGAAGGCGGGTTCGTCGAGGGCCTGGGCGAGTTCGACGCCGAGTTCTTCGGCATCTCGCCGCGTGAGGCGGAGGCGATGGATCCGCAACAGCGTTTGCTGCTGGAAGCTTCTTGGGAGGCGCTCGAGGATGCCGGAATCGATCCCACCACGCTGCACGGCAGCGAGACGGGTGTATTCGCCGGCGCCGGCCAAAGCGGCTACGGGGGTATCGAGGCGCTGCTCGGCGGCTATGGCATGACCGGTGGCGCGGCCAGCGTCGTCTCCGGCCGCGTCGCCTACGCGCTCGGGCTCGAGGGCCCGGCGATCACGATCGATACCGCCTGCTCGTCTTCGTTGGTCGCTATGCACCTCGCCGCCCAGGCGCTGCGCCAGGGCGAATGCAGCCTCGCCCTGGCCGGCGGCGTTACGGTGTTGGCGACCCCCTTCCCCTTCTTCGAGTTCGACAACCAGGGAGGCATTGCCGGCGACGGGCGCTGCAAGTCCTTTGCCGAGGCAGCCGATGGCACCAACTGGGGTGAGGGGGTGGGGATCGTCGCGCTCGAGCGCCTCTCCGAGGCCGAGCGCAATGGCCACCCGGTTCTCGCCCTGCTCAGGGGTTCGGCGGTCAACCAGGATGGGGCGTCGAACGGCCTCACGGCCCCCAACGGTCCCGCGCAGGAGCGGGTGATCCGCCAGGCGCTGGCCAACGCCGGGCTGACGCCGGCAGAGGTCGATGCGGTCGAGGCCCATGGCACCGGCACCGCGCTCGGTGACCCGATCGAGGCCGGCGCCCTGCTCGCCACCTACGGCCAGGAGAGGCCGGCGCCGCTCAAGCTCGGCTCGATCAAGTCGAATATCGGTCACACCGCCGCGGCCGCAGGCGCCGCCGGCGTGATCAAGATGGTGCTGGCGATGCGCGCAGGGGTGTTGCCGCAGACGTTGCACGTCGGCAAACCGAGCTCGCGGGTCGATTGGAGCGCCGGCCAGGTCGAGCTGCTGACCGAGCAGCAGACATGGGAGGCAAACGGGCACCCCCGCCGCGCCGGCGTCTCCTCTTTCGGCATCAGCGGCACCAACGCGCACGTGATCTTGGAGGAGCCGCCAGCCGCGCTCCAGCGGAATTTCGGAGCCGGCGGAGCCGCGCCGGAGCTCGCGGAGCGGGTGCCCGTGCCAGGGCCGACGCCGCTGGTCCTCTCGGCCAAGAGCGTGCCCGCGCTCAGGCAGAGTGCCGCTCGGTTGCACGATCGCATCGAGGACAGCCCCGAGTTCGAGCCGGCAGATATCGCCTACTCGCTCGCCACCTCCCGTGCGGCGTTCGAGCAGCGTGCGGTCGTCCTCGGCGCCGACCGGGCGGAGCTGCTCGCCGGCCTGCTGGCGCTGAGCCGTGGGGAGCCGAATGTCGGCCTGGTCGAGGCGCGGGCAAAGGTCGGCAAGCTCGCCCTTCTCTTCACCGGCCAGGGCTCCCAGCGTCCCGGCATGGGCAGGGAGCTCTATCAGGCCCATCCGGCCTACGCCGACGCCTTCGATCGCGTTTGCGAGCAGTTCGATCGGGAGCTCGGTCGGTCGCTGGCGGAGATCGTCTTCGCCGACGACGCCGGCGCTGCGGCGCGGCTCGAGGACACCACCTACGCCCAACCCGCCCTGTTCGCCGTCGGGGTTGCCCTGCAGCGGGCGCTCGCTTCGCGCGGCCTCGAGCCCGACCTGCTCGCCGGGCACTCGATCGGCGAGCTGACGGCCGCGCATATCGCCGGTGTGCTCGCGCTCGAAGACGCCGCCAAGCTCGTCTCTGCGCGGGGTCGGCTGATGGCCGAGCTGCCCCGCAGCGGGGCGATGCTCGCGGTTGCCGCCGGCGAGCGGGAGGCGGGAGCGCTGATCGAGGGCAGGGGGGCGGAGATCGGCATCGCCGCGATCAACTCCCCCGCCTCGCTCGTCCTCTCGGGCTCGCTCGAAGCGATCGAGACGGTCGAGGCCGAGTGGAAGGCGAGGGGCCGCAAGACGAAGCGCCTTGCGGTCAGCCAGGCCTTCCACTCGCCGCTGATCGAGCCGATGCTGGAGGAGTTCGCCGAGGTCGCGGGTGCAATCGAGTACCGCGAGCCCGAGCTGCCGATCGTCTCCGGCCGCACCGGCGAGATTCTCAGCGTGGCGGAGGCGACCGATCCCGCCTACTGGGTCGCCCACGCGCGCGAGCCGGTGCGCTTCGCCGACTCGATCATGACCTTGAACGCGCAGGGCGCAAGCGTCTTCGTGGAGGTGGGCCCCGAGCCGATGTTGTATCCGATGGCGGTGGAGACGCTCGAGGCTGAAGGCCAGGCCGAGGGGGCGACGCTGATCCCGACCCTGCGCGAGGGGAGGGCCGAGCCGGAGGCTCTCAACGCCGCCCTTGCCGCCGCTCACACCAGCGGGGCAACGCTCGATTGGGAGGCGTTCTTCGCCGGCACCGGCGCCGAGTCCGTGCCGCTTCCCACCTACCCGTTCCAGCGCGAGCGCTACTGGCTCTCGCCGACATTCGAGAACGGCGACCTCGGCACCGCCGGCGGGGCCGACCCGGAACGCCAGCCGTCCGATGCGGAGCTCCGCGAGGGTGCCCTCTTCAAGCTCGAGTGGATGCAGGCCGCCGAACCGTCGGATTCCGATGCCCATCCCGGCGCCGGCAATCTCACCGTGCTCGGCGATCTCGCCCTGCCCGGTCAGGAGCCGAACCGCCATGTGGACCTCGACGCCCTGCGCGCCAGCCTCGTCGCCGGCGCCGAGGCGCCGGCGACCGTCATCTGTCAGCTTGCCTGCGAGGACGAGCTTCCCGTGGGCGCCGAGCGATGCCTCGAGCGCACCCTTGCCCTGCTGCAGAGCTGGATCGCCGAGGAGCGGCTGGAAGGCTCCCGGCTGGTTCTCCTCACCTGTGGGGCCGTTGCCGTCCGGGAGGGAGATCCCGTCGACGTCGGAACCGCCTCGCTGTGGGGTCTCGTCCGCTCCGCCCAACTCGAGCGTCCCGAGTCCTTCGTCCTCGTCGACGGCGACGGCAGCGAGGCCTCGTTGCGGGCTTTGCCTGCGGCCCTCAACGGCGGCGAGTCGCAGCTTGCCCTGCGCGTTGGCGATGTCCTGCTTCCCCGCGTCGCCCAGGCGACCGATGCCGATGCGGGGACGCCGGCCCTCGACCCCGACCGGACCGTGCTGATCACCGGCGGCACGAGCGGCATCGGCGCGCTGATCGCCCGCCACCTAACGGCCGAGCACGGCGCCCGCCACCTGCTCCTGGTCAGCCGCAGCGGGCCTGCCGCCCCCGGCGCCGCCGAGCTCGCCGCCGAGCTGTCCGGTTTGGGCGCCGAGGTGAGCGTCGCCTCCTGTGACGTCGCTGATCGCGGGGAGCTGAGCGACCTGCTCGGCTCGATCTCCGGCGAGCACTCGCTTGGCGCCGTGTTCCACGCCGCCGGCGTGAACGAGCCCGCGCCGATCGCCTACGCCACCGCCGAGCAGATCGAGCGGAGCTTTGCCGCCAAGGTGCGGGGCGCCTGGAACCTGCACGAGTTGACCGAGGACCTGGAGCTCTCGACCTTTGCCATGTTCTCCTCGATCTCGGGGCTGACCGGTGGCTTCGGCATCGGCGTATACGCGGCGGCGAACGCCTTCCTCGACGGTCTCGCGCTCCAGCGCAGAGCTCTCGGGCTGCCCGCCACGTCGATGGCCTGGGGGACATGGGCGGAGACGGGCGAGATGACGGCGGGTCTCGATCAGCAGGATCTGGCCCGGATGGAGCGCGGGACGGGCCTGCTCACAGACGCGCAGGGTCTCGCGCTCTTCGATGCGGCGCTGGGCACGAAGCGGACCCTGGCGCTGGCGATCCGACCCAGCCTGGATGAACTCGCCGCCCAGGCGGAGAGCGGGGTTCTCGCCGCGCCGCTGCACGGCCTTGTCCGGCACAGGTCGAGGGGGGTCTCCGACTCGGGTTTGCTGGCCGCCAGGCTCGCCTCGCTCCCCGAGCAGGAGCGCGAGGGGGCCGTGCTCGACGCCGTCCGAGGCGAGATCGCGGGCGTTCTCCGCCACCGCACGGCGGCCGACGTCGATCTCGACCGGACGTTCCATGACCTGGGCTTCACCTCGATCTCCGCGGTCGAGCTACGCAACCGGCTCAACGCGACTTCCGGGCTGACCCTGGCGCCGTCGGTGGTCTTCGAGCACCCGACGCCGGCCGACCTGTCGGCGTATCTGCTGGCGGAGATGGCGGGAAGCGGAGGCGCGACGGGAACTCAAGCGGCGTGCACGTTCCGCTGGCTGGTCCGCGAGGCGGCCGCGGAGGGGAAGCTGGCGAACGCGATCGACCTGGTCGACAACGCCGCGGCGTTGCGCGCGACCTTCGACGCGCCCACCGATCGGTTGCCCGCTCACATCGCGCTTGCGGACGGACCCGACTCTCCCACGCTGGTCCTGTTCTCGTCGTTCATCACCGGCAACCCGCACGAATACGCTCTATTCGCGCAGCAGTTCCGCGGCGAGCGCCCGGTCCTCGGCCTGCCGTTGCCGGGCTTCGCCGACGGAGAGTCGGTGCCCGGCAACGTGGCGGTTGCGGCGCAGACCGAGGCGGCGGCGATCGGGCGGCATGGGATCGACTCCGACTTCGTTCTGCTCGGTCACTCTTCGGGGGGGTGCGTGGCGCTTGCGACCGCGTGCGAGCTCGAGGCGGCCGGGACTCCGGCGGCGGCGGTCGTTCTGATCGACACCTTCCTTGCCGCGTCGGGCAGGTTCATCGAGTTCACCGCCGAGTTCACCGCCGACTTGTGGCTTGCGGAGGGTTCGTTCTCTTTTGATGACGCGTGTCTGACCGCCAGTCGGTCTTACCTCAAGAGCTTCGCCGAGTGGCTGCCGCCGGAGATCGAGACGCCGATCGTGAAGATCAGGCCGAGCCATCCGCCGCCGGGTCTGAAGTCCGAGCGGGACGACTGGGAGGCGTCGTGGCCGCTGTCGAGCGTGGGCATCGAGGTCCCCGGCGATCACTTCAGCATGATGGCCGAGCACGCCGGGACCACGGCGCAGGCCGTCCGCGAGGCGCTTGGCCTGCACGAGAGCAGAGCGGAACGGGAAGCAACGAAAGGATGAGATGAAGCTGAAGTCGCACCAATGGGGACACGACGGACCGGAGTGCATCGTCTGCCTCCACGGCGTCGCTCAACACGGTGGGGTGTTCGAGGGGATGGGCAGGCGGTTCGCCGAGCTTGGACGCTCCGTGCTGAGCCTCGACCTGCGCGGGCACGGGGGCTCGGACCGCGAGCCGCCCTGGAACGTCGCCACGCACGTCGCCGACGTGCGCGAGACGCTCGAGACCGAGGGCGTCGAGCGGGCGACGCTGGTCGGCCACAGCTTCGGTGGCCTGATCGCGACGGCGCTTGCGGCTGAGGCACCGGAGCGCACGGAGCGCCTGGTGTTGCTTGACCCTGGCGTCGAAGTGCCGCCGGAGCGTGCCCTGCGCAGCGCCGAGCTCGAACGACTCGACTGGAGCTTCGCCACCGTTGACGGTGCCGTCAACGCGTTGATGTCCAACGACGCGATCGTCGCCTCGCCGCGCGAGGTGGTGACCGCCTTCGCCGAGCGGGACCTGCGCAAAGGACCCGACGGTCGCTTGCGCTTCAGCTTCTGCCCGAGCACGGTCGTCGTCGCCTGGAGCGAGATGACCCTGCCGCCGCCGCCGGTCGCGCAGGTGCCGACCCTGCTGGCGATTGCGGAGGTGCCGCTCTACGACAGCACGCAGCAGCAAGCGCGCTACGCGGACGAGCTTGGAGATCTGCTGACCAAGGTCATCGTCCCCGACGGCCACAACGTGCTCTGGGAGTCGCCGCAGGAGACTTTTGCCGCGATCGAGCGGTTCCTCGAGCCGGCGGGCGAGCCGCTCGCCGGTTAGCCGCGCTCAGTCGATCAGCTCGTCGAAGCGCAGCGCTGCCCGGCTGGGCAGGATGACCTCGCCGTTGCGCAGGGCAAGCCCGGCCGCGGTCAGCTCGCGCACCGCGCGATCGACCGCGTCGCGCAGCGGGAACTCGCTGTCTTCGCCGGCGATTTCCCGTTTCAGGTCGGCCAGCGTCAACTGCACCGGGTGCAGCGCCAGCAGCTGCTGCAGAACAGTTGCCTCGATCATCGTGTCTTCATTGCCGGTTGTCTGAATATCGTCCATCTCTTCCATCCCCTTTCGCCTTCCCGAGGGCAGTGCGCCGATTTCCCCCCATAGCGCACGGCGTGAGCCAGATATATGGCCGCGATCGATTACTTTGCGGACCAATTCACGGCCAGTGGCAAACCATGATAGGGCATCGGAGTTTTTCTGTCTGTAAGAGGGACGTCTGAAGCAAGAATCGGTGCAGCGCGGGGGGATTCAGACCTCTTCGCGTACGCCGCCCATCTCGCTGAACACCGCCGTCAGGCCACCGTCTTCGCGTTGCTCGTCGGCGATCACGTGCGAGACCGCGTTGATCAGCGCGAGGTGTGTGAAGGCCTGGGGGAAGTTGCCGAGGTGACGGGCGCTGTGCGCCTCGAGCTCCTCGGCGTAGAGGTCGAGCCAGCCGGCTGCCTCGAGCAGGCGCTCGCAGAGCTCGCGCGCCCGCGCCTGCTCGCCGATCTCCGATAGCGCCGAGACCAGCCAGAAAGAGCAGATCAGGAAGGTTCCCTCGCTGCCGCTGAGGCCGTCGTCGGTCTCCTCGACCTTGTAGCGGAGGACGAGGCCGTGCTCGGTCAGCTCCGCGGCGATCGCGTCGACCGTGGCGCGCACGCGCGGATCGTCGGGCGGCAGGAAGCGCACGAGCGGGATCAGGAGGGTCGAGGCGTCAAGCGCGTCGGTCTCGTAGTGCTGGCGGAAGACTCCGTCGCGGACACCGCGCTCGAGGATCTCGGCGTGGAAGCGCGCCGCGGTCTCCTCCCATCGCTCGGCGACGTCATCGATGCCGGCGCTGCGGGCGAGGCGGGCGCCGCGGTCGACGGCGACCCAGAGCATCAGCTTCGAGCTGACGTAGTGCTGCGGCTCGCCGCGCGACTCCCAGATTCCCTGGTCGGGATGGGGCCAGGCCTCGATCGCGGTTTCGACCTGCTCGCGGATCAGCTTGCGGTCGGCCGGCGTGCCGCTGCCGCGCAGCGCTTTCTCATGCAGGTAGATCGAGTCGAGCAGCGCCCCCCAGACGTCGTTCTGGCGCTGCGAGAAGGCGCCGTTGCCGATCCGCACCGGCTTGGCGCCGCCGTAGCCGTCGAGGTGGTCGAGGGTGCTCTCGGTCAGCTCGCGCTCGCCGCCGATCCCGTACATGATCTGCAGCCGCGGGTTCTGGCGGCAGACGCCGAGGACGAAGCGCATGAAGTCGCGCGCCTCCTGGTCGAAGCCGAGCGTGTGCAGCGCCCAGAGGCTGAAGGTCGAGTCGCGGATCCAGCTGTAGCGGTAGTCCCAGTTGCGCTCGCCGCCCGGCGTCTCCGGCAGCGAGGTCGTGGGGGCTGCGACGATCGCCCCGCTGGGCGCGTAGGTGAGGCCCTTGAGCACCAGCGCCGAGCGCTGCAGGTGGATGCGCCAGGGGTGATCGGGAAAGGCGCCGGCGCGCAGCCAGGCGCGCCAGAACTCCATCGTCGACTCGAGTCGCTCGGCCGCCTCGGGGGCGCTGCGGGGACCGCCCAGCTCGCCATCGCCCCAGGTGAGCGCGCAGAAGCTGGTCTCGTCCTCGCGCAGGCTGACGTGTCCGCGGGCGGCGCCGCCCTCCAGGCTCAGCTCCATGTCGCTGGTCAGCCGCAGCTCCTCGCCGTCCTCGCCGATCGCCCTTGCTTCGCCCAGCTCGCCGCCGCTCCAGCTCGCCGCCGCGGCGCCGTAGGCGAAGCGCGGCAGGCACTCCATCTCGAGCTCGACGTGGCCGTCGACGCAGGTCGCCGTGCGCAGCAGCGAGTGATCGGCCTCGTGTGCCGCCGCGGGGCGCGACCCCGGGCCTTCCTGCTCGCTCCAGCGGCCGATCGTGAGCGCGTCGTGGACGACGACCCAGCCGGTCTCGGTGACCCAGGTCGTCTCGATCACCAGCGTGCCCGGCTCGTAGCGGCGGCTGATCGGCACGACGACGCCGCGCGGGCCGAGCTTGAAGTGGCCGGCGCCGCGGTCGAGCAGGGCGGCGAAGGCGCTGGGTGCGTCGAAGCGGGGCAGGCAGAGCCACTCGACCGCGCCGTCGAAGGAGACGAGGGCGCTGGTGTGGCAGTCGGAGAGGAAGCCGTAGCTGCCGATCGGCGGAAAGCGGTTCGGACCGGCGCTCACGGAGGTGCCAAGCTACCACGTGTGCACCCCGTAACCGCCCACCTTGCCGGAAGCTTTGTCCCGCTCGAGGTCTTCCCGATCACGCTCGCCGGGATCCTCTACTGGCACCGTGCGATGGTCCTCTCCTGGGACGGTCGGCCGCTGCCGTTGTGGCGCCAGCTCTGCTTCGGCGCCGGCCTGCTGACGATCGCGGTTGCCCTGTTCAGCCCGACCGGCCATATCGCCGACGAGCTGGTGATCGCGCACATGGCCGAGCACCTGATGATCGGCGACATCGCGGCGTTGTTGCTCGTTCTCGGCCTGACCCGCTCGCTGCTGCAGCCGCTGCTGGCGATCCGTTTCTTCAACCGCCTGCAGATCCTCACCCACCCGGCGGTTGCCTTCCCGCTTTGGGCGCTCAACCTCTTCGTCTGGCACATCCCAGCGCTTTACCAGGACGCCTATGGGGCGGCGCCGGTGCACGCGCTCGAGCACACCAGCTTCCTCTTCTTCGGCTGCCTGATGTGGATGCCGGTCTTCGGCCCGCTGCCGAAGCCGCAGTGGTTCACCGCCGGCTGGAAGGTCGGCTATGTAATCGCCGTGCGCTTCAGCGGCGCGATTCTCGGCAACGTGCTGATGTGGTCGGGCTCGGTGCTCTACCCGGTCTACGCGCCCGGCGAGCGTTATTGGGGGATCTCGCCGATCGCCGACCAGAGCACCGCCGGTGTGATCATGATGATCGAGGGCACCTTCCTCGCCCTCGGCGTGCTTGCCTGGGTCTTCTTCGAGGTCGCCCGCGAAGGCACCGAAAAGCAAGACCTGCTCGATCTCGCGCGCGAGCGCGGGATCGAGCTCGACGAGCGCCGCGCCCAACGGGCCGTCGCCGCCGGCCACGGGGCGCTGCTCGAGGAACGCCTAAGCGCCGCTGCCAATGAGCCCGAGCACGACCCAGCCTGAGCGGGACGTGCCGGTGCTGCGAGGTCCACATGGACCTCGCAGCACCGGCACGTGGCTGTTACCCGTACTGGTCTTCGTTGTTGGTGCCGCGAGCCTCGGTGCCGAGATCGCCGCGGCGCGCCTATTGGCGCCGTACTTCGGTGCCTCGACGATCGTCTGGGCGAATACGATCGGGGTTGTCCTCGTCGCCCTCTCGGTTGGCTACTGGTTCGGCGGTCGCTACGCCGACCGCCATCCGCATCTGCGTCGCCTTTGTTTGTTGATCCTCGTTGCGGCGCTGCTGATCGCCGCCGTGCCCTTTGCCTCGCGCCCCTTTCTCGACTTTTCGGTGGATGCCTTCGACACGGTCTCGGTCGGCGGTTTCGTCGGTTCACTATTCGGCGTACTGGTTCTCGTTGCGGTCCCGGTGACGCTGCTCGGCGCGGTGGCGCCATGGGCGGTGCGGTTGGCGGTCGGTGACCTCAACCGCTCGGGCGAGGTGGTCGGCAGGCTCTACGCGATCTCCACCGCCGGCTCGTTGTTCGGCACGATGGTTTCCGCCCTGCTGCTGATCCCGCTGTTCGGTACGCAGCGCACCTTCCTGATCTTCGCCACCGCGCTGGCGTTGGTTGGCACCGCCGGGCTCGGCTGGCGCTTTGCCTTGTTGCCGGCGGCGCTGGCGCTGGCGATCGCGGCACCGGTGGGAACGATCAAGGCTGCTGACACCGGCCGCGTCCTGCACGAGGCGGAGACGACGCACCAGTACGCGCGCGTGGTCGAACGGCCCGATGGGTCGCGGGTACTGGAGCTGAACGAGGGTCAGGCGGTGCACTCGCTCTACCGGCCGGGCACCTACCTGACCGGCGACTACTGGGACGGTTTCCTCTACTTGCCTTTCACGACCGGGTCGTTGCCGCCGCGGCGGATCGCGATTCTCGGCAACGCCGGCGGCACGGTCGCCCGCGCTTACGGTCACTTCTCCCCCCGTACCGCGGTCGACGCGGTCGAGATCGACAGCGAGCTGACCGAGCTCGGTCGCCGTTTCCTCGATCTGCGCAACCCGCGCATGCGGGTTTTCGCCGAGGACGCGAGGCCCTGGCTGGCCCGCTCGCAAGACCGGTACGACGTGATCATGGTCGACGCCTACCGTCAGCCCTACATCCCCTTCTATCTGACCACGCGTGAGTTCTTCGCTGTCGCGCGCGAGCGCCTCGCCTCCAGCGGTGTCGTGATCGTCAATGTCGGCCATCCCGAGGGCAACGATGAGCTCGAGCGGGTGCTGGGACGGACGCTGGCGGCGGTCTTCCCACGCGTCTTGCGCGACCCGATCGAGCCAACCAACACGCTGCTGCTGGCGGCGGAGGGCCCCCTTGCAGCCGCGCGGTTGAGGCGTGCGGCGGCGACCTTGCCGGCGCAGCTCGGGCGGCAGGCGCGCGAGTCGGCCAGCCGCTTGGCGCCGCGCCTGCCGGGTGGCGAGATCTACAGCGACGATCGCGCTCCGGTCGAGTGGCTGGTCGACTCATCTCTGCTGGAATACGCCCGTGCTGACTAGGGCGAAGGCGTGGCTGGTGACCGGGCCGCTGGGGCGCGGGACCGCGTTCGCGATCGACTTCGCCGTCGCCGTGCGCCGTGGGCTGCTGCGGCGGGCGCGATAGGGTCCGCCGCCCAATGCAGCCAACGGTCTCAGAGCTTCCCGGTTCCCGCGTCAGTGTCGAGGTCGAGGTCCCGGCAGATGACGTTGACCGCGCGGTCAATCGCGCCGCCCGCTCGCTGGCGCGCGAGCTACGCCTGCCCGGCTTCCGTAGGGGCAAGGCGCCGCCTGCGCTGGTGATCCAGCGGGTCGGCTTTGCCGCGGTGCTTGAGGAGGCGATTCGGGGGGCGCTGCCGGAGTGGTACGAACGGGCGCTGCTGAGCTCGGGCGTCGCTCCGGTTGGCGATCCCAAGATCGAGATCGCCTCGGCACCCGAGGGCGAGGGTGAGCCGCTCGGCTTCAAATTCGAGATCGGCGTCCGGCCCGTGGCCGAGCTCGGTGAGTACAAGGGCCTCGAGGTCGGCAAGGCCGAACCCGAGCCGCCGGCGGAAATGGTCGACCGCGAGATCGAACGGATCCGCGAGGCTTTCGCCAGGCTGGAGCCGGTCGAGCGCGCCGCCACCAAAGGAGACGTGCTTTTGATCGACTTCGAGGGCCTGATCGACGGCAAGGCGTTCGAGGGCGGCAAGGCAAGCGACCACATGCTCGAGCTCGGCGGCGGCCAGCTGATCCCGGGCTTTGAGGAGCAGCTGGCCGGAGCGAGCAGCGGTGAGACGCGCGAAGTGAAGGTCACCTTCCCCCCCGACTACCAGGCCGAAGACCTGGCGGGCAAGGACGCGGTCTTCACGGTCGAGGTCAAAGAGGTGCGGGAAAAGATCCTGCCCGAGCTCGACGACGACTTCGCCGCCGAGGCATCGGAGTTCGACACGCTCACCGAGCTGCGCGAGGACATCGGCAAGCGTTTGGCCGAGGTCGTCGGCCGGCGGGCCGAGCAGGACTTCCGCCTCGCCGCGGTCGAGGCTGCGGTTGCCGAGGCGAGGGTCGACCTGCCGGAGGAGTTGGCAAAGGCCCGCGCGAGCGAGCGCTGGGAGGGGGTCGAGCGGCAGCTTGCCGGGCGCGGGATGAGCCCGGATTCCTACCTGCAGATGCAGGGCAAAACCCGTGAGCAGGTGATCGAGGAGTCGCAGCCCGAGGCCGCGGCGGAGCTGAAGCGCGAGGCGGTGCTGGCGGCGATCGCCGAGGCCGAGGGGATCGAGGTCTCCGAGGAAGAGATGGTCGAGGCGCTCGAGCACAGCGCCGAGCACGAACGGACGACCCCGGCGAAGCTGCTCAAGCGCCTGCGCGAGAACGGCCGCGACGCGATGATCCGCGACGACATCCGCTTTCGCAAGGCGGTCGACGTCGTCGCCGACGCAGCCAAACCGATCCCGCTCGAGCAGGCCGAGGCGCGCGAGAAAATCTGGACGCCGGAGAAGGAGCGCGAGGAGTCCGGCAAGCTCTGGACCCCCGGCTCAGACTGAAGGCAGCCTGCCGGGTGGCTTCTATAGAGTGGCGGCCATGAGCCCCCTGGTTCCGATGGTGGTCGAGCAGACCTCGCGCGGCGAGCGCTCCTTCGACATCTACTCG
>Ga0055471_10000003_pt1 | contig 20040 bp, 21 predicted proteins | sample MayberryNW_TuleB_2_FD_57677 | JGI IMG/M metagenome (GOLD analysis project Ga0055471, IMG submission 57677) | Wetland microbial communities from San Francisco Bay, California, USA, that impact long-term carbon sequestration - MayberryNW_TuleB_D2 | ecosystem: Environmental > Aquatic > Marine >... | reverse complement strand
GCGCCTGCAGCGAGAGCGCGCCGTCCTCGCCGTCGTACTCGCGCAGCACGCAGGGCGAGAGCAGCTCACGCCACGGCGGACCGAGGGCGGCGGCAAGGCGCCAGGCGGCCGCCTCGTGCAGCGGCGGGGTCTCAGCGGTCTGACCGTAGGCGAGGGCGTTGGCCACGTGCACCCCCGAGAAAGGCTTGTGGAAGACCACCCAGCCATTCGCCAGCGCCAGCCGCTTCGTCGTGTTGACGCCAGGTGTGCTGGTCGGGGCCGGCGGGCCGCGGAAGTCAGCCGCGAGCAGCTGCCGCTCGACGGGCGAATCCCCCTGGGCGGCTCGCACCGCGGTGAGCTGCGAATCGATCTTCACGGGCCAAGTCTGCTGGCGGCGGAGGACGCCTTCGCCGCGCATCTCCGCTGTCTCCGACTTTCTTTGGGCCTACCCGATGCAAAACGGCCTCGCGTTGGACAGAAGGGGTGAAGAGCACACCCGAGCCCAAAGGAGGCCGCCGTGGCCCTCGCCGCCTTCGTCCGCCTACAGATCGCCCTCGATGCCGCCGTCTCGGTCAAACCGAATCCGAACGGGCTGCCCGGCATCCCCGCCTTGCAGAAGCTCGTCGACGGGCTCGCCGCGGTGGCGCTGCTCGGCTGCGTGGCCGGCGTCCTGATCGGCGCCGCGCAGTGGGCGCTCGGCTCGCGCTCCAATAACTACAGCCACGCCTCCGACGGCAAATCGAAGGTGCTCTACGGGCTGCTCGGCGCCTTCGTGATCGGCGCCGCCGCAGCGATCATCAACTTCTTCTACAGCTCCGGGTCGACGGTCAAGTGAGCCGCCCGCCACGCAACAAGACCTCCCGGCGCCGCCTCGCCCTCGCCTGCCTCGCCGCCCTCGGTGCCGGGGCGCTGCTTGGCCGCTCCACTTCCCCCACCCCACCCAGCGGACGCGCCGCGACACCCGCCCCCGGCGCGGCGCGGACGCTGGCCGGCGTCCCGGTCTCCTTCCCCGACACCCGCTCAGGGGCAGCCGCCGCTGCTGCCGCCTACGAGCGAGCCTTCGCGGACCCGGCGATCCTGCGGCCGGGCACGCTGCGGGCGCGGATCGAAGCGGTGGCGATGCCCGACTACGCGCGCACGATGCTGGCCGCCAACTCGCCGGGCGAGCAGCGCCTCGCCGGCGGCCCGATCGGTGAAGCGCTCCGCCACGGCATCCAGACGCTCTACGCGGCGGTGCCGATCGGCTACCGGGTCGAGTCCTACGAGGCCGGGCGCGCCCGCATCCTCACCTGGGGCTTCACCCTGCTCGGCAACGCCTCCTCGGTTGAGCCCTCCGCCTACTTCGGCCTCACCCACACCGTCCTCGTCTTCTCCGAAGGCCGCTGGCGGATCGCCTCCACCCGCGGTGGCTTCGGGCCGACGCCGAAGCTGGCGACGCCGCCCGGCCCGCTCGGGGGCTACCGCGTCATCGACCTGGCGAAGGGACTGCGCAGCTATGAGCTCGCCCCGTAGCCGGCTCGGCGCCGCTGGCGCCGTCATCGCGCTGGCGAGCCTCTTCCTCCTCGCCCAGCCCTCGCCCCCGCCCGCCCGCGCCAACGTCGCCTGCGATCTGGGCAGCGGCGCGAGTGGGGCGATCAGCGGCGGCGTCGAAGCGATCAGCGGCGGGGCGATTGGCCTCGGCAACCCGGTCGGGGATGCCTGCAACGCGGTCTCGGGCGCCGTGACCGGAGCGGTCACCAGCCCGATCACGGGCGCCCTGAAGGGCGTCGGCAACGACGTCTTCAAGCAGATCACGACCTGGGTCGCCGAAGGAGCGAGCTGGCTGATCGGGCAGGTGGTAAACGCAATCGAAGAGACGACGACGCCCCAGTTGACCGCCAGGGGCTTCCTCGCCGAGTACGCACAGATGGCGGCGATCGCCGCCCTGCTCGGCACGGCGATGCTGCTGCTCGCCGTGCTGGAGGGCCTCGCGCAGGGCAACGCCGCCCTGCTCGCCCGCGTCGTGCTCGTCAACGTGCCGCTCGCCTTCCTCGCAACCAGCGTCGCCTACGTCGTCGTGCAGCTGCTGCTCGTCGCGACCGACGGGCTCTGCCATGCGATCGCCGTCGCCAGCCACGAGAACAGCCGCCACTTCTTTGCGGCGGCGATCGGCGACCTCGGCAAGGCGGGCGGCGACGCCGGCAAGGAAATCGGTGGCGCTGGGGGCAGCGAACCGGCCGGTGCCGCCACCGGTCAAGCTGCGGGCGCAGTGGCGGTGCCGCTCTTCGTCACCTTCCTCGCGGCGATCGTCGGCGCCTTCGCCGCCTTCTTCGTCTGGCTCGAGCTCTTGATGCGCGACGCCGCCGTCTACGTCGTCGCGCTCTTCATGCCGCTCGCCCTCGCCGCCTCGATCTGGCCGCGCTGGATGGGCGCCCTGCGGCGCAGCGCCGAGCTGCTCGTCGCGGTGATCGGCTCGAAGTTCGTGATCGTGGCGATTATCTCGCTCGCCGCCGGCCTGCTCGCGGCGGGCGGCAGCGGGGTCGAGCACATCCTCGCCGCCTCGGCGCTGATGCTGCTCGCCTGCTTTGCGCCCTTCGTGCTGATGAAGCTGATCCCCTTCGCCGGCGGGGCGATGGAGGCCGCCTACGGGCGCCGCTCGGCGAGCGGGGGCGCGATCAGCGGCGTACAGGTGGCAAGCGACGTGCAGATCCTGCGCGGCATGGCGCGCTCCAACTGGAACGGGGGCTCGAGCGCGACCCTCTGGGAGGCCGAGAACGCCGGTGGAGGTCGCCCCGGTCCCGAGCCCGGCAGCGGGCCGGGTGGCGGTCCGCCCGGTGTCTCTGGCGGAGGCGGCGGCACGGGTGGCGGCGGTGGGGCCGCGGCAGGCGGAGGCGCCGGTGGCGGCGGCGCAGCTGCGGGTGGAGGCGGAGCAGCGGCTGGCGGCGCCGCGGCAGCCGCCGCCCTGCCGGCAGCAGCGGCCCGCGGCGCCAGGACCGCTGCCCAACGCTTGGAGCAGACCGGCGTCGCGCAGGAGGTCGGCAGCTCGCCCGCCGGGCCGCAGCCGAGCGCGACCCCCGGCGAGCCCGGCAAGGAGGCGGAGAGCGCGGGCGCCGAGCCGCCGCGCGCCGGCGAGAGGCCGCCGCGGCCTGCGGCTGAGAAGGCGACGAGCAAACCCGAAGGGACGGCGAAGTCGTGAGTGGCCGCCGCTACCGCTTCGGCCCGCTCGAGCAGCGCGCGGTGGTCGGGCCGCTGCGCCCCGGGCAGGTGGCGGTGATCGCGACGGCGGCGCTGGCCGGCCTCGGCTCGCTGTGGATGCTGCGAAGCGTGCCGGGGCTGATCGTCGCCCTGGCGGCGCTCGGCGCCGGGGCGGCGGCGATCTGCGTGCCGGTCGAGGGCCGCACCGCCGAGGAGTGGGCACCCGTGCTCTGGCGCTGGGCGCGGCGGCGGCGCCATGCCGAAGCCGGCCACCGCTCCAGCGCGCCTACCGCGGGAACGCGGATCGGTACCGACGGCGAGGCCGCGCACGAGGCATCGCTCCCCCCGGCGCTCGCCGACCTCGAGCTGCTCGCCGCCCCCTACGGCTCCGAGCAGGTCGGCGTGATCGAAGACCGCCGCGCCGGCACCTTCACCGCGGCGATGGCGGTGCGGGCGGGCGCCTTCGCCCTGCGCGACTCCGCCGAGCAGGAGCGCTCGCTCGATGCCTGGGGCGCGGTGCTGGCAAGCTGTGCTCGCGACGGCAGCCCGGTGCGGCGCATGCAGTGGGTCGAGCGCACGCTGCCCGGCCAGGGCGATGAGCTGGCCGCCCACTTCCAGGCCCAGCGCGACCGCGCCGTCCCGCTCGACTCAGATCTCGTCCGCTCCTACATCGAGCTGGTCGAGTCGGCGGCCCCGCAGACCACCGAGCACGAGGTGCTGATCGCCCTGCAGATCGACCAGCGGCGCGGCGCCCGCGAGCTGCGCCGCCTCGGCGGCGGGCGCGAGGCGGCCTGCGAGCTCTTGCTGCGCGAGGCCGAGAGCTTCGCCGAGCGGCTGGCGATCGCCGAGGTCTCGGTGTCGGGCCTGCTGCGCCCGCGCCAGTACGCGGCGGCGATCCGCGACACCTTCGACCCCTTCGGCCGCCAGGCGCGCGCCCGCGCGGCGCTCGCCCAGGAGGGCCGCGAGGGAGTCGAGCCGGCCCTGATGGGGCCGATGGCCGACGAGGCGAGCTGGTCGCGCTACCGCACCGACTCCGCCTTCCACACCACCTACTGGATCGCCTCCTGGCCGCGCTCGGATGTCGGGCCGATGTTCCTCGCGCCGCTCCTGATGCAGACGGCGGCGCTGCGCACCGTCGCGGTGACGATCGAGCCCGTCCCCTACTCGCTGGCGATGCGCCGCGCCGAGGCGGCGCAGACCGCCGAGGTCGCCGAGGAGATCAACCGCAACCGCCAGGGCTTCGTCTCCACGGCGCGGATCCGCCGCCGCCAGCAGGCCGCCTCGCGCCGCGAGGAGGAGCTGGCCGACGGCCACGCGGAGATGCGCTGGGCCGGCTACGTGCGCACCTCGGCCCGCGGCCCTGAGGAGCTGGAGCGGGCCGAGTCGGAGGTCGAGCACGCCGCCCAACTCGCCCGCCTCGGCCTTCAGCGCCTCTACGGCGAGCAGGACATCGCCTTCTCCTTCCCGCTGCCGCTCTGCCGGGGGCTGCGGTGAGAACCCGCCTGCCCGCCGAGCGCCCCGGCCACTCCGGAACCACCGCGCACTTCCAGGCCGCCTACCCCTTCCTCGCCGAGGGCGGGCTCGGCGCGCCCGGCGCCCTGATCGGTCGCGACGCCTACGGCGGCGCCTGGCTCTATGACCCGTGGTCGCTTTACCCGCGCCACCTCTCCGGCCCCAACATGCTGCTGCTGGGCGGCCTCGCCTCGCGCAAGTCGACCCTGGTCAAGACCTACCTCTACCGCCAGGCGGTCTTCGGCCGCCAGGCCTGGGTGCTCGACCCCAAGGGCGAGTACTGGCCGCTGGCGCGGGCGCTCGGGGTGCGGCCGATCACCCTCGCCCCGGGCGGCGAGGTACGCCTCAACCCGCTCAGCCCGCGCGGGGGCCGTGAGGGACAGCTGAGCCTTCTGCGCTCGGTGACGCGGGCGGCGCTGCGGCGCGAGCTGGAGCCCGAGGAGGACGCCGGGCTGCGGGTGGCGCTGGAGGCGGTCGACGCCGAGTCGGGCGCCGGGGAGCCGACCCTGCCGATGGTGGTCGACGCATTGCTGCGGCCCCGCGAGGCAATGGTGAGCGGCGTCTCGGCGCAGAACGCCGAGGACTTCGCCGAGGCCAACCGCTCTTCCGCCCTGGCGCTGCAGCGCCTCTGCGCCGGCGACCTGCGCGGCATGTTCGACGGGCCGACCTCAGAGGGCCTCGATCTCGACGCGCCGCTCGTCGTGCTCGACCTCTCCGCAGTGCGCGACTCCGCCGCGCTGGGGATCCTGATGACCTGCGCCGCGGCCTGGCAGCAGGCGATTCTCTTGGAGCGAAAGCTGGCCGCCGAGCAGGAGGGACGCCAGGCGGCGAAGCTGATCTCGGTCACCGAGGAGGGCTGGCGGGTCACGAGCCACATCGGTGTCGCCGAGTGGCTGCAGGAGAGCTTCAAGCTCTGCCGGGCGCTCGGCGTGCAGAACCTGATCGTCGTCCACCGCCTCCCAGACCTCGGCGCCTCGGGCGCCGCAGGCTCGCGCGAGGCACGGATCGCCGATGGGCTGATCGGCGACGCCGACACCAAGGTGATCCACCGCCAGTCGCCCGACCAGCGCGAGCTGTTGCGCTCGCGCCTCGGTCTCAGCTCCACCGAGGCCGAGCTGACGACGACGTTGCACGCCGGCGAGGCGCTGTGGGTGGTCGGCCAGCGCTCCTTCCTCGTCCAGCACCGGATCTCGCAGGTCGAGCGCGAGCTGGTCTTCACCGACTGGCGCATGGTCGACCGCCAGGGCGAGGGGGCAGGATGAGCGGCGACGAGCAGAAGCTCTACCTGGCGCTGGCGGGAATCGCCGCGGCGGTGCTGGCGCTGATCTGGCTCACCGGCGCCCTCGCCGGGCTGCTGTTCGGCTCGGGCTGGACGCCGATCCCACTCGCGAAGTTGCTGGTGACGGCTCTGCGCCTCCCCTCCCACCTCGGCGATCCCCGCGCCGCCTGGCCGCGAGGCGCGCGGGCGGCGCTGCCGGGAGCGCCGGCCTTCTACGCGGCCGCGGCGTTGATCCTCGCGGCAGCCTCGGCCCTCGTCCTGCTCGCCCGCCGCGCCCTGGGTCCACTGGAGCTGCCTCACCTCGGGGCGAAGAAGCGACGCCCGCCGAGCGCCCGCTGGGCAACCCGCCGTGACCTGGCGCCGCTGCGGGTGCCGGGGCCGCAGCCGGGACGGCTGACCCTGGGGCGCAGCGGGCGCTCCCTGCTCGCCGCCGGAGAGCGCCAGTCGGTGATCGTCTTCGCCCCGACCGAGACCCACAAGACGAGCGGCCTGGCGATCCCGGCCCTGCTGGAGTGGCAGGGGCCGGTCCTCGTCACCTCGGTCAAGGGCGACCTGCTCGCCGAGACCGTCGCCCGGCGCGAGCGGCTCGGCAAGGTGATGATCTTCGACCCCGCCCAGGTGAGCGGGATGGAGCCCTCGCGCGCGACGCCACTCTGGGGAGCGTCCACCTGGCACGGGGCGATGCGGGTGGCGCACTGGCTCTGCGCGGCGGCGCGGACCTCGAGCGGCGGCTTGCAGGACGCCGACTTCTGGTTCGCCACCGCCGAGAAGCTGCTGGCGCCGCTGCTCTTCGCGGCAGCGTCGAGCGACAAGACGATGTCGGCGGTGGTGCGCTGGCTCGACGAAGGGCCGGAGGCAAACGAGGCCGCGGTCGAGAAGCTGCTCGCCGAGGCGGACGAGCCGGCGGCGCTTCGCGCCTGGCAGGCGACGAAGAACCGCGAGGAGCGCCAGCGCTCCTCCGTCTACACCACCGCCGAGATGGCGATCGCCGCCTTCGCCGACCAGCGGGTGATGGAGGAGACCGCGGGTGCCGACTACACGCCGGCGGCGCTGCTGGACGGGAAGGCGAACACGCTCTACCTCTGCGCCCCCAAGCACGAGCAGGAGCGACTGCGCACCCTGTTCTCGACGATCGTGCAGGAGCTGATGGCGGTGGCGTATGAGAGCGCCGCCGTCAACGGGCCGCTCGACCCGCCGCTCCTGCTTTTGCTCGACGAGGCGGCCAACATCGCACCGATCCCGAACCTCGACGAGATCGCCTCGACCGGAGCTGGGCAGGGGATCCAGCTGCTCTCGGTCTTCCAGGACATGGCCCAGGTCTCCACGCGCTACGGCCGCCGCGCCGCGACGATCGTCAACAACCACCGCGCCAAGCTCTTCGGCACCGGGATCTCCGACGCCGAGACGCTCAGCTACGTCTCGCGCATCGTCGGCCCCGGCGAGTTCGAGCAGCGCTCACGCAACACCGGCGAGCGTGGACGGCGCTCGCAGACCGAGGGCGAGACCTACCGCGACCTCGCCCCCGCCAACGTCGTGCGCGAGCGCGACCCGGGCACCGCGCTCCTCGTTTATGGCCACCTGCCGCCGGCGAAGATCAGGCTGCGCCCCTGGTTTGAAGACAAGGGTCTGATGAGGCTGCGTGACGAGTCCGCGATCCCGGAGGCGGGGGCATGACCGCCCCGATCTCGGCAACTCGAGACGAACCGGTTGGATCGGTAAACGAGAAGACGCCAAAGCCAAACGACCAACCCGCTCCCTCCCCAACGACATGGGGCGAGGACGCCGTCCCCCTGCGCGACGCCTTCGAGCAGGCAGAGGAGCGAGAGCGAGAGGCGCGACTTCGCCTCGTCGCCAGGCACCGACGAGCATAGGACGCCGTCTCATTGTCGGCGAGATTCAGCGCGTATGCCAACGTCGGCATAACGCGCTGTCTCTGACACGAGCGACTGAGCGCCCGTGTCATGCCCGGCGCACACAAGCGACCCAGGAGGAGACGATCGCCGACGCCTACGAGGCGTACGACCTTCGCCGGGAGATCTACGAGGTCCTCTATCCCCTGCATCCCGATCGCGGGCCGCTCGCGGCGAGCGGCAGTTCTGGGGAGGCTTCGCCGTAGTCCGACGGTCACAGTCAGGCCGGCGGCGTCGAGTCTGCCAACAGCGCCATCAGGCTGCGCAGATCCTGGGCACAGGCCGGGCAGCCTTCGAGGTGCGCCCGCATGCCGGGAACCCCCTCATCCGGGTTGGCGCCTACAAGCGAAAGCTCCGCGTAGCGGTCGAGCTCGGCGAAGCACTCCTCGCAGGTCAGCTCGGGGCCGCTCGGGCCGAGGATGCGCAAGGTCAGCTCCTCCGCGTCGTTTCGTCCAGGTCGCCTGCTCACCCTTCCTCCTTCCCTCGGTCTTCGAGATCGAAGCCACGCGCGGCGAGCGCAGCACGCAGCTTGCGCCGCGCGTCGTGCAGCGTCTTGTAGAGGGCGCCGCGAGTCGCGCCGAGGCGCTCGGCGAGGACGTCGATCGGCACGTCGTTGAGCGTCACCGCGACCAGCACATAGCGCTGGCGCTCGCTGAGGCGGGCTGGGATCTCCTCGCGCAGCGCGGCGAGCAGCTCACCGGCCTCGGCCGTAGCCTGGGTGGAGGACCCCAGGTCTGCCAGCCGCGCCCAGGCCGAGTCCTCCAGCGGCACCTCGCGGTCTCTCCATGCACGCCTGCGGGCCTTCACGCCCGCCTCCAGCAGGGCGAACTTGTAGGCCCAGGTGGTGAAGCGGCTTTCGCCGCGGAACTCGCCGAGCTTGCCCAGCACCGCGACCAGTGCGTCGTCGGCGCACTGCTGGGCGAGGTCGTCGCGCTCCGCGCCGACCTCCGGGAGGCGGCTCAGCTCGAAATGCGCCGCCCGCAGGAGCAGGGCGTGCAGCTCGGCGACCGCCGCCTCGCGCACAGGTCCGATCGAGCCCAGCCGCTCCAGCCACGCCCGAGACTCCGCATCGGCAAAGGCCGGAGCGGCAATCGCCTGCGGCAGGGTCTCGGTCGGTTGATCCATCGTCGCGCTCGGCATCGAATTGTTAGCGATCGCGATCGCCCGGGCCTTACCCGAATCGGGGCTCGAGGTAAGAAGTGGACGGCCGGCGACGCAGACGTGGGCAGGAAGATCAACCGACCGAGGAGGTCCGATGTCCACTGCCACGCTCGACACCCCCGCCCACGCGCCGCTTGCGCCGACGTTCTCCGAGCGCCTGCGCGACCCGGCATACCAGGCCTTCCTGCTGTTGAGGATCGGCTTCACCGTCGCCCCGATCTTCTTCGGCCTCGACAAGTTCTTCAACGTGCTGGTCGACTGGGAGGTCTACCTGGCGCCGTGGATCAACGACATCGTCCCGGGCAGCGCGGCGACCGCGATGCACCTGGTCGGGGTCGTCGAGATCCTCGCCGGAGTCTTCGTCGCGCTGAAGCCGCGCTACGGCGCCTACGTCGTCGCCGCCTGGTTGGGCGGGATCATCGTCAACCTGCTCACCTACTCCGGCTACTACGACATCGCCCTGCGCGACTTCGGCCTGATGCTCGGTGCGCTGACGCTGGGGCGGCTGGCGAGCAAGTACGACGCGCCGGGCTGGACGGTGGGCCTCTGAGCTCCCGCCGTAGAGTTGCCGAGTGACGTTCCTGAAGAGGATCAGCGTCGAGCTCCCCGTCGTTCAGGCCGGGATGGGCGGCGGCCTCAGCCGCCACGAGCTGGCGGCCGCCGTCTCCGAGGCGGGTGGGCTGGGAACGATCGCGGTCAACGGCGCCTCCGCGATCCACCGCGAGCTCGCAGCGGCGCGAGCCTTGACCGGCAAGCCACTCGCCGTGAACCTGCTGCTGCCCTTCGCGCGGCGCGAGTGGTTCGAGGCGGCGGCCGGGGCCGATGTCGTGGTCACCTTCTGGGGGCGGCCGAAGCGCCGCACGCCGGGCGCCTGGCTGCACCAGTGCGGCTCGGTCGAGGAGGCGCGCGCCGCCTTCGCGGCCGGAGCCGACGCGGCGATCCTCCAGGGGGTCGAGTCGGGCGGCCACGTGCGCGGGACGATCCCGGCGCTGGAGCTGCTCGAGCGGGCGCGGGCGGCGCTGCCGGGCGACTTCCCCCTGCTGCTCGCCGGCGGGATCGCCGACTCGGCGGACGTGAGGCGGGCGCTCGACGCCGGCGCGACGGCGGCGGTCGCCGGCACCCGCTTCCTGGCCTCCGAGGAGAGCCGCGCCCACCCCGAGTACCGGCGGCGCCTGCTCGGCGCGCGGGAGACGATCCTCACCGAGCTCTTCGGCGCCGGCTGGCCGGCGCCCCACCGCGTGATCGCGAATGCCGCGACGGAACGCTGGCTCGGCCACGACCCGCGCGGGCCGCGGCTGAACCGGGGGCTCAACAGGCTCACCGGCGTCGGCGCCCGCTACATGCCAGAGAGCCTCCAGGGACGGATCGCCCGCGTGCAGCGCCCGGGCGGCCGCGTGCTCTCGCCGCTCGGACCGGCCGACGACGGCCCCGCCAACCTGCTCGACGCCGGACCGCTCTACGCCGGGGAGAGCGTGGCGCGAGTCGCCGACGTGCGACCGGCCGCGGAGCTGGTCGGCGCGCTCGCCCCTTGAGCGGCGCCGCTCAAGGCTTGAAGACCATCAGCGCGAGGATAGCGACGATCAGCGCGGCCGAGACGTGGTTCGCCGTCCGGGAGAGTGGATCGTCGAGGAGGGCGCGCAGGTCCGGGCTCGCCTCCTTCCCTTCGCCGGCCAGCTGCGTGGCGAGCTTGCGGGCCCGCTTCGGCCGCTGACCGGCCAGCCCGCCGAGCACCATCGCAGCGACAAAGAGAGCGATAGCCGCGTCGACCCAGCCGGTCCCAAAGCCGACGTCGTCCTCCAGCCCGACCAGCCAGAGCCCGCAGGCGAGCAGCAGCAGGCCGCCGGCCGCGACCAGCGCCACTCCCCACCGAGTCATGCCGAGCAGCAGGGCGATCTCCGCCGGCCGCTGGCGGCGCCGGGCGCTCTCGAAGCCGATGCCGGCGACCACGACGCCCGAGACGAAGAGCAGCACCCCGGCGAGGTGCAGGAAGAGGGCGAGATTCGTCATGCCGGTAGCTTAGATCGTGTCACGATATGTTGTCCCGGATGAGCGCAGAGCCGGGTTCGCTTCGCCATCTTGGCGACTTCACCGCCACGCGGCGAACTCTTGCGATCGCCGCCTTCGCGCTGCCGATCGGCGCGCTCAGCGCGCTCGTCGCCTGGGCCCTGCTGCGCCTGATCGGGTTGATCACGAACCTCGTCTTCTACCAACGCCTCGGCACGGCGCTGGTAGCGCCGGGAGAAGGCCACCACTCACCCGCTGTGATCCTGCTGGCGCCGATCGCTGGCGGCGTCCTCATCGGCCTGATCGCCCGCTTCGGCTCCGAGAAGGTGCGCGGCCACGGCATCCCCGAGGCGATCGAGTCGATCCTCGTCTCGGGCAGCAAGGTGCAGCCGCGGGTCGCGGTTCTGAAGCCGCTCGCCTCGGCGATCGCGATCGGCACGGGCGGCCCGTTCGGGGCGGAGGGGCCGATCATCATGACCGGCGGCGCATTCGGCTCGCTCTCGGCGCAGTTCCTTCACCTGACCGCCGACGAGCGCAAGACGCTCTTGGTCGCCGGCGCGGCGGCGGGGATGGCCGCGACCTTCAACGCGCCGCTCGCCTCGGTGCTGCTCGCGGTTGAGCTATTGCTCTTCGAGTGGCGGCCGCGCAGCTTTGTGCCGGTGGTCGCCGCCGTCGCGGTGGCGACCGCGGTCAGGGCGCCGCTGTTGGGCGGCGGGGCGATCTTCCCGGCGCCGACGGGCACCCTTCATCTTGACGCAGGCGTCTACGGCCTCTGCGTCGTCTCGGGTGCGGTCGCCGGCCTGCTGGCGCTGACTGCCACGACGCTGGTCTACGCCTCCGAGGAAGGCTTCCAGCGCCTGCCCGTCCACTGGATGTGGTGGCCGGCGATCGGCGGCCTGATCGTCGGCCTCGGAGGCCTGGTCGTCCCCCAAACCCTCGGCGTCGGCTACAACGTGATCGAAGCCGAGCTGAACGGCTCGATCGCCCTGAACCTGATCGTCGGCATCCTGATCGTGAAGACGCTGATCTGGTCGCTCTCCCTCGGCTCGGGCACCTCGGGCGGCGTGCTGGCGCCGATGCTGATGATCGGCGGCGCGCTGGGCGGCCTCGAGACGACCGTCTTCCCCGCGGTCGCGCCCGGCTTCTGGGCCCTGGTCGGACTGGCCGGGGTGCTCGGCGGGGTGATGCGCTCGCCGCTCACCGGAGTTGCCTTCGCGATCGAGCTGACCCATCGCTACGAAGCGCTGCTGCCGCTGCTCATCGGCGCCACCACCGCCTTCCTCGTCTAGGTGCTGGTGCTGCGGCGCTCGGTGCTGACCGAGAAGATCGCCCGCCGTGGCCTGCACCTCTCGCGCGAGTACAGCGTCGACCCGCTCGAGGTCCTCTTCGTGCGCGAGGTGATGGACACCGCCGGAGACCCCCTGCCGGCCACCAGCTCCGACGGTCCGCCCGTCCACACCGACGACACGCTGCGCCATGTCGCATACCTGATGGCCGAGAGCGGCCAGACGACGCTGCCGGTGACCGATCGCCGCGATCCCGATGTGCCCGTCGGGACGATCACCCTCGAGCAGCTGCTGAAGGGACGCCTGCGCGACCTCCAGGAGGAACGCCACAGCGAGCGGGTCCTCAGCCCTCTGAGCCTGATCGGGCTCGGCAACGGCGCCAGGGAGGCCGCAGGCTGAGATGGCCGAGATGAGTCAGGAGGACTTCGAGAAACTGCTGCGCTTCCGCACGGCGCTGCGCCGCTTCCTGCACTGGAGCGAGGAGCAGGCGCGAGAGGTAGGCCTGACGCCGGCCCAGCACCAGCTGCTGCTCGCCGTCAAGGGGCACCCCGCCCCGAGCGGGCCGACGATCGGCGAGGTCGCCGAGTACCTGGCGCTGCGCCACCACAGCGCGGTCGAGCTCGTCGACCGCGCACAGCGGGCGGGGTTGGTGAAGCGCTGCCCTGACGCCGAGGACCACCGCGTCGTCCACCTCCGCCTCACCACTGCCGGCGACGAGCGGATCGGGCGGCTCTCCCGGCTGCACCTGGAGGAGCTGCGGCGCGCCGGGCCGCTTCTCTCAGGACTCTCGAGGTAGGCCGAGCCGGGCCTGCCGGTCATTCTCGTCCAAGAATCCCTCCCGGCAGTCTGCATAGGTGATACAACAGTTCAACTCGGTCCTTACTTGGACTTTGCCCTGGTAGGGCTGTGCTAGAAAAGCAGCGTGTTTCGGGCCTCCCTGATCCTCAGCCTCACTGCGCTCGTTGGTGCCCTTCTAGCCGGCTGCGGCGGCGGTCGTGCCGGCGAGAAGCCTACGTTGACCGTTCTCGTAGCTTCCTCGTTGGAAACGGCCCTTGGCGAATACGACGAGTCGTTCGCCGGTGCCGAGGCTCGCGGCTCCTTCGCCGGCTCGGATCAGCTGGCGGCGCAGATCCGCCAGGGGGCGCCGGCCGACGTCTTCGCCGCTGCCGACACCGAGTACCCGGCCGAGCTGCACCGCGCCGGCCTGGTCGGGAAGCCGGTCGTCTTCGCCGCCAACGAGCTAGTCGTCGCCGTCCCGGCCGGCAGCCCGATCGACTCGTTCGCCGACCTCGCTCGGCCGGGGACGAAGATCGTCGTCGGCGATGCCAGCGTCCCCGTCGGCCAGTACACACGCGCCGTGTTGGCGCGCCTGCCGCGCGGCGAGCGAGCGATCGCCGCCAACGTCCGCTCCGAAGAGCCCGAGGTGAGCTCGGTCGTCGCCAAGCTGGAACAGGGAGCCGCCGACGCCGGGTTCGTCTATGCCACCGATGCTCGGGCCGCCGGCACGCGGCTGGCGACGGTGGCGATCCCGGCACGGCTGCGGCCCGACGTTGCCTATGCCGCCGCCGTCGTCAGCGCCACGGGCGAGCGTGCCGCGGCACGCCGCTATCTGGAGGGCCTTCTACGCGGAAAGGGCGCCGCCGACCTGCGCCGGGCCGGTTTCCTGCCGCCACCCTGAGGCGCCCGTGCGACGCTCCCCCTTCTCCGCCCTGTCCACCCTGGCGCTGCTGGCAGCGCTGGCCTTCCTGCTCTTCCCCGTCGTCGCCGTCTTCACATACGTCGGCCCGGCCCGCCTGCTCGAAGCGCTCGGTGAGCAGAGTGCCCGTGAAGCGCTCTGGCTCAGCCTACGGACGACGCTGCTGGCGCTCGCGGTGGTGGTCCTGGTCGGCACCCCGGCGGCCTATCTGCTGGCGCGCCGGCAGCGACTGCCCGGGCGGGCGGCGATCCTGACCGCAATCGAGCTGCCGCTGGTCATGCCACCGGCGGTTGCCGGCATTGCCCTGCTAGCCGCCTTCGGCCCGCACGGCATCCTCGGCCCGCTGCTCGACTCGGCCGGCGTCGAGCTTGTCTTCGAGACCGCCGGGGTCGTCGTCGCCCTCGTTTTCGTCGCCGCCCCCTTCTATCTGCGCCAGGCGATCACCGCCTTCGCCGCGCTCGATGCCACCCAGCTGGAGGCGGCGCGGACGCTCGGCGCCGGCCCGTTCCGCGCCTTCGCGACAGTGGCGCTGCCGGGCGCCCGCGACGGCCTCGCCTCGGGCCTGGCGCTCGCCTGGGGCCGAGCGCTCGGCGAGTTCGGTGCCACCTTGCTTTTCGCTGGCTCGCTGCAGGGGGTGACGCAGACGGCGCCGCTGGCGATCTTCGCCGAGTTCGGCCGCCCCGGCGGTTTCACCGCCGCCCTCGCCCTCTCGGCGGTCCTGATCCTCGTCGCAGCTGCGTTGCTGCTCGGCCTGAAGCTTCTCGGCATCGACCGGGCGATGGCGCCGCGGGGGCCATCGTGACCGGCGATCTGACGGTTGACGCCGAGATGCCGCTGCGGAGCTTTCGACTCCAAGCGGGGCTGACGGCGCGGCCCGGCGAGCCGCTGGCGCTGGCCGGACCGTCGGGGGCGGGCAAGACGACGTTGCTGCGGGTGGCCGCGGGGCTGCTGCGGCCCGAGCGCGGCCGCGTCGCGCTCGGCGAAGAGGTCTGGCTCGACACCTCCGCCGGCATCGAGGTGGCGGCCGAGCGGCGGCGCTGCGGCTTCGTCTTCCAGGACTACGCGCTCTTCCCGCGCCTCAGCGCCTGGCGCAACGTGGCCTACGGCATGCCCGGGCCGCGGCGTGCTCGCCGCGCGGCGGCGCTGGCGCTGCTCGAGCGCTTCGGCGTCGCGGACGTCGCCGGGGTCCGTCCCGGGGCGATCTCCGGTGGCCAGCGCCAGCGGGTGGCGCTGGCCCGCGCGCTGGCGGCGCAGCCACGGGCGCTGCTGCTCGACGAGCCCCTGACTGCTCTCGACCCGTCGACCCGTCGGCACGCTCGCGCGGAGCTGCGCGCTCTTCTCGTCGAGCTGGAGCTACCGGCGATCGTCGTCACCCATTCCTTCGACGAGGCGGCGCTGCTGGCTGCGCGGTTGGCGATCGTCGACTGCGGCAAGGTCGTCCAGGCGGGTGCGCCAGCCGAGGTCTCGGCCCGGCCGGCCTCCGCCTTCGTCGCCGGCTTCGCCGGCGCCGCGGTGCTGCGGGGCATGGCCGCCCGCGCGGCCGATGGGCTGACGCTGGTGCGGCTCGAGGGCGGCGGCGAGGTGCGCAGCGTCGACGCCGCTCGCGGCGCGGTCGCTGTCAGTGTGTTCCCCTGGGAGGTCTCTCTGGAGGCGCCCGGCAGCGGCGGCGGGGACTCGGTGCTGAACCGGGCGGCGGGAGAGGTGAGCACCGTGACGACGATCGGCAACCGCGCCCGAGTCGGAATCGCCTTGCCGCAGCAGCTCGTCGCCGAGGTGACGGCCGCCTCGGCGATGCGCCTCGGCCTCCGCCCAGGCACCGCCGTCGTCGCCGCCTGGAAGGCCTCGGCGACGCGGTTGATCCCGCTCAGTGCTCGCGAGCCAGCATCACCGAAGTCGCCTTGACCAGGGCGGTCGCCTCGGCGCCAGGCTCGAGTCCGAGCTCCTCGACCGAGTCGCGGGTTATCGCGGCGGTGATCAGGTGCGGCCCGGCCTCGACCTCGACCAGGGCCATCACGTCGCCGACCTCGACCGAGCGGACGATGCCCCGGAAGCGGTTGCGGGCCGATAGCTCGTCGCCGGTGGTGTGGCGTGGTGGCGAGCCCCGAAGCCGCTCGACCTCGGCGATCGGGACGCGACGGTGGTTTCGCTCGTCGCGGCTCACCCGCAGCTTTCCCTCCCGGTCCCAGCGGCGGAGCGTGTCGGCGCTGACCCCGAGGCTGCGGGCGGCCTCGCCCAAGCTCATCTCCTCGGCCATCGCGCCTCAGGATGACACGTTGCCGACCGGCGGCTCTCGTAAGCCGATTCTGAAGTGGCTCCGGATAGGGTGAGCGCGGTGCCTGAGGCACGCAACCGCAAAAACCTGGCCCTCGCGACCCTGGCCTTCGCCGCCTGCTTCTCGGCCTGGGGGATGCTGGCGCCGCTGGCGCCGGGCTTGCAGGATGACCTCGGGCTCTCGAACACCGAAACCTCGGTGATGATCGCGATTCCAGTCGTCCTCGGTTCGCTGCTGCGGATCCCGCTCGGCCTGTTGACCGACAGGGTCGGCGGCCGAGTCGTCTTCACCGGGATGCTCGCCTACTCGGCGGGCGCGGCGCTGCTGGTCGGCTTCGCGCAGAGCTACGCGGCTCTGCTCGGCGCCGGGTTCCTGCTCGGCGCCGCCGGAGCCTCGTTCGCCGTCGGCATCCCCTTCGTCGCCGAGTGGTATGAGGAGGGCCGTCAGGGATTCGCGCTGGGCGTCTACGGCGTCGGCAACATCGGCACCGCGGTGGCCGCCTTCTCGGTGCCGGCGATCCGCGACGCGGCAGGCCAGGCGACCGCCGGAATCGTCTTCGCGGTCGTGATCGGGGTCTACGCGCTGATCTGGTCGATGCTGGCGCGCGACGCTCCCGGCCGCCATTCCCACCGCATCCCCTACATGGAGGTGCTGCGCTCGGGCTGGGACCTGTGGCGGCTGTCGCTCTTTTACTTCGTCACCTTCGGCGGCTTCGTGGCAATGGCGATCTTCCTGCCGAAGCTGCTCACCGACTGGTTCGACTACTCGCTCGCCGACGCCGGGTTGCGCGCAGCCGGGTTCACCGTCTTCGCCACGGCCGCACGGCCGGTCGGTGGCTGGCTCGCCGACCGGATCGGCGCTCGCGCGGTCCTCGTCACGATCTTTGCCGGGGTCGGCGTCGACGCGATCGGGCTCGCCTGGCAGGCATCCGACCCGACGATCGTCCCGGTGACGATCTTCTCGCTGACGATGGCGGTCTTCCTCGGCCTCGGCAACGGGGCGGTGTTCAAGGAGGTGCCGGTCTACTTCCCCCGCACGACCGGCGCTGCGACCGGGATCGTCGGCGCCGCCGGCGGGCTCGGCGGCTTCTTCCCTCCGCTGGTGATGGGGGTTGTCAAGGACAGCACCGGCGAGTTCGTCCTCGGCTTCGTCTTCCTGGTCGCTTTCGCCTGGCTCTGCGCGGGCCTCGCCGCCGGCGCCCCCGTCTCCGGGCGCGCATCGACGGAGGGCGAAGCGGACCGCCCGCGCGAGGTTGTGGGAAAGGCGCGATCTCCATCGGTCGATGACCGCTGAGGCGCCACTGATCGACGGTCACGGCAGGCGAATCTCCGACCTGCGCGTCTCCGTCACCGACCGCTGCAACTTCCGCTGCCAGTACTGCATGCCCGCCGAGGGGATGCCTTGGGTCGATCACGAGGAGATCCTGCGCTTCGAGGAGATCGAGCGGCTGGTGCGGGTCTTCGTCCGGCTGGGAATCGAGGACGTGCGCCTGACTGGCGGCGAGCCGCTGGTCCGCCGCGACTTCCCAGACCTGGTCGAGATGCTGGCGGCGATCGAGGGAATCCGTGACCTCTCCCTGACCACCAATGGCTATTTGCTCGAGCGCCACGCCGAGGCCCTGGTCAACGCCGGGATCGGGCGGGTCAACGTCTCGATCGACTCCCTGCAGCGCGACCGCTTCTTCCAGCTGACCAGGCGCGACGCCCTCGACCAGGTGCTGCGCGGCCTGGAGGCGGTCGCGGCCTACCCGCAGATCTGGCCGGTGAAGGTCAACGCGATCGCGATGCGCGGTTTCACCGAGGCGGAGGTCGAGCGCTTCTGCCGCTTCGCCCGCTCGACCTCCTTCCAGGTCCGCTTCATCGAGTTCATGCCGCTCGATGCCGACCGGGCCTGGCGGCCGGAGTCGGTGCTGGCCGGCGAGGAGCTGCGGCAGATGATCGAGGCGCTGCACCCGCTCGAAGAGCTGCCGCGTGAGCCCTCGGCCACCGCGCGGGTCTTTCGTTTCGCCGACGGGCGCGGTGAGATCGGCTTCGTCAACCCGGTCAGCGAACCGTTCTGCGCCGATTGCAACCGGGTCCGCCTCACCTCCGAGGGCAAGCTGCGCACCTGCCTTTTCTCGCTGCACGAGACCGACCTGCGCGGGCCATTGCGCGAGGGGGCGAGCGACGCCGAGCTGGAGGGCCTGATCCGCGATGCGGTCTGGCGCAAGGAGCTGAAGCACCGAGTCAACGAGCCCGGCTTCCGCCAGCCGGCGCGGACGATGAGCGCGATCGGGGGCTGACGTGAGAGCGGGACAGAACCAGCACAGGAGGGAGTCCGATGACGAGCAGGGAATGGGTCGAGCGGTTCGCCGCAGAGGTCGGCGTCGAGGCGCCGAGCGAGGCCGAGTTCGACGACGTCCTGAAGCTGGCCGCGACGGCGGCGCACGGGTCCGAGCGCCAAGCGGCCCCGGTCGCCGCCTGGCTGGCGGGCAGGACCGGCCGGCCGATCGCCGAGCTCGCCGACCTGGCCGAGCGCCTCGAATCGAGCTAGGCGGAGAGCTGGGGCAAGAGGGCCTCGGCGCGGGCGAGATCCGCGGGCGTGTTGACGTTGAGGCAGAGTCGCGTCGGGTCGCCGAACGCCTCCAGCTCCGCAGCGGCCAAGAGACGCGGCGAGAGCGAGTCCAGGGTGGCGGCCATCGAACGCCCCTCTGCGAGCGCGCCTTCGAGACCCGGCCGTAGCGAGCGCTCGTAGCGGGCCGGGAACGGAAGGGTGCGGCCGTCGAGGCAGGGCGCCACCAAGGGCTCGGGCTGCTTCGCGAGCCAGGCGAGGAGCGCCGCGGGCACGAAGGGCATGTCGCAGCCAAGGATCACCAGCGGGCTATCCGCAGCGAATTCGAGGGCGGCGAGCACCCCGCAGAGGGGATGGCGCGGCTCACGGTCCTCGCGGATCACCGTGCAGCGAAGCGGGGGAAGCTGGGAGTCGGCCTTGGCGACGACGACCGGTCGAAGTCCCGCCGCCTCGATTGCCGCCAGCGGATAGGAGATCAGCGGCCGTCCACCGAGCTCGACCGCCGCCTTCTCTCCGCCGACACGACTGCCGTGCCCGCCGGCGATCACAGCGCCGATCGCCTTCGCGCCACGATCGGCCCGCTCGCTCGCGCCGTCCACCACTCCAGTTTGGCAGGGATCGCGCTCCTAAGATCCCTGCACCTGCCGTGACCCAGCTAGAGGATCTCTCCCCTTCCTACTTCGCCCTCGTGATGGCGACGGGCATCGTCTCGATCGGCTGCTACCTGATGGGGCCGAGGCCGGTGGCGGTCGGCCTTTTCGCACTCAACTGCGTCGCCTACGTGGTCATCTGGGCGCTCAGCCTGCTGCGGCTGCGCCTCTTCCCGCGGCGGGTCCTCGATGACCTGACCAGCCACGAGCGCGGGCTCGGCTTCCTCACCGTCGTCGCCGGGACCGGCGTGCTTGGCGCCCAGGTGATCCTGATCGGCCACGAGTTCGCGATCGCGATCGCTCTGCTGGCGCTCGCCGCCGTCCTCTGGCTGGGATTCACCTACACCGTCTTCACGGCGTTGACGATCAAGCACGAGAAGCCCTCGCTGGCGCAGGGGATCAGCGGCACCTGGCTGCTGGCGGTCGTCGCCACCCAGGCGATCGCGGTGCTGACCGCGCTGCTCGCAGCCCACTGGGGACAGCCACTGCGCCTGCACGCCAACTTCGTCGCCCTCTCGATGTGGCTGTGGGGCGGGATGCTCTACATCTGGATCATCTCGCTGATCT
>Ga0055471_10000002_pt1 | contig 22975 bp, 28 predicted proteins | sample MayberryNW_TuleB_2_FD_57677 | JGI IMG/M metagenome (GOLD analysis project Ga0055471, IMG submission 57677) | Wetland microbial communities from San Francisco Bay, California, USA, that impact long-term carbon sequestration - MayberryNW_TuleB_D2 | ecosystem: Environmental > Aquatic > Marine >... | reverse complement strand
GGTTAGAGCGCCGGCCTGTCACGCCGGAGGTCGCGGGTTCGAGTCCCGTCGCTCCCGTTCGTTGAAGTGCCTGCATCTGAGGGGGCTTTAGGATCGTCCGGCGAAGCTGCCTCCTCCCCTCGCCGGAGTCCAAATCCACGTTTCTGCCCATTTCTGCCCAATCGATTTGCGACTGACCTCGACCGCTTGGCCTTGAGCGGCATCTGCTGGATGATCGGCAATCAGGCGCGGCCATGGCGATAGTTCTCCACCCCCGCCTCAAGCTTGAAGAGCACGTCGTCAATGAGACCCGGCAGGTTGGCGTCCGCCATAACCCCGACGCCACGCGGATCGCTCTTCTCGGCGGTCAGAACGGAAATCGCGTGAGCAAGTTCCTCCACGGACATCTTCGGTGCTATTTCCCGGAGAGCGACGAGTGCGTGGAACATCTCGAAGGCAGTGGCTGAGTCCGAAACCAAGTTCAACACACCATCCACGGCCTTGTTACTCGGTGCCTCCTGCAGCATTGCCAGAGCGACGATACGCTGACCCTCTTTCTCTGAGTGCAGCAGGGGAATGGCGAGGCGTCTTGCGGTATCCCTGTTTGCACCAGCGCGTACTCGTGCCTCGTTCACCACACGAGTCATTCGCGTAGTACGAGCACTGCCAGGGGGCATCGTGGAACGAATCGCTTCGTATTCGTCGGCGATGCGCGAAATCGAGTGCTCGGTAACGGCATCAGATCCGCTTAGGTACTCCGATGCCATCTCGTCAATCTGTCGCTGAACTTGCTCCATAGCTCGATCTATCTCGGGAGCGCGACGTCCGGCTTCCTCAGCGCCCGTCCGGATTTCCGTTAAGTCCTCGATTAGATTCTCGGGCGATCCGAGCAGACCACCCGAAGAGGCTTCGACGCCTGCCGCCTTCACTTTTCCACCCGTCAACGAAAGAAGACGGAGAAGCGCGGGTAGCCAAACAAGGGCGACAATTCCGATAGTGGCCGCATCGACATTTACGTCAACTCCCCATCCCCCTGACGCTGGGTGTTCCACCGTAATACTCGATAAGACCGCCAAGACCGCCACGGTCAATACCCAGGGTTTTGGCAACTTCAAGATCGCTCCAAGCATGTCTTCCATGTCGGTTGAGGATCGACTTGGACGATTTGCTGAGACATTCGCGGGGTCCGACATCACCCGAACTCTACGGGGCCGCCTTTTCGTCGCGCACGCGGGTCCACTATCGCGGCATTCGACCTATGCGTGGCCGTCCTGCCAATCGGAATCGCCAAGCAGGCCGCCGAGCCGGGTCCGAGGGCGCATCCCACTCACATCGGTGTAGATGCGCAGGGTCATGCGCGGATCGCGGTGTCCCATCTGCGCGGCAGTGATCGCTGGGTGCTCGCCAAGCTCAGCGCGAAGCGCCGCGTAAGTCCGGCGCAGCGCGTGGAACGTGATCCCGTCCGGGAGCGGTGGGCGGTCTTCGGCGGCGAGCTGTTCGTTTGCCATCTCGATGGCCCTGTAGAGAATGCGGGTGCGGACGCTGTTGCGCTCGCGGGGCTTGTCGCGGATACGGCCTGCGAATACGAAGTCGTCCGGCTCGGTCCACTCGGCGGCGAGCTTGTGCTCGCGGAGGAGCTGCGCAAGCTCGGGGTCGAGGACGACCTGCCGGACGCCCGCAGTGGTCTTGGACGCGGCGACATTGAGAATGCCCTGGTGTAGGTCGAGGTCACGCCAGCGCAGATGCGTCAGCTCCGAGACGCGCAGCCCTCCGGCCATGATCGCGGTCGCGATCAGCGTCCGGTGCTCTCCGGCCGCTTGCAGGAGCACCTGAACCTGCTCCCCCGTCAGTCGCGTCCGCTTCGGCTCGGCCTCCTTCAACTTCTCCACCTTCGTCTTGACGGGGTTGTGCTCGATCAGCTCGTAGCGAACCGCCGCGTCGAGAATCTGGCCGAGTCGCGTCAACGTCTTGTTGATCGTCCGGTTCGACAGCGGGCGCTCGACCAAGCCCTCCTCGCGCTCGCGCACCTTTGCCGCCTTGTAGCGGTCCACTTCCTGCGCCGTGATCTCCGAGAGCCGGTGGGCCTTGAAGAACGGCAGCAGGTGATGGCTCAGCGCCAGTTCGTAGTCCTCGGCGGTGCGTGCGGCGAACTCGTGGCGGCGGGACTCAAGCCACTCGGAAGCGAACTCGTGAAAGGTCGGCTCCGGCGGCGGTTCCCGGCGGTCGCGCCGTTCCTCGGGCTTCCAGATTCCCCGCCGCACATCGGCGAGGACGTTCGCCAGCTCCTCCGCCGCCTTTCCCCGCGTCCAGCCTTCGGCCGCTGTGCCGAGCGTCAGGTAGCGCCGCTTGCCGTAGGCGCGGAAGCGCAGCGCGAAGCTCCGCCCATTCGCCCCATCGACCTCGACCACCTGTCCAGTCGCCTTGCGTCCCACTGTCGCCTACCTAAGCCGTCTGGGGAGGGTCTTTCTCCCCCGGTCCTCGAACCGGCAGCAGCCGAACCTCGCCCCCTCCGCGACGCGGAGGCTGACCCGCCCGCTTACCTGAGCGGGCGGGCGGGTCAGCCGCCGGTTTCCCGTCAACTTTTCGCAGCACGCGAGCGGCGATCTCCGGGTCGAACCGAAGCCGTGGTTTGGTCCCGCCGCCGAGCTTGACTGCCCCCAGCTCGATGGCGTGGGTGTAGACCCAAGAGCGCTCGATCCCGAACCGCCGCGCCAGCTCTGCCGCGTCGACCAGCTCGCGTTTTCGCAGCCCGCGTTGCTCCAACAACTCGACCACGCGACGGGCGATTGCCTCGATGGTTTCGGGGTCGAGCTTGATTCGTTTCGATGCCATTTGCTTCCACTGTCCGCCGGAGGCCGCAAATGCCCCGCCGAGTTGAGAAAATCGAACACCTGTTCGGGTTCATAATGTGTCGGCTGTCGGGGTTGGCGCTGGCAGAACGGCCAGGACAGACGAGGCAGGCGCTTCGCGTTTGGGCAGAAGCTCGGTGACGGATTCGGAGCAGGGCAAGGCATGGTCGTGCTCAGGGGCTGCGTGGCTTTCTTCTTCGGTAGTTCTTGGGTGGGGAGATTCCGGCGGGCCGGAGCACCCCGCCGGGGTCCCTGCGAACGCCCCGGCCCGCCGAAATCTCCCCACCTGCGCGCCGGAGCTAAGCGCCGCCTTCGCAGATGATCTTGAGGAAGCGCAGTGCCGCCGGAGAGGGCACCGCGAGGCCACTCGGGCAATGCAGCAAGCCGACGCCATTCAGGTCGCGCACGGCGCGCTCAACGGCGTCCCCCTCCGCGAACTCGTCCGACCCGTAGGTGATCTCGCGAACGAGATCGGGAATCGTCAGCAGCGTTGGGTGCCGGTGGAGGACGTGGATCAGAACGACGCCCTGGTCGCGTAGGTCTTGGACGGCGGTGGGCGGGACATTCTCATCGCCCGCCCCTTTAGGCTGGTCGTGCATGGGAAAGACTCCTTTCCTGTGCCACGCCGCCCGGGCTGCCACAAACAGTCGCGGGCGGCATTTCTTGTCTCGGATTCGCGAGCCTACCATAGATCGCGTACAAAATTTTAGAAATATGTACGTAGAACCTCAAGCCGTCCCGCGATTCTGAGAACGTGCCGACCGATGCGCAGCTCAGAGAGATCCCAGCCAGCCCTCGGTGAGGCGGTCCGCGAGCTGCGCCGAAAGCGGGGCGCGACTCAGGAAGCCCTGGCCCGCGACGCCGAACTCACGACGGCCACCCTTTCCCTGATCGAGCGGGGCGAGGCGAATCCGACGTGGGACACGCTGAAGAAGGTCTCCGCAGCGCTCGACGTCAAGATCAGCGACCTGGCGCGACTGTCCGAAAAGTTCGAGAGCTAGGCTGGATGCCTATCCGCGTCGCTGCTCGCGCCGGATCTCTCGCTCCATCTCATCGAGCCGAAGCGAGAGCATCCCGAGGATCGCGGCCGACGTATCGGCTGGTCGAACGTAGAGTTGCCCGCCGCGCGGGCCTTGTCCGGTATCTCCGATGTCCCAGAGCAGGTCGCCGGATTCGGTCGCCTGAACGGTGATTCGTAGATCGAGCATCAGGCCGTCCGACCTGGGCTTTGGCTGAAACGGCAGAACTGCCTTGAGCTTGGAAAGGTCGAGAGCCACGAATGCACTCTACTTTCCGCGCATGCGTTCGGATTCTTGCTCTATGTAGCGATCCCAGCCGATCGCGGTGTGTTCCAATCGCTGCTCGATCAGCTCCATGCGTTCGTCAAGCCGCCGATAGCGGTCGAACAAGTGACTGAGGTCGCGCGCACTCGAGAGGCGGTCTGCGAGTCGGCGGAGCTTGCCTATTTCACGTAGGTCGAACTTGCCTTTGAATTCCTTCGCCAATTCGGCGACCCGTGCATTTCGGGCTTCGAGCAGTTCAGAGTGGCGGTCAAAGCTCCTGGGCTCCTCATCCTTCATGCTTCTGATCCCCTCTTGCCAGTCATCCGCTAGTTCCCGGTCGAGACGGACAATGTCGGGATCAATCCCGGCCGTATCCCAGAACTCTCCCCACCTCAGAGAGAAGAGCAGACGATCAGTGGGCATTCCCTGTTCGAGCAGGTCGGTAACCATCGCGTCCGCCCAAGCGGTCCGAGCGGTTAGGTCGTCCTTCAAAGCTTCACGCGCTTCCTCAAGGGTGACTTCTAGATCGTCGGTGAGATGATGAGTGATTTGGCTTGCAGCCGTTGAGGGCCAGAAGCTTGGCCCTCCCGGGCGGTCGTTGTTCTCTGGCTCGTATCCGTACCCGGCCAGTTGACGGGTGGCGGCGGTAGGGGAGCTTCCGACATTGGTCGGCTGATGCCGAACGAATGCCCGGCCAACGGCGCAGAGATACGCCCTGGTGAGGAGGGGCAGCGCTGCCGGATTGTGATGGTCGGCGTGGTAGACGCGGTTGCGATAGGCGTGTGCGGTGCGGAATATTGCGTCGTCGCGCTCGTCCAGTAGCGGCGAGAGCATGTAGCTGGCCATGCCTTCGCCTCCGCCTTGTCGTGCCAGCTTTACGCGAGCGCCGAAGTCGCCCTTGAGTTCTCGTAGTTCGCGCGCATCAAGTCGAGGGACATCAAGGCTGTGTCCTTCGCCCGCGAGTCGCACGACTCGGGTCTTATGGCGGTGCAGCATGACCTCGGCGAGATTGTCGGCTGCTACTAGCGCCATTCGCAGCTTTGAAAGCGCGCCAGATGCCGCGAGCTGGCCCGCCTCGTGTAGCTGCTCGACGAAGATTAGGAATTGGGCCTCGTCTTCTCGCCCGTATCGGCTGTTCAGGGTGTCCCAGGGGTGGACCTCCATGGTCCGGCCGATGGTAAAGGCGAGGGGCGGTGGCTCAGCTGCGCGGTGCGCCCGGGGCTGGCAGAACTTCGAGGATATTCGCCGGCAAGCGAGTGCTGGCGGCCCAGACCTCGATGGCGACGAGCTGACGGGTGGCCCGGTCGTAGTCGCGTAGGCCATCCGGGACGCGCTCGCTGACGACATCGTCGGATTCGCCAGTTGGGAACCAGGCGATGTCCGAGTCCCGGTCGTAGCAGGAGAGCGTCGTCAACGTTCTTGGAGCAGCTTGACTTTGAAGCCCGACCCGGCGGTCTTGGCGGCTCGCTGGTCGCCGGTCACGACGAGATCGACTTCGGGGTGCAGATCGGCTGTGGCGAGGATCAGGGCATCCGGCATCCGTAGGGACTTTCGCCTGGAGCGGAGGTCGGCGGCCTTGTCGGCCACCTTGGCATCGACGGGCAGAATCTCGGAGATGAGGTCGGTGAAGAAGCCTCGGACTCGCTTCTCGTCGTGACGGCCGAGTCGCGCTCCGGTCAGCACCTCGCCGTAGGTGACGGCCGATGCGAAGAGCCGATTCTTGCTGAGGAGGTCACGGATCGTTTCGTCGGCGTCGTCGTGGAGGGCGTCGGCGCGATCGAGAAACGCAACGACGGCATCTGAGTCGAGGACTACCGCCACTCGTCGCGCAGTCCGTCTACGCGCTCGCGCAGATCGCCGCCGGTGTCGAGGCAACCGGAATAGCGGTCGATCAGCTCGCCGACGCGCGTCAGGACGACGCGACCGGCTCCCTCGGCTTCCACCCGCAGGGTGTCCCCAGGCTCGAAGCCCGCCTTGCGGAATGGGGCGGCGGGTATCGTCACTTGGTGCTTGCTGGAAACCCTCGTTTGGTCCTTTACCTTCTCAACCATAGGTAAAGACTACTTGATTCCCGGTCAGTCCGTGCGAACAGGGTCGCTTCGCTCCGACGGGCGCGGATCTGGGAGAATTCCCTCGTCGTCGGGCGGCAGCATGTGGGGGCCGTACTCAGCAAGGAAGTCGCGCCACTCCTGCTCGGTTGCCTCCCTGGCTCCCGAGCGGGCCAGGATTGCTCGCCAAGAGGTGCGCGGCGTCTCTGTCTCGGATGCCATACGGGAATGATTGCAGACAAAGTGCCCCTGCCTTGATTTGCGCCAGTGGCTAGCCACCGCAGGGTGTCGTCTGCGGCGATACGCTTCTCTCGATGGCGATCCGCCTATGGCCCGACCTTCCCGACAGACACCGCTGGGCGGTCGAGCTGATGGAGGAACTATTGGAACGGACGACGCAACGGCCCGAGGCGCTTGACGCACGGGCCGGGGAGCTCCGCGCCCAGGCCGCCCGCACCGACATCGACGGCTGTCGGGATGCTTACCTCGCGCTGGCCGACCACTACGAGCTGGCCGCGGCTGCGCGCCGCGACTCAGCGTAGCCGCTCCTCGCCCCGCTCTTTTTGGGCAGTTTCTGCCCAAACCGCCCAGAATCGACCACAAATCGCGGCTATTTCTCGGCTCGGCGCTGCGGGCGATCAGCCGCTCTCATTCCGCATCAAACAGCCGAATCTGGCTGTCTGAGCAGTCATCTGGGTCGCTCCTGTCACGCCGGAGGTCGCGGGTTCGAGTCCCGTCGCTCCCGTCAAGTCCCTGCAAATTGGCAGGTTTCTGCTGAGGGAATCCCACACTTGTCACCGGTCTCGCGGTCGACAGCAGACAGTCAAACCGTGCAGGAGGTCATTGGGCGTGGTCGGCCATTCCTCCTCGCTGAGGGGGGCGAACTTTCGTCGCCCGGCCCTTATCTGTTTGCCGTCTCAGCTCACAGGCTCTGGAGGGATCGCGATCAAGAACAGACCAGCATCCGTGGGCCAACTGGCCCTGCCGTTGTCCGTCCCTGCCACTACATTCAGGCGGGTGACCATGACCATGTCGGCACCTTCTGCGTCGCGTCGGCAAAAGGAGCTAGGCGCCTTCTATACCCCGCCCGAGATGGCGCGTGTCCTGACCGATTGGGCTCTCCGCGACTCGTCCGACATCACGCTCGATCCAAGCTTCGGCGGGCTGGTCTTCTTGGAGGCCGCGCGTGATCGACTGGAGCATCTGGGTGCGGGCGGCGTCGAGATCGCGAATCAGCTCTACGGGATAGATATCGACGAAGACGCCCATCGGTTGGCGCGTGAGTGCGATTGGCTTGGTCTCGACCCGAGCAACTTCGTCGATCGAGACTTCTTCTCCGTTGAACCGGCGGAGTTGCCGCCGATCGACGCGCTGATCGGCAATCCGCCATACATTCGCTACCAGGACTTCAACGGCTCCGCGGCTCTGGCCCGCCAAGTCGCCTTGCGAGCCGGCGTAAGACTGACCCGCCTCGCATCCTCCTGGGCGCCGTTTGTCGTCCATGCAACGTCGTTTGTCGCCCCCGGCGGGCGATTCGCACAGGTTCTGCCGGGCGAGCTGATGCACGCGCAGTACGCGCAGGAGGTGGTGAAGTTTCTGCGGCGCGAATACAAGCGGGTTTTCGTGGCTGTCTTCGACGAGCGGGTCTTTCCCGGGGCCCTCGAGGATGTCGTCTTGCTTTTCGCCGAGGGACGCGGGGCGCCGGGCGAGGCTGACGTTTGCGTAATCCGATGCACGACGCTCGACGACGTCGAGGATCGACTCGACGTGGCGGGCAGGAGCCCTGGCGTGCAACTGGAGAGCGGGCAAGGGCGGCTCCTCAGCCAACTTCTACCCGCCGACGCTCAACTCCTGTACGAGCGGCTCTCGACCGACTCCGGGGTGCAGCGGCTTGGCGCGATTGCTTCGGTTGACATCGGAATCGTCACCGGAGCCAACGAGTTCTTCGTCCTCACGGAGGCCGATGCCGGTGAGTTGCATTCGGATCTGGTGATGCCCGCTGTCTCCAAGGCCGTCCAAGTGCCCGGCGCGAGGCTCTCCAAGCGAGATCATCGCGAGCTTCTGAAGGACGGACAAAGAGGACTGATGCTCGTCGCCGACACGACCGCCTCGAGCAGGGCGCTCCGGAGCATTCGAGCTCATGTCGCGCGTGGGGAGGCAATGGGTCTCGATGAGCGCTACAAATGCCGGATCCGCGAGCCCTGGTGGGCGCTCCCGGTCCCTAGGCAGGGGGCGGCCGACCTGCTGCTGACCTACTGCTCCAACGAGCATCCGCGACTCGCGCTGAACGAAGCGAAGGTGCTCAGCACGAACACGATCCACGGGGTCCGAATCTCGAATGACGTGGACGGAGCAGCCTTGGCTGCGGGCTTCTACAACAGCCTGACTCTTCTCTCGGCGGAGCTGGAGGGACGAAGCTATGGCGGAGGCGTTCTCAAGCTGGAGCCAACCGAAGCAGAGAGACTGCTGCTGCCACCGCTGTCGCCGGAGCTCAGCGCCCTGCTTCCCGCAGTCGATCGAGCCATCCGCGCACGCGACGTCGAAGCCGCTGCCGACCTGATCGACCCGGTGGTTCTAGGTTCACTCGGCCTAAGCACCGATGAAATCATCGTGCTGCGAGCTGCAAGAAGGCAACTTCAGATACGGCGCAAGAATCGGGGACGGCCACCCTCCGGATAGGCCGCTATAGGCTCTTCTCCCAGAGCGCACGAGCCTCTTGATGCTCTGAGACCGGGGACCGAGAGAACAGGCCGCTCAGCATTTCGCCGAAGAACTTGTTTGGCGACAGATCGGCAGGCACCTTGTCCTCGAGCAGCTTCGGTTTGGAGCTGGTGCGATCGAGAACAAGGAGGCAGGTCGCGTCGTAGCTGCCTCGTTCGTCGCCTGGAGTCAACGACTTGAGCTTCCGGAGCATGTCCTTGATGCGGTCCCAGCCGGAGGGCTCGTCGAACACGTTCGAGGTGACGAGGTAGACGTAGCCAAACGTCGCCAGGGGGTATCGACGACGGATGTTGAGGAGGTCGCCCGAGGCCTCCTCGAAGCGGTTCGTGATGTTCTTGCCGAACGATCCCGTCATCGTCTTGCTTGAGACAGCAAGCTCAAGGCCGCGGTCGAACTCGGCGATCACCACGTCGATCTCCTTTGCGAAGAAGCCACCGAGGATGTTGGTCGATCCGGCCCCGGCGAGCGTGGCCAGGCTCTGAATCGTGGCCTCTTGAACATCTCGGACCTTGCCGTCCTTTGCGTATCGAAACCGGCTGGCCGCCTTTGCCAAGGCCTGAGGCAGCACGCGCGGTTGGCTCGTTCGAGGCCAAACGATGTCGGGCTGAATGCCCGCCCGCCGCAGCTCGGTTGCGATCCAGATATCGACCGCGACGGCAAGACCGCCGGTCGCAGGCACCCCAGCTGCGCCACCCTTGATCTGGACGTCAACAAGGTCGAGGAGCAGCTTCCGATCGAACTCGTACTCGCCGCCCTTCTTCCAGGGATTCGTGAGGGGGGCGGGGACAGCCTCGTAAACGGCCGACATGCGGTCTTCCTTTGCCATGTGAGAAAGATTCTGCATCGACCAGCGCCCTCCTCCGGTCGACAGCCCTCACTCCCACCACCGCTCCATTCCCAGCTCGGCCCGTAGCTGCCCGAGGTCGGGAGCCGGCCTGCCCCGCTCGGTGAGCACATGGGCGTCGTGCTCGAACTCGCGTAGAAGTGCCTCGAGCGTCGGGCGCTGCTGCTCTCGTTTGGCTGCGGCCCGTGGTGTCAGGCCGCCCAGGGCAGGAACGCGCTCCGTCGGCCAGTGTGCAAGCCATGCGTCGATCGCCTCCTGCGAGGCGCCGAACGGAATCGGTCCACCCGCCTCAAGGCGAGGCATGTCCTGGGCGGGGTCGATAGTCGATCGGCGTCCCAGCTCGGGCTCGAGCCCTAGGTCCCGTAGGAGCCCGAGCAGCGTGTCCAGGCGCTCCTCGGAGTTGACGTCTACCTCGAAGCCGCCCTCCCGCGGCACCAGGCGCCCGCGCAGCCAGCGTGGCGTCTCATCGGGCTCTTCGATCTCCTCGTCGATCTCGGGATCCAGCTGCGAGCGTAGCTGGGCAAGGCTGGTCTGGCGCTCCATCTCGGTCAGCTCGCGTCCCCACCAGCTCAGCTCACCCTCCTCCTCGGTGCGGAAGTCCTCGTGGGCGGCAAGTCGCTCCCTTGCCGTCACGCCGTTCTTGACGTCGATCTGGGCGGTGATCAAGCGCAGTCCGTGGCCGTCGGTGTTGGTAAGGGTCGGGCCAGCCGAGCGTTGCTCCCAGAGTTCTCCGGCGATCGTCGGGAGCATGCTGCCGACGACCTTGCCCATCAGGTCGGCGACCACCGACGGAGCCGGGTCGTCCAGCTCGGCGAGCACGCCGTGCGGTGGAGGTTGCTTGTGACCGTCGGTGCGCTTGCGAGGACGCTTGCCGGTCAGCGCCCTGGCGATCTCGGCAGTCGCCTCGCGTGCCAGCTCGGCCGCACGGTCACCCTCGGAGGGGCGCATCGGCAGAACCACGCCGGTCGTTCGCCAGGTTCCGTCGAGCGCGACGAGGCTGCCGAGCAGCACACTCCACGGACCCGTGCCCTCCAGCTGCTCGGGTGGGATCGCAGCGTAGCGACGCACCCCGGACACGAGGTCGGTGAGCCAGACTCCCGGGGTGGGCTCGGGATCGGCGACCTGCCAGAGGCCATAGCTGCAGGTTCGCAGCCAGTCGCGTGCGGCCTGCGCCAGGGCGGGCTCGGTGTCGGGGTCGCTGGCGAGCAGCGCCAGCGGCGCATCCGATTCCTCGATCTCGGGCTCAGGTTCGACATCCTCGTCGCCATCGTCCAGCAGCCACGCATGCTCGATCGCCAATCGGACGATCCCGTCGCGCCGCTCCGTGAGAGGGTCCGACTCAGTCTCGTAGTCGATCAGGCTTTCAATTCTGAGGCCCTCGTTCTCCAGCTCATCAAGCCAGCTCCGCACGGCGACGGCGATCGCCTCCTGTAGCTCGGGCCGTCGCTCGACAAACTCACCGAGTTCCTCCCGCAGGCGATAGAGCAGCCCGCGGTCGCAGAAGCGCTCGAGCGCCGCATCCTTTGCCGTCTCGCCTCCGGACAGCGAGCGCTGATGGAGCTCTTCCAGCGCCCGGGCGCGGATCGCTTCCGCATCTTCGTCACCGGGCTCCTCGCGCAGGTGCTCTTCGACGAGGGTGAGCGAGTCGAGCAGCTGCCCAGCCTCTGCGAGGTGCTGTGCGAGCGCCGCCATGCCGCTTGGGTCGACATAGGCATTGAGCGCGTCGTCCAGCAGAGCCGTGGCTCTCATGCTGTCTTGATCGACCGTGCGCGCGACTTCGGCGGCAAGAGTCAGCGCCGTGACGCTCCCAGGCCCGAGCCGCTGCGCCTCGCCGGCGACCTCCCGGGCTCGCTCGTCCGATCCGCGCCCCTGGAGAGTCAGGGCGAGACCGACGGGCGAGGGGAGGTCGTCGAACTCCTCTAGAAGCAGCTCCGCAACCCGCTTCGGGGGTGTATCGGGCGAGAGCGCCTCGCGCGCGCGGCGCTCCGCCTCGGCGAGCGCCTGCTCGATCTCACGCTCCTCGGCCGTCAGCCGCTTACGTGGCGCGGACCGCTGCGCCCCCCGGCGCCCTCCACGCTTTCGCCCTCGCTTCCGCTTCTTGGACTTGGCCATACCTGTGCTTGCCTCCCGGTCTCTCGGCGGCAGCCTAGACAAGCCGGGGTGCCGGTTGGCCCCGGGGTCAGACCAGCAGCGGTCGTTTGCGGCACGCGAGGCCGCTCACCCCCGGATCTCAATCCGGTGTCCTTTGAGGACCCCTGCCCCGTCGCTCCCGTCGAGTCTCTGCAAATCGGCACATTTCAGTTGGGGCGAACCCGCACTTGTCACCGAAGTCGAGTCTTGCCGGTTTGTCGCCGAAAGATCGACGGCCAGCCGTCACGATTCGCGCGGATCGGCTGGAAGCGACTCCCAGATTTGCTCTTCGGTAAGCGGCGGCTGCTCGCCTTCGGGCAGCCGGTCTTCGAATACGGCCAGAGTCTCGCCGAGACCACCAGCGGCGGGGGGCGATGATGCCGTGCAGGCCGAGCTTGTGCGCGGCTTGGCCGATGCGGTGGCACACCCCGTAGTTGCCAACCTCGCTGCGCAGATCGGCAGTCGTTATGCCGACCGCATCCCGGCTCGCGCCCTCACGTAGATCGAGCACGTTCGTGACTTCGACCTCGCAGGTCACCAAGCGACGCGGGCCGACCATCTGCGGCTGCATGCCCTCCACCGTCTCGACGAGGTGGCGGTACGCCTCGACGACCACCGAGTCGGTCGGCCGGCCCAGGTAGAGGACCGGATAGGCGCCCTCCGGACCCCAACGGCCCCGGAGCGGCTACCGCGCAGCGGTTCCTGACGCGGCGAGACGTGGCGCTGAAAGCGGCCCGCTACCGTGGCCGTGCCTGCGCGCGACACCGCGGCGGCGATGTCGCGCGCCACTCCTACATCGCCCCTGCGCTGAGGCGCTCGACGGCGGCGAGGACTCGCTCGAACTGACCCGCGGCGAGCAGGTCGATCGGCTTCTCGCCATCCAGGTCGCGGTTGCGGCCGTGAATCCAGATGTCGGCGCCCTCGGCGGTGTAGATGTCGCGCAGCCGCTCCAGGATGTAGTGCAGCTCCAGCAGCCGGTCCTTCGCCTCGCCCTGGGGCCGGTGGGTGCCGGCAGCCCAGTGCTGGACCTGCCGGGTCTTGACGCCGGTGATTGTCGCCAGCTCGGCGTTGTTCAAGACGCCACCTCGCAGATCGTCGACGAGATGGGCGTAGAGGCCGGCGGCAGGGGGTGCTTGGGCTGCTTGCATGACACCTACATCATAGCGAACGACAGCAGGTTAAACAACGTCTCAAACGACATGTCTCAAAGCCGGCCACCCATCCGCTTCGTCCGCGTACGATCATTGGGCTCATGGAATCGCCTGAACACCCGAGATCCCATCGGTCCGAATCCGGGCCCCGGAGCAAAGAGCGCCAGGCGGCGCCCGCTGGTCTGCCCGCGATTGCGCTTGGCGAGGAAGAGGCCGCCCGCTTCCTCAAAGCGCTCGAACGCCCCGGCAAGCGCACGGTGGCCCGACTCGCGGACCTGCGCAGCCGGGCATAGGCGGGAAGGTCGCCCTCACCCCCGAATCTCAATCCGGTGTCCTTTGAGGACTCCTGCCCCGTCGCTCCCGTTGTCCCTGCAAATCGGGCGGTGCCGAATCAGACCCACCCCGCGATTGCCACCGAACTCCAAACGGGATGTGAACAGAGGCGCCTTCTCGTCCGTCTTTGGTTTTGTCGTCCGAGAGTGCTATCTTGCTTCCATGACGCTCACTGCCAGGGTTGTCAGCGGCAACGAGGTTCGGGTTCCCGACCCACAAGCGGGCGAGGTGACCGTAATCTCTCGCTACGGAAAGGAGCGCGCAATGCTCATCCACCCCGACGACTTCCATCGCCTCGACGAGCTCGACCGGATGCTGGCCGAGGCCGCCGGGCTCACGCCGCTCAAGCCGAGTCCGGAGGCTCTCAGCGCCCACCTCGAGGAGGGCGCCCCGGGCGAGCCGATCACCGACCCGGCGGTGCTCGCCGAGCTGTTCGGCTAATTGCAGCCGCCGCTCGGCCACTGCTACTGGGCGCTTGCCCCCTTTGCGCCCGCGCCGCCGTTTCGGATCTATCAGGAGGCCGCCGCACCCAGGTCAGTCGACTCGGTGGAGCCGTTCACCGAGGCCGCCCGCAAGGGAGCGAGCGAGTTCGCGCTGCTCACCCCGGTGAAGGCTCGTCCGGTCCTCGTCATCACCGAGGTTCTCCCCGAGCATGAGGAAGTGCTGGCGCTGCGCCTGCGCCGCCTCGAGAAGCTCGCCTCCGACGCAGAGCGCGAGCGCGTGCGCGAAGGCTCCGACCCCGGCCTCTTCCACCTGAAGCCCGATCGTTTCCCGGACTTGCCAGTCGAGAACGCTGCGATTGTCAGCTCGCTGCTGCGGCTGCCGGCGGCAGCGCTGGATCGCCGCGCCTCACTCGGCGCCCTCGACGACAACGAGCTGCGCGCTTTGCATGAGCGGATCGCGCGGATCCATCGGCTGCGGCTCGACATGTTGGTTCTCGAGCGTGCGCAGGCGTTGGTCCAGCGGGCACAGCGCAAACGCTGATCGACGCCAAGGCCGCGTGCCGCGTCAAGGAGCAGGCGGTCCAGGAGGGTCAATGGGGACAGCGGGTGACCTTGCCGAGCGAACAGCCCTCCGTGCTCGGCAACGGGCGCGCCAGTCGAGAGCCATCTCGTCGCTCGTCTCGCTGAGTAGATCGAGGATCCTCGGTGGGCAACGGTCATCGAATGGGCCGATACGCTCGCTGATCGGCTTGACGTGAAGGCGTTTTCCGTCAGGGTGGACGATGAAGACGACCCCCCAGACCCGTTGCGTCCCCTTGCACCTCACCGCGGCGTATACGACTTCTCCGTCTTTGACCGCATCGACCACCTGTTCTTCTGCGAGCTTCTTACCGAAGTAGAAAGCCACCATCGCTCTCGCGGTCAGCCGTCCCTCGAAGTCTCCGCTCGTCCAGGCCATGCCGCTCCTCTCGGTCGTTTCCTGTTCAAGCCTGGAGCGGCGGAAACTCACCCCCTCCGGCGTGACCGACCGAGTGAGAAGCATGCAATTAGCGGACATTTTCGTCTCGGTCGGCCATTCGTGGCGATCGAGATGGTCCTGCGCCGCCGCTAGTGTGCCCCTCCGTGCGCGGTGCCGTCGACGAGTTGAGCGGGATCGACCTGTCGGAGGTCCGGAAAGAGGTCGGATCGAGGTCGTTCTCCCGCGGGCGTGACTACGCGCGCAGCGGGCGGGTCGTCGCCGTCGACTGGAACTCGAGCGATCTGACCCTGAAGGGCACGGTCGTCGGCACCGCTCCCTACGTCACAACCGCGTACCTCGCCGAGGTTGGCGGAGGCCTCGAATTCGACGCCGGGGAATGCAGCTGCCCGGTGGGATATGACTGCAAGCACGCCGCCGCACTCGTGATCGCCGTGGTCGAGCGTCGAGTCTCCGTGCCGAATGCCGGCAGCGCCTCGCCGTCTCGCCGGGCCGCGACCGACGCTCCGTCCTGGGAGCAGTCGCTGCTGGAGCTGATCGACGCGCCGGCGGCGTCGGTGGGGGAGCGGCCGCTGGCGATCGAGCTCTCGCTGCAATCGGGCAACGCTGGGCGGCAGCTGATGGCGCGGCTGATGCGCCCGGGGGCGCGCGGGCTGGGTCAACGGCTCGCTCTCCTGGGGCGGGGTCGACTCATGGAGCGTGCGCGAGGGCCAGTACCGATCCGACCATCTGGAGCTCGCCCGCGAGCTCCATGCCGTCTACCGTTCCCGCAGGCAGGGCGGCGGCTATTACTACGGCTACGGGGAAGCCGGCGACCGCGCCCTCGATCTGAGCGCCTTCGACAGCCCCCAGCTGTGGTCGTTGCTCGACGAGGCGGTGCGGATCGGCATGATCCTCATTCACGACGCGCCGGAGCTCGGCGAGCTGGCCCCCTGCGAGCACGGCGAGTTACTCGTTGACGTGCGCCGCAACGGCAAGCGAGGCTTCCTCGCGACCTCAGTGCTCCGACTCGCCGACGAGGATGCGGCGGATCTCGAGCCGCTGCTCTTCCTCGGCGTGGGCGGGCACGGCCTCGTCTGCGCCGAACCCGGTGTGGGTGGCGAGGGCGACGAGCACCCGGGCCCGCGATTGCGGCTGGTGCGTCTCACGAGACCCGCTCTGCCCCGGCTCCAGCGGCTGCTCCTCGAGAGCGAGCGCCTCGAGATCCCGGCGGCCGAGCTCGACCGCTTCGCTGCCGAGATCTACCCAGAGCTGCGCCACGTCGCCGATGTGGCGTCGTCCGACGGCTCGTTCACGCCGCCTGAGATCTCCAAGCCGTCGCTCGTGCTGCGGGCGAGCTATGGCGCCGCGCACGCCCTCGAGCTGGCCTGGGGCTGGGACTACCGGATCGGCTCGCAGACTCGGCAGTAGCTCAACTCCGAATCTCAATCCGGTGTCCTTTGAGGACTCCTGCCCGTTGCTCCCGTTGTTCCTGCAAATAGGCGGTGTCGATTTCAGACCGATCCCGCGATTGTCACCGGTCGCCGTCAACGTCCTGGTGACCTGCACGCACGGATGCGACGAGCAACTTCCGGAAAATGCGCGCTGTGGGCCAGCTGCAAGGTGCTCTCCGGTTAGCGTTGGCTCCAGTGGGTTTCGAGTTGGATTCAAGCGAGGTCGAGGCGCAGAATCGGGAGCCGTTCCGCGCGATCCTCCGGTAAGGCCGGCACGACGAGGCTCGCAAGATCGCCGAGCAGGGTGTCGACGACCCGGAGACGGCCGACTGGGAAGTGACGGACATGCTCGAGGCGATCGGGCTCTCGCTGGCCGCTGCCGGCGAGTACGACGAGTCGATCGCCACCTTCGAACGGGCCATCGAGCTGGATTGGGGCGTGGTTCCGGACGGGCGCTGCGAGGTCGCTCGCGTGCTGCTCGAAGCGGGGCGCCATGACGAGGCGGATGCGCTCTGGCGGGAGCTGTGGGCGGCCGATCCGGAAGAACAGTGGACGCTGAACGCGGGCGGCCTCTCGTACCACGAGGTGGAGAGAGACGAGGAGGCGGTCAAGTGGCTCGGCGAAGGTCTCCGGCTCGCGCTTGCCGACGACGACCCGCTGCAGATCGTCGACCAGATGTCTGACGCGCGGCGCCTGAGCCTGAAGCGGCTGGGCCGAGAGCTGGATGCCCTCGAGCATGAGGTGGAGACGCTTCGGGCGAGGCAGGAGGTCGGGGGGACTATCCGGGTCGAAACGGAGCGTGCCTTGGATCGCCGGCTCGGCATCCCGCCTCGTTCGACGTCTCTGGAGGCCACGTGGCTTCGTGAGGAGGACGATCGCGAGGCCCGCAGGCGCTGGCCGATGTGGGCGGCAGGTCTGGCGGTCGACGAGTCTTTCGCAGACCGCGCAGCCCGGATGGAGCGGTCTCTGCGCAAACGCCGCAGCGAAGGCGACGGACCGATCGTCGTAGTCACGCTCGACTTCGCGCACTTCGTCCGCTGGTGCGAGGAGAGCGGATACGACCCGGCCGACCGGCGCTCGCGCGGCACTTACATGCACGCTGACGAGCGCCGGGCCATCTCCGAACAGCGCTGGCCGCCGGGCCGCAACGAGCCGTGCTGGTGCGGGAGCGAGCGCAAGTACAAGCGCTGCTGCGGCGCGGTTTCAAACGACAGCGAGCTCCAGGCCGCGGCTTGATGCCGGTCGAGTTGTCCGAGCGGGAGTTGCGGGACGCGATCGCGGTAGTCGGCGAGTGGAACCGCAAGGGCGCCCAGGCGGCCAAGTCGGCGTTCGAATGGATGGGATGGGAAGGGGAGGAGCCGCTGTGCCTGCGTCGCTACGACGTGCAGCTCTTCGTCTGGTACGTGCTGCCCCGCAAGTACCTCGTCGGGCTCGATGACAAGGAGGCCGTGGCGGCGGCGTTGGCCAAGACGCTGGAGCGTCTCGGTGGCCAGGCGGCGAGCTATGCCGAGGTTTGCCGCGCGCCGGAGACCCAGCGGCTGCTACGTGCCTGGGAGGCAGAGGATCCGGCGGCGCCGCGGACCTTCCGGAAACTGCTCGACGACCCGGGGATCGAGCCGCCGGACACCGACCAGCTGGCCTGGGGCTCGGTGATGGGATTCGAGGAGGCTCGCGTCCGTGAGCAGGTCGCGACAGCCTTGGAGGAGGCGATCGAGTCGGGGAGCCTCGCCCCCGGCGGTCGAGGCTTCGCCCACCGCCAGGCCGAGATCGCCAAAGCGGCCCTTCGCGAGCCCTGGGATGGCGAGGACGGGCGCAGCCGTCTGCAGGCGGTGCAGGACGAGCGTTTGGAGGGCTGGCTTCAGCGTGGCCCCGGGGGACGCGCGGACGCGCGGCGCGCCATCCTCGATGGCATCGCGGCCATGGTGTCCGGCGAGCCGCCGGCGGTCGATCCCGGTGGAGCCCGCTCGGCGCTCGAGCCGGCTCTCTGGCTGCCCGAACAGGGGAACGAGGGCATAGGCCTTACCCAGACGGGCGCTCTCAACCGCGCCCTGGTACGCGAGGTGGCGGAGCACTGGCCGAGCTGGTGGGAGGCCGACCTCTTCGGCCCTCCGCACCGCGAAGACGACGTGACGCCGCTCTGGGAGCTGCACCAGCTGCTGCGCGAGCTTCGCCTGCTTCGCCGCAAGGGCCGCCGCGTCCTGACGACGAAACGCGGTCGGGCTCTGGCGGGCGAACCGCCGACGCTGCTCGAGGCGCTTGCCACGGAGTTGCTTCGCGGCGAGAATTTCTACGCGGCCTGCGCCGAGCTCGCTGTTGCGCTGATCCTCGACGGCGCTCCGGCCGATTACGGCGAAACGCTTGCAGCACGGGTCCAGCCGGCGGTCGTCGACGTCGGCTGGCGAGCCGGAGAGGAGCCGCCGAGCGTGCGCGACGTCTCCTGGCACATCGCCGCGTTCCTACGGCCCGCCGAGGCGATCGGCGTGCTCGTGGATGAGGGCAGCGGTTCGCGTCTGTCACGCAAGCCGCTGGTCCTCTCCGAGGCCGGACGCGCCGCCCTCGCGGCGGCATTGCGGACCCGGGCCCTCGGTCCACATAACCTGTACAACTAGTGGTACCCTTGATCTGTGGCGGCAGCAAGAGACAGGAAGCCAGTAGCGCTTGGGACGAGCGAGGCGCGGCGCAGCTTGCCGCAGCTCGTCAAGAAGGCCTCTTCGCGACGTAAGCCCTCCCCGGCCCTCGACAGCAATGTTGTCCGGATAGCCATCAGGGGCCAGGCGGGTTCGGCGTCGTTGGTCCCCACGGTTGACTTGGTCGCCGCCAAGGAGAGGATCGAGGAATTGGAAGAGGAGCTGGAGAACGCCGGCTTGGCGCTGTTCCTCCAGGAGCGTCTCGCGAAGAGCGAGGGGAAGCGTCTGAGCGCCGGCGATTTCCTGGCGGAGATCGGGATGGGGGAGTTCGTTGAGCAGCTCCCCGGAGGCTGAGCGGCACCAGGTCGAAGCGCTGGCGGAGGCGACGGCCGACGCCAACGAGCTCGACGAAGTCCTGAAGCGGGAGGTCGCCCGCATCGTTGTCGAGCTGCACGGCAACCCGCATCACGGCGAGCTGATGGGGGACAAGCCTCCTCGCGTGTTGCAGGGCTGTCGCAAGATCCGCTTCGACGAGCCGGGCTGGCAGGGCAAACCGCGCTACCGCTTCGTCTACCGCAACGAGCCGAGCGACGGCGCACCGGCGAAAAGCGTCGCCCTAGCGATCGGCCGCCGCGACCGGATGGTCGCCTACGCCAAGGCAGCAAGGCGCGTCAAGGAGCAGGCGGCTCAGGAAGGCCAATCGAGTTAGCCACGCCGCCCGCGCGCCTCAGCCCCGGATCTCAATCCAATTCACCTGATCGACTACCCGCGAGTCGGCGCTCTGGCTTCCTTCCCCAACCTGCGGTTAGGGTCGCTCTCGATGGTGAAGCTATCCCTGAACCTGAAGGCCCCCCGAGTGCAGACGGCCTCGAGCATCGACGCCCGGCGCGCGCCCCGGTGATCTTCGGGGTGGCGTTCAGCCTACTGCGATGGCGGCATCAAGACTGGGAGATGTCCATGTGGCGTAAATGCCGTAAGTCGGAGTCACTGCAGTGGCCATAGTTCTCCAGGTCCTCCTCGGCCTCCTCGCCCTGGCTTGTATCTACGTGTTGTTCGTGCTTGCGATAGCAGGCCGCCACTGGGGCTGGTTCGTGGTTGGGCTCCTGGCAGTGCTCTTCGGTGGGGCGCTTCTCTTGACAGACCTGCCGACTCTTTTGACCGAGAACCAGCAGGGGATCCTCCTCGGCCTCCTCGCCCTGGCCTGCATCTGCCTGCTGGTTGGGCTGGCGATGGCCCGCCGCTGGGGCTGGCTGGTGTTGGTTCTCTTGGCAGCGCTCTCGGGCGGGATGGCTCTCTTACTACAGGGCCCAAGCCCTACCAAGAAGGAGGAGGCCGCCCTCAAGAAGCTTGAGTCGCAGGCCGCGAGGTACTTGGGCGCCTCCGGTGAAGCGGTGCACGGCACGCCGCATCTTCTGGGCCGGATCGTCCCGATCAACGTGAATGAGCAGGCGATCGACAAGGACGTATTCATAAGGCTCCCGGGCGCGCTTCAGGCCCGCTCTCCCAAGGAGGTATCGACGGTCGTCCTGATCGAATACCGCCAGGAGGTCGTAGGCCAGTACGAGGACGGTGCCGACGAGCTGCAAAACTTCGCCCACCTCACGATCGTCGATCTGGTCTCGCGCAGGCAATACAAAGGCAGGACGATCGAAGGGCTTGCGCCGACGTTCGTCAAGCGCGGTCCCGGGGACGTTGAGGGGGGAGAGGTGGACCGGGGCGACATCGCGGACTATTTGGCGAAGCTCCCGCGGTATCGCGTAGGTCGCTTGCGCCGATGACCGCCACGGGCGATGTCCCCGGGCGAATCCAGCACAGCCAGGCGACCGAGACGGTCCGCAAGGGGCTCTCGCGACATTTCCCCGTGCCGAGCTTCGCGAGGCTGGCCACGGGTCATAGCCCTCATCCCCGGATCTCAATCCGGTGTCCTTTGTGGACTCCTGCCCCGTCGCTCCCGTCCATCGCGGTCGTCGCATAGGGCCGGGTATTCGGCTCTCACACACCGTTGCGGTGTGTGAGTGATGGTTAGGAGCCCGAGATCAACGGGCCGGCGTCGGTCGCGCGCTCAGCTTGGGCTATCAAGTCAGAGAGGGGTATGTCTAAAGCCACCGCGAGCTTGAACAAATTGCGGAAGCTTGGGTTGCGTAGGCCCCGCTCAATCTCGCTGACATAGGTTCGGTGCATTCCGGCAAGGTCAGCGAGACCCTCTTGCGAGAGCCCGTCGATTTCGCCCCGCCGCTTGCGAATCGCTTCGCCAAGAGCTTTTAGAGCCGCATCTGACACGCGCCGAGCCTGTCAGCTATTTCCTGATGAGTCTACAGAATATAAGTAGCTAATAACGGCAGCGGAAACCCTCTTTGGTTACGCGTACCAAGAGAAACCTCCGAATCGAGCTAAAGCGAAAACTTAACTGATAACACCAATAGACTGCTTGGATAATTTCGTGACATGCACAAACTCACATGGTGTGACACTCCAAGCTGCCTAGGACGACGCGCTGGAGTCAGGGTGTTATTTGCTCAACGGGTTTGTCAAGGCCGGCACCCGGCGGTGATGTCTGGGGACGGCGGGGAGAAGCTGCGGCTCGGCCTCGTTGCTAGGCTCGCAGCGATGGCTGAAGACTCAATCTCGTTTGCCCGTGGGGCACCCAGTGCAGACATCCTGCCCAAGGTGGCGGTACGCGACGCTGCGGCGAAGGCTCTTGCCGAGGACTGGGAAAGGGCGCTCTCCTACGGAACTGGGATCGGGCATCCGGCGCTCTGTCAGTGGATTGCGGAACGGCATGGAGGGCTCGACGCTGGACAGGTGATGATCGCCAATGGATCGCTGGAGGCAGGGTGGATGCTGTTCGAGCGCCTACTCGAGCCCGGCGACCGGGTGGTGGTCGAGCAGCCCACCTACGACCGTACGTTGTTGATGCTGCAGCGGCTTGGGGTTGAGCTGGTGCCGGTCTCGCTCGAGCAGGACGGAGTCGACCTCGCTCAGCTAGAGGCGGTGCTAGACGCCGGTCCGATCAAGCTCGCTCATCTCATCCCCAATTTCCATAACCCCGCTGGCTGCACGCTCTCGGCAGCAAAGCGCACGCGGATCGTCGAGCTCGCCGCCGAGTACGACTTCTGGATTTTCGAGGACGATCCCTACCGGGAGCTTCCCTTTGAGGGTGAGGCGCTCGAGTCGATGCTCTCGATCGATGCCGCCGAACGGGTCATCCATGCCTCGTCTTTTTCGAAGACGGTCAGTCCAGGGGTGCGGGTCGGTTACCTTGCCGGGCCAGCGGCAGAGATAGCGAAGTTGGCCGAGCGCGCCAACGAGACCTACATCTCACCCAACATGTTGGCCGAGTCGGTGGTGCTCGAGCTCTGTACCTCCGGCGCCCTGGATCGCAACATCGAGTTTGTCAGAGGTGCCTTACGCGACCGACGCGACGCACTTGTCGGGGCGCTGCGCGAGCAGTTACCCGAGGCTGAGTTCGTGGTTCCCGGCGGCGGCTACTTCCTTTGGCTGGACCTCGCCGCCGGCACCGATACGCCGGCGCTCTTGGCCGAGGCAAAGGCCGAGGCAGTCGCGTTCGTCGCCGGCCCCGATTTCATGATCGATGGCGGAACGAACAGCCTCCGGCTTTCCTTCGCCAGCGTTCCGCCGGAGCGGATTCCGGCGGGGGTGGCGCGCATCGCCCGCGCGCTGGAGCGACTCCGCGCCGCCTCGCCCGCGGAGTTTTGAACAGGTTCTTAGCGGCCGTAGCGGTCGCTGGAAAGAACAAGCTGCTCGGGGATCGCCGCTCGCGGCGGCGGCGACGGGTCGGCGCGGACCGAGACCGTCTCGGCGACGCTGCGCGAGACGCGGTGTGGGCCATCGGCAGAGGCGATTGTGACGCCCTCGTCGTCGCTGCTCTCGATCGTCCCCTCGAGCCCCGGCTCCAACCCCGCCTCTTTGAGATAGTGCAGGAGTTCCTCGGCCTCGTTCTCGAAGCGCAGCACGTGGACCTTGGCGCCGACCTCGACGTCGGCCAGCAGCGAGCCGGTCTCGCGGGCTCCCTCGACGATCGGGTGCCCGTGCGGGCAGGTGGTCGCGTCGCCGATCGCCGCCCGCATGCGCTCCTCCAGCACCGGCGACATCGCGTGCTCGATCCGCTCGGCCTCCTCGTGCACCTCGTCCCAGGGG
>Ga0055471_10000001_pt1 | contig 28341 bp, 29 predicted proteins | sample MayberryNW_TuleB_2_FD_57677 | JGI IMG/M metagenome (GOLD analysis project Ga0055471, IMG submission 57677) | Wetland microbial communities from San Francisco Bay, California, USA, that impact long-term carbon sequestration - MayberryNW_TuleB_D2 | ecosystem: Environmental > Aquatic > Marine >... | reverse complement strand
GCCGCCGCCGCACCACGACATCTACTCGATCGAGGACCTCAAGCAGCTGATCTACGACCTACGCTGCGCCAACCCGGACGCCAGCGTCTCCGTGAAGCTGGTCTCCGAGGTCGGCGTCGGCACGGTCGCCGCCGGCGTCGCCAAGGCCAATGCCGACCACGTCACGATCGCCGGCCACGACGGCGGCACCGGCGCCTCGCCGCAGTCCTCGATCCAGCACGTCGGCGTGCCCTGGGAGATCGGCCTCGCCGAGACCCAGCAGACGCTGCTGCGCAACGAGCTGCGCTCGCGGATCGCTGTGCAGGTCGACGGACAGCTGAAGACCGGCCGCGACGTAGTGATCGGGGCGCTGCTCGGCGCCGACGAGTTCGGCTTCGCGACGGCGCCCCTGATCGCGATGGGCTGCATCATGATGCGGGTCTGCCACCTCAACACCTGCCCGGTCGGGATTGCCACCCAGAACCCCGAGCTGCGGCGGCGCTTCCAGGGCGCGCCCGAGCACGTCGTCAACTTCCTCTTCTTCGTCGCCGAGGAAGCGCGCCAGATCATGGCCTCGCTGGGAATTGCCCGCTTCGAGGAGCTGGTCGGGCGCAGCGACCTGCTCGAGACCGACACCGCGATCGAGCACTGGAAGGCGCGGCGCGTCGACCTCTCGACCCTGCTCGCCACCCCGGCCATGCCCGATGGCGCCCCGCGCCGGCGCCTGCACGCCCCCGAGCCAGGGCTCGGCGGGGCGATCGGCTGGGAGCTGATCGAGGCGGCGCGGCCAGCGCTCGAGCAGGGTCGCCAGGTGCGCCTGCGGTACCCGATCCAGAACGCCGACCGCGCCGTCGGCGGCCTGCTCTCCAGCGAGATCGTCCAGCGCCACGGCGCGGCCGGACTGCCGGAGGGGACGATCAAGATCGCCTTCAGCGGCTCGGCCGGGCAGTCGTTCGGGGCCTGGCTCGCGCCGGGCGTCTCGCTCACCCTGGAGGGGGACGCCAACGACTACGCCGGCAAGGGGCTCTCGGGCGGCACGATCGCGATCCGCCCACCGCAGGGGGCCGGCTACGCGGCCGAGCACAACGTGATCGTCGGCAACACGGTGCTCTACGGCGCCACCTCTGGCCGCGCCTTCTTCAACGGCCTGGCCGGCGAGCGCTTCTGTGTGCGCAACTCTGGCGCCCTCGCCGTCGTCGAGGGGGTCGGCGACCACGGCTGCGAGTACATGACGGGCGGCCGGGTCGTCGTGTTGGGGCCAACCGGGCGCAACTTCGCCGCCGGGATGAGCGGTGGCATCGCCTACCTGCTCGACGAGCGGGGCGACTTCGCGGCGCGCTGCAACCAGGAGCTGGTCGAGCTGGAGGAGGTGGAGGGCGAGGACGCCGAAGAGCTGCGCGGCCTCGTCGCTGAGCACGCGGAGCGCACCGGCTCGCCGCTCGCGCGACGCCTGCTCGACGGCTGGGAGGGCTTCCTGCCACGCTTCGTCAAGGTCATGCCGAGCGACTACAAGCGCGCCCTCGAGGAGCTCGCCCAGCAGGCAGAGCTGGTCTCCCCGGAGGGCGATTCGATGCCGCCCCAGCCGGCCGGAGAGGCGACCCATGGGTGAGATCGGCGGCTTCCTGCGCCTGCGCCGGGCCGACTTCGCCAAGCGCGACCCGGCGGAGCGAATCGGCGACTACAAGCACTACTTCGAAACTCAGCCCGACCCCGAGCTGCAGGACCAGGGCGCCCGCTGCATGGACTGCGGGGTGCCCATCTGCCACCTCGGCTGCCCGCTCGGCAATCTGATCCCCGACTGGAACGATCAGGTCTACCGCGGCCGCTGGCAGGAGGCGATCGACCAGCTCCACGCGACCAACAACTTCCCGGAGTTCACCGGACGGATCTGCCCGGCCCCCTGCGAGTCGGCCTGCGTGCTCGCGATCAACGACGACGCGGTGACGATCCAGCAGCTCGAGCTGGGCATCGTCGAGCATGCCTTCCGCGAGGGCTGGGTCAGGCCGCAGCCGCCCGCGACCCGCACCGGCCGCAGCGTCGCCGTGGTCGGCTCAGGCCCGGCCGGGATGGCGGCCGCTGCCGAGCTCAACAAGCGCGGCCACTGCGTCACCGTCTACGAGCGCGACGAGGGGGTCGGCGGGCTGATGCGCTTCGGCGTGCCCGACTCGAAGCTCGAGAAGTGGGTTATCGATCGCCGTGCCGGGGTGCTCGAAGAGGAGGGCGTCGTCTTCAGCTGCGGGGTCGAGGTGGGGCGCGACCTCGGCGTCGAGGAGCTGCGCGAGCGCTTCGACGCGATCGTCATCGCCACCGGCTCCCGGGTCCAGCGCCGCCTTGACATCCCCGGCGCAGAGCTGGCTGGCGTCCACCCGGCGATGGACTACCTCTACCAGCGCAACCGGGCCGTGGCGCGCGCCGCCGACACCGAGCCGAGCCGCCACGCCCCCGAGCCGGGGGAGGAGATCACGGCGGCCGGTAAGCGCCTCGTCGTGATCGGCGGCGGCGACACCGGCATGGATTGCCTCTCCAACGCCCGCCGCGAGGCCGCTCGCGAGGTCACGATCCTCGACACCTACCAGCAGATCCCACCCGGCGGTCGCTACCCGCACACCCCCTGGCCGCTCTCGGCTAGGCGCACGCCGAGCACCTACGCGCTCGACGAGGGCGGCGAGCGCCGCTGGGGCACGCAGGCGACCCGCATCGAGGGAGAGGGAGGCCGTGTCGCCCGGGTCGACGCGGTCGAGGTGCGCGGTACCTCGACCAGCGACGCGGAGCCGGTCCCCGGCAGCGAGTTCAGTCTCGCCGCTGACCTCGTCCTCGTCGCGATCGGCTTCTCGCACCCCGAGCACACCGGGCTGGTCGAGCAGCTCGGGGTCGAGTTGGACCGGCGCGGCAACGTCAAGGCCGGCGCTTACGCGACCAGCGCCGAGGGCGTGTTCGCGGCCGGCGACGCGCGCCGCGGCCAGTCGCTGATCGTCTGGGCGATCGCCGAGGGGCGGCGCTGCGCGCGCGCCGTCGACCGCTGGCTTACCGGCCGCCCCGCGCCGCTGCCGCTCGGCTCCGAGCTGCCCGGCGTGCCGGGCGAGGAGGGCATCCTGCCCTCGCGCTGAGGGCGGGTCTTCGATGCGGGTCGCGGCGGTGCAGCTCGAGGTGGCGCTGGGGGACGTCGAGCGCAACCTGGCCGAGTGCGAGCGGCTGGCGTGCGCGGCGGCCGGCGAGGGGGCCGAGCTGGTGGCGCTGCCCGAGTTCTTCACAACTGGCGCTGCCTTCGCCCCCGAGCTTGCCGGAGCGGCGCTGCCTCCGGACGGGCCGGCCACCGCGATGCTGCAGCGCGTCGCCGCCGAGGCGGGCGTCTGGCTCGGCGGTTCCTTTCTCTGCCGCGACCCCGATGGCGAGGTGCGCAACGCCTTCTTCCTAACCGGACCCGACGGCGAGCTGCGCGGCCGCCACGACAAGGACCTGCCGACGATGTGGGAGAACGCCTTCTACGTCGGCGGCACCGACGATGGGGTGATCGACGCCGGTCCCTTCGTTGCGGGCGCCGCCGTCTGCTGGGAGCTGATGCGTTCGGCGACGGCGCGGCGCCTCGCGGGCCGCGTCGACGTGGTGGTCGGCGGTTCCAACTGGTGGAGCGTCCCGGCCTGGCCACCGCGCCGGCTGACGCGCCGCATGGAGGCGCGCAACGCCCGCACCGCGCTTCACGCCCCCGCCGCCTTCGCGCCGCTGGTCGGCGCGCCCGTCGTCCACGCCGCGATCTGCGGCTCCGTCCGCTGCCGGATGCCGGAGCTGCCCTCCCTCATCTACCGGGGCCGCTTCGAGGGCGGCGCGCTGGTCGCCGCGGCGGACGGCCGCGTGCTCGCGCTGCGCAGAGCCGAGCAGGGCTCGGGGCTCGTCGTCGCCGACGTCGAGCTCGGCCGGGTGCCGCCGACGGCGGCGATCCCGCGACGGCGCTGGCTCCATCGCCGCGGCCTGCTGCCGGCCCTGGCCTGGCACAGCCAGCGGCTGCACGGCCGGCGCTGGTACCGGCGGCACGTGCGAGGTCGCCCGTCGCGCGCCTGAGCCCTCAGGCGGTGCGGCCGATCCGGACGCGCCAGGCCTCCGGCCCCTCTTCGAGGTAGTCCCAGCTGAAGCTGTCGGAGTGCTCGGCGGAGAACTGGTAGTAGAGCGGTTTGGGGTCGTGGTCATTGACCAGCACGAAGGCCTCGCCGGGCTGAAGCCGCCCGAAGGTCTCGAAGATCAGCGCGTGACGGTTTGCCGGAGCCTCGTCGCGGACATCGAGCTCCTGATCGGGTGTGGGCATTGCTGTCTCCTCTCCGGTTGGGGATCGTCGCCGGGCACGACCCGTTGCGGTCGCCGCCCGCCATTGGGCATCTTTTTACCACGAACGATGTAAAAATAGGATTTCGATGAAGCGCGGCCTCCTGGAAGACGAGCGGCGCAGCCCGCCCGCCACTCGAGCGGCGGGGGTGAAAGGCGGCGCGGCGAGGCGCCGCGCTCCGCTGATGGCCCTGGCGATCGTCGCGCTGTTCGCGGGCCTTTGGGGCGGGCTGCTGCGCATGGGCGTCCAGCTCCAGACGGGCGGCGCCTCGCTTGCCGAGCTGCACGGGCCGCTGATGACGCTGGGCTTCCTAGGCACGCTGATCGCGCTGGAGCGGGCGGTGGCGCTGCGCAGCGCCTGGGTCTACGTTGCGCCGCTCGCCGCCGGCGTCGGGGCGCTGACGGCCCTCGCCCTGCCCGGGTCCAGCCTCGGCCCGGCGCTGCTGGCGCTGGCCGGTGCGACGCTGCTCGCCGCCCACGTGGCGATCGACCGCCGCCAGCGCTCGCTCCACAACGCGATCATGGGCCTTGGCGCGCTTGCCTGGTGCGGCGCGGTCGCCTGGTGGCTGGCGGGCGGCGCCGTCTTCCGCTTCACGCCGCTGCTCGCCGCCTTCCTCGTCCTGACGATCGTCGGCGAGCGGCTCGAGCTCTCCCGCACCAGGCGGCTGCCGGGGGCGCTGCCGCGCCTCTGGCTCGCTGTCGCGGTGAGCGCCTTCGCGGCCGGCCTCCTCGTCTCCCTGCAGGCCGAGCGCCTCGGCCTGGCGATCGCCGGTGCCGGCCTCCTTCTTCAGGCGCTCTGGCTGGCGCGCTACGACGTCGCGCGACGCACCGTGCGAATGGCCGGCGTGACCCGCTACATGGCGGTGGCGCTGCTTGCCGGCTACGTCTGGCTCGGGGTCGGCGGGGCGCTGTGGATCGCCGGCGACCCCGCCCTGGCCGTCGGCTTCGCCTACGACGCCTCCCTGCACGCGATCTTCCTCGGCTTCGTGATGTCGATGGTCTTCGCCCACGCGCCGGTGATCGTGCCGGCCGTGCTAGGCGTGAAGCTGCCCTACCGCCGCCGCCTCTACCTCCCGCTGGCCCTTCTCCACGCCTCGCTCCTGCTGCGCCTCGTGGGCGGCGACCTGACCGCCTGGCAGTGGGGCGGCGGCCTCAACGAGGTCGCGATCCTGCTCTTTTTTGCGCTCAGCGCCCAGGCCGTGCTGGGTGCGCGCGCCGCACAGCATTCCCTGGGGGGTCGATGAGGGACCGCATCGATGGCTCGCGGGGCGCGCCGGGCACGGGCGGCGATCCGCTCGGATTGCTCTCCGCGCCGCTGACGGCAGAGCTCGTGAGGGGGCTGCTGCGGGAGGTGATCGACCCCGAGCTCGGCGTGAACATCGTCGACTTGGGGCTTATCTACGAGCTCGCCGTCGAGGACGGCAGAGCGGAGATCGCGATGACCTTGACGACCCCTGGCTGTCCGCTCGGCGGCTACATCGAAGACGAGATCCGTGCCTGCCTGAGCACGCTGCCTCAGCTGCACGGGATCGCCGTCCGGCTGGTCTGGGAGCCGCCGTGGAGCCCTGAGAAGATGAGCGAGGAGGCACGCGCTCAACTGGGGATATGAGGATGATCCGCTCAAGCGTCCACGGGCTGCCCCGTATCGGGCCCCGCCGCGAGCTGAAGGCGGCGCTCGAGGCGCACTGGGCGGGGGAGCACTCGGCGGAGGAGCTGGCAGACACAGCGCGCTCGCTGCGCCGGGAGAATTGGGAGCTGTTGCGCGAGGCCGGGATCGACCTGATCCCCTCCAACGACTTCTCGCTCTACGACCACGTCCTCGACGCGATCGCGCTGACCGGCGCGGTGCCGCTGCGCTACGGGCACCGGCCGGGAGCGGTCGATCTCGACCTCTACTTCGCGATGGCCCGCGGCGGCGAGGCGCCGGCGATGGAGATGACGAAGTGGTTCGACACCAACTACCACCACATCGTCCCCGAGCTGGAGCCCGGCATGCGCTTCGCCCTCTCGGACTCCAAGCCGCTCGACCACTTCCGCGAGGCGTACGAGCTCGGCCTGGTCACCAAGCCGGTGCTGCTCGGTCCGGTCAGCCTGCTGCTGCTGGGCAAGGCCGGCGAGGGGCTGTCTGAAGGCATCGAGCGGCTCGACCTGCTCGACCCTCTGCTCGACGTCTACGCCGAGCTGCTGGCGCGGCTGGGAGGGCTGGGCGCCGAATGGGTGCAGCTGGAGGAGCCCTGCTTCGTGCAGGATCGCGACGGGCGCGAGCTGGCGGCTCTGGCACGGGCCTACGAACGGCTGGCGGCGGTCACCGGGCGCCCGAAGCTCTGCGTCTCCACCTATTTCGACCATGCCGGCGAGGCGCTGCCGGTGCTGGCCGGCCTGCCGCTCGAGGGGATCGGCCTCGACTTCGTAGCCGGGCCGCGCAACCTGGCGCTGCTGCGCAAGGTCGGGGGGCTGCCCGGAAAGGCGCTCTTCGCCGGCGTCGTCGACGGACGCAACGTCTGGGCCAACGACCTCGACGCCTCGCTGCGACTGCTCGACGAGCTGGGCGGGCTGTGCGGGGAGCTGGTCGTCTCGACCTCCTGCTCGCTGCTGCACGTGCCGTTCGACCTCGAGGCGGAGACGGCGCTCGACCCCGAGCTGCGCTCCTGGATGGCCTTCGCATGCCAGAAGGTCGGCGAGGTCGCAACGTTGGCGCGGGGCCTGGAGGAGGGGCCGAACGCCATCGCGTCCGAGCTGGAGGCCAACCGCCGCGCCCTGCGGGCGCGGCGCGGCTCACCACGCGCCCGCGACGAGGCAGTGCGGCGGCGGGTCACCGCGCTGAGCGCCACCGACGCGGGCCGCGCCGCCCCCTACGAGGCCCGCGCCCCCGAGCAGCGCCGCCGGCTGGGGCTGCCGCCGCTGCCGACGACGACGATCGGCTCCTTCCCGCAGACCGCGGAGCTGCGCGGGGCGCGGGCGGCGCTGGGCCGGGTCGAGATCGACGAGGCCGAGTACGAGCGGCGCATGCGCGAGGAGATCGAGCGGGTGATCCGCCTGCAGGAGAGCCTCGGCCTCGACGTGCTCGTCCACGGCGAGCCGGAGCGCAACGACATGGTTCGCTACTTCGCCGAACGGCTCGACGGGTTCGCCTTCGCCGAGCACGGCTGGGTCCAGTCCTATGGCTCGCGCTGCGTGCGTCCTCCGATCCTCTTCGGCGACGTTCGCCGCCCGGCGCCGATGACCGTGCGCTGGGCGCTATTCGCGCAGTCGCTGACCGAGAGGCCGGTGAAGGGGATGCTGACCGGGCCGGTGACGATGCTGCAGTGGTCCTTCGTGCGCGACGATGTGCCCCGCTCGCAGACGGCTGCGCAGCTGGCGCTCGCCGTTCGCGACGAGCTCGGCGACCTCCAGGACGCGGGGATCGCCGTGATCCAGGTCGACGAGCCGGCGATCCGCGAGGGCCTGCCGCTGCGGCGGGCGGATCGCGACTCCTACCTGCGCTGGGCGGTGGACGCCTTTCGCATCGCCACCGGCGCGGCCCGCGAGGAGACGCAGGTGCAGACGCACATGTGCTACTCGGACTTCGGCGACATCATGGCCTCGATCCAGGCGATGGACGCCGACGTGCTGCTGATCGAGGCGGCGCGCTCGCGGATGGAGCTGCTCGAGGACTGGCGCCGCAGCGGCTACCGGCAGGAGATCGGCCCCGGCGTCTACGACATCCACTCCCCACGCGTGCCCTCGGTCGAGGAGATGGCCGATCTGTTGCGCCGGGCGCTGGAGGTGCTGCCCGCCGAGCGGCTCTGGGTGGACCCGGACTGCGGTCTGAAGACGCGGCGCTACGAGGAGGCGGTGCCGGCGCTGCGCAACATGGTCGAGGCGGCGCGGCTCCTCCGCGAGGAGCTGGCGGATAAACAATCCTCTGCCCGATCACCGGACACATGGGAAATGGGCCGCTGAGGGGAGAGGTGTCCAGTCGCTCAGATCCTGTGGTAGGCGGGGCCGTTGCCACCCTCCGGCGGCGTTAGGCGCCCGCCCTTGGCGCTCGTTGCCCCGCACTGCACGCAGTTCGTGTAGTTGACGATCAGATCGACATCGCCGTGCTCGGGGGCGTCTGCAGGGACCTCGTAGACGCCCGCCGGACACATCCATGCCCAGGTCTCGGCGACCTCACGTGGAACCCGCGTCTGGATTCGAATGTGGTTTGGCGAGTCCTCACGAGTGGCGTTGCCGCTGAGAAATACGCTGGAGAGCTTGTCGAAGATGTATTTGCCGTCAGGAGTTGGATAACTGTCCCTCGTGCTGCCCAGGAACATTGGCTGTGCGTCGTTGGGGTGCAGCTTCCAGCGCCCCCCAGGCAGGCGTCCGCCGGTCAAGAGCATCAGGCCGACCAGCGGCCCGCCCCTGAGCAGGCCCTGCTGAAAGGGCTGGCGCGTGTTGCGCTGCCGGTAGAGGTCTCTGGCGATGATCGAGTCGGTCACCGCTTGGTCGTAGGCCGAGAAGTCATTGTCACCCCTCTGCAGTGAGGCGTAGATCGCGTCCGCGGCGAGCACCCCGGACTTCAGGGCGTAGTGGATGCCCTTGAGAGCCGCCAGGTTGACCATGCCGGCGGAATCGCCGGCAATCACAGCGCCGGGGACGGACAGCTTGGGCATCGCCCAGAAGCCGCCGGCGGGAATCGCCTTGGCGCCCCAGCCCAGCCGCTCGCCGCCCTGGAGGATCTTGCGAACCATCGGGTGTGTCTTCAGCAGCTGCAGCAGGTCATGGGCTGAGGTCGTAGCGTCGGCATAGTCGAGGTCGAGCACGAACCCGATCGAGACGAGGTTCTCGCCGCTCTTCTCATCCTTCATCGGATAGAGCCACGAGCCGCCGATCTGGTGATAGCGCGAGCGGATCCTCAGAGGCCATCCGGCGACCGTATGGATGACTCGATCGAGAGGCCTCTGAACCCGCCATAGCTCTTTCACCCCGAGCTCCCAAACCCGTGGCTCGCGACCCTCGGCAAGGTCGAACTCGCATACAGCAGCATCCGTCAGATGGCCCCAGCACCCATCGGCCAGAACCGTGGCCATGGCGGCGATGTCCGTGCCGGGCTCGAAATTGCCCCGCGGCTCGCCGTCCTTGTCGCGACCTTTGTCTCCTGAGCGCACTCCGCGGACTGCGTCGCCTTCGACGATCAGCTGCGTCGCTGCCGTTTCCGTGAGTACGAGGGCACCTGCCTCCTCGGCCCTCCGCTGCAGGTAGCGGCCCAGGCTGGAGACGGCGACCACCTCGTTGCCGTGATTGCGCTGGATACCGGGTACCGGGAGGCGGACCTTCGTCCTTCGACTGGGCAGGGCGTAGACGGCCTCCTTCTTCACCTCGCCAAAGGCGAAGCCCTGCTGGCGCCAGTGCTCGCGACTCAGCTCCGGGAACAGCTCGCTCAGCGGCCCGGGCTGCATCAGGGCCCCGGACAGGCTGTGGCCGCCGCAGCTTCGTGCCTTCTCGATCACCGCAACCGGTACGTCCCCGAGACGCTCGCTCGTCTCTGGGTCATCGGCGAGAAGTTGCATGAGGCGGTTGGCGCATGCCAGACCTGCGGTGCCGCCGCCGACAATTGCGACGCCGACATCGACCCGGTCTTCGGTGTCGAGCGAGCGCTTGATGAACTCTTGGCGCGGATCTACGGGTGGTGGAAAGTCGGCGGGGACTTGTCCAGCTCGATCCCGAGGATTCTCGTGGGACGTAAGGGAATTCGAGCTCGCGCTCCGCAACGACCGCATGCCTGCGATGCGGCTACCCACGCGGGGAGTCCGGTCTCCGCTCGCTGATGATTTGCTCCCGCTCGCTCAAGCGGTTGGCGCGCCGCAGCTGGGCCTCTCGCTCACGGCGGCGCTGCTCTGGGGTCGTCAGGCTCAGGGGCGGGACGGGAACCGGCCGGCCGTTCTCGTCGATGGCGACCATCGTCACGTAAGCCGAGCTCGTGTGCCTGATCTCACCGCTGAGCGGATCTTCGGACTCGACGCGCACGCCGACCTCGAGCGACGTCCGCCAGACGGCGTTGACGGCGGCTTTCAGGGTGAGGACTTCGCCGACCTCGACGGGGTGCAGGAAGGTCATCCGGTCGAATGCCGCCGTAACCGCCCGCTGCCGGGTGTGCCTGATCGCGGCCAGCCCGGCCGCCTCATCGCAGAGCCGCATTACCGCGCCACCGTGGACCCGCCGGTCGATGTTGGCGTCCAGGGGGCTCGTCCACTTGACGAGGATCGCCTCGCTCATGACTCGATTCTCTCGCCCGCGGGCAGCCAGGCGGTTAGATCGTCGGCAAGCGGATCGGGGTCCACGTGGGTGATCATCCGGATCGGGCGGTCCTTGCGCACGTAGTTCCAGCCCCAGTTGAGCAGTACGACGACGCGGTTGCGAAAGCCGATCAGGTAGTAGAGATGGACGACGAGCCAGATCAGCCAGCCGAGCGCGCCGGTGAAGCGCAGGCGCCCGACGGCGGCGACGGCGGCGTTGCGCCCGATCACGGCCATCACGCCGCGGTCGCGGTAGCGAAACGGCGGTGGCGGTCCCGACCCCTTGACCTCGGCCAGGATGGAGCGCGCCGCGTAGCGGCCCTCCTGCATCGCCACCGGGGCGAGCATCGGCAACTCGGCGCCGTCGACGCGCAGCGCGGCGAGATCGCCCACCGCATATACGCGCGGGTAACCCGGCAGCCGCAGGCGCTCGTCGGTCAGGAGCCGCCCGGCGCGCGTTCGCTCCACGCCCTCGAGCCCGTCCAGCTCCGTCGCCCGGATGCCGGCCGACCAGACGACGGTGCGCGAGGCGATCCCCTGGCCGCCGGCGAGCACGACGCCCTCCGCCGTCGCGCTCTCGACCAGGTGGCCGGTCAAGACCTCGACGCCGCGCCGCTCCAGCACCTTGCGCGCGTAGCGCCCGAGCCCCTCCGGGAGGGCGGGGAGGAGGCGGTCAGTCCCCTCGATGAGGACGACCCGCGCCGAGTCGAGCGAGAGCTCGCGGTACTCGCGGCCCAGGACCAGCTTCAGCAGCTCGACGAGAGCGCCGGTGAACTCGACCCCGGTCGGGCCGCCGCCGACCACGACGAACGTCAGGCAGCGCCGCCGCTCCTCCTGATCGGCGATCTGCACGGCCCGCTCCAGGCAGGCGACGAGGTGGTTGCGAAGCCGCTGCGCCTCGGGCAGCTTCTTCATCCCCAGCGTATGCGCGGCCAGGCCCGGATTGCCGAAGTAGTCGTTCTCGCTGCCGGCGGCGAGGACCAGGTAGTCGAACGGGATCTCCCCGGCGCCGCTCGTGCGCAAGAGCCCTCGATCGAGATCGACGGCGGTCGCCCGGGCGTGCCGGATGTGGACGTTCGCGGCAGCGCGGAAGGCACGGCGAAGCGGAAAGGCGATGTCCGGCGCGGTGAGCAGCGCGCTGGCCACCTGGTAGAGCAGCGGCGTGAACTGGTGGTAGTCGCGGCGATCGACGAGCGTCACATCGACCGGCTCCTTGACCAGCCGCCGCGCGCAGGCCAGGCCGCCGAAGCCGCCGCCGAGGATGACGACGCGGGGCCCGCGATCCGGCGCTCGCTCGTCGCTCACGCCGCGCGCTCCTCGGCTCAGGTCGCGACCGGAGCCTCGCGGCGGGGAACCTCCGCCGCCGCGGCGACCGGCGTGGCGAAGGCGACGTTGAGGCGGTTCCAGCCGTTGATCGAGACGATCGCCACGGTCAACGCGACGATTTGCTCGGGGCCGAAGTGACGCGAGAGCTCCTCGTAGAGCTCGTCGCCCGGGTCGCCGTCGGCGACTCGGGTGAGCGCCTCGCACCAGGCCAGGGCCGCCCGCTCGGCCGGCTCGAAGCATTCCGCCTCGCGCCAGACGCTGACCATGTCGAGGCGCTCGTCGGACTCTCCGATCCGCCGCGCGTCGTCGCTGTGCAGGCGCACGCAGAAGGCGCAGCCGTTGATCTGCGAGGCGCGCAGCCGGACGAGGTGGAGCAGGCGGTGGTCGTGGAAGCCCTCGTTGGCGACCTTCTCAAGGCCGAGCATCGCCTCTGCGGACTGGGGCAGCGCCTCACGGTAGTCCAGGCGCATCACGACACCTCCTCCGAGGGTAGATCGTTATACGATGTATAGATTATGTCACCGAAGGTAGCTCGCGACAAGAAGCGCTCGCCGGTCGACCGAGCCGTGAAGCGGAAGGCTAACCAGAACCGGCAGCTTGCCACCGTCGAGGCGATTCGCGCCACGGCGGCCTTCCGCGCCTCGCTGCGCCGTTTCGAGCGCACCAGCGACCAGATCGCCTACGAGCATGGCTTGACGCCGCAGCGCTACCTGCTGCTCTTGATGATCAAGGGCGCGGCGGATGGCAGCGAACGCTCCACGGTGAGTGAGCTGGCTCGCCGCCTGCAGATCGCCCAGCACACGGCGACCGAGCTGGTGCGGCGGGCCGAGGACGCAGGCCTCCTGCGCCGCGAGCGATCCGCACATGACGCGCGAATCAGCTTCCTGACCCTCACCGATGAGGGCGAGCGCCGCTTCGCACTCGCCTTCCGCGATCACCGCAGCGAACGCAACGCCCTGCTGTCGGCGCTGCAAGCCACGGAGGACCAGGGCGACGGCGGCTGAGCCGCAACAGGCCCGAGCGAGCGCGCGACCGAGCGAGTCAGAGCGGGAGCGTTGGCGCGAGCTCGGCCAGCAGCTTCGAGTCGACTCGATTCGCGCCGCGGCAGCCGCGAGCTCAGGTCACCCGACCTCCGCGATGTCGGCAGCCGACCTGACGGCCGTGCTCCTGGCAAAGCACCTGCGCTACGACTTCGACCGGCCCGAGAACCGGCTGAACGACCATCTCGTCTTCTCCAAGGGGCACGCTTCGCCGCTGCTCTACTCGCTCTACCGGGCGGCGGGCGCGATTTCGGAGCGTGAGCTGCTTTCCTTTCGTCGGCTGGGCAGCCCGTTTGAGGGTCATCCGACCCCGAAGATCCCGTGGGTCGAGGTGGCGACGGGATCGCTCGGTCAGGGCCTCCCCTGCGCGGTCGGGATGGCGCTCGCCGCCAAATACCTGGATCGAGTGCCGAGCCGGGTCTGGGTGCTCTGCGGCGACGGCGAGATGGCCGAGGGCTCGATCTGGGAGGCGTTCGGTGCCGCCAGCCACGCCGCGCTCGACAACCTGACGGCGATCGTCGACATCAACCGGCTCGGGCAGAGCGCCGAGACGGCGCTCGGCTGGGACACGGCTGCCTACCGGCGGCGGGCGGAGGCTTTCGGCTGGCACGCGATCGAGATCGACGGCCACGACGTCGAGCAGATCGACCGGGCGTACGAGGAAGCCGTCGCAACCGAGGGTCGCCCAGTGGCGATCCTCGCCAAGACCCTCAAGGGCAAGGGCGTCCGCTCGGTGGAGAACCGCAACGGGTTCCACGGCAAGCCGCTCGACGATCCCGCCGCGGCGCTCGCCGAGCTCGGGGGCCAGCGCGATCTCAGGGTGACTCCCAGCCCGCCCCCGCTCGGTCCCGAGCCGTACCGCTTCGCTTCCGTCGCCACCCCGCTGCCCAGGTGGCAGCTGGGCGAGGAGGTGGCGACGCGGCGCGCCTTCGGCGAGGCGCTGGGCGCGCTCGGCCGCGCGAACGGGCGCATCATCGCGCTCGACGGCGAGGTCGGCAACTCGACCTATCTCAGCGTCTTCGCAGAGCAGCACCCGCAGCGCCACTTCGAGATCTACATCGCCGAGCAGCAGCTGATCGGGACCGCGGTGGGCCTTCAGGTCAGCGGCTGGATCCCCTTCGCAGCCACCTTCGCCGCCTTCCTCAGCCGCGCGTACGACTTCATCCGCATGGCGGCGATCAGTCGGGCCAACATCAAGCTCGTCGGCTCGCACTGCGGTGTCTCGATCGGTGAGGACGGTCCCTCGCAGATGGGGCTGCAAGATGTGGCGGCGCTGCGAGTGGTGAATGGCTCGACCGTCCTCTATCCCTGCTGCGCAAACCAGACGGCGCAGCTCCTCGCCGCCATGACCGAGCAGCCTGGCGTCGTCTACCTGCGAACGACGCGCTCGGCGACTCCGGTGCTCTACGGGCCCGAGGAGAGCTTCGCGATCGGGGGTGCCCGGGTGCTGCGCTCCTCCGAGGAGGATGAGCTGACCGTGGTTGCCGCCGGAATCACCGTGCACGAGGCGCTGGCCGCGGCCAGCGAGCTCGCCGGTGACGGGATGTCGGTGCGGGTCATCGACCTCTACTCGGTCAAGCCGGTCGACCGCCAGGCGCTGCTCGCGGCCGCCGAGGAAACCCGCGCAATCCTCACCGTCGAGGATCACTATGCCGAGGGGGGCATCGGCGATGCCGTCTTGGAGGCCCTCGCCACGGCGCAGCCGCATCCCCCTGTCGAGAAGCTCGCCGTGCGCGAGCTGCCCGGCTCGGGCAGGTCGGCCGAGCTCTTGGCGCAGGCCGGCATCGATCGCACCAGCATCGCGCAGGCGGCTCGGGCCTTGCATGCCCACGCTGCCGGGCGGTGAGTGCGGATGGCGGACACGGCGCGCTGCTTTGCGATCGCGCCGCGGGCGCCGTTTCGGCTCGATGCCACCGTCTGGGCTCTGCGGCGCCGCCCTCACAATGAGATCGATCGCTGGGACGGGCGCGCCTACCGGCGCGCCGTGGCGCTCGGCGACGAGGTCGCGGCGCTCACCGTAACCCAGGGGGGCGGCGTCGACGCCCCGCGACTTGCGGTCGGGCTTGCCGGAGCGTCGCTCGGTCGTGGCGGCGAGGACTCGGCCCGCCAGACGCTCGCCAGACTCCTCGGCCTCGAGGTCGATCTCTCCGGCTTCGCCCAGATGGCCGCCGCCGATTCCTCGCTCAGCCGGCTCGCCGCCCGCCTGCGCGGCCTCCGCCCGCCTCGCTTCCCGACCGTCTTCGAGGCGCTCGTCAATGCCATTGCCTGCCAGCAGCTCTCGCTCCACGTCGGGATCACGCTCCTCAACCGGCTCACCGCCGCTCATGGACGCCCGTTCGCCGCGAGTGGGGAGGGGCTGCTGGCGTTTCCCGGAGCAGCCGACCTTGCCTTCCTCGAGCCGGATGAGCTACGGCGCCTTGGATTCAGCCTGGCGAAGGCCCGCACGATCGTCGGCGCCGCCAAAGCGGTCCTCGACGGCTCCCTCGAACTCGACTCGCTGGAGGGGCTCGAGGACGGGGCCGTGCTCGAGCGCCTCACGGGCCTCTACGGCGTCGGCCGCTGGAGCGCCGAGTACGTGATGCTGCGCGGGCTCGGCCGCCTGCACGTCTTCCCCGGCGACGATGTCGGAGCGCGCAACAAACTGCGCAGCCTGCTCGACTTCGAGGGCAGCCTCGACTACGAGGGCGTCGGCAGGCTGCTCGCCCGCTGGCGCCCCTACGCCGGCGTCGTCTACTTTCACCTCTTGCTCGACTCGCTGGCCGAGGCCGGGTTGGTGTAGGCAACGGACCCGGCGGGCGGGCACCGCCGTCGGTCGCGCGGCTACCCGACGATACATCGGGGTACGATCTATACTGTCACCGGCTCGTCCGCCGTGCCCCACGTCGCCTTGCGGGAGATGGATGTGGCCGAGACGCAGGTCAAGAACAGAGGGAACCCGTCGGGCAGCGAGAGGCTGCGGCGACTCCACGATGCCGGCGTCTCGATCTGGCTCGACACGCTCTCGCGCGATCTTCTGGCGAGCGGCCGATTCTCCGAGCTGATCGAGAATTGGGCCGTCAGCGGCGCCACCTCTAACCCGACGATCTTCGCCCGCGCGATAACGCACTCCAACCTCTACGACAAGGAGTTGGAGGGCTTGGTCGCCGGGGATGTGGACGACACCCGGGAGATCTTCTTCGCGCTGGCGCTCGAGGACGTCCGCGCCGCCGCTGACGAGCTCGCCCCGGTCCACCGCCGGAGCGCCGGCCGCGACGGCTACGTCTCCTTCGAGTGCACTCCGGACCTCGCCGAAGACACCGACGCCACGATCGCCCAGGCCGAGGAGCTGTGGCGGCGCCTCGACCGGCCGAACGTGATGATCAAGGTCCCGGGCACCCCGGCGGGAATTCCGGCGATCGAGGAGCTGACGAGCCGGGGGGTGAACGTCAACGTCACGCTGCTCTTTGCGCTCGAGCGCTACGAGGAAGCAGCGGACGCCTACCTGCGCGGCCTGAGGGCCCGCGCCAGGCGGGGTGAGCCGTTTGACGGGATCGCCTCGGTTGCCTCCTTCTTCCTCTCGCGCATCGACACAGAGGTCGATGCGCTTCTGCCCCGGCGCTCCCCGCTGCGGGGGCGCGCGGCGATCGCCAGCGCGCGCGTCGCCCACCAGCACTACCTGCAGCGCTTCGCTGACTCCTCTGCCTGGCAGCGTCTGCGGGAGCTCGGGGCCAGGCCGCAGCGCCTGCTCTGGGCCAGCACCGGCACCAAGAACCCGGCCTATTCGGACGTGCGCTACGTCGACGAGCTGATCGGGCCCGACGTTGTCAACACGATGCCGATGCAGACGCTCGAGGCGTTCGCGGGCCACGGCGAGATCGCGCCGAGCCTCACGGCCGACCCCGACGGCGCGAGGCACGCTCTGAGTGACCTCGAGGCGGCCGGCGTCGACCTCGACGAGGTCACGACGGCGCTCGAGCACGATGGGGTGGCATCCTTCATGGAGTCTTACCGCGAATTGCTTTCCTGCATCGAGGACAAGCGGGCGGCGGTTCTCAGGCGGGCGCAGGCGCGATGAGCACGGGCCCGACATCCGTCGAGCGGATGGCGCGGTTCGTCGCCGCAACCCACTTCGAGCAGATCTCGCCGCCTGCCCTCGAGCAGCTCAAGCTGCGCGTCCTCGACGCCTTGGCCTGCGCGCTGGGCGCGCTCGGTGCCGAGGTGCCGGGCATCGTGCGGGCCCAGGTCGAGGACTTCGGCGGCAAGCCGCTCTGCACGCTGATCGGCGGGGGCTGCACCGCCCCCGACCGCGCCGCTCTCTACAACGGCGCCCTCGTCCGCTACCTGGACTTCAACGACTCGTTCCTCGCCCCCGGCGAGACCTGCCACCCGAGCGACAACCTGGCGGCCGTCCTCGCCGCCTGCGAGTACGCGCACGCCGACGGCCGTACTCTGCTCACCGCGCTCGCCGTCGCCTACCAGGTCCAGTGCCGTCTCTCGGAGGCGGCGCCGGTGCGCGCCAAGGGCTTCGATCACACGACGCAGGGCGCTTACGCTGTCGCCGCCGGCGTGGCCCGCGCCCTGGGGCTCGATGAGGGCCAGACGGCGAACGCGATCGCGATCGCCGGCACTTCGCTGAACGCGCTGCGCGTCACCCGTACCGGCGAGCTCTCGCACTGGAAGGGCCTCGCCTATCCGGCGACGGCGTTCGCCGCCACGCATGCTGCCTTTCTTGCCATGCGAGGCATAGGCGGACCACGCGAGGTTTTCGAGGGCAACAAGGGCTTCGAAGAGGCAATCGCCGGGCACTTCGAGATCGACTGGGCGGCCGAAGATCTCGAGGCGGTGCGCAAGACGATCCTCAAACGCTTCAATGCCGAGGTCCATTCGCAGTCGGCGATCGAGGCTCTACTCGAGCTGCGTGCCGAACACGGCATCGACGCGTCCGATGTGGAGCTAATCGAGCTCGACACCTTCGATGTCGCCTACGACATCATTGGCGGCGGCGAGGAGGGCTCCAAGCGCGAGGTGCGCTCCAAGGAGGAGGCGGATCACTCCCTCCCCTACATGCTGGCTGTCGCGCTCCTCGACGGCGAGGTCCTACCCGCCCAGTACGAGCCCGAGCGGATCGCCGCTGCTGACGTGCAGGAGCTACTGCGCCACGTCGAGATCCGCCCCGACTGCGAGCTCTCGGCGCGCTTCCCGACCGAGCATTGCGCCCGTCTGCGCATGCGGTTGCGCGATGGCCGCATGCTGGAGCGTGAGAAGCGCGACTACGAAGGCTTCCACACCCGGCCGATGGGCTGGGATGCGGTTACCGCCAAGCTCGACCGTCTCGCCCCCGACCTCGAGGCCGCGCTGCGGACTCAGATCTGCGACGCCGTCGCAAACCTCGAGCAGCTACAGCTCGTCGATCTCATCCAGCTGCTCGGCAGCCCGATCCGACCCGTCAGGCGGCTGGTGAGCGCCGCCGACCAAGTAAGGAGATGATGATGGCGACCGAAGGTTCAACGGCAAGCGATGGGCTCGCATTCGGATTCCTTCGCGCCAACCCGCGCCCGGCCAAGCCGCGCGCCAGCGGCGTGACCGAGATCCGCGGCCCCTACTACTCGGTGATGGGCCGCCGCTATCTGAGCGACGTGCTGGAGACGATGGGTGAGCACGTCGACATCCTCAAGTTCGCCGGCGGCTCCTTCACGCTGATGCCCGAGGTGGCGCTGCTCGAGATCCTCGAGACCGCCCACCGCCACGACGTGATGGTTTCGACCGGCGGCTTCGTCGAGCACGTGCTGACCCATGGGCCCGAGGCAGTCGAGCGCTACATCGAGGAGTGCGCGCGTCTTGGCTTCGACATCGTCGAGATTTCCGCCGGCTTCATCAGCCTCCCGGCCGACGACTACCTGCGCCTGATCGAGCGCGTGCGGCGAGCCGGCCTCAAGCCGAAGGCCGAGGTGGGGATCCAGTTCGGCGCCGGCGGCGCCACCACTCCCGGAGAGCTTGCCCAGGAGGGGACCAAGGACGTCGAGGCGGCGATCGACCTGGGCAGGCGGGCGCTGGATGCCGGCGCCTACATGGTGATGATCGAGTCAGAGGGGATAACCGAGGAGGTCGAGAGCTGGCGTACCGATGTCGTCGCGGCCATCGTTCGTGGGCTCGGCTTGGAGCAGGTCATGTTCGAGGCGGCCGATCCCGAGGTCTTCGGCTGGTACGTCAAGAACTACGGCCCCGACGTCAACCTGTTCGTCGACCACTCGCAGATCGTGCAGCTCGAGTGCCTGCGGCGGGGCATCTGGGGGACGAAGAGCCTCTGGGGCAGGGTGCTCGCCTACCGGGACCACGACGAACAGGGCGAGGAGGTCGGTGATGACTGAGAACGGACATGGGCACAGCGTCTATCCGGAGTCGACCAGGGAGATCGCCGAGCGGCGCCGGCAGCTGGCACCGGAGACGCACGAGGCCTTCCAGGCGTTCAGCCGTCAGGTCTTCGCCGACGGGACAGTGGCCGCGAAGACCAAGCAGCTGATCGCCGTCGCAGTCGCCCATACAACTCAGTGTCCCTGCTGCATACGAGGCCACACCCGGGCGGCCCTGCGTGCCGGCGCCACCGAAGAAGAGATCATGGAGGCGATCTGGGTCGCCGCCGAGATGCGGGCCGGCGGCGCCTACGCGCACGCCGCAATCGCGCTCGACGCGATGCAGGGGATCCATGCCCCTGCCGAGGCGAAGGGCTGAGGAGGCTCGATGGTTCCCGCCACGATCCAGACCAAGCGCGCCTACGAGGAACCCGAGCCTGGCGATGGCTACCGCGTCCTCATCGATCACATCTGGCCGCGCGGCGTCGCGAAAGAAAGGGCGAAGCTCGACGAGTGGGCCAAGGAGCTTGCGCCCAGCGGCGAGCTTCGCAAGTGGTTCGACCATGAGCCCGATCGCTTTCCGGAGTTCCGGTCCCGCTACCGGAGCGAGCTCGAGGAGCGAGGGAAGAAGCTCGAGGAGCTGCGCGGTCGGGCAAAGGCCGGGCCCCTGACGATCGTCTACGCCGCCCGCGACCAAGAGCACAACAACGCCGTCGTCCTGGCCGAGCTGCTGCGGGAGGGATGAGTTTCAGTTCATTCCTCAGCCTGAGCGAAAGGAGAGCATGATGGATGAGCAGACCTTCGTCATCGTCGGCGCCAGCTTGGCCGGCGCCAAGGCCGCCGAGACGCTGCGCGAGGAGGGATTCGACGGCCGCGTTGTGCTGATCGGCGAGGAGCCCGAGCGCCCCTACGAACGGCCGCCGCTTTCCAAGGACTACCTGCGGGGCGAGGCCGAAGGCAAGCCCTACGTGCACGAGGAGCGCTTCTACGCCGACAAACAGATCGAGCTGCTGACGGCGACCGCGGTCGAGGGCATCGACCCCGGTGGCGCGAAGGTGGCGCTCGCGGGCGGCAAGGAGATCGGCTACGACCGCTTGTTGATCGCGACCGGAGCCACGGTCAAACGCCCTCCCATCCCGGGCGCCGATCTCGACGGCGTCTACTACCTGCGCACGATCTCCGACTCGGAGGCGATCCGCGAGCGGATCGAGGCGGGAGGCAGGCTGGTGACGATCGGGGCGGGCTGGATCGGCGCCGAGGTGGCCGCCTCGGCGCGCCAGCGCGGCTGCGAGGTGACGATCCTCGAGGCTGTGCCGTTGCCGCTAGAACGCGTCCTCGGCCCCGAGGTGGGGGCGATCTACCGCGACATCCACCTGGACCACGGCGTCGAGTTCGTCGGCGAGGCGATGGTGGAGGCGATCGAGGGAAAGGGCAGCGTCTCTGCCCTGCGGCTCGCCGATGGGCGTCGCGTCGAGGCGGACTTCGTGGCCATAGGTGTCGGGGTGGCGCCGCGGACCGAGCTGGCCGAGGCCGCCGGCCTCGCGCTCGAGAACGGGATCGCGGTCGACGCGCAGCTGCGGACCAGCGCCGAGCGGGTCTACGCGGCCGGCGACGTCGCCAACGCCCAGCATCCCTTCTACGGCACCCGCGTCCGGGTTGAGCACTGGGCGAACGCGCAGAACCAGGGCCCGGTCGCGGCCAGGAACATGCTCGGGCGCGAAGAGGCCTACGAGCGCATCCCCTACTTCTTCTCCGACCAGTACGAGATCGGCATGGAGTACGTCGGCTACGCCACGAGCTGGGACGAGGTCGTCTTCCGCGGCGACCCGGCGGGCCGAGAGTTCATTGCCTTCTGGCTCGCCAGCGGTTGCGTCGTCGCCGGGATGAACGTCAACGTCTGGGAGGTGAGCGACGACATCGCCGCTCTTATCCGCGGCTGCGAGGCGGTCGATCGCGAGCGGCTCCTCGACCCCGACGTGCCGCTGAGCGAGAGCTGACCGAGAGCTCTCGCAGAGGGAGGAAATCGAGCCAAGCCCGTTTGGCACGAGTCGTTGATGGACGCAGCAGTCGCCGAGCCCACTGGGGCTCACGGGCAACGTTCAGGACCCGGCGCCATCCTCACCGTTGAGGACGACTATGTCGAGGCCGGCTTGGGCGATTGTGTCGCCCTGGAGACCCTCGCCGCGGCGGTGGGCTAGAGCCTAAGCGGCGGTGGTGGCTCCCAGGTCGAGGCTGGTTCTCACCGCACGTCGCATCCGGTCGAGGCCCTCCAAATGGATCTCGGTCGAGCTATCGAGCACCGCCCTGGAGGGCTCAAGGCTCTCACCGGCAAGGGACGTGAGCAGGGGCGCCAGATATCTCCCCGCTACCTTCCCGCGTGGGAACCAGAGCGCGTGGTCGGTTGCCGCCGAGGTTTCGCCCTGGCCGCCCTCGAGCTCGTTCCGCAGATACCTGGGTCGGTTTCCGGTCAGCAGGAGGCCACGCAGGATCGGGTGGAACGGCTCGGCCTCGACGTCCTCGCCGAGCTGCGCGGCGATCGTGGCGGCAACCACGTCCGACTGCTGGGCTGCGAGCCCACCCTGCTTGACCGGAAAATTGGTTGCGTCTCCGGCGGCGAAGACATCGGGTAGGCCCCGCACGCGACAGTGCTCGTCAACGGGAATGAATCCCCGCTGATCGCTCGGCATGCCGTCGAACCGGTGCCCTTCGTAGCTGGGCATGCTGACCACGCGATCCGCCGGGATCGAGTCGCCCGGGGCGACGGCCAGCTTCCCGCTCGCGAAGCGGATCGGGTAGCTGCCGGTCTTTACCGCTATCCCCCGGTCGGCGAGGAGCGCGGCGACCTGATCGCTGGCGTGCGGTCCGAATAGCTGCAGCGGGGTGTCCTCGGGGGTGACGATGGCGAGCTCGACGTGCTTCACTCCCAGTTCGGTGAGATGCGCCGAGGTCATCAGCGCAAGCTCATAGATCGGAAGCGGCCAGCCGAAGCCGACCGGCATCGTGAACAGGACCTTCCGCGCGGTGCCTTTCTCAAGCTCCTTGAGGACGCGGTCGAATCCCTCGTGACCGGCCGGCCCCCAGAAGCTGATTGCGCCCGGCACCGACCAGTGCATCTTGGCCCCGCAGGCGATCAGCAACTTGTCGTAGCCATGGCGCTGCCGACCGCGCATCGTGGCTCGGTGGCGGTTCGGTTCGACGGATCGAAGCCCGTCTGCACGGTAGGTCGCCCCGTGGCTCGCGGCGATCTCCGCGAGGTCGAAGCGCAATGCCTGGCCGACGCCAAACGGCTCGGCCACCGCCAGTGGCCGATAGACGAAGTCGCGGCGAGGGGCATGGATCTCGATCATGACCCGATCGCCGAGCAGTGGCGTAGGGCCAATAGCGCCTCGATCGCCGCCACGCCCCCTCCCGCGATCAACACGTGCGTCTTGGCATCCTCGGTCACAGCGCAGTCTCCGAGTCCTCGTCCTCGTGGGGTTTCGGAATAGCCTCAGCCTTACACACTTATTTTATACACTAATACTGTTGTAAATAAGCATGCCCCTCCGGGCTGCTGAGCGAGAGGGGCAGCGATGGCAATTGCAGCCCGCACCGCCTAGACCGCCTGATCAGCCGACCTCGCCACCGGCCAAGGTGGGTTCACGGCGACAGCGGCGGTTTCGACGACCTCGACGTCATCTGGGCTTCTCGCACCGAGGCTCCAGACGGAAAGACCAGTCCGGAGGAGCTATGCGCCGCGGCGCTGGAGCGCGAGCACGGCGAATCTGGGCGACGCTCGAAGCGCTGGAGGCGTTGCTCGAGCAGAGCGACACGCGGGACTCCGCGCTCGGGGTCTGCGAGGAGGCGGATGCCGCTTGGCTGGATCTGCCAAGTGGCCCGCCGGTAGGGCGCCGGCAAAGCAAGGCCAAGGGGTGAGCGCCCAGGCATGGCCCAGTACGATGGGGGCCGCACGGGTCGTGGGGGACCCGCTGGGACCTCCAAGCCAGACGAGCGGAAGGAGAGACGGTGAAGAGCTGGGACTTGAGCGGCTTGGAGCTGGAGCCGAGGCTGCCGGAGATCATCTCCTCCAGCAACGACGCCCGCGCGATCGTCCTCGATCTTGCCGCCGGTGAGAGCCTTGATGAGCATGAGGTGCACGAGCGCGCCTTCCTCGTCGTCCTCGCGGGCGAGGTCGAGGTGGGAACCGGGGCAAGGAACAGCGCCGACGGCGGGCCCGGCATGCTGGTCGAGTTCGAGCCGCGCGAACGCCATCAGGTCGTGGCGAGAAAGGATGCCCGCCTGCTCCTCCTGCTCACTCCCTGGCCGGGGGATGGCCACCCCGGCGCGATGGAGATCCGCGAGAAGCTCTACAGCCGCCGTCACGCCGCCAAGCGCTCTGCCTGACCCGTCCGGCGCCCGAGGCTGCCTATGACCAGCTACTCGGTCCCCTTTTCCATCTCCTTCCACGCACCGATGACAAGCGAGCAGGTGAGGTGGCTGCGCGAAGAGTTGGCGTTGACCTTTCATGCCAAGCCGGTGCTCGATCCCAACTTTCCCTACGCGTTCGGATCGCTTGATCGGGCCAGCGGCCTGTTCCTGGTCAGGGGCGAAGGCGATCGGTGGACGCTGGAGTGCCGCGCTTACGAGCGGCCGACACCGCAGCAGGTCGCGGCGTGGCGGGCGCGCGCGGACTGGGTGATCGAGGCGCTCCCCCGTCGCTGAGCCACCCGAGGGTGGGCTGGCGCCGATGCAAGGCGTGCGCGTTCTCTGCGAGCCATGCCTGGCAGCACAGCGGCAGTGACCCGGTGCCCGACCCTGCCGGCTGCGAGCGCCCACGCTCGGTCATCGCCCACCTCCGCTTGACGCCGGCGCAGCGGCCCCGACGAGCTCGCGCACACGCGGGAAGAGCAGGTTGTTCTCCTCGTGGACGTGACGATGCAGATCGGCCTCGAAACCGCGCAGCTCCCCGAGCAGGGCGCGGTGGGTCGAACAGAGTGCTTCAGACTCCTCATAGCCGCCGGCGAGTTGGCGCAGCGCCGCAAGTTTTCTGCCGACGCTTTCGTGCTCGGACTGGTGGCGGTCGATCGTGGCAGGGTCAAGGTTCGCCGCGACGACGCCCTCGGCGTCCAGCGCCCGGCAAGCCGGGAATAGCGACGTCTCCTCCTCTGCCAGATGGGGTTCCAGCTCGGCGCGCAGGGCCGAAAAGGCGCGCTCGGTCAGTTCCAGATCGGGGTGGCCCTCGCCGTGGACGCGGACCACCCTCGCCAGCAACTCGGCGATCAGCGGCAATTCCTCGCGCAGCCGCTCGTGGTGAATCGAGGCGATGTGGTCGCAAAGCTCCCCGACGCGCGCTTGGCTCCAGTCGCGCTCCTCGACGGGGTCTGCCGTGACCTCGTCCCGCTCGAAGGCTTCGAGCAGCTCGCCTACGGTAGCGGCGTCGAGGCCGCGACTCTCGCATGCCGCCGCCAGGCTCTGCCGCCCGCCGCAGCAGTAGTCGAGGCGCAGGCGCTCGAAGAGGCGTGTGCGGACCGGGCGCTCGGTGGCAAGCTCGGCGAGGCTGGCAGTCGGGTCAATCACGTTCACGCTCCGGCTATTTTACACATTCCTTATGTGTAAACAATCCCAAGCGCCCTGCTCTCGGGATGGCCCTGTCTCAGCCGTGCGAGGTCGGCGCTCCGCGCAACAGGCCGATGGCGTGCGGGAGGGCGGAGGCGATCGCCCCGCCGGCCTGGTCGATGCTGCGGGGGCTGCCGGGGAAGTTGACGATCAGGGTCCGGCCGCGGATGCCGGCGACGGCGCGGGAGAGCATCCAGTGGGGAGTGTGCTCGCGGGAGGCGGCGCGCATCGCCTCGGCCAGGCCGGGTGCCTCGCGCTCGATCACGGCTTGGGTCGCCTCAGGGGTGATGTCGGACGCGGCGAAGCCGGTGCCGCCGGTGGTGAGGACGAGGTCGCACGAGAGATCGTCGCTCCAGTGACGCAGGCGCTCCTCGATCAGCCGCTGCTCGTCCGGCACGATCTCGCTGGCGACGATCTCGGCGCCGAGGCCCTCGGCGAAGTCGGCCAGGCGCGCGCCGCTCTCGTCCTCTCCGTCGCCCGCCGCCTTTGAGGTGCTGATCGTGAGGATCGCCGCGTGCACCCGCGCCTCAGTCCCGCTCGGCCTCATCGAGCCGCCAGTGCCCCGAGCGGCCGCCGCTCTTCTCCAAGAGCACCACCTGCTCGATCGCGACGCCGCGCTCTATCCCCTTGACCATGTCGTAGACGGTCAGGGCGGCGACCGCGCAGGCGGTCATCGCCTCCATCTCGACGCCGGTCCGCGCGACCGTGCGCGCCTCGGCGACCAGGTCGACGACGCCCGCCTCGGCGTCCACTGTCGCGCTCACGTCGGCGAAGCTAAGGGGGAGCGGGTGGGCGAGCGGGATCAGCTCTTCGGTTCGCTTGGCCGCCTGGATACCGGCCAGCCGCGCCACTCCGAGGACCTCGCCCTTGGGGCCGTCGCCGGCCTCGACGGCGCGCGCCGTCTGCGGCGACATGCGCAGCCGCGCCCGCGCCCTCGCGACCCGCTCGGTCTCAGGCTTGGCGCCGACATCGACCATGCGCGCCAGGCCGTCATCGCCCAGGTGGGTGAGGGGCCTGTCGCTCATCCTGCGTCGCCGCTCGCGGAGCGCTCACCGCCGAGCGCCGGCGCCTGGCCCTCGACCCAGCGCGCGCTGCCGTCGCCGTCGACCTCGCGCTTCCAGATCGGCGCCTCGGCCTTGATCCGGTCGATCGCCTCGCGGGCGCCCGCGAAAGCTTCCTCGCGGTGGGCGGCCGCGACCGCGACGATCACGGCCGGCTCGCCGAGGGCCACAGGGCCGACGCGGTGCTCGGCGGCGGCGCCGAGCAGACCGTGGCGCTCGGCGCACTCGGCGAGGATCGCGGCGATCCGCTCCTCGGCCATCTCGCGGTATGCCTCGTAGTCGAGGCGCTCGACCTCGCGGGTGACCCCTTGGAAGGTGACGATTGCCCCGGCGCCGGGGTCGGCCACGGCAGCGGCGAGCGCCGCGGATGAGATCGGCTCCTCGGTGACGCGGACGTGCGGGCCGGCGCCGCCACTGATCGGCGGCACCAGGGCAAGCTCGTCCTCGGCGCGCAGCGGTGTCTCGGGATCGGCGTACTCGCGATTGACGGCGAGGCGCATCGGCATCCGCGCGAAGAGGTCGGCCAGCGGCTTCCTTTCGGAGAGCCGCTCGAGCGCGTCGGCGACGGTCGCGCTCTCGCCCAGCTCGATCTCCAGCGAGTCACAGCCCGCTCGTTCCTTCAGGATTGCGAAGAGGCGTACGTGCACGATCGTCGCCATGCTAATCGCGCCCGATCAGCTCGACCTCGACCCGCTCGCCCGCACGCACGAGCTCGGCCTCGGAGGGGATCAGGGCAAGACAATCCGCGCCCAGCATCGAGGTGAGGATGTGGGAGCCCTGGGCGCCGGTCGGCTCGACCGTCCAACCCTCCTCGTCCAGCTCCATCGCGCAGCGCACCGCGTGGGTTCGGCCCGGCGCCTTCTCGTAATCGCCGGCGAGTCTCGCCGTAGTGCGCCAGCGCCGCGGCTCGGAGCCGCCCAGCGCCGCCAGCGCCGGGCGCGTCAACAGCAGGAAGACGACCATCGCCGAGACCGGGTTCCCGGGCAGGCCGAAGACCAGCGTCCCCTCGTGCGTCCCGAACCAGGCCGGCCTGCCGGGCTTCAGCGCCACCCCCCAGAAGCGCTCCTCCACGCCCAGATCGGCGAGCGCCCCCTTGACGTGGTCGTGCTCGCCGACCGAGACGCCGCCGCTGATCAGCACCATGTCGGCGTCGAGCGCCGCCCCGATCGCCGCCCGCGTCGCCTCGGGCTCGTCGGCCATCCGGCTGCGGTCGCAGACCTCCGCCCCCGCCTGCTCAGCCAGGGCCGAGAGGGTGTGGGCGTTGGAGTTGCGGACTCCGCCCGGACGCATCTCCTCGCCCGGTTCGAGCAGCTCGTCGCCACTGGCGAGCACGTGCACTCGCGGGCGGCGGTGGCACTCGACCGTCTCGAGACCGAGCGAGACGATCACCCCCAGCTCGGCCGGACCGATCCGGGTTCCCGCCGTCAGCACCGTCTCCCCGGCTTCGATGTCCTCACCGGCGCGGCGGATGTCGCGCCCTGGCTCGACCTCGGCCCCGACCAGGACCCGCTCTCCCTCCAGGGAGGCGTCCTCGACGCGGAGGACCGCGTTGGCGCCGTCGGGGACCATCGCCCCGGTCGAGATCCGAAACGCCTCCCCCGCGCCCAGCGGGTGAGTCGCCGGCGCTCCGGCGCGCGACTCGCCGGCCAGGGAGAGGGTGACCGGCGAGGTCCGCTTGGCCTCGCGGGTATCGCCGGAGCGCACCGCGAAGCCGTCCATCGCCGAGCTGTCGAAGCCCGGCACGGGCTCGGCTGCCGTCAGGTCCTCGGCGAGCGCCATGCCTAGGGCGCTGTGCGGCGTCACCTGACGGGCGGAAAGCGGGGCGCATCGCTCGAGGACCGCGCCGCGCGCCTCCTCCAGATCGATCGGTTGCCGTGCGCTCACGGTTCGTCCCCTCCCGCGAGTCCGGCGGCGCCGCGCCCGGCGACGAGGATGCGCCTCAACCACAGCAGCAGCCCTACGAAGGTCGCCAGCCAGGCCGCCAGGGCGAGGCCGAGGAAGACCTGCGGGAGCGGGTCGAGGAACTCCAGCTTCAGCGCTTCCGCCATCCGGTAGGTGGCGACCGCGTACATGCCGAGCGGGAAGACGGCGCCCCAGTAGAGCGGGTCGTATTCGAATGGCAGCCGCCGGTAGCCGTAGCGCCAGACGGCGAGGATCGCGATGATCGGGATCCACCAGGTTCCCGTCGCCCAATAGAAGACGGTGAAGCCCTCGAGAAAGGGCCGCAGCGAGTGCAGGAACGGCGCGTCGGCGCCGACGGTGCTGTTCTTGACCAACAGCGCGCCGGCCAGGGCCGAGATCGCCATCGCTCCCATGTTGATCCAGTAGGGCGGGGCGAGGTCGTCGGGCTCGAAGCGGAAGAAGGTGTAGCGGTAGAAGATCAGCGAGATGATCCAGATGTAGAGCATCCCGCCCCACAGCCACATCGAGAGGGCGA